>Ga0307512_10003508_pt1 | contig 18132 bp, 14 predicted proteins | sample 14_EM_MG_FD_200267 | JGI IMG/M metagenome (GOLD analysis project Ga0307512, IMG submission 200267) | Populus trichocarpa ectomycorrhiza microbial communities from riparian zone in the Pacific Northwest, United States - 14_EM | ecosystem: Host-associated > Plants > Roots > Unclassified | place...
ATCATTGCAACCATACTGAGTGGAATGCTCGCCCCTGGGTTGAACTTTCCCCAAGCTCATTTTCTGCGGATTGCAGTGATCGACTTGATCCCCAAAGGCACAGGTGTTGTCCCACCTGCAATTGTTCATTTGGTCTTGGGTTGTGTGCAACATTGCCCACATATATGAGCGGAGGGCTGCCCACCACTCCTGACAAGGCTAACTCCTGCTCCTGCAGTGCGGCCACATCAGCTGGGATTGTCCAAAGTGGCAAGTGGTGATTGGATCAAGAACGATTATATCATGAAAGTGTGCCCATACCCTCCCATCCTTGACGCCGCAGCCATTGAATATCTGTAAGAGTCCACTGATGCGTTCCGAAATGAATCACTCTATTGACTCGCAATCCAACCACAGGCATTGATTTATAACTGACGTCGGCATGTTTGCCGTTGATGATGTCTTCCCTTTTCCTATGCGATTTCCTTTTGGTGCCAGCACTGTGAGTTGAAAATGAATCTGCATCCGAGGCATTAGCATTATGATACAGTTGTATGTAGCAGACGGATGCCCAGAGGGATCATACAATGTTGTTTGGGTTATCAGGTGTGATTTGGAATGAGAAGAGTATATTTGTTGCAAGTCACGTGATGTCGAGATAAGTCAGGAAGCCGGAGGTGTTATCAATATAAGTGGAAAAGACAATGGAGGTGTAAGCGGGAAGATGGAATAGAAATACTCCAGTTCCTGCGATTTCTTATTTCAACTTGTGAGATATGATGATTTTGATTGATATCTTGCGTTTTGTTGGTTAACGAACACAAAATGTCCCAGCCTGCATCTTGCACAACCACCAGCCATGTTAAGAATGGGAAGCCTCGAGACCAGATTTAGTTCTCGTGGTAAGCGAAGTGTACGACGCCGGGAATTGCGTTTGCATCGCACACCACTTTTACTGCTCAGACCTCGTGCATCACACAGCTAACTGAGTAGTTCTCATGTTGTCCCAACTGTTCGACCATCCAACATGGCTACCAACACACCTAGCGGTGGAAAACGCACAAACATCTGATATAAGAGTATAGGGCATACATCATTGTTGGCTTTGCGATGCTTTGAGCTCTGCCGAAGGGGGATTTTCACCGGGAAGTGGAAGATATAACCAATCGATCGTTCGAAGTATTGTGCCATCAACATGTGCAATACTGAGAGTACCATGCCAAGAAGGCAGAAAAACCCTTTAAGCGGTGCAAATAGACCTTCAGACATTGCTGTAACAGTGCATATTAATGCTGAGTTTCATCTGAGTTCAAACTGAGGGTAGTTAACCCTATAATCGAATCCTGTTCAAAGGATCTGATCCCCGAGTATTGTCACGGTGTAGAGTCAAGCATGGTTTACACTGCACCTCCCTCTTTTCTCGAATCCCTCCCCGGTCGGTCAAATTGGAGTCTACATCGCCTGCCATTGCATATGCATGCAGAGGGTATTATTCTTTCATTCATAATGCCTAACATCAATATTGGGCTACCCCTTCCCAAAGCCCTCACCCAGACACGACTCCGGTCCTAACAAATGTTTGAACTCTAACTAATCGTAAGCATCAACAAAAGTGTGGGCATTTGGTGAATTCTCGACTTCCCACAGTTAACAGTCGCATTTCCGTATCGGCTGGTGAGAGGGATTCCTCTCAAGCAGGGAGTTTCATAGCCTCTACATTCCAAGGTCAGAACTCCACCCTCACATCTTCGTTGAACAATTCTCACGTTGCAGATATCACTCAACATGTAACTGCCACTGCCATGTCCGCTACATAGCGACTGTCAATATCTACTCCAACCGCCATGCCGGGTACACGCAGTTGAAGCACACCAGCACCCAGCGGAACAACAATGACACTGTGAACACGTCGTGTCATATCCAACCCCGCATCCGGCATCGCTAGCAATCCCACTCCTCTCAGCGGTCCTGCAAACCTGCCTACCCCCATCCCCAATCCAGAAGCTCACGTGATCATTCCAAATCAACTGCGAACATGAGCTACAGAAATGAATCATATATAGAGGCTGTGGCAATTGCAACTGCAGGTGTTGGCTACACCTCGATCTGTGGTCTCTTGCAGTTGCAGCATCCATCGATTTGGTCACTCACACATGAAGCATCTTGTATTTGCAACGGGCAGACTCCTGGAGCTCTACATGTGGAACAGATGGCCATTTATGATTGGAAGCGAATTGGAGATGGGAAGTTATGTAATGCGATGCGTTGCGAAAGCATTGGCTGAAGCTCCACACAGGCAGATAATTGAGAAGTAATGGAACACCACAATGCAGCAAAACAACATTTGGTCCATAGCATTGGAGGCGTGCACAAAGAAGATCTTGAATGAGGTCTCTTGAAGCAATCGCCCACATTGAATATTACATACTCAATCTGGTACCAGGTTTGAGTACAAGTCAATCAGGTCAAATCCCATTTTATTCAATCAGCAAGGGCCAACATCGAAGAGCTTTATGATCTCCACTGGTTTGAATTCGATGCAGACGGTGTGGAATTCATTGATTCCCCTGTGCCAGACAATAAGTATCCATTTCATCTAGCGGAGCATGTGGAAAGTGGTGTTCACAAACCAAATCGAATGCAGACAGAGTCGAAAGCTGCAAACGAATGGCTGGCATTCACTATACTTCCTGGTGGAAGCAATCCCAGGGTTTATCAAAATCAAATGTTCTCATCGGACCAATAACAGTGGTAAGTATGACGATGGATGTTGTGATTCGACGATTGACGACAAGGACAGTTCTATACTCACACCACTGATCATGGTTCCCTGCACTGCGTTGCGCCACGCTCTCCTGGAGTGACAAAAGAACACAGGTGTTCATCCGACAGCTTCCAAGTCAAAGCTGAAAGTGGACTGACCTGATCGCTGGAACGAGTTCAACTACAAGGTTGATTGTGGTAAGAATGCATCCTGCTGCGCTGCAATGAGTCGTGAGTCGTTAACCTCACCTGGCGTGGCACACACGTATACATTCTTGATGAATACCTGGAGCACACTACTGCAGAGCTACCAACAGAGAGTTTATAAAAGCACTCTTCTTACAGTCAAGCGTCAGATGCAAAATGCAGAGAACCCAACACCTGCTGGGGTCATCAGCTTCGAAGCAGCGTGTGTTCACATTCTATTTTTCTTGACTATTTGACCTGCGAAGGGGTGCTTGAGGGGCCAGAGATCGGAAGCACTGACCAAAACATTCCGGTTGAGCACCCTTGCACTGATAATGCACTCCATTCGAGGATGCGAGGGAGCAGCGGGGATTACAAAGATGAAGGTGATGACAGCGCTGAGCGCGATGCTATCGCCAATTCCAGCTGGTGACGAAGGGCCACGACTAAACTCGAGAGGTTTGACTTGGGAACCAGTGATTTCAACGGGTATGAGGGCGATGATTGCAATGATGTAGATGCTGATGACGTTGATACAGCATCTCAATCCGATGTTAGATCAATCCAGACTGTGGAGGACCGTGGGCATAGTACTAGAGAGTGTCAGGATTGGACAGTATATTTGAGACCTGGAAAACACGATAATGGCGAAGTAAATGCATCGGTAAGCGATTTATCTGAAGCGAATACTGTACTCTAACAAGGGACAACATCTCAAAGCTAAACATACACAGAGAGAGTGCGGCATCCAACAACTAGCAATAGCGTAGAGGTAAAATGTGGCACTCGGCCGGAGAAAGGCAAAATTATCGGCAGACGTTGTGTAAATGGCTACAGTATAACTGGAGCTCTTGCGAAGAGTGTAACACACATGTCATCCTGATGGTACGTATACGTCACCACATTCCGGTGGCAAAACCAAAGAGGTGAGTGTGCAACGCCACTGGAAGTGCGTAATACTCCGTCAGATGGTACAAGGTTCCATCAGAACCGTCAGAGCCATGTAGCAAACCTAGGTGTTTCTGACGGAAACTAGGGCTGTTGCTGATGAAGCTGTTCAAAAGTATCATGAATATTGTTACTGGCAAAGATTATAGCTAATTTGCATTTCATCGGTAGGATTGAATCTTAAATTTTACTTCACCCAATACAAGATAAAGTAAATTATTTAGTATTAATGAGGATCAATTTCCCAAAAGATGTTCCTGCGATAAAATCTTGCTGTTAGTAACTCCGAGTCAAATAAGATACAACATGATGTAACTTTTATGATATACAGAAATGGAAATATTGCTCTTTTCATGATATAATATTTTGCTTAGCTATAAAAGTCAATGTAGAAGACAATATAGATAATATATTACAAAAATCAAAATATCAAGAAATTGATCATTAATTATAGACTTGCATCTATATATTTTTTTTATACAGTTGGACAATAGAACTACAGTATGTCAATTGCAATCTGCTAGCAGTAAGAGTAGCAGGATCATTACTGGGTACCAGTATAGATTAAATTACTGCTATTGAAATGATATCGAAAAGTTCAATTTGGTTGTTAGTTGAACGATGTGTACGGGAAGTCACCCTGTGTTATGTGTCAGTAGATTCAGAATAATCCATTGAAATCAATTCATAACAATCTGTACTCTCAATGGACATACTATATTGGGATTGTTTTTACCTCTCTTTTTTCTTTTTCTCTCTTTTATTGTTTATTATTTCTTTATACATTTCTACATTTCTACCAACTTTACATAGTTGCTAGTATATTACATTTGTAAGCATATATTATTTATACACTCTATCAATTGTTGAAAGAATAATATCTGGTCTGTGGGAGCAACGAGACCTAGTTTAGGTATAATATCATGCTGTATACTCACTTGACAAATTAGCATCCTTGTGTCTACTTTATATAAGCAGTACAGCTATTACAGTGATATCAGTTCTATTTTATATTAGCAACATATTAATGTGGCTAGACAATCATATAGTAGTAATAACACAGTGGGAATGGCATAATGAAAACAATACTGTAACAATAAATTGAAGAAAATAATACATTGGAAAGTACATCATTGTGGTAATAAAAATAAACCACTAAAATTCACTGTACTCAGCCAATTTCAACTAAGTTATGATTTCACTTCAGTCAAATAAACAAAATTCCTTTGGAAAAATATTATACTGATAATTTGTACACTGCCAATAACATGCAAATGTATCTTTCAGAAGTAATACTAACTTGTCTTATAGACTAATAAATTTCACTAAGTACTGATATCGGCACTACTAATATCAGTTATTAAACAACTCCAAATATATATTCAATATTATCTGATATATCATATTTTATAGTGCTTGTAATAGAGTAACTCTGAGAGTGATGCAAATATAGAGTAGATTGACTCATGCTGACATATCAAAAGTAAAGAGCCAGGGAGTGTTCTAACCAACAAATTAACCATATACAATGTTTATTCACACTATCAGCCTACTTATAAAGCCTTGGATTGCAAAAGTAAAATAAATTGGAAGATATAAATAATTTGAATATTTCGTATATCTCCTTACTTAGATTTAAGTTTCCCTCAACTATTGTGAATGGTTAAATGTGATCACGTTTCTCCGAATATTATCATAGCAATCTGGCTTATCAAGTATATTGATTATGTTATGGAATATTCATTGCATTATATAGCCCAGACAGTAAATTCTACCCTCCAGAGCTTGACCATACCAATTACAACAACAATATTTGAAGATTGATTTGAATATAATACAAATAGTAAAAATATTCAAGATTACTCAGTGAGAATGTGCTGTAGCTATCAGGATGATATCTAGAATTGGTAATGAGTTCAAACAGAGTGGTAACAATTGAAATAACTGAGAGTAAGCTTTCTGTATCAAGATTAAAGTCTTTATACTGATAATTCAATCCATATTAAATACACTATTTAGATAATATTATACATTGATTTCAATAATCACACAGTATTCTGTATATGAAATGTATATGCAATTCCCTTTCAAAGAGGTATAATATCTGTAGTGAATAGTATATTTTATCACACAGTACAATATACTCAAATCTGTAGAAGGATTATATCATCAAGATACTATTACCTTATAGTATCATATTTGGAAGGACATCTATAGTTTGAAATGCAAGTAGTCTCAAAGTCATACATTGTATATCTGTTCCAACCCACAGGCCAAATTTTCCCATTGGTTAACAGGTGACTGATATGCCAAATTGTCAGCTTGCTGAATAGGTCAACCTATGTACCAACTGAGGGTACTGACCAATGTGCCAATTACAAGGTTGGGAATGCCCAATAAAGCACCACATTGTTTCAACTGTTGAACTTCTACATCACCCTACTTCATTATCATGTCTATGCTATTCTCTTCTTTCAACTCCACCCAATATTTCCTCACCTACAACAATCAATGACTACCTTGACTTCCACTCCTGTGTTTAGGAGAATCAAGTTCAGTGAATTGTATATAGTCACGCTGATGAGTATGACTCAAAATTTTTCACTATTGACCACCCAGACTGAAATTGCCTTGGTACATTGAATCCCAGGTCAAGAGTGAGCTCGAGCAGCTAGCAGACTGAGTGCAAGAAAGAGAGCCAATACAACAGTTGGAGAACAAAGTATAGCAAGAGTGACAATGGGATGGCATGTGCAGAGACAGAAGGAAGAATGGATTGAATGGGTGGCTGAGAGTGTATACCAGTAATTGTGTGGAAGGAATTAGCATTCTGACCTTGGTACACCAGTTGACCACACATCAGCAAAAAGTGAAATTGGTTTCTGAAAAAGGACCCCACACACCAGTCCTACACCACATTATCGACAATTAATCCGATCGACTTAGTTGCAATCTTCCACCACGCTTCGAAGCATTCAATGGTGTGATCACGTCGTCATGACATCTCGAAAATGTGAGTAGTCATTTAATCTAATTTATTGCACTTGGTTCTTCCACATTACTCCACAGGATTTTAATTGTTTCAACGGTTATTTCAACTGTTACATTGATTTCGAGAACATTCTTAACTATTTAATCCCTTGAGATATCGATTATACACAAGCTTGCACAACTCCCATTACAAAATTTAAGACACCCAGAGTAAACACTCAGCAGATGTCCATATATTGCTGCAACAATGACTTCAAGCATCGAGTCGAATAATCTACATGTGCAACAAATTGAAAGCATTCAAGTGAATCGTGTTGCTCAAGTACCACCACGAGCTATCTGGCTGTGGCCTCAGCTGAAGAAGGTGTACAGCTCCTTGGATCGCACTTAGAGGGACGATATGAGTGGTTCCGACTGCAAGAAGAGGCTCGCCACGACAGCTGCCGTCGTGTACCGGTTGCATCGGAGGTTCATGCCTCGCCTCGACAATCACCATACCAGCAGTCTGATGTATCAGCCCTGTTGCAAACGTCTGAACCACGGCAATAAGCCCTTCAACGCTTGATTGAGCATCCTGGACGACGAAAAGACACTTTGACCATGCGGGAATGCCTCTAGCAGTCGACCTCAAGTGGCTATCCGGACTTGTCCCCACCCAGGGAAGAATGGTATCATTTCTTGGTGGCTTATGCTTTCTCCACCTTGTGGACCCAGTGCAACGAACCATATGAACTGCTTGCTCGTCCCATTGAAAAGACTTCTCCGGAATTGCTACCACATTGTACCGAATGCATTTTTCATTGTTGAGATGACTGAAATAGTGATCGTGATCGACATAATCTGTTAAGTGGGCAAATCTCTTCAAACACCAAGCAATGTGTTTCTGAAGCTCCCGTTGTGGAATTGCACACCAGTCGGCCAAGTCTTCAAGGGTCCTGATTTCTGGTCGCAGGTTTTTCATTATTCGATTGATAGGCGCTTTAGTTTGAGGCATATCATAGATGCGACGTTGTGTTGCAGGGTTTGCATTCAGTGCTCGATACTGAAACACCGCCTTTCGGGCTTTCATTTGCAAAATCTGCACGGTGGCCTCATGACAATTCGATTGTCGGTACACTTGTTTACAATTAATCATCACTCTTTCTGGGAGTTCAGAGCTTACATTTCCGAGGTTGAAAAGCTGGCTGATATGGTCAGAGAAGTGGTTCAGGAGATACATCTTCACACAGATCAAATCCAATTGGTCGAGGAGATGTTGTGCAATTCATGACTCCATCAGCATTGTATGTTCATTAATGCGACAATGCTTTGCCGCCGCAGAAAGATTGTGTGATGAGGGGTCACTCTCCCGTTCCTCATGATTGTCCAAAGTAAGCTGCTTTTCGAAGGCTTCTGAGACCTTCTTTGTAGATTAACTGGCGCGGAATGGACTGAAAACATCTCTCTGACGATGAAACTCCTCCAGATAATTCTCCATGTATCTGATCGTGCTCTCTGTATGGTACGGGTACTGTGCGATAACGTGAAAATACACTAAGTTCTTGATGCACAACATGGCTTGTGTGAAGGGGATCATTTCGCTCACTGAAGGGTTTAAAAGAATTGCCGGGATAACTGGAACAATTACATGCCCCAGTGATTTCATCTCCTCACCACTCCATAATGTCACCTGGCTTTACGGCTTGTTGACTCGACCAGAGCAAGGATATGGAGACATCATCGCCCAGAGCTAGTTGAATTTGTCGATCCTGGAATGTTGTTTAAGGGAGGACATTACCCAGTCCAACGATTGCTTAAGCATACCGAGATACATGGTGTGAAGAATATCGGGTATGATAAGAGTCGTCGGAGCGATGCATTCCATATTCCAGAAGACTCCTTCTGAGGTTCCAACCGCTCAATCTTCCAGATATTGTCTTGCTTCTTTTCTCTCTGTCTCATCTCCCTGGCTCACGAGTATCATCTTTTGGAAGTATAGCCGATAGTCTCTAATTGCCACGACGATGATTTCGGTGCTTCGCACACAGGGCAATGGGGCTGCTTGAACAAGTGTAAGTGAATGTTTTTGAAGTAGTCAGCCATTCACGCACAGATGACAGGAAAACATTGCCGCATCCGACCATCCACACAAAGCATGCGCTTTCCAGTGTGTATAACGGCGTGAAGCGGACAAAAAATAACCTTGAGGACCATTCTTAAAACCTCTTGTTTGGGGATATGTTGTTCCTTTATGGCAGTTCTCATTCCATGTCCTTTAAAGTCAGATTTTGGAGGAATGGGTGGAAGGGCAACAAGGATGCTCGAGAGATTCAATGGCTTTGATCTAATCGTCAAGTCGGTGTTTCTGCGATGTGAATATACTGGCCATTCCTTCCTGTTGCCCGAATAGTTGGTACGATGTGTCTGGTCTGAACTGCCAAATCATGTGACAATCATAGCTCCAAACGTCCGCCAAAGCTGTTGAAGCGGTCAAAATCATCGTAGCTATGATGAAAATTAACTAATTTACCTTTTCATTCCACCACCAGTCGCTTGATTTCACCTCTGAGTAGATACGTTCCTCAGCATCATTGAATTCTTTGGCTGGAGCATATGACATAGTTTCCCTGAACGCAGGCTGTTGCATGAGGAACTCAATGCTTTGAACAGGATTGCGGTGAATGAAACGTATGTAATCATCGTCGCGAAGGTTGTTTGGATCGGCCAATCTATTGTAACACAATGTGCCGGATTTCCAAGAGTCGATGCCCATTGGGTAGGACATTTCATTCAACCTTTTGAATGAAGTGTGGGACAAAGTGAGGTTGCTGACGGTTGCCATTGTAGGGTTCCTGAAAAGCTCGTTGATAGCAGCTCTGCTCAGGTTGTGCTTGATGCACCAGTGCGCTAATTGATACTCCTCCTCGCAAGTCAATGGTGACCATATTTCAATTTCACCCTCGACGATATCGAAATACTCGTTACCAACAGGCCTGCCTGCTACACAGTTGTCGAAGTGTGTAGTACCATAAATACGTAGCCTAACTGGATGTTGTTCTGGATCGATACACGCATTCTCGCGGTGGGCTTCTGTATCGCTGGGATGATAGTCGGAAGTGTGAGACACGGGTCGTGATGCGGTTCATGACAGAAGGAAAGAATAATCCTATTGTGCTCGATTGGTAAACCATCATCTGGCGGTTGATCAGCTGATAAGTATACTATCCTCTCTATGTGGTCGCGACAGAGGTGAGTGATGTAAGCGCCGATGTGGGAATACCTCTTCAAGTAGTAGAGACACTGTCGACATACATCTATGTTTCATTAGCACAATGAAATGTCCCAACAATAGTAAGAAGCCTCTGGACGGTCTTCTAGCTACGCATACCATTACAAGCAGGATGGTCCGCGTAAAAAGCCACACCTCGATTTACTTTGCCCAAAAGGGGTCCTACTACTCTCATATGATTTCTCTCATCCTCCTTCACATGTTTGCAAAGTGTTTAATTGCTCTCTCAATTTCGACATCCCTCGGATCTCGAAAAGCATACTGCATCTGCATTCAACTCCTCACGGTGATTGTTTTGCAGCATCACAAGACCCTCGTATGCCGATTGCCTGATCGATGGTTGCCTCTTGGTGTGAAGTTCAGACGATACATAAACCATGCATTCTGCTTATATACCGACCCAGTGACGTCATCGCTAGGTACAACCACTCGAGCAAGAACAAAGGAGTGAGATATGACTGCAGAGCAAGCTTTGAGTTGTCCTTAGGAAGAACTTAAGTGTCCAGTCGACGAATCAAGGTGCTTAGATGATACAAAGCAAATTGATCCCTAGCTGAATTGCAGCCAAGCTGATGTCGCCGGATCAAGAAAACCCTCCAAGCCCATCTATATATTCGCCTTGCCTTCCCACCTTACTTAAAATCTCCAGAACCTTCGACACACCCTCCTCACCTCAGCTACCGCATCGCATCACTCTTGACAGTATATTCAACACTGCCAATGTTTGTTTCGAGTAACAAGTATTCGATCTCCACCACTCAATCATTGACCACTGTAGGGAACCTAGAATGCAATGCGATGCTTCTTCATTGCCGAAATCAGTCGTCGCTGATGCTAATACAATCCAGATGCCGACTGTACAAGTACGCATTTGGGCTGAGAACGCTGGTGTTGGAGTCAGCCAATGGGTAGCAGAAATGATGGGGATTTGGCAGGATAAGTGTGGCTTGACAACACACCTGATAGATAATGAAGTGAGGGAGCGCATCTGGGACATTGCCCAGTCCATGAGCAGCATTAACAAGCAAGGTGCTGGCCCCGAGCAATGGGATCTCCTAATCGATCATTGTGTTACTCAAATCAGTGATCTCGCGTCCCAATGGCCGCATTGGAAATGGTACATGGTAGCCAAGACTATCCTCGATCATCAGAAAATCAACGCAGCACTAGATGAGTTCGCGGATGTGGGCCTGCACTGTAGGAAGAATACGCTCAAAGAAACCCTGACTAAGAAGCGGAATCTGGCGCACTGTGGTATGTATTTCATCACCCCGATGCTTCTTTTGTTCTTCCTGATGATGTATAGATACCGAAGACGACGAGAAAGAAACCTCGGTTCACAGGTTTTCTCCGAGAAAGGTGCGTTGTGACACCTGGATTGATTTCCCTGTCGAGGCATTTTGCTTTACCATTGCCTATGTGGATCCTGACATTGCTGGGAAGAGGGTGGGTGAAGACAGTATTCAGCTATTCACTTGCCACTGGCCTGGGGATGATGAATCGAGACTTTCGATAGTAACAACAATCGTCGATACAAGCATTTTCGCCATCGTGAAGGCTGAAATTGCCGGACTGCAAGACCCCAGCCGGAATATCCGAGAGCTTTCGGGCTCCCGCGAGGGCCTGATGGAGATGGTAGTCCGTGTGCCCGTAATGTTTCCCCAATCATCGATAACTAGACTTCTCCCAGAGAAGTCGAGGTGGTGATGAAATTACTCAACCAAACGCTGTGTTGAGTCATTTATTGTGGTCAACAAGCCGATGGCACAGCTGGTTCCCAGACACCTATGCGTGGTGGCCGCATCTACCTTCCTCTGGATCAGACCCTCCCACCTCCAGCGGAGGAAATGATCAACAATATCGGGGGAGAATCGGATGATGATGGTGAGACGTGGAGCCCAAATCCAAGACCCTTCCCGATGACAAAAACAGGCTTCCAAAAGTTTGAACAGATGCTTCAAAGGATGATCATCAGACAGCAGCAATACCTTGAAGTCATCTGGAACCGTGCTCTTCGTCTCTTTGCCGATTATGAGCAAAGCCTTATTGCTGATAAGGACGTGGCGTGGCTATGTGTGCACAATCATGTGGTGAATCCTCCCGGAGTAGGCTCGTTGGCCAATAGAAAGCTTACAAGCATCTGCCCAGCTGCAAACTAGTCGTTGTGAGAACAAAATGCACTGGCTGGATGGCGGTTCTAGGATTTGCGTTGTAGGTGGGTATTTTGCTGGCACTGTGGAGGGTGGACGGATGGGCAATAAATTGGACTTTTTTGGTGAGGTTTTGGGTCTCTTTTTGGTATTTTGTTTATTCTATTATTACATCATTCATATTCATGCATGATGGGCTCAGTTGAGAGTTCACAATGTTGGAATTAATCGTTGAGACGTGTGTGTTTGGGAAACTAATATTGGCAGCGATAGGACTCAGTGTATGGCTATCAAGTAATTTGTAGTTCAGTATCATTTCCCAGCAGAAGTTAGCCTGAATAATCAGTGAAACGCACCCTCTTTGCTGCCCGTTGCGATACCTATTTTCGTCAAAGGAAGCCAATCAACAACCCTGTGGAATACTTCTCACCTGCCATTTATAGTTCCAAGTTCCAGTCCATCCGAGGAGTTGGAAATGTGGGTGGCGGGACAAGCCATGATGCTGTAATTGTCAACGGGATGAAAAGACGCCTCACGACCATGCTTTCAATCATATCAAAGCTTTCCTCCTTTCACACAACACTTTATTTCACTTACACTACATTCATTCACATTTCCTTTAGTCACTCCTTTCATTTTTTCATACTTATCACTTGCCTTATTTTTAAATCATGACAAGATGCCGCTGCACTTCTCTTCCTCCTCCTCCTCTTCCTTCCAGCACCAGGAGAAGTAGACTTTCTATCCACAACGAGGATCTGGACGATGATCTCAGCACGATACCCGACAATTCCAATGATCGTCACGATGACAATTCAAAATCTGATGACAAGCCACTTCGGGGAGCATCCAGGACACAAATGGCCACGCGGCCATCGAAAGATTCATTCACGTCAACACTTGGAAAATGAGTCGCGGCAACTCAATCAACTCCTATGTCAGCGCTACCCCTACATCCTGAGCGTCGGGAGGTCTATATTGTCTCAGAGGAGGAAGATGAAAGCCAGCCTGCACCGATGTCGTCCAAGAAGGTATCTGATTAAACGTTTGAATGATTCAATTCGCCCGCTAATGTATATACTCAAGAGAGGAGGGATTGAAACACAGGCGGTGGGCAATTGGTTGAATGGAAAGCTGGAAATCTGCGGCGATATCAGCCCTTTGTTGATGATGTGATAGGCCTTATGGTTGGCGCAGAATACAACGCTCAGACAACCCTGTCAGGCGACCCAGCGATGGTCATGGCACTTGTAAAGCCTATAGCTATCAATTAGGTAATGTTTGTGAATCCCTTTGCAACGAATGCAGTGAAGACCGCCCAGATTCATAGTTAGTGGTATGAGGAAATGGCAAGGATCGATCCAGCTCAGAGAAACTCGGACCCTCCATGTGCCTACATTTCAGTAGTTAATGAATCATCTCAAAGATTGTTTTAATCGCTGAGATTGTGCATCAGGCTGTCGCGAAGATTACTTGCTCCTGTGCCGCAATGGGATTCCACTGCATTGCGTCAATCGACTCTTGTTACAGATTTCGAACTCAGTCGCCTACTGAGATCCACAAAATGTTAGCCTTGCTATTAGCCAAGGACTGGTCTACATGCCCCACAAACATTCCTGAGAGAAGTTCAAAGTTCCCATCTTGTTTGATTGTTGTCTGGACGATCAATTAAGGAGTGCAAGTTTCGAAATGCAGCGACTGATACTGAGGATCGTGTTCACCCGACATACATCTATGGCATATGACGAAGGGACATGAACGATATGTTATTGGTTGATAAAATCAACCTGACATTCATTGCATTCACCGCGACGGCCATCCACCAGTGTCTGTCAGCCGTGAAAACAGTCGAGTTTAAGTTCCCTCCGGGGTTTGGTTCCGCAGGTGGAGCACAACGTAAGTGTGATACAAGAAACATTAAACACGTGGTTAATAATACATGCACATATGTATTTTGTCGTCTCGACATGGATTTTTGTTCTTCCTCACCGGAGGTTCAACCCAAAAAGATACGCTATATCCACACGACAATTCGGTGAAGGATCCACTCAACTGGTACGGACCCAGCGATGGCGCAACCTCACTACAATCGGGGCAGCATTGATAGGAACTTCATTGATCAGGTCCCGGAGGAGCTGATCAAACAGCCCGACAATTCTTTTCATTGTCTCAACCGCTTTGTTGCTGCCACTGATGCTAGCACGCGATTCTTAGCTTGTCGGCCTATCGGCGGGATAGCCATCGCCAACAGCAGCCAGCCCGGTTCCTGCAGCAACTGCAACTGCAACAGCAACGACATCACCAGCCTCACCAACATGACCAGCATTGGGAGTATGGGATTAGTCAACGGAAGTACGATTGTAGAGGGTGCAATGTTGCTTGGAGGTAAGGATAGGTGGCAGTGATCGCATTTAGAATATCCTTTGTGTGCTATTTGATTATAGGTTTCGTCGATATATCATAATAGTAGTAAATGTAATAGAACTGATGGTTTAATGAAGTCTGATCGCAAACGCGTGAAATCATAATCGCATTGATGCAGAACCCTCCCGTGACAGTTGAACTGCAAGGTACTGACCATTTTATATGAATAAATTCATTATCGTGAACCACTTCTGCACAGTAAATATCATTGGTCAAATTATGCCATGAGGGTCTTCGAAAACAACACGTACACACTTCATTAAACATATGTAGCGAGTAGTATCATCATCGCGAAGACAAATTGAATTGAGCGACATAGGAGTATGCCGACAGATGATTTGGCATATTGGCAAAGGAAGTGTTAACCATTCAGCAAGTACTCATTGACTCATTTGCAACGGTGGGTTAACTGGTCATGCCGCTTGAACCCAGCATCGAGACGACTCATTGAACACTCTGGAAGAGTAATCGAATGCCATATTGCAGGGAAACCTCAATTTGATTTTTTTGAGTTTGTGGGTACAATACACTAAATAAATCCAATGAAGGAGGTTTAGTTTTTGCTGATGCATCACCAGTAGGTTGATCTATACACTAAATTTCCCGGTTGGCCAGTGGGTTGATTCATATGCAACATCTTCCCATTGGCGAATAGGTAGAACCATATGACAAAATGTTGACTGCTTTGCCAATCAGTTGACCTGTTGGCCAATGGGAAATTTGACATATCAGTCGGAACATATATACATAGTTCCCCTACTTGCTATGCTAGAAGATCGTATTTAAGATATGTGAAACACTCTTCACCTGAGAATATCTGGCACATAATCTAATTCTTTTTCCAATAACAAAAGGGATATTATTTCTTATTATAATTTTAGCAAGTCAATGTAGACCAGAGTGTCAGATAGAATATGTCAAGTAAACATCATACATAGTTTTTCTGTATCTACCCAGTACAGAGAGTATGCTTATTAAAGAGTATCAGAGTAATCAATTTTCCAAGAGAATATGAGAGGGTATTACAATCAGACTATTAGTGAGCAAATATCAGAAAAATATATCACAGAGAACATCTCTGATCAACTGTGATTGAGGCAGAGTATCATGTATTATATGAGAGAATAAGTCGGACAGCCTGTCAGGCAGACTTGTTGTTGTTTATTCATACTGTATTCACTCTTACTATACCAGCAAAGGTGCAAATTGAATATAGACTACATTATGCACACACACGCATTCACACAGCTCACAGCGAGCTTCCCGTGGACCCCTTCACAATGCGCAGCATATAGTCATCTGTAGTAGATTCATTGAGATGTACGTGTGGGCCTATGGAAATATATATGTCTTGTAGCTGCAGATGAAACTATACCAGTCGTCACTGCCTGCAGTCTTCACTGCTGTATTGGTACGGTATACTACTGCTTCAAGTCTTCTTGAGACCCTGCTCAAGAGCCTGCTTGACAGCCTCCCTGAGAGCCTTCTTGAGGGAGCCTCGCATCAGGAGAAGTACAGTTTTCCACAGGAAGCCTTTTGGCCAATGGAAAACTTTGTGTTTGCTGAAGCTTTGGCTGATGGATGGCTATAAGTCTGTGGAAGCTTCGATGCTGACATTGATGTAGCTAACCTACTTGTCTAAGTGCTTCTTGTACTGTAATCACCTTCACCAACACCATCACCATCAGTATCATTATCATGGACATCACCATCACCATCATCACCATCAGCCCCAGACCGAATGTGGACACAGCTGCCAACAACCTATGGGAAGCGGGCAGCAGACTCCGCTGGAAAATCTGAGTCAGAGATCTGCACTCCCCAAGATCCAATTATCTATCCGTACTGCAGAAGTTAAGGCTGCAATTGTCAACACCATGGGCATGAGGCATTCTGAAATCTTGTCTCGGTGGACATGCTAAAGATATGTTTCAAATCATCAAATGGACCGACATCAAGATTTTGGCCACCCGCCACCCAGTACACGCTACCTGCCACACACCAGCCTTCTATCGCTACCCACCATATGCCACCTGTGTCACGCCTCCCAGTGCCCAGTGTCTACAACTCAATATATCTCTTGATGCACCATGCAGGAGCATATTGGGGATGAGTAGAGTTTTCCACTGGAAGCTATTGGCTGATGGAAAACTCTGAGTTTCTGAAATCTTCATCAGCAAAATGTATTTTGGTCACTGGGAGCCTCTGGGAGTGTCTGAGAGTTGTCGGACCAGAATCCCAGGGTGGTCAAATCCCTAAGTTTACTGGACCGATGCAGTGGCCTTCAAGTGTACCTGGGAGCACCTGGGAGCGCTGACCACAAGCCTGGGAGCACCTGGGAGCGCCGGGGACAAGCCTGAGAGCGCCGACCACAAGCCTGGGTGCGCTGACTACAAGCCTGGGAGCACCTTGAATCACTGTAGAGCAGTCTCAGAAGAACACCTTCTTTGGGAACGTTTCTGGTGGGCCTGGAAATCATAGCTACTAGTTATCGTTCCATGATTTTTAAACCTTATGTATTCAGTTTGTATTCTCATCCGTGTATCTATATAGCTACCCATCTACACAGGGTATATCTGGACTGGCTGCAGGAGGTGCTTCCGAGCAATTCGAGGTGCACCTGAAGATGATGATCGAGTGAACTCACATATACACTCCGAGGCCTTGATCGAGCCAGTTTGGAGATGCAACTGGAGGCCGTGATCGAGTGAACTCAGAGATGCATTTGGAGGCCGTGATCGAGCACGTTTGGAGATGGACTTGGAGACCAGGATGGAGTGAACTCAGAGATACACTCCGAAGCCTTGACCGAGCGAGTTTCGAAATACACTTGGAGGCCGGGATCGAGTGAACTTAGAGATGCACTCCGAGGCTGTGAACGAGCGAGTTTGGAGATGCACTTGCAGGCTATAATCGAGCGAGGTTGGAGAAGTACTTGTAGGTGGTTGAGCGGGAGGCGATAGATTGGAGCCGCACCAGGTGCTTAGACTGTATTCTTCAGTCAGTTAATTCGAACCTGTGGGAATGTGACAAGTTGACTGTACCTTTGAAGCTCTTATAGAGAACTGGCTGGTGGCGGTCGATCTGTAGGGAGGTACGGTGGAAGCTGAAGCTACATTCAGGGGTCAACTCGTAATCGTGAGATTGAAGGGACGACAGACAAGCTTAGGTGTGTATGGTACTCGGTGTATGCTGCACTCAGTGTATGCTGCACTCAGTGTATGCTGCACTCAGTGTATGCTGCACTCGGTGAATGCTGCACTTGGTGTATGCTGCACTAGGTGTATGCTGCACTTGGTGTATGCTGCACTTGGTGTATGCTGCACTTGGTGTATGCTGCACTTGGTGTATGCTGCACTTGGTGTATGCTGCACTTGGTGTATGCTGCACTTGGTGTATGCTGCACTTGGTGTATGCTGCACT
>Ga0307512_10003509_pt1 | contig 18132 bp, 22 predicted proteins | sample 14_EM_MG_FD_200267 | JGI IMG/M metagenome (GOLD analysis project Ga0307512, IMG submission 200267) | Populus trichocarpa ectomycorrhiza microbial communities from riparian zone in the Pacific Northwest, United States - 14_EM | ecosystem: Host-associated > Plants > Roots > Unclassified | place...
ACCGGGACGAACACCGAGAAAAAGGCACCGACCTCATACCGGGACGACAGGCACCGACCTAACACCGGGACGACAGGCACCGACCTAACACCGGGACGACAGGCACCGACCTAACACCAGGACGAAAGGCACCGACCTCATACCGGGACGACAGGCACCGACCTCATACCGGGACGACAGGCACCGACCTCGCAGACGGGACGAAAGGCACCGACCTAACACCGGGACGAAAGGCACCGACCTCATACCGGGACGACAGGCACCGACCTCGCAGACGGGACGACAGGCACCGACCTCGCAGACGGGACGACAGGCACCGACCTAACACCGGGACGACAGGCACCGACCTAACACCGGGACGACAGGCACCGACCTTATACCGGGACGAGAAAACACAAGCGAAAAAAGGACGCCACTCCCGTACTAAGGAAGACACTGATCCGAAGGAATACTAAGAAAAGGAATCAACGATGCCGGTAAGATTGTGAGGAGTGCTAATGAGGATACTACTAGTCGTAGGGGGAAGTCGCAGGGAATAGAACACGATAGACGACTTGGCAGGAAGCTAAGAGAGAAAACTGTGAGAGGTGGTGAAGCTGGACTAAGAGAAGAACGAAACAAAGAGCTCACCTCAAAAAAGAGCACCAATTGACCCAACTCCCCTTCCAAAGAACTCACAAACTAGCAATCGACCTTAGATCACCAATTACTGCCAATTCACCACCTAAACCACCATCCCATCTCCAAACCGCTACAAACAGTACCGATCAAAATGTCAACTGAGAACACTCGATCTACTTCCGCCGCCGCCGGTTCCAGTGGCCGTGCCGGTTCCTCCGCCAGCGCCGGACCTTCCGCCAACGCCTCTCCAACCATGTGCACGATCAAAGGCAATTCATCGAGTCCTTGGCCCTCGCCATCGCGAAAGAAAAGAGGCAAATGCCACTCCCGGGAACCATGGGCGCCCCAGTCTTCAGAGGAGCGGATGTTACCAAGTTCATCGAAGCATACGAAAGCCTCTCATCTCGCACTGGGACCGACCCGGCGGCCGAAGACGTCATCGCAACCTTCCCGTACTACTGCTCGGAAACGATCCAGGAGACGATCAAAATGATGAGCGGATATTTGAAGAAGGACTGGGAGCTGTTGAAAGAGGAACTGAAGGACGCCTTCCGCCACGCCGATAGCCGAGTCTATATGTATACGAGATCGTACTTGGAGCGACTATGCAAGGACCAGCGGGAACGTGGGAACGTCGGCCTGAAAGCCTTTATCCTCGCCTACGACAACATCAGCCGCATTATGATCGACAAGGGAGCCTTGGCTGAGTACTCGCAGGTGGAAATGCTGCTCGGAGCTCTCCCAAGAAATTTGAGGGCAAAAGCGGTAATGAAACTCGAACTAGATCCCAGAGACCCCTCAACGTTCAAATATGACAAACTCCGAAAGCACGTCCTCGACAAATGTGTGACCGCCGACTCCCTCGCCCTCTTGGACTCGGAAGGAGCACGTACGGCGCCGGGAGTCTCTCCTTATTCAGTCCCAGCTGGAGTCCCGCACCCACAGATGCCAGTAGTGATAAACTTCCGGCAATCCCTAGCGAAGAAACCCCGGCACCAGCGCAAGCCACGGAGGAAATCTATCGCTAAAGCCAACAATACAATCGACACGAAAATGGACAATATGATGAAGGCCTTCGAGGCCTGGACCTTCCAGATGAGCAAAGCGAATGAGCCCGGATGCGTAGGCTAAAGTCGATTGATAGGAAGAGAGCGTTTGCAGGGAAAGTGGAAGGCATATACAACGGGAAAGAGGAGGGATCGTTTGAGGAAGAAGGGAAACAGTCAGTCGAAAAAGGGGGACTATCGAGGGCAGTGAGGAAGCTAATGGGAAGAGGCGTGAACCGGGAGGATGTGTGGGAAGAGGAGGACGGACTGGTAGTCGGAGAGTTGGGTAGGAGGATGGTAGCAGAGGAGTGGTCGATGGGAGAGGAGGCTCTGGCGAAGGAAAGGAGGGTAACCCGGAGAGAATCCACGACTTTTGCGTGGGGTTCTAAAAATAGCATTGCTCCAGATCTGAGTCAAATACAACCCTTTCCCTCGTATTTTGACTCCTCTGCTCTTCCCCCAATTTTCACCCGATTAACGAGTGTTTAAGCTTGGCACCTCGCTCCCGCACCGGCCGCGGTTCTGCTCCATGCGTGGACCAGCCTTGTGACAACCACAAGGCAGAAATATACCTCCCACAAAAGCTGTCAACTTGGGTTAGAACAGGAGTGTCGGACGGGTCGCTTGTGCTTATCCCTGCTGTGTATCACTGCACGACGCCTCTTCTCCAAACAGCGTGCACGATGCCGGCCCTACCACTCTTCAGTGCGGCCAAGGCGCTCTGGTCGTCTTTGACGAGCATTTTCACATCTGCTGCTCCACCTAGGTACCTCCTTCCAATCCTCTTCATTTCGTGTTAATTCTACTCCCCAATCCCCACCCATACTTACCCCTCCACCAATCTTGCTAATAATTGCCCTTTCCACACTGATACCAATACAAGTCCATCCTATTAAATATCCCGACAATAGTCCACTGTCCCCCAACACTTTCGGAAGGCTCACAGCCCAATCCAGCTCGTGCCCTTTTTTCCACCGACAAATTTCCCTCGAAGGATGTTTTACCATCGACCTTCGGCCGCAGACACCACCTCCCGAAACACTGTCGAGCATGCTCACAGCATCTTCATGAAAACTTTGACCATGTACAATGAGTCTACACTTCATGGTCATTCCGCTACTAGCTTGCAAACTTCGCTGCACGCAGGTCGATTTCTCACGGCTCTATATGACTTCGCAATAGGTGATCGAGGAAATGTGAAGTCCTGAGGTGCAGCCTGAAACACATCTACAATGTCCCGTTTGACGAAAATGATGGAAAGCCATCAATGCCATCTCTAGCTACGATTGTGCAGGAAGCACAAGAGCATAGAGAAGAAGAAACTGAAGAAATTTGTGAGCGGGTTTATGCCTTTACCGAACATATCATCAAGTGCCTGATGCTTCCTGGTTTGTCACCCTACTCGTTATTAAGACTTTCATCTAGTTAATTATCAACAGTATTTGCGGAAGGCGGTACAACAGATGTAGTGCCAACTGAATTCGTATCACCCAATGGGACAACTATACCTCTAGAGCTTCATAGACGGTTTGGAATTTTGCAGCTTTGGTTCGAAGCAACTGACGTAAGCCAAATTCCAAGCATCCAAACGAAGGTACTAACGGACTTGATAACGACTAGCAAGATAATACCTATATGTTGAGACAATCAAAACGATCATTCCCACTTCTAGGCAGTGCGGGGGACGCTTTGAACAAGAGGATTATTTTCAAGAACCATGATGAGAAAGCGAACCACCTCCTCCCTCACCCGCCCCTGCTTAAAGTCCACGCTGCACTTGCTCAAATGCTTGAAGCAAGCGGTGCTGCATTGTATCTCGAAAATCTTCTAGACGAACGAGAAGAAATGAGAGTGATTGCGGCTGATGGGTCGACCGACCTGAATTCCATCTTGGGTTCCCGAGGTCTTGTGGAGGCTCTGGTTTAGTGGAGGAGTGACATGGGGGGTTTCTTAGACGAGTACATACGTGTACATTACTATCTACAAGAAGCCTTTTTTTCCTTTGGAACTTTTCTCCTACCTAGTCTCTCGTGGTGTTCCGACTGATCATTCATGAACACGGGTCCATTTCTTATGAGTGCGAAGTCCCTCAAAGTTTTATACCCAGGAACTTCACCTAAACATCTCACGATTTACCTTTCATCTTGTGCTTTCAACAAAGAATCTAGAACGATACAACGAGATGTAGAACTGGATTGAGAGGGAGGACGGGCTGAAAAAAAGAAAACGAGGATGCGAAGAAGCCTAAGTAGGCACTGCAGGAGCAGGCTGTGTGCTCGGCTGTTCACAGCGATAATCTATTGGTGTCTTGGGGCAAGAAGAGGAACTCGATGGTGATTGGAATGAGACCGAAGGAGATCAGGATGCGGAAGATAGGACGATGGTGCGGATGGTGAGGATGGCAGTACTGTGGGGTACCAGGAGGATCAAAGGCTTACGCAACAACAAAGAAAGCTACGGTAATTAACAAACTCCGGCAGATGCGGAGGAAATCTCGAAGCGAAGATGAGGATTGTTACGGCGATAATACAATTAGCATAAAACCATACGAGATATATTTCATTAGGTGCTCGTGATGACATAAATAAATATATTCTCGCTAGAAACGATAAGATAGAAATAGGGGATATATCATCTTCAACGGTCGTTGTTACGCGGCAAAGGTTTACAAGACAGGTTATCAAGTTACCAGAGAATTGAGTCCATATTGCCTAGGGAACAGCGGTCTGGACTACAGCAGGCGATTTGCTCCTTTTAATAGTCTTTGCACGCTTCGGGATCATATCAAGAAGGAGCACACCAATTCAGAAATTCTTGCGCGCACTTGTCCTCATCCGCTATGTCAAGATATGTTTTCCGAGGATTCGCATGGCATCACCCTACATGTGAAGCGAAAGCGGACTATTTCCGAACCACACGCGTCACAAAGAGCAAAGCATTCTGAGCAGGATAGCACAGCGAGAGGCAGTCCCGACGGTGAGTGACAGTGTAGTTGCTTGTTGTTACGGCTGCTAATTATTTAAAAGGTTCATTGGGTAGGTGCTGATGGAATTCGATAAGGCTGGGGTTGGAAATCTATTCTTAGGTGTGGCCATACGATCTATAATGTATCTTTTATTATTAGTTTAGATGCTTTCACAATTCTGCAGCGGCCCGGGCCGCAATTCACAAGCCCTTCTTGACCTAACAAAAGAAACAAGCAAATTTGTGACCCCGTATATCGCCGATAGATACATCGCCGAACTCCGGGACCCCTTGAATAACCGCGGTACACTGATACATACGGCCTTCTCAGCCTTGCAACTGGTATAAGGTAAGCGAATAATCCCTTAACACAGTTCTTAGACGGCTGTACGTTTCTCACTGACAAGGCAATTGGGATAGCGGCGCAGGATTGAACCAAACTGTTCTAAACAATGCCGCCCTCCGTACCCGCAGAATGGTGCGTTTGCCTCCAATCATTACCTACAACGCAGCACCGAATGGTTCTTTCTTGCTGTTGTGTTTTGTCGTACTGTCCTTGAGAACAGGAAGATTTAATATGGAGCGCAATTTGGGCTGATGGTAATATGCATATGTAGCCTAAATTTTGCAGGTATTTACGGCAGACAGGCAAAAAGTTATAAATGAACTTTGAACAACCATTGAAGCGTATAGGTGGAATGAACTCATAGGTGCAAACTGACGCTGATCCGAGTGTCGAATCTAGTGAGGTCGGCTTGTGCACTGAGGGACGGAATGGAATGGGATGGAGCACTGGCCCATCCTTGTCTCGAGCCCAGAAAGAAAATGGGGGTTTAGTGTACGTAGTGGAGTATGGATTACTTAGGCTTAACGTGGTCATGTAGACGGGATACTAGACGGTCAGAAGTAGATCCTCTGTCGGAAGCTCTGTCGATTTGGGGGCCGGAGTATCCCGTGGCGGGCTAACCGTATTAGGAGAGGCGCAATCGGACGACTACCATTGGGCCTTCGCTTATCGATAGTCAACCAGAGCCGCACTATATTTGGCTGCGTCACGTCCCTCTTCAAGTTGGCCAACTTTGTCCCTTGTCGTTTTTGCGTTGCCACTTACGGACTCACACTGCTTACTGGCAAAGCCATACGGGTTACGAAACATTCACCCTTTTGCTCTTCCCTAATCTTCCGTCGACCCACTGTATCGTTATCGAAATGCTTCGCTCCACACGCTGCCTGCCTATTGGCATGCGCCTCGCTTTCTGCTCTACTCTTTACCTCGGGAAGCCTCGCGTCGCCATGTACAAACGCATTCCGTTGTCGAACAATTCGAAACTTCGCACTGCGTTCGACGCATGAGTGGACATCCTCTCCCGAACAACAGTAAGACGTTGCGTTGGCTCATGAAGGCAGGCAGGTAAGATATTTACGGAGTCTAAGAGTACAGGGGAATTTCTATCTTTAAAGTTGCCATTGCCGTAATCAGCACCGGCAGTTTCTTTAAAGTCATATACACTTATTGGCTCAACTCTCGTCGGGAGCCAACGATCTACGCTGCCCTCCAGAAAGGACACATATTGGCACTTACGGGTCTTGTTGAACGTACTGGAGCTAAGACGGAGGTGAAGGAAGCTATCTTATCCTTTCTTACCACGTACGATGTCATAGTAGGCAACTATGGCACCGGCAAGTCGACACTAGTGGAGGAGGTCGCAAGCGAGACCCTTGGAGTTATCTACATCATGATTCTGGCAAATCCTCCTAGTGATCTCTATTCTGCCATTGATTAATGCTTCGCGAAGGCACTCAACTGGGACAGTCCCATCACTTCGTGGACGGCGGCGCTTTTGAGAAAACTTATTCATGTCTCTCATGCCGAAAAGGGAATTGGTATTATGCAGTCGTGTTTGATAACGTTAACATTCTCGCCCGGGACGATCCAGTCCGACTGCGAGGCTTCCAAGAGCTCGCAAAGTTGGCCGCGGACAAAGGCCTCTTTAAGGTGGTATTTGTCTGTTCAGATGGAGTTGCGCCATTCAAAATGGAGATACCTTTTCTTGTTGCTAAGTTCAATTGATTGATGTGATGCAGCAAACTCCGCATGGTCACGTGCCACAGACCGCTGTCGAGTTGGAGACTTCACACCCGAGGAAGCGATGGAATACTTGATCATCAAACGTGGCATAGAACCCGCTCTTGCTAGGAAGATTGTAGACCATTGCGGCCGCCGCATTTATACCTTGAAAGAGGTATGCGATGCTCTAAGCAGGGGAACCGGTTTCGAAGGTAGGTTTCAAGCCTTTCTGTCTATTACACCGTACTCTATCCCTTTTAACTCAGACTTACTCGCCCATTTGAGGACATGATCATGGAAGCAGTTTGACTATGCCGCGTACGCGATTGATCACAACTGTGCCACAAGGATTGCTGCTTATATCCTTGAACGTGGTCCTCTTAGTGAAACAGAGTACCGGAAACTTTGTAACGACTTTGAAAAAGCAACCTCTTCCTTTCGAACAATGTCTTCGTCGTTAATAACGATGGTAGAATCTCGTTCGAGAACAAGGTGGCTGAAGCCGGAATTAGAAGTGGCTTGCAGGTGGATTAGTGCCAGCTTTGGGCTCTAGGTGCAGTTATCCAAAATGGTTAGAATCTTGGTGCTCTTGAGTTGGTGTTTCCCTCTCTGGCCGAATTGCAAAATGGGATGTAAAAAAGCATTGGTTAGATAGAACGTTCTTGTGGAGCTTGTCGTTGGAGTGGTCCCGCTACCCCGAGAATTGAATTCACATGTGTCTTGGATCGTGGCCAGCAGTAGTACTTCAAAGTGTATCAGCACGTAGAGTACACATCACCACTGCTGAACTGAGCGAGAACAAGAGGTTAGAACCAGTTAGAATGATGGAGGGTTGTGACTTGCCGGGAATAAGGGCGTGTTGCGATGAAGATGAGGTGGTATTGTTGCTCTCTTGCTGTTTACACTTTGAAGTCACCACCCCGCGAAAACGTTGACCATTTTACCGTCATGGACTCTGAATTGTGGAAGTTGTGCCACTTTACCTCCTGGATTATAGTCGAAGTACCAAATCTTCAGTTGCCTGCGACTTTTCAAACGCCCAGCCGATACCGATTCACACGGAAAGAAGCCAGTATTCCCAAGCGGTCAGTCTAATCAAATATGGCCTTCGACCGGGCCGGTCTACGCCCAGGGCGGCCTCAAACATCACCGATCTGCAAAGAATCATCTAGCCGGACTATAGATATCTACAGATGACACGTGATGCAATAAGGGATTTATTCAATTCCAACTAAAGTCATAAACGCCGAGCACACAAGATATCCTACTACTTGCCTCTGCGCGCTTTTCTTTCATCGTTATGAACCAACAGGTCCTACTACTCTATCGCATTTCCCACTATAGCACTGTATTCTCCGAAACTCTTCCATTTTTTCGCTGCACTTAATACTCTTTACTCTCCACCAAGTCCTACCATTTCTCCACATAGTCCTACCATTTCTCCACATAGTCCTGCCATAGTCTGAAGCATATGGTTACAATAGTTGTTTTCCCAGAGGTTTGTACAATTGTTTCACGCATTCTCAATTCAGTCTGGATGCTCAAACCATTCGTCGTTGAAATACTTCAGCTTCATATCAGGGTGAAGAGCTACCGCTGCGTGCATGGCTGGCTGCATATCTGTCATAGTATAATATTGATCCAGCAATCCCCATGCCAAGTTGAAGGAATGACATCTACAATAAACTCATTCAGATGGTGGTTTTTTGGTACTCAAGCCTCATCAGGAAAAACGAATTCGCGCTCGAGCGGAGACCACCAGTGCGCTCGGGCGAGGATTTTCGGCTCATCCTGCGCTCAGACTTTGTTTACCTCGCTCACACTTATTCGTCTCGCTCAGACTTGTTTGTGTTGCTCAGACTAATTCGTCTCGTTTACATTTGTACTCGATTTTGTAGTTCCAATTTCGTGGTCATGAAGCATTTGTTGAACGATAATATGGTATTTGCTCTCTAACTATTTATGACATCTATCTTCTAGCTATCTATGTCTATCTATGTGTACATCTGGGCTGATGGGAGACGGCACTAACGTGCACTTAAAGACGGTGCTCAAGCACACGTGGAGACGGCGATCGAGCACACTTGGGGTCAGTGATCGAGCACACTTACAGATAGTAATTGAGCGCACTTGGAAGTGGCATTCGGGTGCACTTACAGTCGGTAATCAAGCGCTCTCGGAGGTACAATTAGAGGTGCACTTGGAGGCGGTCGATCAGGGCTGGCTGTAGGCGATGCTCGGGAGCTGCTTAGTGACGGTCGATCTGGGCTGGCTGCAGTCCTAAATCTCTTAAGTTCCAGTTTCTCTAGATGAATTCCACCATCTCCAGCCAGCTCTGAGAGCATGAAGTTAAGTTATCACTCTCTACTTCCCCCACGAGAGGATCGTGAGTTAACTACTGAATTCCGTCTCTAAGTGTACCTCTAAGTGCATCCGAGCGCCGTCTCCAAGTGCACCCAAGCACCGTGCACCTGAGTGCTGTCTTGAAGTGCGCCTCCGTGCGCTTCCAAAGGCACCTGAGCATAGACAAGTTGACCGAGTTTGTTGTCATCATCTGCCATGAGGAATTCCAACTCAGCGCGTTTCGAGGCTTTCTCTGTGGCTTCTTTCGTCTTCTCCTCGCGCTCTTCTGTTTCTCTGTCTTGCGGGCGGCTGCTGGCTCTCATCGCCGGTAGTAGTGCCCTCTCTGTGCCTTCATCTTAGCTTTCCTCGCTTCTCTACACTCCTTCTCCTTCTTGCGGTATTTTTCGATAGTCGTTTCCTCAATCTCGAAAACCTTTCCATCCCGGTCTTTGTCTAGTCCAGACGTAAATGCGACTTTCATCTCGCCGGCCGGCTCGGCCTGGCCTTACCGCCGAATGTGAGTCTGCCCAAGAGCGCTCGGTACTTCTCCATATTCTTGTCCCTATCCCCAAATTCTGGGTTGGAATCGGAGGCAAGTAAGCCCTGAGCTCGGTCTCTTCAATGTCACGTTGAGAGAAGGCTTTCTTTGAGACTTGCTTTCGTTGTACATCAATGACAATTCACTTTCGAGTGTTAGAACGCCTGTTCCGTGTCATGAGTATCATGCTCTATCGCAAGACTGTAAGTATTCAACTTACATCAGTGATAAAATCAATCGGCACGTAGTCGGTTGGATCCGGCGTGTACTCATCGCGGGGCTTGTCGTCAAAACTCGTCTCATCAGGTATAATCTTAGATCAAAGAAGTTTGCCGTGGTCTCATACTCGGTGCCGTCGCAGTTCTTGTAGATATGTTGCGCCGTGCTCGTCGAATCGCATTCAATAATGGCATAGTAGTATCTGTTCAAATTAGTACTTCCGCCATCAAGTGAACGCAAGAGCAACCCACCGTAATCGCCCCAATTCATAGTTCCTCAGCTTCGCGCTATCAAACTCTTCGCTCTTACCCTCCCTCACAATTGTCTTCTCCGTAACATCTTTATCCTTGTTGCTCTCTTCATCCTTCGAAAATATCTCACACGGCGGCCCTCCAGTTCTTCGCGTTCCATCCGCTGCCGCCCAAATTCCCACCGGTAGACAGTAACCTTCTCAAACTTCCCTCCGCTCGGCACAAAACTCGAGCGCGCACATTGTCCCAGTCGAGATATACGCACACAAGCCGTCGGGAACCTCACTGGTCGGAACCTTCTTCCTCCTCCTTACTTGCATCCCAACCCCTTCATCCATCTCTACCTCCTCTTCATCATCATCCCACTTTCAGACGACGTGTCAATCACACCTTCTCCTCCCGCTGGATCAAAACGCACACCCCCAGCCCTCCGTTTCCTCCTCTTCATCATCAGAAGCAAGTTTGTAGAAACGAGGCAGTTCGGCTTTTGAAGATTCCTGGGATGGCTTCCGGCCATAGCGATCGATGCGCGATGCCTTTGAGGAAAACTTGGGGTCTCTGAGGACACTGCGGAAGCGGGAGTCGATAGTCAGAGAGGTGTCCCGTCGCTTTGGAGGCGTGAAGCGCGGGTCATTGTGAATTATTGAGAACTGAGGGTCTGTGGTCACCGGCGTCGTGTCTCGATGGATCTTTGGCTTTGGGGGTTTTGTTTTGGTTTCGGCGCTATGGTGGGGTTTGAGATGTATTTTTTTGAGAAATGAATTGGGTGGCCGGGTAAAGGCGATGGTGGTAACTTCCTCCCACATTAGCCTAGCTATCACTCACTCACTGCACGCTCACCGCCTCGGCATAGTTCCACTTGTCACCCGCTGCCAGGGTACGTTTCCGACGTGGAATACATTCTCTCCTACGGTCAAAGCGGGAGGAAGGTGCTTTAGTTAGTCTCGTACTGCTGCTGGCGCAGCAGTGCTTGCCTGACTTGTCTATTTGGGTTAACGTGGGGGCGTTATCAATTATAACAATACTCGGGTACACTTAGAGGCGGTCTGCTAGCTTCCAAGCATGGAAGTTCGGATGATCCTGAGAGTCGCCTCATATAATTGGCAAACGAGATTCGGTCACACACTTCGCAGCATAATGCCAGTCAATAGCTGCAGAGTGCATACTGAAGTAACTGCCACTTACGGCCATTCATACATGCGGTCTATTGCCGCCGGTCTCAACTTTTGCATTCTGAGATCTGCGATTCGACATTCCCTCAGTCCAACAACGAATAGTGATATGGGTCCACCCCTTCCACCAATTCGCGACGTTTCACCACACCCTGTATTCGTCGACACAAGAGCTCTGCTGCACAGGTTCCCACCCTTTCTCCCTCGCATCCATTAACTCTCTTGCAAATTAGACATTAGCAGGGTATTCTTAGGCTCTGCAATTGTCTGCGAGAACGCCAAACATTGTCGAGTGCTACACCCCGCTTCCTCGATATCCCCTTCATTGCTGCCAGAACGTATACAAACCACTAAGCCTCAAAGATAACACGACTGCATTGGAATTGTCGAGCTGTGCTAGATAAAGCCGTTAGTCCTCAAGCCATAGTAGTAGATTTAGATAGTTGGATAGCTCAGGTTTCTCATTGGTATATGTTCAGCGACACTGAGTGGATTGTCGATTGCAAGGGCGTCTTAGAGAATCATTGGATGCGTTGGGAAAGAATGACAGTCCCTAGCACTAATGGCTCAGAGGGAATCGGACTAACTTCAAGCTACTTAAGTAGTTATCGATGAAGCTGCTGAATGTCCGGAAGCTGTCGACAAATGGCACGAGAGTAATAGAGATCTATTTGTGTATGTAGGATAGACGGAATAAAGAAACGCCTAAGTCGATACTGATTTGAGATAGCTATAAGAAATTATGTGACACGGTATATCTCCTTGAGTTCAGACCTCACAAAGTTCCAAGCTTCCTGAATTCATTGTAAGCGAATGATTCAACAACCTGGTGGGATGTCAAGCCGCCGATTAGCGAAATTATTGAAACAGGCATTCGGCTGTTTCATTATACTCCACATACTTAAGTACTAAGTACTCTACTAAAGTAAGTATGCAGATAAGACATGGGTTGAATGAAAATTGTACGTATGTACTAACCCCACCTTACGCCGCAGTACAAATATTGCTTTTTATTATGGTGGTAGTGTCTCTGGCTATAGAAGAATCCTGTACCCCGCCATTCTCTTCCAAACTACAACAGCTTCGATATCCTCCCGACAAGCAGAGCGCTTTAGGTTTATCCAGAATTGCAAGTCCTTCTCTTTCGGCCTGACTGACACAACTATATCGAGTACACCCAGCAGTCACAATACTATCGATAGGCACGACTGGGTATTAGCTGGAGTTCAATCACGGTTAACTGTACCATCCTCATATCATGGATCATTCTCATACCATGGACCACCGCCGTAATTACGAAGATGCTATACACTATGAGTTTAAGGACTCAACTATCCATGGCGGGCAAACGTTTAACTATTACGGGTGGGTCTCTTCTAATCCAAACCAATGTGAGGACGGTTTTCTGACCTAGTTCTATTGGCTAGAGATGGCATTCTGTCTGGTGAAGAACTGCTACAGAGACAAGATGAGATATTAAAATCACGTAAGTGACATAACTGGACCAAGAGGAAGTTAACTTTAATTTCTTAATGAATGATATCAAAATAACTAACTACCCGCTCACGCCAGTTGAACCGCAGACAGAAAAGAGTACGTTCTTAGGCCTGCTGCCTATGACCAACCAGGGGGGGCATATTTCCAAGACTGCGTCTCTTCATCGGAATGACCCGAAGTTGTACTGGATCTTCAAGGACATTGGCTTTAAGGATTGGGAATCAAAAGATAAACCACAAGTGCTATGGCTGTTTGGACCACCCGACCGCGGAATGACTGATGCTTCGTTGCATCTAGCAAGGGAAAGAACCTCACGAACAGAGAAAGGTCTTGTGTTCTACTTTTCCTGCTCGACTATGGAAAGAGAGAGACCGATTTCCAAGACCTTCACCTATTCCTTTCTCCGCCACATCCTCAACGGTTCGGGAGATTGCCAGGCAAAATTGATCACCACTACCTTCCTTAAAAGCCTTCTGCTCGAGATTCTTCGCCGCGAACCGTCCCGTTTTCAGGAGAAAGATACTCCAGGAACAACAGTGAAGAAGATTCTCGATGCTTCAAATGGTGAACTTCTGAAAGCTTTAACCGAGGCAGTTTTCGACATCAAAGACATCCAAGAGGCATCAATTATTATCGATGGAGTCGATAAACTTGGGAAAGAGGGGGCTTACTTTCTTAAGAAGTTTTGCGAGTATATGAAAACAACTCCAAAGTTTAAAGTGCTACTCACATGCTCGTCGGACCCCAATATGAGGGGGATAGTTGACGGCATACCATATATTGAATATGACAAGGAGCGAAAGGGTTTGGGCGCGCCCTATTCTTAGTTGTGGGTCTAGCTAATTCGCTAGTGCAGAGTGTCTTCATTCTCTTCATTTTGATGATACACGTTACGACAAGATTTCAAAGGAGCATAGCGGTTCCTTAGAATGGCTCTGGACGCATGAGAAATACAAAGCATGGTCAACGTCAAAACGCTCTAGCCTTCTATACATTGAAGGGAAGCCAGGTAGTGGAAAAAGCACCCTCACGAAATATTTCTTTGAACACCTGGCGGAAAAGGACCCAAACACAAGTTCAAGGATCAGAGTCCATTACTTTTACGCTGACCGGGAGACCCAACTTCAACGTACTCACGAAAATATGCTGCAGACGATCCTCTCAAGAATCTTGGAGCAGGACGAAACAGCTTTCTATCATTTCCAGGCTGGATTTCGGGAGGCTCAGCATCGCAACTGGTCTTATAACTCTCTGAAGGAGATTCTGTTGTCGCTCAAAAACCACCCTACGACGCAACTTTGCCTTATTCTTGACGCTATGGATGAATCTGAGGAACTTTATAGACGGGATATCATAAAATTGCTATGTCAACTTTGTTTAGAAGGAAACTCTTGCAATATAAAGGTATTCCTAGCAAGTCGGCCGGTTGCCGAGCTCAGACACCGCATTCAAAAACACCATGTTATAACACTACAAGAAGAGAATGGACGGGACATTTATAAACTTGTGAATGATTTCCTCGGACAAGAGCTCGAACTATCCGGCGATACTCTTGGCCAAGCCACAGAATATATCAGTACCCACGCCCAAGGCGTATTCGTATGGGTAGATTTGGTTCAGAAAGAACTACTCGACTATGTCGAAAGAGGTGGCAATAAAGAGGGCATCCTTTGTGTACTGAAGGACATCCCTTATGAGGAGCTTCATGATTTTTACAGCATTATGCTTAAGAGGATAGGGACGCGTCGTGATCGGGATATCCAGGATACAGTGAAGATTTTCCGGTTCGTTCTATTCGCACGCCGTCCCCTTACAGTGATAGAACTGTACAACACTCTTGCTATCCCTGAAAACTCTCGTCCCCGCTTCTTACCTTGTGATAAAGCATTTCAAAATATAACAACGGAAATGGAGAAGGGGATTGTGCACTATGGAGGCAACTTTCTAGAGACGAAAGGTCTTAAAGGTACCTCCCTTGATACAAGAAACACGACCATCCCGTAACTTATTATTGTATTGCAGATAAAACTGTTCAAGTAATACACCAAACTGTTCGAGAGTTCTTTCTGCTCTCCAAACGCAATCAACTTGAAGGACTCTCCCAGTTCATGATGAGCGGTCTAAGTGGTCAGAAAGCTGCTCACATAACCATTACCACAACCTGTATTCGATATCTGGAGTTTTGCTTCCTAAACTCATCGATCCCCCAGAATATCGACGCTTGGACTTCCGAACAGTTTAAAGCCTATGTCAAATATCTCGACAAATGGCCATTCATCAACTACACGCTTGAAAACCTCAAAGAACACCTAAATGGTTGTGATCAAGAGAAAGATACTTCACAGCTCGTTTCCACTCTTATCAAACAGCTGACCAACAATTTATCCTCCCGTTTTTTGGGAAACTGGATAGCTTCTCACCTCGGACACACCGACCTAATTTGTACCGATCGAATGATCGATTCGGACTTTAGGTATGAATCCCACAAAGCCACAGAAAAAAGCCCGGCTATACCGAATCACTAATGCTGTTGAGAAACCGGAGGTCTACTCACCTTGGACAAATCAGCCCAACTAGTACTCATCAAATGATTTATGAAACTAGACCTTCCAGCGGAGAAGCAGAAGTGGAATTCCAATCTGCAACTCTTAACGCCGCAGAAAGCATTGGGTTATCCCGAGTGACTAATGCATTACTGCTAACTTGTGATTCCCAGAGGGAAACACTTTTACTTATTTCTGCAGGGAAAGGCCATGAGGCTACAGTGCGATTGTTGCTTGGCGTAGGTGTTGACAAGGAGGCCCAGGACAACTCTGGGCAACGAGCTTTGCACCATGCTGCAAAGAATGGACACGAGACTATTGCTGAATTACTGCTCCAAAAAGGGGCCGGGAGAAATGTGAGGGACAGACAGGGGCAGACGCCGCTACGCCTGGCGATTTTGAAGTCGTAAGTTCCTCAGCTTTTGATCATATAATGCCATCGCGGTGGGTGTCTAACAATGCGTTCATTGAATAGTCCGTGAGTGTTCCTAGACTGTTGCCCGTCAAATAATGCATGACAAATCAGAAAATTGATTGCTTCGTTTAACAGCCTGTAAGTTTCTGCCAGATTTTCGGGATGTCAAGAAATTGCATGACTAACCTGGTTGAGTTCAATAGTGAGTAAGCTACAAGTTAAATTTGGCTTTCAAGTTGATGAGAAGAGATGGCTAACCACGGCTTGAACTAAATTGGGTAGCAAGTGAGTTACCGCAGAAGTGTTTTCTATTATGGTGTCCATTAACTAACCAGACTTCCATTACTTTGTCCCACAGCCGGTGAGTTTTGCATCATCACCATAATAGTCTATAGACGGCTTTTGGTTGCTGCTGGGCTACCGCAAAAATCCTACCAAGCCGTCTGACAGACTACCACCATAATGCAGCTAATCTAAATATAATGATTTGAATAAATAGCGGGTGCGTTTCACCGAAGCTAACCTGTAACTGGCCGCCTACTGCTAACCAGAGCCCCCAATCAATGGGTTGATGTCATAGTCGGTGAGTTTCTCCATCATCAGATCCTGCCGCGAAGATGCACAATTAGCTGATGGTCAATGACTGAGCTGATTAGCCGGTAAATTTCTTCAGTTATGTAATATCAGGGCCATGAATCACTGACCGTAGCTCTCTGGATTGATTGATAGAATGTTGGTTCTCCCCAGTTGCGCGATATTGAGAAAGTGCACTGCTAACCTTAGCCCGGTATATTCGTTCCTTGAATTGAATTCCACAGTTAGTGAGTTTCCCTTGATCCTTCTCTCCCAGTAATACGTATCTAACTTTTCGACTAAATCCGATAGTGAGTAAGCATAATATTCTGAGAATTTCTTAAAGCGACACGGATTTCTAACCTAGAGCAATGGTTTGATTCAATAGCTAGTGGGTTTCTCTCTGAATATTCCAGTCTACAAGGCGCGTTGCTAACTTGAGATTGAATCAATAGCAAGTGAGTATTGCTGGAATGGTTGCCTGTGTAATAATGATTGGCTAACTAGTGACCTATGGCTCGACACTATAGCGAGTGAGTTCTTCTCATTGTGATAATGAGTTGTTAATCTTAGTTGGATGGCATTTTCAATAGACAGTGAGTTACTCCAATACAACGGGTAGTGTCCGAATACTAAATAGACCCGGACGGGTCAATCGGGTAGCAAGTAGGTTCTCCCAACCCGTTCTAGCTGTAACGACGTGTGCTAATACGAGCTTGATGGCCGATTATATAGATTGTGAGTTTCTCTTAGATTCTGTAATATCTTGACGATTTCTCGCTAACCGTATCCAAATGGCACCTTCGAAAAGAATGTGAGCTCCGCACATCTTCGCCTATCGTGGCAATAACTGGCTTATCCAGGTTCAATCATTCGACTCTTCAGGGGGTAAGATTCTCTAGCTTGATTCTCTATTCAGATGAAGTGGAGATAACCTGAGGTGCACAACTTAATTCAATAGCGAGTGCGTTCTTCCCACTCTCCGCCGCATTGATGCTTGGCTGACCTAAAAACAATGGCTTAGCCAGTCAGTTATTCCCCCACTGACCCGGTTGTGATGATAAACGACTAATGGCAATTAAATGGCTGTATGGCGTAGACGGTGAGTTTCTACATGCTGCACGTCTGGTGAGAATGTATAACTAAGTAGAGTCTGATTGGCCCATGCAATAGCAAGTTAGTCATGCCTAGCACCCTAAGTGGCGGACGTTTCAAATTGAGACTGATGAATGAATTCGTTAGGGAGTGAGTTCTCAATTATTCTGGGCAAGGTAATACATAATTGACATAGTTCCGGTGGATTCATTCGACAGCGAGTAAGTTCCAGCTCTTCCTGCTACATAGTCATGGCTAACCGACTTGCTTGTATAGCGAGTAAGTACTTGGCCCCGGGTTTCATTACTGCCATATTTTTTGGCTGATGGCTCCATTGATCAGCATGTAAATCTCTCTCAAATTCTGTATGATACATCACTAAAAACTGGGATAAATGGTTTGATCCATCAGTGTGTAAGTTTTCTCAGAAGATCTCTTGATAGATTCCAAGGTTAAAGGAGGACTAACGTGAAGCTGAGCGCTTAATCTCACAGCTAGTGAGTTACTCCGAGTAATTTGATGGCTGCAATGACAATGATGGGTAGCTAACCGAGCCCGATGGCTTGATCCCACAGCCGGTGAGTTTCTCCAGGATGTTTGATGGCTGCAATGATGATGATGACGATGATGATGATGATGATGATGATGATGATGATGATGATGGGTGGCTAACCTGAGCCCGATGGCTTGATCCCACAGCGAGTGAGTTCCTCCAGGATATTTGATGACTGCCATGACGATGGGTGGCTAACCTGAGCCCGATGGCTTGATCCCACAGCGTGTGAGT
>Ga0307512_10003510_pt1 | contig 18132 bp, 19 predicted proteins | sample 14_EM_MG_FD_200267 | JGI IMG/M metagenome (GOLD analysis project Ga0307512, IMG submission 200267) | Populus trichocarpa ectomycorrhiza microbial communities from riparian zone in the Pacific Northwest, United States - 14_EM | ecosystem: Host-associated > Plants > Roots > Unclassified | place...
CGGCACGGTTGGTCGGTTGCGGCGGCGGTTGGAACAGATCCTGGTCAGCGCGCACGGGATCGATCCGGCGTCAGTGATGCCAGCACGCGCAACGTTCTACCGCCTGGCCGAACAGATCTCGGCAGGCAGGCACACGTTCGGCTCGGCCCGCACCCGCCGATCGCTTGCCAAGCGGCGGCGGTGCTGAGCCCGACGACCAAGGCGGTGGACGCGGCACTGCTGCTGGCCCGCTCGCTCACCCCGGAACCGATGCGGCCCGGCTGGTCGGATGCGCTGCGGATGGCCCGGTCGGTCCTTCCGCACCGCCGGCTGGTCGAGATCGACGAACGGCTGGAACATGCGGCGGCCCGGCCGGTGATCGTGCCGGAGACCATCGTGTGTGACCACGGCATGGTCTACATGTCGCAGGCATTCCGCAACGCCTGCCGGGCGATGGGCATCAACCTGCAGCCCTCCCCCGAGGGATCGCCGTGGGAGAAAGGCTCGGTGGAGACCAGCTTCTCCGCGGTGGGCACCCTGTTCGCCCAGTACGTCGCCGGCTATGCCGGCAACAGCGTCGAGCGGCGCGGCAAGAACGCTGAGCAGGCCGCGGTCTGGTCGATGCTGGAGTTGCAGGAACTTCTTGATGAATGGCTCGTGGCCGCATTGCAGGCCAAGCCGCGCCAGGGCACGCGCTGGATCCGGCAACGCCCAGAGCACATGCCGGGCCAGAACGACATCGAACGAGGCGACCGGGAACGGCGGCCGTGACGCGTCGCCGTGATGCAGCGTCACGCGCTCGCCGGGCAGAAACCCGACGCCGCCGTGCATGCGTTGTCGCGGTGTCACCCCGGCCGCGACGTCGGGATGCTCCGACGCCCTTGCCGGCGGGGTCTTCGGGGCACGGGACTCAGCGGCGAAGGTCGGTCTCCTGCTGCGTGTGCGACAGCTTCTCGGGATTGCGTACGGCGTAGAGCCCGGTGATGAGTCCGTCGTCGATGCGTACCGCGATGACGGTGTCGATCTCGCCGTTGAGCGGTCGGCGTGCGGCGACATGTGCCCGGGCCCGGTGGGCGATCTGGCGGACCGCGGCCGCGTTTTTGTCAACGGCTTCGGCGATCTCGTCATAGTCCAGATCGAACACTTCGCGCAGCACGAAGACGGCCCGCTCGGTCGGTGTGAGCGTCTCCAGCACCAGCAACATCGCCATCGACACGCTGTCGGCCAACTCGACATCCTCGGCCACGTCGGGCGCGGTCAGCAGCGGCTCGGGCAGCCATGGGCCAACGTAGGACTCTTTGCGCCGGCCGAGCGTACGCAGCCAGGTGAGTGCCTGGCGGGTAGTGATCCGGACCAGCTACGCACGCGGGTCCTGGACGATGTCGAGGTCGACGCCCATCCATCGCAACCAGGTCTCCTGCAGGATGTCCTCCGCGTCGGCGGCCGAGCCGAGCAGCTCATAGGGCGACGGTGAACAGCAGATTGCGGTGGGCGAGGAACGCCTCGGTGGCGGACTTCATGCGGCCGTCACGATCGAGCGGCTCGGGTGTGTCCATGGTTCGCTCGCTCATCAAGCCGGCTCCTGCCCGTTCGCTTTCGACTGTGGCGCACACGAGACTCCGCTCCCCACCGCTTTGTGACACCCGCGATCGGTGGTGCAGGCCACACCATCGCGCCGTCACAGGGATCGGGTCGTCGGCATCTCCATGTTCGTCGGCACGCCGCGTGAACGGTCCGCGCGGTACGCAACTCCACGAGTGAGGACGAACTATGGAGCCCCGCATCAACCTGATGACCAACGATCTCGGCGCCAGGATCGCCATGCGGATATACAACGTCAGCCTGGCGATCAAGCAGTCGCCGCTGTCCAAGGCCACCCTGACGAACTGATCGGCAACCCCAAACCCACCTTGAGGAAGGAACACCGTCGCCATGTCCACGCCCACGCAGAACCTCCAGTCGCGTCTGCCCGATCCCACCCAGTTCTTCCCCGAGCTTGTAGTAATGGTCGGCACCATGGTGAAGGCCATCCAGAACGACTCGATTCCGCAGACCACCATCAACCTGGTGCAGCTCCGCGCCGGGCAGATCGTCGGCAGCACGTACCACACCGTCGGGCAAGCCGGTCAACTTCGCGGGGCCGGGGAAACCGAGGCGCGCATCACCGCCGTGGCCTGCTGGCAGGACGCCCCGTATTTCACCAACGCCGAACGGGTAGCGCTGGAACTCGTCGAGGCCGTCCTCACCCCGAATCCGTTCGGGGATCGCGTCCCGGACGAGTTGTACGCCAAAGCAGCCGCCCATTATGACGACAAGGCGTTGTGGACGCTCACCCTGGCGATCAGCCAGGTCTGCTACCTCATCCCTGTCGCTCTCGTCGCCAAGCCGATCCCCGGCATGCCCCCAGGGAAGAACTACAGCAAGTAGCGCGACGAGGCTCAAGGCGAGGATGCACGGCAAGGCTGCGGCCCGGATATCGCCTGGCCGCGGCCTTGCCGCGCCAGGCGGACACCACAGCCAGTAGGCAGCGACCTCATCCGCGCTCGGTCGTGGGGGTCTCGCCCGCGGCCAGGCGGGCGGCGAGGTCGTCGATCAGCCGGCCGAGCAGTCGGGTCAGGTCGCGGCGGTCGCTGGCCGTCCAGCCGGCCAGCGCGTCGGTGAACCAGCCGTTTACGACAGCCAGGTACCGGCCGGTGGTCCGCCGGCCCTTCGCGGTGAGCGTGATCAGGCGGGCCCGCTGGTCGTGCGGGTCGACCACGCGCTCGACCAGGCCGCGCCCCTCCAGCGCCTGTACGTGCCGCGTGGCGTGCGGGCCGGCGACCTGCATCTGGGCGGCAATCTGACCGATGCGCAGGGGCTCGTCGGCGCCATGCAGGATCACCAGGATCGTCATCGCCGGCCGCTCCAAGGGCAGGCCGGTCGCTGCTACAGCCCGCTCGTACAACTCGCCGCGGCCGAGCACGGTGCTCAGCCGGGTGAGGTGGGGAACGAGCTCCGTCAGCATGTCTTCGGCCATCCTTACCTCCGATTGATAGTTACCTAACTTAGGTATACAGTTCGGCCAGCCTCAAGAGCTTACCTAACTTAGGTAAAGGAGTGGAACATGGTGGAAGTACTGATCGTCGGCGCCGGACCGACCGGACTCACGCTGGCGTGCGATCTGGCCCGTCGCGGGATCAACTGCCGGATCATCGAGCGGGCCGGGCAATACGGCACCGCGTCGCGGGCCAAGACGATCCAACCGCGGTCGCTGGAGGTCGCCGACGACCTCGGCGTGGTGGACCGCATCCTGGCGCGCGGCACAGTCCACGTGCCGACGCGCCACTACGACCGGGACCGGGTCGTCTCCGAGGCGGTCGAGGCCGCGGTGGGCGTCACGCCCGGCCCGGACTTCCCGTACCCGGCGCCCGTCTGGATTGCCCAGCCGTACGTGGAGGCCGCGCTCCGGAACCGTCTGGCCGAGTTGGGCGGCCGGGTGGAACTGGGTACCGAGGTGATCAACCTCGTTCAGGACGCCAACGGCGCGACGGTGACCGTGCGAACCGCGGCGGGGGTCGCGACCATCCCCGCCCAGTACGTAGTGGGCTGCGACGGCGGCCGCAGCACAATACGCCAACTGGCCGGCTTCACGCTGCACGGCACCAGCCTGCCTGAGCACCGCTGGTACCTGGGCGACGTGCGCACCGACCGGCTCGACCGGCACTGCCAGCACCTGTGGATGACGCCCGAGCACGGAGTGCTATCGCTGTTCCCGCTCCCGCACACCGACACCTTCCAGTTCCAGGCGTCCATCCCGGCCGACGACCACGAGCCGGCCGAACCGTCGCTGGAGCTGTACCAGCAGATCCTTGACGAACGGGCCGGACTTTCTGGCGTGCGGCTGTCGGATCCGAGTTGGCTGTCGCTATACCGGATCAACGTGGCCATGGTCGACCGGTACCGGATCGGTCGGGTCTTCCTCGCCGGCGACGCCGCGCACGTCCACTCGCCCGGTGGCGGACAGGGCATGAACACCGGCATCCAGGACGCCTACAACCTCGGCTGGAAGCTCGCCGCCGTGTTGTCGGGCACCGATGCAACGCTGCTCGACACCTACCAGACGGAGCGGATGCCGATTGCGCGGGCCGTGCTGGACGACAGCACTGCGCGGCTGCACATGCTGATGCGCGCCGCCGGTGACGGCGACGGTCAGCGTGCCCAGCGCGACCTGACCGACGACTTCACCACCGGCCTGACTATCGCCTACCCCGGCAGCCCACTCTCCTGCCCGGGGTCAGCCGGTCGGGTCCGGGCCGGTGACCGCGCGCCCGACGCGCCGAGCCGGGACACCGACGGCCGCCCTATCCGCCTGTTCGACATCTTCCGCGGCCCACACTGGACGCTGCTCGCCTTCGGCGCCGCCCCGCACCTCGTCGACACACCGTACGGGCCGGTGCGGGCGCACGCAGTGACCGACCAGACCGGTACTGCGCGGCGCGTGTACGGCATACCCGGCGACGGCACCGTGCTCATCCGGCCCGACGGGCACATCGCGGCGGTGGAGATGGCCTGACCAGATAGCCCCGGCGACACCATCCGCACAACGGCACGAGCATGCCGGCGGATCCACGACGTACGCCAAGGTGGCGGCGTCAGATCACCAGCTGGTCGTCTGCGTGGCTGAGAGAGCGCAGGCAGGGGCGCAGGAGATCGATGATCGGTTCCGGGGGTGCGTCGCGGAGGTCGTTGAACTGGAGGAGATGTCGACTGACGATCACGCCCATGATGGTGGCGCTGATCAGCGCTGCCTGTACGTCGGCGTCGTCGGTGAGCGCAACTCCTCGCGAAGCCAAAGAGTGACCACCGCACCGTGGGGGTCTGGGGGCTCGGCCCCAGGTGGGCATACGAAAAGACCTGGGTCCGCGCTTTCCGCGGACCCAGGCCTTCCAACCTCTCGCCGCCGAGGCCGGCACCACCTGGTCCAACTACGCCCCAGGCGACCACGGACGATAGCTCTAGTGCTCTGACCGAGCGAGAGCCACGATGGCGTCCACCACGGGGGCGAGGCGCTCGGCCAGCGCCGAGTTCCACACGCCGAGCAGGTGGTGAGTCGCTATCCGGAAGGCCAGGGCCCGCACCAATAGCTGCTCCCATTCGGCGATGCCCTGCCCCAACACAGGTATCGACTCGATCGGGGTGCCGGGCCAACAAACCGCATCGACCACAGCGATCGCGGTTCCAAGACCCGCCGGCCGCCAATAAGGCGCCCAGTCGATGATTGTCGCTGGCATTCCTTCGGCGAACAGGACATTCCCCAGCAGGTCACCATGGATCATCTGCGACGGCGACTCCACGCGACGGAACTCGGCCGCGAAGCGCTTGAGCATCGGATCGGCAGGTAACGGCTCCTCTTCCCACGCCATCCGATCTGCGCGAGCCCAGGCGTCGTCCGAGGTGTCGATGAACGTCGGCCTCTCAAGACCAGCGATCGCGCGATGGAACGCATCCCCCGCCCGGACGACATCGGACACCCGCGTTTCGTCCGCAGCACCGGGAACCCATTGCAACGCTTCCCAACCGTCCACGACCCACTGGCCCGATGCGGCTCTGATCGGGCGCGGCACCCGAAACTCGTGAGTGTGCTCAAGGAGCTCAAGCACACCTGCGCGCCAGTCCGCCTCTTCCCCACCTGCGGTCGGGCGGATGACCACAGGCCCTGCTCTCCATGTCAGCCCACGGCCACCGTCGAGCTTCTCCCGAGTGGCCCCACCGACACCGAACGCGGCAAAAACTCGGTCCGACGGTTCTCTTCGAGCGGTCACGCGCGCATCGTATCCAGCCATCACCCCGCGCGGTTGTTGGAGGAGATCGGCGCCAGCCTGGTCGACCGACTCCAGGAGGCCAAGGAGCAAGGCTGGATGGGTGAAGTCGCCGCGATCGAGACCACCATGGACGCCGCCGGCCCCATAACCGACATCGTGCTGTGTGGACCTGGACCCCTCGTTCGCCGAGGCGGATATGTCGGGCATATGGTCGGCGGTCTCCGGATGGCAGGCAGTCGACAAATCGCCAAGCTGTGAAGAGGTGGTCGCTGGGGTCAGGCTGGGCTGAGTTCCAGGTGGGCTATTGCGGGCATCGGCAGGTCGAGGGTGATTTCGGCGGTGCCGTCGGGTCCGGCGGTGATTGTTTGGGGCGGTTCTGCTTCGTTGAGGTGGTCGGCGGCTTTGAGGGTTTGCCATTGCTCGTCGGTTGGCCAGTCCGCGTCGCCGGCGAGGGTGGTCCAGTGGGTGCTCAGGTTGGCGTGGTCGGTGTCGATTCGCCAGGTGCGCAGGGTGTGTGGGCCGGGGGTGAGGCCGCTGTATCTGATGGTGACTGTGCGGTTGAGGTCGGTGCTGCCGTGCATTTTGGACTGGTCGAGGGTGCCGTTCCAGAGCAGCGTTGTGGTGGTGCCGTCGGCTGTGCGGGCGGCCCAGGCTTCGACGAGGCTGTCGGCGCCGTCGCCGGTCAGGGTGGTCGGGAGGGTGGTTTCGCCGAGGCGTTGGGCCAGGGTGAGGGCCCAGTATTTGGGCTTGGCGAGGTTGCCGACGGTGAGCAGGCCGAAGCCGCCGTGCAGCAGGCGTTGGGGGCGGCCGAGTTCTTCGAAGTGGTCGGAGGCGACCCAGGGGGCGAGGGCGTCGATGCGGCCGGCGGCTGAGCGCATGCCGCGTAGCAGGAAGGTGGCGGCGAAGACGGTGTCGTTGATGGGGTGGCCGTGGGTGGCGGTGACGCCCCATTCGGTCCAGAGCAGGGGGCGGCCGTCGGCCAGGGGGCGCAGGTCGAGTGGGGGTGTGCCGTAGACGTGGGTGGAGAGGAAGTCGGTGTGGTGGGTGGTCTGGTCGTCGATCCAGCCGACCGCTGCGGTGGCGGGGCCGCCGACGCGTAGGTCCGGGTCGACTTCTTTGATGGCGCGGGCGGTGGTGTCGTAGAGCTGCCAGTATTCGGCGGGGGTGCCGGTCCAGAAGACGGAGAGGTTGGCTTCGTTCCAGACTTCGAAGTTCCAGTTGTTGACGACTTGGTCGCGGCCGTAGCGGTCGAGTAGGTGTCGGGTGAGGGTGCGGATGAGTTCGGCCCAGCGGTCCCAGTCGTGTGGTGGGGAGATGATCCCGCGGTAGGTGAAGACGGTGTGGGTGGGGTTGGTGGCGAGGTCGTGGGGCATGAAGCCGAGTTCGACGACGGGGTGCAGGCCGAGGGTGAGCAGGGTGTCGTAGACGCGGTCGATGCCGGTGAAGTCGTAGTGGGGGGTGCCGTCGGTGAGGCGGTAGGTGCCGAGGTCGTCGTCGAGGATGCCGTGGGCTCGGACGGTGCGGACGCCGAGTTCGTCGTGGATGCGGCGTAGTGCCTGGTGCAGGTCGGTGCCGATGGGGTGGCCGCCGGTGGTGGCGGTTTCGAGAAGGTGGCTGAGGTGTTCGGAGCCGACCATGGCTTGCCAGATGCGGGGCAGGGGGCCGGTGTCGCCGTTGGTGTCGACGGTGACGGTGACCGCGCCCCCGCCCGCGGTGGTGGCTGCGCGGGCGGGGGCGCTGAGGGGGCCGATTGTGGTGACGGTTGCTAGTGGTGCGACGGCGTACCAGTAGGTGGTGCCGGGGTTGATGGTGGTGTCGGCGTAGGGGCCGTGGGGGACGGCGAGGACGTCGCCGCCGCCGTGGTCGACGACGGTGTAGGGGCCGTCGGGTGTGGTGGCGCGGTGGATGGCGTAGCCGATGGCGCCGGGTACGGGGTTCCAGTGCAGGGTGATCTGGCCGCGGCCGCCGGTGGCGACCAGGCCGGCGGGTGGGTCGAGGTCGGCCGGCCGGGTTTCGCCGGGTGCGCGGTCCTGGGCTCCGCCGGCTCCCATCAGGGCGGCCCAGCCGGCCTGGGCGGATGCCGTCACGGGCGGTCCTTGAGTTGGGGCAGGTGCTGCCCGGCGGGCACGTTGAAGGTTTCGCGGGCCAGCAGTGGGCGGATGGCGTGTTCGAACTGGGGGGTGACGAAGGCGCGTTTGATGTCGTTGTCGGCGAGTTCGTTGCCGATGGCGCCCATGATCATGGCCTGGTCGAGGGCGAGGTAGCGGCGGGCGACGGTGTGGCTCTTGACGGCGATGGCGTCGTAGAAGCCGCCGGGGCCGTACCCGCCGAGTTGGGTTTTGATTTTGGCGAGGTTGTCCAGGACGGGGCCTTTGGCGTAGGGCAGGGCGAGGAACGAGGCGTGGGGGGTGATGACGCCGTCGCCGTAGACGGCGGGTGGTCCGGCGGGGCGGCAGGTGCCGAAGCCGGCGTCGTAGCTGCCGCTTTGTACGTCGGAGGGGTAGCCGTTGGTGTCCATGCCCATGGCGTCGACGCCCCAGACGGAGTATCCGCCGAAGGGGTTGGATGCGGGGGAGAAGCCCCAGTACCCGTACTTGGCGTCGTTGAGGCCGTGTTCGATCTGGGCGGCGACGGTGGCCGGGTGGTTGCGTCCCCAGCTGGTGGGTCCCCATTGTTCTTCGGGTACGAACAGGTCGGGCATGAGGGCTTCGAACATGTCGCCGCCCCAGCTGGGGACGAAGGTGATGCCGCGGTAGCGGTAGGAGCCCTCGTACACGGTGATGCCGTTGATCGTGGTGGTGGGGCCTTGGGGTTGCATTTCCTGCCAGCTGTAGTCGCAGTTGTCGGGCAGGGTGCGCATGGTGGTGTAGTAGGCGCTGGCGGGGATCTGGCCGGCGCCGATGCCGAGGTAGGTGGCGATGCGGGGTTCGGTGACGGTGATGTCGTAGTGGTTGCAGGTGAACCAGACACCGGCGCGGGGCAGTGAGCAGCCGGCTGGTGGGGTGTCCCAGAAGCCGCCGGCGATCAGTCCTTTGTTGCCGGCGGCGGTGGTGGCGTCGGGGTTGTAGTAGAAGCCGAAGTTCATCGCGGCCAGGATCCGGTCGGCTTTGGCGCGTAGTTGCGGGATGGCGCCTTCGACGACGCGCAGGGCGGCGGCGAGCCAGCCGTTGTCGACGCTGGACAGGAACGGGGTGACGGCGCTGCCGTCGGGCAGTTTGGTGAGCACGGCGCCGTCGCGGGGGTCGTACCAGTTGTAGTACATGCCTGAGGCGGTGTGGTGGCGCATGGTGGCGAGGGTGTCGAGGGTTTGTCCGGCGCGGCGGCGGGCTTCGGCGTCGGTGATGATGCCGAGGTCGCGGGCGACGACGGCGGACCACAGGTAGCCGCCGATGTTGGTGGGTGAGGTGTAGGCGGAGGGGTTGTGCAGGTCGCCGGGGATGTTGTCGGCGACCAGGCCGGTGCGGGGGTCGGTCATCGCGACCATGGATTTCCAGGTGTCGCGGGCGTAGGTCGTCAGCGGCGAGGGTGCGGCGGTCACGGCCGTGCCGCTGGTCAGGATCAAGATCAGGGCGATTATCGGTACGAACAGACGGCGCACGAGTTCTCCCTATTTGAGTCCGGTGGTGGCGATGCCGCGCATGAAGTGCCGTTGCAGCAGCAGGAACACGATGAGTACGGGCAGGACGACCACGACGGCGCCGGCGAGCAGCAGGCCGTAGTCGGTGCGGTTCTGGCCGACGCTGAACAGGGCGAGCGCGACCGGGAGGGTGTATTTGTCGGCGGTGGTGGCCACGACCAGGGGCCAGAGGAAGTTGTTCCAGGAGCTGAGGAAGGTGAGGATGCCGAGGGTGGCCAGGGCGGGCCGGCACAGGGGCAGCACGATGCGCCAGAAGATGCGCCATTCGCCGGCGCCGTCGACGCGGGCGGCTTCGAGCAGGTCGTCGGGGACGGAGAGCAGGAACTGCCGCATCAGGAACACGCCGAACGGGCCGGCCAAGAACGGCAGGACGAGGCCGGCGTACGAGTTGGCCAGGCCGAGGTTGCTGACCAGCACGAACTGGGGGACGAACAGGACCATGCCGGGGACCATCAGCATGGCCAGGACGGTGCGGAAGAGGGCTTTGCGGCCGGGGAAGTCGAGTTTGGCCAGGGCGTAGCCCAGCAGCGAGCAGAACATCAGGTTGCCGGCGGTGACCAGGGCGGCGACGATGACGGAGTTGGTGAAGTAGCGGGGGAAGTCGAGCCGGGAGAACAGGTCGCGGTAGTTGGTCAGGGTCCAGGTGTGCGGCCACCAGGTCGGTGGTGCGGCGCGGATCTCGGCTTCGGGTTTGAAGGAGCTCAGGGCCATCCAGATGAACGGGCCGACGACCACGAGCAGGCCGAGGATCAGGATCGCGTACAGGATGATCTTGGCGGTCCGGTCTCTGCGCCGTTCCGGTAGGGCGGTGGTGACCATCGTCAGTCCCTTTCCCGCAGCAGCCGGAACTGCAGCACCGACAGCGCCACGATCGCGACGAACAGCACGTAGCTGGCGGCGGACGCGTAGCCGTAGTTGCCGAAGCCGAACTGGTTGTAGATGTGGTAGCTGACCGACAGGGTCGACGACAGCGGTCCGCCCTGGGTCATCACGAACGGTTCCTCGAAGACCTGCAGGTAGCCGATGCCGGTGTAGACGGCGCCGAACAGCAGGGTGGGCCGCAGCAGGGGCAGGGTGACGTTGCGGAACTGCTGCCAGCGGCCGGCGCCGTCGAGGGTGGCCGCTTCGTAGAGGTCGGCGGGGATGCTCTGCAGGGCGGCCAGGAAGATGACCATCATGGTGCCGAAGTTGCGCCAGGCGGTCATCACGATCAGTGACGGCATCGCGGTGCTGGTGTCGGCCAGCCAGTTCGGGCCGTCGACGCCGATCAGGCGCAGCAGGTTGTCGACCAGGCCGACCTCGGGGTCGAGCAGGAATCGCCAGACCACGGCGACGGCCACGATGCTGGTGACCACGGGCAGGTAGAAGCCGACCCGGAACAGGGCGCGGAAGCGGATCAGGCCGGAGTTGAGGCCGTTCGCGGCGGCCAGCGCGATGACCATGGTCAGCGGGACGCCGACCACCACGAACACGACCGTGTTCAGCGCGGAGCGCAGGAACAGCTCGTCGGAGAACAGCCGGATGTAGTTGTCCAGGCCGGTGAAGTTGACCGCCAGCGGGTGGCGCAGGTCGGTCGAGCGCAGGTCGGTCACGCTCATCACCAGGGAGGCGAGCACCGGCAGGGCGGAGAACACCAGGAACAGCAGCACGAACGGGGCGGCGAACGCCCAGCCGGTCCATTTCCTGCGCCGGGTCCGCGGCGGGGTGCCCGCCGCGGACTTCGCCGGTGCTCGCACGGCGACCGTGGCCATGTCAGGCTCCGGTGCCGATCGACTGCGCCTGGGACTGGACGGTCTTGACCGCGGCCGCCGGGGTTTCCTTGCCGTTGACGACCTTCTCCACCTCGGTGTCGAGGCTGGCGGCGACCTGTTCCCAGGTCGGGAACGACGGCGGTGCCTTGGCCGTTTTGAGCTGCTCGCCGAAGGTGGTCAGGATGGGGTCGCTGGTCAGCGCCGGGTCCTGCCAGGCGCTCTGCACGGCGGGCAGGTCGGTGACGGTCTGGTACCACTTGACCTGCACGTCGGGTTTGCTGAGCCACTGGATGAACTTCCACGCGCCGTCGCGGTTCTTCGCGTCCTTGAACACCGCGACGTTGCTGCCGCCGATGAACGAGGTGGACGACTGCTTGGTCGGCAGCGGCGCGACCGCGTACTTACCTTTGGCGCCCTGTTCGTCGACGAGGCCGGCCTCCCAGGGCCCGGAGATGAACGCGCCGATGGCGCCCTTGCCGAAGTCCGGCTCCAACTGGCCGTTGGGCAGGTCGGTCGGGGAGACCTTCTGGGTGAAGAACGACTGGTAGTACTGCAGCGCCTCGGTCATCTGCGGGCTGTCGAAGGTGTAGCCCTTGTCGTCGGCGATCGACGCACCGTTCGACCAGGCGAACGGCAGCACCGTCTGCCAGCTGCCGGTCTTGCCGGGCTGCAGGTAGATGCCCCACTTGGCGCCGCCCTTGGCCTGCATCGCCTTGGTCATCGCGGTCAGCTCCTCCCAGGTTTTCGGGGGGCTGGTCACGCCGGCCTTGGCGGCGATGTCGGTGCGGTAGTAGAGGGCGCGGGTCTCCACGTACCAGGGGACGCCGAACGAGGTGCCGTTGACCTGGGTGGTGGCCCAGGCGCCGGGGAAGAACGCGGCGCTGTCGATCAGGTCCGGGGGTGTGGGGTCCAGCGCGCCGGTCTTGGCGAACTCGCCCTGCCAGGTGGTGCCGATCATGGACACGTCGGGGGTCTGTTTCGCGGCGATGGCGCTGGCGATCTTCTGGTGTGCGGCGTCCCACGGGACGGCCGTGACGTTGACCTTCGCGTCCGGGTTCTCGGCGGTGAAGTCCTTGGCGAAGGCGGCGAGCTTCTCGCCCTCGGTTCCCATGGCCCACACGGTGATGTCGCCGGTGGCTTTGCCCGCGTCGACGGCTTTGGCCTGCTCCTGGCCGCTGCCGGCGTCGCGTCCGCAGCCGGCGGTGAGGGTGAGCGCCGCTGCGACCGCGACGATCGCCACGGTCCTTCGCTTTCTCATGATTCTCGAGCCTCCGGGGGGTGGGTGCCGCAGCTGCGCCGGACGACGAGCTGGGTGGGCAGGACCCGGCGGCGGGCCGCCACGGGGCGGCTGTCCGGGTCGGCGGTGCGTTCGTGGATGCGGCCGTGCAGCCAGCGGGCGGCGGTGGCGCCGAGCTCGCGGATCGGCTGGCGCACGGTGCTCAGGCCGGCGAAGCGGGCGGCGAGCAGGTCGTCCCAGCCGGTGACGGCGAGGTCGCGGGGCACGTCGAGGCCGGCCTGTTCGGCGGCGAGCAGCACGCCGAGGGCGACCTCGTCGTTGGCGCAGACCAGCGCGTCGGGTGGGTCGCGCAGCAGGTCGTGGGCGGCCGCGGTGCCGGCTTCCAGGCGCAGCTCGCACGGCACGGCCGGGGCGTTCAGGCCGGCGGTGCGCAGCCCGGCGCGCAGGCCCGCGTACCGGCCGGCGACGTCGGGGGCGGCCTGCGGGTCGCCGAGGAAGACGAACCGGCGGTGTCCGTGGCCGAGCAGGTGGGTGGCGAGTTCGGTGGCGGTGCGTTCGTTGCGGGTGCGGATGGTGTCGACGCCGTCGACCGGCGGCCGGGCGACCAGCACCAGCGGCAGGTCGAGGCCGGCGACGACGTCGTCGCCGACGGTGTCGCTGATGATGGCCATGCCGTCGACGCGGCCGGCGAGGTCGCGCACGGCGGCGACGGTGTCGCGGCGGCCGTGGGTGGTCAGGATGAGCACGCTGGCGCCGAGCTCGGCGGCGGTCTCCTCATAGCCGAGCACGACCTCGGCGTAGTACGGGCCGACCAGGTCGGGGAAGACGATGCCGTTCGCGGCGTGCCGCCCCTCGGCCAGGGAACGCCCCAGCCGGCTGGGGGTGAAGTGCAGCTCGGCGGCGGCGGCGTGCACCCGGGCGCGGGTCTGCTCGGTGACCAGGCTGCTGTCGCGCAGGGCCCGGGAGACGGTGGCGATGGACACGCCGGCCCGCCGGGCGACCTCGTAGATGGTCGCCGCCTTCGTCTTTGAAAGCGCTTTCATCGCCACGGCCGCAGTTAACCATCGCGAAACATCGACCGACATCCGGGGCCCGGCCGCATCCACCATCCGTGAAAACCGGCAGCCGGGCGCCCCTGACGAATGTCATGTCCGGGAGGTGACGCGTGGGCCACCGGCCGGGCCGGGCGCTGCCGCAGGATGAACGCATGACGCTCACCGCACAGTTCATGGCCGAGACTCGGGGGTCCGGCCAGCTCGCCGTCGATCTGGACGGCGTGGTCAAACGCTTCGGCGCGGTCACCGCGGTCGACGGGATCAGCCTGCGGATCCGCCCCGGCGAGGTGGTCGCCCTGCTCGGCCCGAACGGCGCCGGCAAGACCAGCACCGTCGACATGCTGCTCGGGCTGTCGCAGCCCACCGCGGGCACGGTCGAGGTGTACGGCCGGGCGCCGCACGAGGCCGTCGCGCTCGGGCTGGTCTCCGCCGTCATGCAGACCGGGGGACTGCTGAAGGACTACACGGTCGAGGAGACCGTGAAGCTGACCGCCGTGCTGTTCGGCCGGCCGGCCAGTGCGGTCGGCGAGGCACTGGAACGGGCCGGAATCGCCGACATCGGCAAGCGGCTGGTCGGCAAATGCTCCGGCGGCCAGCAGCAGCGGCTGCGGTTCGCCATGGCGCTGCTGCCCGACCCGGAACTGCTGATCCTCGACGAGCCCACCACCGGCATGGACGTCGGCGGCCGGCACGACTTCTGGACCGCCATCCGCGAGGACGCCCGCGGCGGCCGCACGGTCATCTTCGCCACCCACTACCTGGAGGAAGCCGACGCGTACGCCGACCGGGTGGTCTTCGTGCGCCGCGGGCAGGTCGTGGCCGACGGCACGGCGGCCGAGGTCAAGGCCATGGCGTCGGGCCGCACCATCCGGGCCACCATGAGCGAGCCCAGCGAGGCGGCCCTGGCCGCCATCGCCGGCGTCGACTCCGTCGAGATCCGCGGCGACACCGTGTTCCTGCACGCCCGCGACACCGACGCGATCGCCCGGCACCTGCTCAACCACACCGACGCCCGCGACCTGGAGATCACGTCGCGCAACCTCGAACAGGCCTTCCTGACGCTGACCGCGGACGACACCACCGGGAGCACCCACTCATGAGCACCGCGACCACCACCATGCCGCCGGCGCGGACGCTGCCGAAGTTCGGCGGCTTCAGCCTCGGGATGATCAAACTCGAGCTGCGCCGGATGCTGCGCAACCGGCGCACCGTGATCTTCACGTTCATCATGCCGGCGGTGCTCTTCCTGCTCTTCGGCACCAACTCCGCCGCCCGCACCGAGCGCGCCGGCGGCGGCAACGTCACCGGCTACATCCTGGTCAGCATGGCCGTCTACGGCGCGATGCTCGCCACCACCAGCGGCGGCGCGATGGTCAGCGTGGAACGGGCCGCCGGCTGGAGCCGGCAGCTGCGGCTGACCCCGCTGCGGCCGCTGGCCTACATCGCGATCAAACTGGTGCTGGCCATGACCATCGGGCTGGTGTCGGTGGCGGTCGCGTTCGCCGTCGGGTCACTCGCCGGCGCCGAACTGCCCGCACACGCCTGGATCGAATGCGGCCTGCTGGCCTGGGCCTGCGCCCTGGTGTTCGCCGCGTTCGGGCTGTTCATGGGCTACCTGCTGCCGAGCGAGAACGTGATGCAGATCCTCGGCCCGGTGCTCGGCGTGCTGTCCTTCGCCGGTGGGCTGTTCGTCCCGGTCGACCAGCTCGGCCACACCTTCGCGACGATCGCGAAGTTCACCCCCGTGTACGGCGTCGGCGAGATCGCCCGATACCCGCTCACCCACGACGGCAACCTGTGGCTGGCCGCGCTCAACGTCATCGCCTGGACGACGATCTTCGCCGCCGGCGCGATGTGGCGCTTCCGCCGCGACACCGCCCGGGTCTGAGCCGCACCGGCCGGTAACGTCATGGTCATGGTGGCCGCCCAGACCCCGCCGCGGAGCCGGCCGGAGCCCGAAGCGGGCCAGCCCCCGCAGTTCCGGTTCGGCTGGATCTTCGCCGCGATCTGGCTGTTCTACCTGGGTGAGAACCTGACCAACCTGCTGCAGCACCCGGGCGGCTGGAAACGCGACGTCGGCCTGGTCGCGCTGGCCTGCTTCGCGGTGCTGTACATGGCAGTCGTCGCCCAGATGCGCGGGGGCATCGGCCGCCCGAAGCGCACCCGGCGGATCGTCCTGCGGGTCTGGGCCGGGCTGATCCTCCTGCTCGGCCTTGCCGTGGCGCAGGTCCCGGCGATCAGCTACCACGCGCTGACCGGCATGGTCTACATCGCGGCGGCCGCCATGATGGGCCTGCCGGTCACCCAGGGCGCCCCGTTCGCCGGCGTGCTGCTGCTCGGCACCGAACTGGCCGCCCGGCTGCTGCCCGGCTGGCAGGACAAGGGCTACGGCCTGGCCGTGCTGCTCGGCTCGCTGGCCACCTGGGGCATCCGGCTGGCCAGCGAACGACAAGGACGGCTGCAAGTGGCACAGTCCGCGATCGCCGCCCTGGCCGTACAGAACGAACGGGCCCGCATCGCCGCCGACCTGCACGACATCCTCGGCCACTCACTGACCGTGGTCACCGTCAAGGCCGAGCTCGCCCAGCGGCTGCTCGACGTCGACCTGGAACGCGCCCGCAAAGAACTGGCCGACCTGGAACGGCTGGCCCGCGACGCGCTGTCCGACGTGCGGGCCACCGCGATGGGCGTACGCGGCATCTCCCTGCCCGGCGAGATCGCCGCCGCCCGCGAAGCGCTGGCCGCCGCCCACGTGACCTGCGAACTGCCCGGCGCCGCCGACGACGTGCCCACCCGCAACCGGGAACTGTTCGCCTGGACCATCCGCGAAGCCGTCACCAACATCGTGCGGCACAGCCGGGCGTCACGCTGCGAAGTCCTGCTCGGCCCGCACAGCGTGGAGATCATCGACAACGGCCGGGGCGACGCCGACCCCGCCCCGGACGGGCAGGGACTGCAGGGCCTGCGCCGGCGCGCCGACGCGCTCGGCGCGAAACTCACCGTCGGCCGCCGCGGCGACCAGCCCGGCTTTCGCGTACGCGTAGAGGTGCCATCATGATCAAACTGTTGCTCGCCGACGACCAGGCCCTGGTCCGCGGCGCGATGGCCGCCCTGCTGGACATGGAGCCCGACCTCAAAGTGGTCGCCGAGGTCGGCCGCGGCGACGAAGTGCTCGCCGCAGTGCGCGACCACGAGGTCGACGTCGCCCTGCTGGACGTGGAGATGCCCGGCATGGACGGCGTCGCCGCCGCCCGCGAGCTGCACCGGGCGGTGCCCGCGTGCCGGGTGCTGATGGTGACGACCTTCGGGCGCGCGGGCTACCTGCGCCAGGCGATGGCCGCCGGGGCCAGCGGGTTCATCGTCAAGGACACCCCGGCCCGGCAACTGGCCGACGCGGTCCGCCGGGTGCACGAGGGCCTGCGGGTGGTCGACCCCGCCCTGGCCGCCCAGTCCCTGGCCCAGGGCGACTCGCCGCTGACCGAACGGGAGGCCGACGTGCTGCGCTCGGCCCGCGACGGCGGCACCGTCGCCGACATCGCCCGCGACCTGCACCTGTCCGAGGGCACCGTACGCAACCACCTGTCCGCGGCGATCGGCAAGACCGGCGCCCGGACCCGCGCCGAGGCCGTCCGGCTGGCCCTCGACAACGGCTGGCTGCTGGCCTGAACCCGCCGCCCGCGTAAAGCCGAGCCCACCCGCGTGGCAAACCTGAGAACCGGCTGAACGCCGACCTTAGCTTTTTTCGCAGCGCAACCGAGCGGCAACCGAACGTCACCGGTTCCTGCACCCGAGGCCCAGAAAAGTTCCCCCTTGTCAGCCGCACGGCGACAACCACGAGGGGGAACCAACGATGAGCGCAGCGACCAAGACTGTCACCCGCGAGCAGGAGACCCTGATCCGCGAGAACATGCCGCTGGTCGGTCACGTGGTCCGCGAGATGCTGTTCAAGGTGCCCGCCCACGTGCACCGCGACGACCTCGCCTCGGCCGGCTACGCCGCGCTCGTCACCGCCGCCCGCGCGTACGACGCGTCCCGGGGCATCCCGTTCGGCCGGTTCGCCGCCGTGCGGGTCCGCGGCGCCCTGCTCGACGAGCTGCGCGGCATGGACTGGGCCAGCCGCTCGGTGCGGGCCCGGGCGCGGCGCGCCGAGGTCGCCCGGCAGGAGCTGACCGCCCAGCTCGGCCGCACCCCCACCCCGCAGGAACTGGCCGAACTGCTCGGCGTCGCGGTCGGCGAACTGGCCACCATCGACGACGACGTGCAGCGCGCCGCCGTGCTGTCACTGCAGGGCTTCGCCGCCGGCACCGCCGAGGACATGGTCACCGAACAGACGATGAACCCCGAGGAGACCCTGCTGCACCGCGAACGCATGGGCTACCTGCACGACGCGGTCGCCGTGCTGCCCGAGCGGCTGCGCTTCGTCGTCGAGGCGTCGTTCCTGCAGGAACGCCCCCTGTCGCAGGTCGCCGCGGAACTCGGCGTCACCGAGTCACGGGTCTCGCAACTGCGCACCGAGGCGCTCGCCCTGCTGCGCGACGGCCTGAGCACCCACATGGAACAACAGGACACCGGCACCGGCAAGGACGGCTGCGTCGCCCGCCGCCGCGCCGCCTACGCCGCGCAGATCGCCGGCCGCAGCACCATGGCGACCCGGCTGGCCGCCACCGACGTC
>Ga0307512_10003511_pt1 | contig 18129 bp, 15 predicted proteins | sample 14_EM_MG_FD_200267 | JGI IMG/M metagenome (GOLD analysis project Ga0307512, IMG submission 200267) | Populus trichocarpa ectomycorrhiza microbial communities from riparian zone in the Pacific Northwest, United States - 14_EM | ecosystem: Host-associated > Plants > Roots > Unclassified | place...
CAGTGCGCGTGGTCGCGGGGGGGAGAGGTGGGGCCGCCATTGTTATACAGATTTTGAGGACAAAGATGCAGTTTTGGTGATTGCAGTCGTTGTTGCGTTGATGGTTTGTAGTTGTGGAGCTCAAAGAGCCCTGCTCTCCCCGAAGAACGCGACGCGATCCTCAAAGCAAAAATCGAGCTAGGCAGCTAAGTTGGTGTAACATTGGCGTCAAAATCAATTCTAAGGAGCGACGAGAACATTTGGGAATGAGATCACTCACCCTTCTTTTTGTGTTTCTGGCGTTCCTTGCATGCAGCATTTTATTCCCTAATTGCAGCCCTTCGGGCTAGAGTACTTCTTGGGGCATCCAGCACCGACCCTCCGTGAGCATGATCTGTCGCGGCCGTCCATTGACATTATAGTCCGGTAGGATTCGACTATTGAATAGGATGTTGTGCAGTATCTTCAGGAGTATTAAGATTGATTGCTTAAGGATCCAATAGCCATTTTGTGGTGAAAGAGTTTCTCGTGGGTATGTTAGAACGTTGGTTGTTCAAAGCAGGTAACCCCTATTCAGTTGATCCACTATAGAATACTGCCCCTTTGCCCATGATAGGTCTGTTAGATCATCCAACTGTCTTTTCATATATTTCGTTCCTACCACAAGTGTAAATGGTATTCGCATTTCAAGTATCATAAGTAACTCCCTCCCCCCACCCCAATCTAAAACCCATTAAGTGAAAACAAACTAATAGCGTACACGTTAAGTCCCTAGATACCCATCTCATACAGCAAATTAGATAAAGAAAACGCTTTTCCCAATCATCACGACGTAGACTTTCTTCCGCCCCTCTTCTTCTTTTCCGGTTCCTTTTCACTAGTAGCCTTAACCACAAATTCATCTGCTTCTTCCAATTTCCCTCGCAGCACACTCAATCCGATAATAGCTGTTCCGTACACTTTCCACCCACTGCTTTCTAGAGTCTCCAAGTCCTTTTCTCCCTCGTCTTTCCCTAACACCAGTGTATCGCCCACTGCTTCTCCTCTGGGTGCCTTCTTGTGCACATGCTCTGCACCGGCCGCTTTCAACATCCCCAAAAGAGGCTCTTCACTCTTCAACTGCTTTAGGTGGCCCAAAAGACTTGGTGTTAGATAGACAGTTTTTCCCTTCAAAACTTGTGTCTGTCCCTTCCGACCTCTCTCAAGTGCTTCGGAGAGATCACAATCCCACTCTTTTGGCGTGGTGGGGACATATGGATCCGGATCTACCCAGTAGCCCGCCGTTTGTGAATCAAGGAGCCATTGCTCTTCCACTATCCTGATACCTCGTGCGACTGCGACGACAAATTTGGGTGTGCGTTTGAGCTCGCCGGGACCGATTACCAGGTAATTGCAGCTTGGATCCGACGGGGAGGGGACAGATTTCGAGTTGTGGCTGCGAAGGAAGCGGAGGATGGATTTGCTGTCCGCGAGATCGGAGTTGGAGAAGCTGATACGTGGAGGGGTGCCTTCGTAGTGGTCAACCGTTCGAAGCGAATTGGCGGTCGAGGGTTCGGGGGTTGCAGTAGAGCGGGCAGTCGTGGTCTTTTTGCGGGCGGACGGTTTAGTGGAGGCAGAAGATTTCTTGGCTGCTGTGGCAGGAGTCTTTTTTGGTGCTGCTGCTTTTGCACGGGCTTTGGGAGTCTTTGGTGCACGGGCGGCTTCTGCTTCCGAGTTTTCATCATCGTCTTCCGGAAGAGTATATTGGGTGTTGAACTGGGTGCTTCCTTTCTTCTGCAGCGAGAGTTTCCTCTTGGGAGTGGGAGTGGACTTAGCGGTCGGGCCTTTGGCTGTTGATTTCCTGCCACCTTTGCGAGGCTTATCTTCGGCGGCGGGGGACTCTTCTGGTGCGGTGTTAAAGGGGGGACTGTCTTCGGTGCTTGGAGGTACAGCTTCAGCGCCCTTTTCCCCTCTACTCTTATCCCTGGTTACCTTTGGTGTGGGCAACTCGTCCTCGGAATCTTCTTCATCTGCGACCAGCGCGCTGTTTTTACTTTTTCTCTTCTTTGAACTAGCCTCAGACATGTCTTCTTGAACCTTTCTTTTCCTCCCCTGTGTTTTCTTTTGTGCTGCGGTCAAAGGTGCCGAACTGTCCTCCGTCAAAAGTGCCGCGCCGTCCTCTGTTTCTTCTGTAATGCCTCGTGCCAGTGTCTCGTCGAGCACAGTCGAACGTCTGCCACCCTTCTTCCCATATCTCGGTCCGGGGGCTTTGCTATTCTTCTTATCAACGTAGTGGAAGACCTCTGGTAGGGAATTTGGTATATTGTTCTGATTCGCATTCTCCTCGTCGAGATCCAGGTCTTCCACATCACCAGGGGCTTCTCCTGTGTGGCCTTCGACGACCAGTGATTCTATCGGCGCAGAAGAGGGTATGGTATCCGGAGGGAGTGTTTGTTCAATACCTATGTCTTCGCTGTTTCGCTTTCTCGGGGTAGCAGATTCAATATCCATAGGGGCTGTTGGTACAAAGTCCGCATGATCATCCCCCGAGTCATCAGTGGTATAATCGTCACCATTTTCGGGAACTCCGCCAACCATGATTCCTGTCCTTGACCGCTGAATCTTTGCAGAACTAGGCGAGACTTGAGGTCGATGCCGTGGAGAACTGTTGGGGTCGACGTGACGGGATTTGACAGCTGGTGTTTCGTACACCTTTTTTTCTTCGTTTGTCATACCCGGCGTCGACTCGATCAAGCCCGGGAGGGCATTACCAGTCGTATACGACGAGTCGCCGTGAGGGAGACTATGCATGACCTGGATCTGCGGCGGGGCGAATAACGGAGCAATAGGCGCCCGAGGATGGGAGGGTTCGTGGGCATTGTAGGTGAAGCAGAGCTTTCCACGTGTGACTCCTTCAAATTCTATTATACTATCCTGGATAAGAATGAAATAGCAGCGTTCCGAGTTTATTGCACCGATGGTTGATTTTCGGAGCTTGGTACGGATGGTTTTGTGTGTGCTTGTAGTAGTAGAGACATAAACGGGATGGACATCGCTGTAAGCTTCGAGGTAAATCGCACCGTCGGGATAGTACCCTATAGCTTGTCAGTGACGCTCAGAGCTCTTAGGTACTTGGAAGACACACAGAACGCTGCGAGAATATCACCGTCGGTCTCGGATGGTAGAGGATTCTTTCCGACAAAAAGTTCTGTGCCCGCCTCATTGAGTTGGGGAAAGAGCCGCACTTGCCAGGTTGTGGATTCAGGCGGAGGCTTTCCAAGCTCGATTGGTGAGCTGGGAGAACCAATGCCATTGGAGACGGCAATTGTTGGATCTGGCGACGACATTGTGGCGGCAGATCGTGGTTGAGGAGTTAGGAGTCGAGGAGTTAGGAGTCGAGGAGTTGTCAGACTCGGCAGCGCAGACCCAAGCCGGGAAACGTGTCTAAGTCGTGTCAGCGCAATAATTACGACACGCGTTATACGCGAACCGACCAAAAACACAAAAATATAAGAAAAGTTATATAAAGCCTTCTAATATTGAAGAAGTAGATAAATATTAAAATAGCCATCTAAAGCATGCATTCATGATATATACTGCTTCATGGTTCTGAGGTATCACCGAGGGCTCAGGGTTAGGCTTGCTGGGGAACTTCGAAGTCAATCAACTGCACCTTCAATCCGCTGGCAGCCAGCACCTACGGCATCAATCCGCCAAATGCTTTCCAGAAACATCACCGCTCTAGCCTCATAACTTCCGCGCTCTTCCGATTCGCAGTCGCCGACCATGCCAACACTCACACTCCCACGTCTCCTGCTCCTCTCCTTTCTTCTCCGCCTCGGTCTCTTCCTCTATGGTCTCTACCAGGACTCCCACAGCACACTCAAGTACACGGACATAGACTACTATGTCTTCACCGATGCCGCACGCGCTCTCTCGCGTAACCGGTCCCCGTACACTCGCGAGACATACCGCTACACACCTCTCCTGGCCTTCATCCTGTTACCCACTACCTGGGACGGCTGGTTTAGCTTCGGCAAACTCCTCTTTGCGCTCTCCGATATCGTAGCTGGATGGGGAATATATCGAGTCCTTTTGCGAATGCGCGGTGTTACCGAGAGACAGGCGTTGTGGTACTCGGCCAGCTGCTGGTTGCTCAACCCAATGGTTGCAACGATTTCTACACGCGGAAGCAGCGAGGGCCTACTGGGAGTAATGGTGATAGGGCTACTTTGGGCGGCTGTGAATAGGAAGGCCATATTATCTGGCGTACTTCTAGGACTCGCAACCCACTTCAAGATCTATCCTGTCATCTACGCACCTGCGATCCTGCTCTGGATGGAGGTAGACGCTCCACTTACGTTGTCCACTCTATTAGCGCGCAACTTTATAACGACGAAACGAGTGATGTTTACTGCGACGGCGCTGGGGACATTTTCAGGGCTCAATGCGCGGATGTTCTACGACTACGGCCAGGAATTCTTGCAACATACATATCTCCACCATTTTGTGCGCTTAGACCATCGTCACAATTTCTCGCCATATAATATTTTGCTCTACCTCGTATCCTCGCCTACGGGTCACTCAGAGGTGCCATTTGCGAAGTTGGCATTCTTGCCACAGATGATATTGAGTGCTGTTATTGTACCTCTGGTTGGAGCAAAGAAGGACTTCGCAGGGACAATGTTTGTACAGACTTTTGCGTTCGTGACTTTTAACAAGGTCTGCACTTCACAGGTATATACATCCCACCGTCTCCGCCCGAATGCAGGTGCTAACAAAACCAGTATTTCATGTGGTACATCGTACTCCTCCCTTTCATCCTTCCATACAGCTCTTTCCTTCAAAACTGGAAGCGTGGGCTCGTAGCATTGGGACTCTGGGTCATTGGACAGGCGGCTTGGTTACAGCAGGGGTATGAGCTGGAATTTCTGGGGAAGAACACGTTCTTTCCTGGGCTGTGGGCGGCGAGTATGGGGTTTTTTGTAGTTAATTGCTGGTTACTTGGGGTTTTCATCGAGGATGTGGTAAAGAAAAGTGATACGGGGGTTGTTGTAGTAGAGGAGGACAGCACGTGGAGTGTAGGATTTCAGAAAGCGAGCTTGCAGATGAGAAGAAATCCGCGAACGAGAGCAAGTAGGAGCTAGGACTTGATGTTAGTGCTGTGGATTATAGATACCCGTGGTGCAGTGGTGATACATTAAGTACTCACTGTTGCGCTTTCTGAACCCTTAGGTGGAGCCCTAGCGTGATCACTTAAAGTTCCCATCTTAGGTTCTTCTCACAGTGCCCCCTCTTCACACATCACACTGTCGACAACAGCGTCAACAATGGCCAGCAACCTGTCGAAGCGCGGAACACCGCACAACGCCGAAAATCCAGGCCCCATTCGAAGTCTAGACAAGTGTGCAGACTTAGTATGTCCGTCTTTTCTTTCGTCTTATAAGAACGACTCGCTGAAGAAGAAAGTCCTAAGAAACTGAGGTAGGACTCTAGAGCAGGGTTAGATGGTGTTAATTGTCTAGTGAGTTTAGACAAGTGCATACTTACTACCCGAACTCTTTGACGTAACAAATGCGCACTGGGAGAAGAACCTATACCAACACTTGGATCGACTTCTCAAGTTTGGGTTGTGGTCGGGCGCTACATACATACGGGCGTCCGTCCCGGAGGAAGTCTCAGCGACTTCCATCGCGGACGGTACTGGTGGGTACGGCCTTGTGTGCTAACTGCCCTATCAACTCTTACATGTCAGTACATCTCTGCGCCTCCGGTATTCAGATTCTAATGAAATTAGTTCAAATATTCCTGGCAATATATACCATTCTGCCAGTTGGAACACAGTCATATGAATAGGATGACGAATGCACACATTTGGGAATATAACTTCTAATATCCAGGCATCCTAGCGAGTCTATTCTGAGCCCACCGGCCTGAATGATATACAAGGTGGGGCTACCTAATACCAGAACAGCCGTCTCTTCTCGCCCGTCTGAAGTGCGGGCCGTAACGGAGATGGTCTCAAAAATAACAGCCCATCAGCCCATTGAACGAGGTCTCTTAGGGTTAGGGCTACCACCAATTCCAGAATTCCGGTTCATCATCCAACGACACTTGAGAGGCCCGAATCTAGATGGTATGGTTCGAGTGGTAGTGAAGAAGGTCCTTTACGTATATGATCGTTTGGGAGAGTTTGGCTTTGAAGACAATGAACAAGAATATAAAGGTTTGGGTTCTATTTATAATTGTTATTATGGACTGGGACTAAATTCAAGCCGATGAAACTATTACTGTTCAAACCGAGGCTCTTCCGAAACAAGACCGAGCGTAAAGGTTCGTATATCACGCATCACGGAGGTCCCGTCCGAAGAGATTTATTCCGGTTTCAGCATTGAATTCATTAAAGCACATGTGGGAATCCTCTAAGATCTAGCCATCCCCTGAGACCTGGTTAATAGGATATCGATATCTAACCCGTAAAGACACTAGAAAGGGCTGTTTTCATGGCAGCGTCGGGGATAGCATTGATAATGCTGGCTACCTTCGAGCTAGGTACCCGATGCGACGACATGATAAGAGTATTTAAGAGTCCGAATTTGTGTCCCCACTCTTGAATTATGATCTCATACCTTCGGAAATTTCCGTATACGATTCAGAAAAACTGTTATTTCGTAACCTTCGCTCGCTAGGGTTTAATAAGCTGCTTTACTACTGCCTATAGTCTTTGTTTACTGTTGCTTCTTGTATCTATCTAGTCCTGTCAAGATTAAAAATCAGGTACAAGTCCTTAAAGACTAGTTAGCAACTACTCTCGATACGAAGAAATCAATAGCTGCCAAATTCACTAGTAGAGAGTGAACGGCGTCGCTTGAGGAGGGACAAGGAGTAGTTAGAGTTTTGAATTGGGGGTGATTGGAATACCGTTCCTTTAAGGGAATCAAAGGTAGTAATTAGAGACAGTAGCCGGGTGAGAATGGGCCGTAGAGCGCGAGTCACACAGGGAAACACAGGAAGAACACCTCTCACATGTCCTGAAACCATCTGACGGAGTAAGAAAGAGTGGATGACGGGGTGGACCAGCGAGGCTCAGCCCCGTACCCACTACCGCTGGGCTGAAGGCTCGGCCGGATCCCAGACAGCGCAGTGTATCCACACGTATCCGGCTAGCCCCGCTCGGCGAGAAAGGGGGGTACACTGGGGCCTTCCGATGGAAACGGAGGGCTAAAGCGGTAGTGACCGAGCTTCCTCGTGCTCGGCTACTCTCTCCTGTAGGTGGGCCAGACTCCCCGCTTGTCTTCACGGCGGAGTCAAAGCTTGGTAGTTAGGGAAGACAGCAGGCGGCGCGGAACCCTTGCGAGACGTGGTAGGCCGATAGGGCACTCTAGTGTTCGCTGGAGGCTTCGGACTCGGACTCGTGATTGCGGAGGCCAATGTCTCGTTTAACGGGTTTGGAAGCCGCCCCCGCTACGAGCTGTAACTGGGACTGGTTCTTCTTTTTGTTTGGAGGGCTAGGAGCAGCGGGGATAAGGAATAAATGGACTCTAGCGGCTAGATGCGATATGATTACAATAACTGCGCCGTGAAAAACATTACTTTCTTACATCCTTAACCAAAGTTTACCTCTATTACTATATATCACCTAGTTCACGTCATCTACCATGGTAAGGCACAGGGCATGGCGGTAGGGCATAAGTCATTACGGTAGGGCTCGGCACCTTTGTATATATCGAGAGTATCTGTCTTCATAGATAGACTCCATCAAGAATCATCACATTCAACACCTTCAATCACTCGTGAACGAGTGACCGGATGTGATACGATACTTAGCTCGGTTCTTGGTACATTGAGCCTCAATGGGCAAGTATGCAGTGATTCAAATTGATTAGTTTATGAGATCGATAAACTGAGAACTAGCATGCTGGGAATCGTACTAGCTACCCAACGCGGCTGTCTCGTATGCTGTTGCAGTGAAGCAGTGAAGGGATCATATTGCCATATATGTATATCCGCCATAAAAGTGATAGGTATATATAGAGAAGTAAAAATAATATTGACACCAAGAATCAGAAACCAGCTACCATTCATGACTTAGCAAGCCTCATTCATCATCATAATACCGAAGTGAGCGCTTCCAAAACCGTCGAAACTTGACATAATTCGACTTCTTAGACCAGTACCAGGGCATAACCCGACGGCGGTCCAGCGAGTATCCATAGGAAAAGATGCAGGGTCCCCACGGAACGAAATCAAAGTAAACCCCAACGCCGAAAAATATAAGCCACGACATGCAACAAATAAGGGCCATATACAGCGGCGAAGCCATCATGTGAAACATGTTCCCCCAAAGATCTAAGCCCTGAGTCATAAGGCCCGCTAAGCCCATTTGCCTAGCAAGCCGCCAGACAAATTCTGATGGTCCACGTTTGATAAGTCCTGATACGAATGGGACGACTAAAGCCGTGTCAGAGTTCCATAAGCAGCGATGCGCCACAAGCACAGGGGACTACAAGCAGAATACATACATTGTAGGATGGTCTGAACGATAAAGACGTGGATCCAGATCAGCGTTCCATGAGCAATGAGCCACACCGCAGGGGACCGCCAAATAGAGTGTCGATATCCTAAGGCATACAGTCGCTGGTATATCTTCGAGGTTTCGGCTGGCAGATCAAGCTCAGTATACCCAACTATGTTTAGGCAAAAGCGGGAGGGGAGCCAGCTACGATCCCTGCGAGCTTCGAGGGTATCGAGAGTCCGATGCATCGCAAAGTCACTGATCCAGTGAGACATGGCAAGAACCGACCGAGCTCCAAACCCAGACCGTGGAGGGTCTACAAAGCCGGGATACCGCGCCAAGAGCTCCAACCACACACGCTCCACTTTTGCCTTTAACACTTGGGGTGACCCTGGCTGCCATCCTTTTTGATAATACTGCTGTGTTTGTACAGTAATTCAAAGATGCAATATCCTCCACGGCGGGTAAACTGGTCGGGTAGTTTCGGGGATTGGGGCTGAAACACAAAATCAATGGTGTCGATTTGGAGAAAGTCTGGATGGAGTATGTCTTTCACATGCTCTGAGAGGTCGTTAGCTTGGAGAAATTGCGCCAGTTCGTAAAATCTTCTGTTGATGGCGCTTGGGGCCACGTGGCGGTATTTGAAGAGGTCGCTATCATCGTCTTTCACGAGAGGAAGACTGGTGTTGAAAGTATCATAGCATTGAGCCCCATAATCTACTCCCGGTATTTGTAGCTCGTGGAGTTGGTGAGTAGCCCTAACTGTTAACATCATAGCCCATCACTAGCGGCAAAGAATCGACTGGACTTACGCAAACCAAATGTCAAAGTGGTGCGCCTTCAGAATCAAGTAATACGCGCTTCCCCAAGTACCACCTTTGTCGCCAGGAAAGAAGCAGATGGAACGCATGTCTGCTCCGTGGCCTCGGACCAGGAGATTGAACACCCCTCTATCACCCTTTAATATAGCTCGTTGCGCCAAAGTGCCGTCTGAACTATAACATATCTCATCGATGGGCGCTTTCGGGTTCTCAATGCTACTTTGGGGGTTAGAGATTGGAGATGTTGCGGAGCTGGGCGAAACTAACCTTATCAAATCGCGCCATAAGATGTACTTCTGTCGCGCGCATTTCCAGCTAGGTAGCTCTATTCGACAAAGATCTTCGAATCGGCATTCTAACAGTGCACTAACAAAATCGGTATGCCCCCGGCGGAAAGCCCAGTCCAACGCTGCGTCGCACTGTTGAAATTCGGTCTTGTTTCCAATGATTGAGCACAGGGCGGCAAGATACTTCCCCCCTTTACAGCATTTTCGCCAGTACTCTACGGGTGTGTCCCATCCATCACCAGAGCCAGATACCCAACCCAATGCTAGAGAGTGTTCAAGCTTCAGCGTTGTTCCTTCAAACTCCCACGTAGTATCTGCGAGGGGCCGGAGAGACGGGTCTTGAGTCCCGGCTCTGCCGCGCTGCGCAAACTCATAAATGAGATGGAGCATATCATGATGCCCCAATCGCGTTGCCCAGAGGAGCATTCGTCGAGTCAAAGCACCGTTGCATGGTGTGACTTTTGCACCCAGTTCAAGGAAAAGGCGAAACAGGTCAGTCCTATTCCTTGCAACAACACGTTCAATGGCAAGGCCGAGAAGGACAGGAAGGGGATCGAGATGCGTCACTCGGGGCGCAATGACACGCGACTCGCCATGACCAGCTACCTCCTCAGCGGGTAGCTGAAAATCAATCCCTCGGGAAGCGAGCTCTCGGACCACTGCCGCCGCTTCATCTTTCTTTGCAAAACACCATGCAAAGTGAAGAGCAGATTCTCCGAGCTTTGTCCTGCTGTGTACATCGCAACTTGAAAATGACAGCAGACACTTAACAGTTTCGTATTGGTCGTTTTTACAACCCAGCAAGAGAGATGTATCGCCATCGTGATTCCGGAGGTTAATGTCCATGTTGTACTCAGTTATAAAAATCCGGACCCAACCCACGTGTCCGCAAGCAACTGCCCAGTGGAGAAATGTATCTCCGCGACTGTTGATATCCCTTTCAATGAAGTCATTCGAATCCTTTTCGAGATAGGCCGTAACCCTTTGTGAAAACGTCTCGGAGGGGTCCATGGAGAGTTCCTTGTCATACATTCTCTCCACCTTGCTCATGATGGCTAACCTATACAAATCGTAGTTTCCTTCGGCAAGATCTTCAAGCGCAATGACATAACCGTTGGCTGCAGCATCCCTTAGCCACTCTATTGTTTGTGGGGGAGAATCAAAGGTCGGTTCAGTCTCAAAAATCCGTTTGACGACTGCTTTGGCCACTCGCTCTCCTAATTCTGCTGCTTTGACAAGGTAGTCCAGATGCGTTGGCAGGCCGGACTCGGCGGGAGGCCACGTAAAACGCTTCAAACCGGTACTAGGATACCCGAAATTTGTGAGAGAGCAGATGGCCAACTCGTACAGTGCCCGGGGCCGTCGAGGATCGGCTTCATTTTCTGCGATGGTTTGCAATGCATCTACGATTTGATCTTTCACAACCCCGCTAACGGCACGAAAGTTTTGATAGCTGATGCATATATGTGCGATTTCAACGATTAGCGTTAGACGGTACTCCTTGCCTTGTCCGTAATGTATTCATCAACTAAGGGTAACTTTTCTACAGTGACAGGAATTAGCATGGTCATCCTACTCCGATATTAGCAAATTCACCCTGGTCAATCGAAAGTTCAGTCCAATATTACCCATCCCGGTCTACACAACTGACACGAAGGCGTTTTGTAACAGACTCAAGCGACCGGTTTTTTGGGTCTATTCTAAGAGTATTTTGAAAGAGAAACTCCAAAAGGTCGTGTTTCCATTGCCTATCTGTAGAGTTTTGAAAGGATTGATACACCTGTAACTTGGCCTTCGAATAATACAAGTCTTCGCATTGAGCCTCGTAGGGTTTTCGAATTGGAAGTTCAACATCGGGAAACAATACTCTCCAAAAGAGCATTCCGAGGGAGAAAACATCAGTTGCTCTTGCGTGTTCCGGATTTATGATACCTTTGAGAGCCTCTGGTGCAATATATCCATATGTGCCTCCAGGAAGAGAAGTTAAGGAGCCAGTATCGATTATTGAATGGCTGAAGTCGGCAATCTTAGCAGTGAAGTTGAATTGGTGAGAATTGTCTTCGTTGGAGTCTGTATTCCGGAATAAGAGAACGTTGTCAGGTTTGACATCTCCGTGGATTACTGAGCATTCATGAATTTGCAAAAGACCACAACTGACGTCGCGAAGAATCCTGAGTCTAGCCTGAAACGGCAGATCAGGATTGGAACTTAGAAACTCTTCAAGTGTTGTTGCTGCTTGTTCGAGAAGAAGCTGAGGCTCGGCCCAGGTGCGTATCTGGGGTGTGCTGAAGTCGTGGACATGGTAGTACCAGCCAACTCCACGCAGGGTGACCACATTCGGGTGTCGATATAAAGGATCATGGCTCAGAATCTGTAGCTCTTTCATGAAACTCTTGATTCCAGAATCGTCTGCGTTCCGCTAGTTAATTGGCCTTTGGGTACTCTTTAATATGGTGTTCTGTTTCACCGTCACGACTTCGTCTTGCGTAATCTCGGACGGCCTGTCGAGTGTGACTTGAATCAAAGTTACTCTGTAAACGGCACCAGTGCCGATGTCCGAACCGTCATTGTTCGGATCTAAGCTCTGCATATCGATATACCTGCCTCTAGAATAGATTCGCGAAAGCAAGGTAATGAATGCAATAAAGTCGATTGTGTGCGATGAGGTATTCTGCGACGTCTTGGGGTGTCGGGTAAGGTAGCCACTCACGGTGTGGGAATCATTGAAAAAAGAGTCGCAATTTGAAGCCCAGCACTTTGAATCTTTCGTCCATACCTGGATTTTATTCTCAAGGTCTGTGGGAGTTTGATCACTTTCTGGAACTACTCCACTGGGCCCAGCGCCACTGCCTCCGCGAATTGAACTCGAGTTGGATGGCGGCTGTGTGCCAGACGAGGTGGGGTCAGACAAAGGAATTGTCTTGATGTTGTGTAGTGCATCTGATGAGCCAAAAGTACCAAGCTCAAGATCGACCTCGGCCTCGCCTTCTCCATCAGTTGCTTTCCAGCTGGTCCTTCGGTGAACGCTAGAAAGATCAGATTCGCCCATGATGTTGTCCTCACAGATATGGGGTGAACTGGGATATCTCGAAGTTACTCGCAACAGAAGGGTGAAGTAAGCAAGTTGCGACGTGTAGTTGTGTGAAGGTTATAATAATTAGGATAGGATATGGTTGAGCTTATGGACAAGTCAAGCTGGTACTGCAGCCCGGACCTAAAGCTTTTACAGAATCGGGTGCTCCTAGAAACACATACTTAAGACTGAGACACTCGGATGTATAATGACTTCGCCATGTTCCAGGATTGAGGAGCAGTGACTGTAGAGTACGTACCACTGGGCGCATATCCACACTGCCACATGCATCTTTAAGACAACATCGATATAATATGATCGGAATTTCAACAGAGATTAGCAGGCTAACTATGTAGCTGCGCGCAGACTTGTGCCAGAGCTGCAGAGCTGCAGAGCCTCTCTTGCCAACAATTTTCTCCGCCAGCGAAATTTAATTTATACCACGTTGTGGCTGTGCGATCTTTTAGGAAAGCGCAAATGCTTGCTGCCAGCAAATATGTGTCGAAACTTACCTGTAAAAGGTAGGACAACGTTCCATCATTACCACATTAGTTCAAATCTCGCTGTGTTTCACAGGTTGAGACGAGATGCGTGCAGCGAATAGTCATCTATTAATAGACCCTCAGTCTCAATTGGACCACGATGTGAGACTATGACCACTCAGACGCTCAATATATGCATTAATGTGCGCCGGTAAATCAGGGCGCCTACATTAGTCCGCACTTGTGTTGGCAGAATTGTTCATACAAATTAGACCTCTTTACAAGTACATCCTGGGCATCTTCACGAAATCAAAACTACTCTATCGATGGCAGAACCAGTAGGCCTCACTTTGTCTGCGGTCGGACTGCTGCCCATGTTTGATACAGGTTTAAGTTGTATGGCAGACTCGGCTCCATAAGGGATTATTCTGCGGATCTTAAGACCCTAGGGATCACGTACGAAATCGAGAGATGTCGCTTCCAGGCACTACAGGATGAGTTACGCCACTTAGATACGACAAGTGAAGAGCAAAAGAACTCTACATCGCCAGCCGAAGCCCACGCTCTGAAGACCTTGCAACAACTAATCGACGCTCAAACAGGTCAGTTGAAAAAGGGAAGTCATCTATCTGAGAAGCATGCTCCTGTGAAAAGAAAATCGGGCCATTTCTCGCTCCCACAATTATGGAATAGATCTGCGGCAGAGGACCACGAAACAGAAGCAGTCACTACGCCTACCCTGCGCAGAACCATCGCTTGGGCAGCCTCGGATAAGTCTCGTTTTCAACAAACTATTCAATATTTGAAGGACTGCAATGACCAGCTAGAGCTGATTGCTTCCCGAGACTTAAAACAATTACGGGACTTTAAAGTCAGAGTGGCAGTACTGTCGCCGGTAAATGATGAAGGAGAGCTTCAGCAGCTCATGTCGCAAAGTTCCAAATCCGGATATAAGTGCATTTCCAAGGGCGCAATGGTGAAAAGTCAGCAGTCGGTAAATAATTCTCAGACAACGAATGCATCGCATCACGGCTAATAATACTGCCCTTAGACATACGAAAACCATCCCGATTTGAAGACTTCAGTTACCCACAAGCTTCTCTGGAGCTCTGTGAGAATCTCTTTAGGCGTTGATAGTCGGATAGATCGCACCCCAGCACAAATGATGGACCGAAGCGAGGACCGCGATATTCCAGTGTTGATTGAGTGGCGAGAAGGGTTCCAAACCACCAAGTCGCCAACCCAACGTGAAACTCGTCTCGACAATCTGACGGAAATGCTCGGGAATATGTTAAGCACGGCATCAGATTCCACATCACACACGGATGCCGTGATTGATTTTAGGGTTCTAGAGTGCCTAGGGTGGATCACGGAGACTGGGGATTTTCACCGAGTCGGCCTCGTTTTTAGATATCCTCGTTTCGCCCGAAATCACGGCTCAACTTTGCCAATTGTTTCTCTGCGAGATCGGATCGTAGCGTATCGCAAACGGCGGGAAGGAAACGTTCCAACACTAGGAGCACGATTTGCACTAGCGGTGGGTTTAGCCAAAGCCCTTGGAAATCTATTTTCTGTGAATTGGGCCCATCGGAGATTGCGAAGCCACAACATCCTTTTCTTCGGCAACGAAACCCTCGACGCACCCTTCCTCTCCGGTTTTACTTACGCACGCCCGCGAGAGGAACTAAAAATCTCCAATCCTCGCGATGAAGACCCCGATTACAACTACTACCGCCCCGAAAACTATTTAGACCTTCTGATGCACTATTGCAAAACTTCTGATGACACTCAAACCTCATCGTTACCGGTTACTGTCGGATTGGACGTTTATGCTCTCGGGGTTGTTTTGCTTGAAATTGCGGAATGGCGCACTGTTGAGGAGATGGAATACATGGAAAAACGATCTGGGGAAAGTCTGATGAAGAGTCAGCTAATCTGGAAACATGTTGGGAATTTGGGGGCTCGTGTTGGTAATATCTACCAGGGTGTCGTGGAGAGATGTTTACAAGAGGGCTGCAGCGACTGGAAGGAGAAGTCGGTGGAAGAAGCTATGGCCGTGGCCGTTGCTGTCGTTGAAGAGCTTTCTAAATGTCGCGCGTAGATCATTAGAGGAGATTCGAGATATTATATGACAGCAAGAATTTAGGTTTCCGCCGCAAAACATCCCCGAATTGAAAACCCGATACCGAATGACGTCTGTAATCTGCCTGAGGTCGGATATCGCGGTTAGCTGTCAGATCAGCCAAGTGCATAAGCGAGAAAACTAACTCACATTTGCAATGACAGCTTACAAGATCCAGCGTATGAGTGGATAGATAGTTGAGTGTGAGTGATAGGATCATTCTGTTTGACATTGCGATGACGAATTTCATCCCCTCCTGCTCGTGTGCTTTTCATTAGGCTGAACCGTTCAGTGGGGTACCAGGCCTTTACCGACACCTTAACCTTCGCACCGGAGGTGTTGCCGGGAAGCATAAGCCCTCAGCCCTAATGTGCTGAACGACGTCTGAGAATCGTGCCCTTGTCTGACATGGTTTGTCTCGTTCCCAGCCTGCGAAATAAATTTTGGCCAACACGAGCTTGCGAGCGAGGCTAGAAATATAGGCACGAGACAAGTGACAATAACTTGCCATACCTATAATTCTCTGAACGGCTTTATGCAAGCAAATACATGAACCAGGCGTCCCGAGGATCATGAAAGGCTATTCGGACTAGGCCAGATACTTGAGGCTCTCCAAAGGGGTTAAAGCAAGCCTATTAGTTGGTATATCTACGCTCACCGGGCCTCCACGGAGAGCGAACCAATTTCATTGGTGTAGCGATGCACACGGGAGGGGGCCTCGCCCCGCCCCACAGATCGAGGCCCATTTCATCACAGGGGAAGTCCCAGGGATTCTCCATCCATGTGAACTACCTATGACCTAGCTACTTCGCTGAACTTAGGACTCCGATTAATGAAGGATGTGGTCCCAGAATTGCGACACCCTATAGGGACGCTTACGATCCGATTTCTAAATGGTCGGAAGACAGGTTACCATGGTATCAGCAAAAATTTACACCAAACTTTAAAATCCCAGGCTATTGGCCACTCGCATTATATGAATAACGCCGGTAGACGTATGGAACCGATAAGATGTCCGCTATGCTAACCATCGATTGTTTGTTTGTTTGTTTGTAATCATATTGCATTCGGCCGCTGGCGGCCATGACATATCCAGTACACATTTCCTCCCCGCTTCTTCCGTAACATAAAGAAACAAAAGCAAAGTCGCGAGTCCTCTTCCCCAAAAAACAAAAGAAAAAACCGCCACACAAAAAACAACATCAACTTTTACACCCCCCCATCACTCGACTCCTTGTGATCTGATGTTAGGGGTTGTCCCTAGCAGCGATAATGATACTTGATTTTAACTATGAGATGCATACATACCTACGATATGCATAACACCTATGCATGTGAAAATCAAGTTGGTCAGCAACATGCTCTTTAGCGGGAGTTCATGTTGATCGCGCAAAGCGGGAGTGCTTTGTTCAGTCCTGGAAACTATGCGGGACATGTGTGGTAATCATGCACAGCAGTTGATAGTCTAAAGCAATTAAGAGAACTCTTCTCCCCCTGACTGTAACGGTTGGGACTCGGGGAAGCACGTTCCGGTCTTGAGAAAAGTCTCGACCTTAGCTTGACGTAACTGAGGGATTGTATGACGTAGGTCAAGGGCCTAGAGCGAGCACCGTTTGTTGGCGCAGATGGTCTGGATCGTAATGTGACCTCGTATCGGATATGAGCTTACGCGTCATCAATCTATGCTGGCATAGTATCGGTTGGTCGCCGATTAAATCTATGATGCAAGTAATATCATCTCCTGCGTGAGGGATTTATTTGGCGATAAGCATCATCAAATTGGTTGGTGGATGTTCCAGCTACTGGCTCGTACGATTTGCAAAAGATGTCTGAGATTAAGCAAGGGTGAGCTGATATCGAGCGACGGATGGCCTGATTCTTATCAGGAGCGTAAGCTTTCAAACCACGTCGTAGCGACGCAATTACCTGAGGGTGTTGTGGTGGTTTATTGTCGGGCGCTAAGGGGGCGTGGCCGAGATAAGCACTATCATGGCTAAGGAGATTGACGGCTATAAAGAGCCAGCGTTGGACGCAGTTGTTTAAGGATTATCAGCGAACACATTAGCTTTCAGAGAACACCGAAGACGATCTTAAAATATTATTAAGAATTCTATCTATCTATCTATCTATTTATCTAGTTATTGGTTAAGAAATAGTCGCCACTATTACTTCAATAATCCACCTTCGAGACCATCATTTGTATGCCTGGACACAGGTACACACCATACGAATACGCACTGCAGAAGGTTGTCGAAATTTTCGGGCATCTTCTGTTCGAGTTGCAAGAGCAGAACCTAACCCACATCTACCACGTGGTTTTGCGTTTCGCACAACTCGAGAATATCGACTACCTGGTGCTACGGTATCTACACACCGGCTTGTTACCATTCGAGGAGTTTTCAGAGGGCCCGCGATACGACGAGGAGAGTTGATTTATATCTACAGAGGAGACGGTCTGTGGTATAGGTTGAGTTTGAGAGTTCTCGTTGTTGAGGAACGAGAAGTTGAGTCTTAGGATAAGACGAGGAGAGAAAGAGATACTTAGATAGGCGGTTGTACTTAGGTCAATAAATATTGTATTGATTATTGGGACTAAGAACCCCCGTAACATCTGAGTTCTCCGCCTCCTCCACCACTCCGCTAATTCTGCCAACATCTGTACAAGATAAAAAATCCATCAGAGCCTGCGAACACTTTTCTTCTGCAAAAACGAGAGACATTGGCAATAAAATCTTTGGCTTCTTCAAAACCTTTTCGACACCCTCATACCCCTCCTCCCCCTCTTGCCCATCAACCCAAAGCCTTTTTTGTTCTCGTTTCCATCTTTTACACCACTTAAAAAGGTGGTCTCTTGTCTGATATTCATGCCCG
>Ga0307512_10003512_pt1 | contig 18120 bp, 18 predicted proteins | sample 14_EM_MG_FD_200267 | JGI IMG/M metagenome (GOLD analysis project Ga0307512, IMG submission 200267) | Populus trichocarpa ectomycorrhiza microbial communities from riparian zone in the Pacific Northwest, United States - 14_EM | ecosystem: Host-associated > Plants > Roots > Unclassified | place...
ACGCCCATCTACGATCTGCTCCCGGAATCGCGTGACCCTAATCCTCCAACAGCCTTCCTCATGCAAAACACGTGTACCCGAGTTTCAGCTTGCCATTGACCGCGAGATAAAAGCCTTGGGGTAAAAGGCGGACAGAAACGGAGGGGGGCCGCCAGCCGCGACATACAAGAAACCCGGTACCAGTTTATAACCCAGGGCTAGAGTTGTCGGCATGAAAGAATCCTATTACGACAGTAGGACGGAGATATAGTTACGGTAATCGGTTAGTAGCTGCTGTTCAGATTGATCGCTTCATACGTATTGGGGCTCAGAAACTGCCTACGGCGAACCGCTGAGGAGCTATCGTTTCCGATCACTGATTCACTGCGAATCGTGCTCAGTATTGGAATCAGAAATCGAGCTCACCCGGCTTGCGCGTACGTAGATCACTCTGAAACGTTATATGACCTGTTTAGTGTCCCCGGACATGGAGTTGCGTGGGTACCCCGTTACTATGGTGACACTGGTGAGGCCGGTGAGGCCTTGCGCGCATTTGCTTGATTGCTTCGGAATGATGCTTGCTTTCGCTTGCCTTGGCCCCACATGGGCCACATGAACCATACAAACAGTACTAATACTATTATTACGGCCCACGCTGAAGTAGCGCTTCTAGTTCACTGGTCTTTCATAATGTAACTTCGTCGGGCTTTCTTGATTTTGAGGCTACCACCGTCAAGAGGCGAGTATTGTCATACAAGATGTGATCGCAGCCTATGAAACATAGAACACCTAGGGACTGAAAAATTTGACGTACACGACAGATCACCTCTGTATAGGGCACTGTACATGGGGGGCGACATGTTGATGCATTGTGAGAAAAAAAAATGGCTGCCAAGAAGCCGGCCATTTGATGTATGGCGTCGCAGGAGTTGGACTCGGAGCTAAAACTGAATGCCCCGATCTTTCGCCCACAATATATCTCGTCGAGTACACACCGTCTCAACGCCAGATGTTTTGCTGGCACATTCATCTAAGGTATTTGTAGTTTTTTCACGAAGCAGTGAGTAGGTTTGTTCACGAGAAGTCACGGTGATCTCGTGCGATTATGCGACAGTCATGAAATTTTGACATAGTCTACTCGTAGGCCTGTCACGGTCACCTGTATAATGGAATTGAGAGCAAGAGGACAAAATGTATTCGCTGAGTAGAACCACATTCTGGAATGTGGAATCATACTGACTATGAATCCCACCCTCGGCAAATCGTAAGATGTTGAGCTGGACAACGAACTCAAACGATAAAGAGAATGCTGGGTATCAGTTGGAAAGGGCTTTACTTGCGAGAGAAGGAAGCAGTGTCGGAAGCCGAAATAGAAACTACTTGTAGAGTACCATGGGCGACTTTAATTTGCCTTCGGCCACTGCCAAAGGCACCGTAGACGAGGGGAAGGGCCTGATGCGAAGCGTAGGAGCTGGGATGCTTGATAGGAGCAATGGCGAGGGGGGTGGACGACTCGAGGGGAAGATCGATGAGAATGTGCAGAGGCGGTGCACTCAAAGTGGGGATCGAGGGCAAGGGCGCCGACAGGGTGAATGGTGGAGGCAGTGGTCACAGGAGACCGGATGCGACAGGGAAGGGGGAGGGGATCCACACAGGCTAGCACGGCAGAGGCGAGCGGACAGGAGGGGACGTGGAGTCAAGGAAGAACACGGACACGTTTGGTGTTCGCAGGGATCGACTCAGCCTCATCCAATACCCCCTAATGCGATGGTTTCACGGCCAGCGGTGGGCCACACCTTTCACCGTTGAAGTGTGAAAGAAACCGGCGGAATCAGGGCCAGTCTATACTTAGAAATTGGAGAGGAAGAGACAAACCGCGCAAGTTAACAGTGGAGAGAAAGTTGGTAGAAAGACTCTACACAAAACATTTGGGGTGGATGGGGGATCTAGTAAGGGGTTGGCTCGCGTGGCGTGGAGGACTACGCTGAATGAGGCGCGGACAATTAGGGGAATGGGAGGCTGTACTGGGTTGACTATGCAGAGCACTATTGGCCATTATCTACCTTTGCATTGACCCATTGGATGAGGTCAACATGAATACTTGCGGAAATAGGACAAGCGCCATGCACAACTAGAATACACCCCATTTCGGACCTCCAACACAACTTGAAGACGATTAAATTCACTGGTATGCACCACGCTGCGCACCTCTAGGTAGCCTTCTAGCCAAACACGAATTGACACAGCAATAATGTTATCACGGGACTACATGTCATAGGTATGCCGTGCTCATCAAGTGGGGAATTAGATGGACTCCGAGTCGGAAGTATTATAGCTGCAGGGGGTCATTCATACTCTATGGCCGAGACAATCAGCAAGGAGAAGAAGCCGACTAAGGATTCAAACACACCAATCTCTCAAGGCTTATCAGCATTGGTTGTTGGAATTTGTCAAGCTCTCCATCAAATCCAACTCTTTAGTTCACTTGGGTACGCCGCACTGTGTCGTCAGTCTTGTCAGCGGCAATACGCGCAGCGCAGCGGGTTTTAGCCGGATTATATAATCTCAGTTTGGTTCTCCGTTCCCACGGGTCTCCTGGGAGTTTTGGACGTGTCGTGGTTTTAAAGATTTTAAACTGAACCACCGAACAAAACGAATTGAGTTTCTCAGCGATAAGATGACTACCTGGTTAAAACAACCAATATAATCGCTTGCGTCGCAAACAGAACGTATCGTGGGTCCGCAGCTTGCAAGTCCTAAGACATCGAATTGGTCTTAGCCAACCGCGAATCCGATCGCGTCAGAAATAATCGCTGACCAAAGGTTTGATTTGAAGAGTAGGTGTACTTGTCGCGAATTAATCTTCAATGAACCCCGGATCAACCGATAAAATCAATCAACCATTAAAGACCACGTTGGACAAATTATACAACCACGTTGAACCTCGTTTGGATTCAATATCACCCATGGCCGGTATTTGGGATGCAGAGATCGCAGCCTAAGTGCTGAGGGGCTGGGATGGAAAGTCAAGCGATAGCCCAAGAAGCCATATCTCTCCATATCACCCTGGTGTGAACACTATGTTGGTGTGTTGCGCCATGACCGTTGCATGTTGTGTAATTTTTATATTGACCACACTTTATATTTTGTCCCAATAGATAATCATACTACAGTAGTACGCCTCTAGCGTGATTCTATAGTTGTCCCTATATAACGTAGTGTAGTCCCTTGAATAAGTTGCTGTACGGTGTCAATATCTACATGCTGTACCACTCGATGATAAAATTAAACATAAGTTGAGATTGAAATTCTACTGTTAAATTCTATTTTTCCGTGGACGTCTCCCTGTTGGTCCGGGTAGTTTGGGATTCGTGACCCTGACGCGTCGCTGGGGAATACGGCGTCATAAATCTTGCTTAAATTTCCGATTACCTCGAGTAGACGACGATCCCCTTCTTCTGCCCGTTGCACCAGAGAAGAAATCCCTTCCTCGAGGATGTCCCTACGGAAGGTGGCTTGGCTTCCCGCACCCGCGAGAGTTGCCAGTGTATCCATGAAAATAATAGCATCCCTGAGTGTGAGGTCATCGGTATTGTACGAAAGGACGCCATAAACATAAGAATCCAGGTTCATGGTGTCGGCCTTCGCGACGTCATCGAGCGAGTTGTATATTGTGTTTGACGGCTTCCCCATCACGTTTTGTAACCACGCCAGCTCCGACTCTTCCAGCGGACATTTACGCAGAAGATGTCTCGCAAGCAGCGCGCAAAACGAGCGAGAAATGAGGCGGACGGAAGGATCGGCGTCTGCCCAGAGCGCTCGCATAAGTCCCATGTTTGCGAAGTTGGTCCGAACGTCCCTTAGGACAGACTCGGGTGGCGAGACGCCATAGATGGTAATGGAGGCCTTGACGATACGGTGCAGAGCATCCAAGCAGACCAAAAGGCGCGACCTGCGCGCGTCCTCGTCGAGTCCAACTGTGCCTGGTGTACAGCTCCGTAGGAGGGCGAGAAGGTGGTCGCGGAAAATGACCCTCCCAGGTTCTGTAGGGACGCTCATGAGCTGGACGATTGTATCCCCTGGGGTGTTGGCAATGAAATCTTGGATCCTGCTTTTTTCAGCCAAAGCAGGCCGTTTTAGCAGCCAGGCAAGTGCCTTCAGATCGACAGCATCCGGCGCGTCGAGGGCAACTCGGACGATGCTCTCCCGGAGACCGTCCCTGAGGCATTGTCGATGCTTATTGACGACATTTTCGATACCGTCCAACCACTGGGTGAACTTGCGCTGTCTCAGTGATTTGACCTCCCCCAAGTTGTATGGAACTAGAAGGGTATGGAGTCTCTTCAGGATCCACTGGGGAAGGGACGCCGCGAGGAAGGTAAAAGTGTGCCATAGGCGCCAAGCTATGCTGGACATGGGGGTACGATATGGGGAATTGGGATGTATGCAAGGAAAGATCGTCAGTATGAGGTATGCCACCCCGAGCAGTCCGACAGCAATTAAGACGACGATGGCGGTGGTCCTGTGTATCGTGAAAAAGAATATCACGAGGCCGGCAAGAAATAAGAACACGGAAAGGTGAAGGAGTGTTGGAATCATCTCGACTACAAGGCGCATATTGTACTTGATAGTGCCGAGGAACAAGAACGAACGGACGCGTGCACGCTCGCGTGACAAGCTGGGAATATGTGGCAGTTCAATATATCTCTGTGCCCACTGCTGCAATAATAACGCAGATAGGGCGGACGTGAGGCTAAACACAAGGCTTAGCAGCCATAGTGTGTTGACCCAGACGATGGAAGTAGTAGGAGAGAGTGACAAGGAAGCTTGCGGAAGGACAGATGTATCATTTGCTAGACTTCCAAGTTGCAGTGATATCTGTGAAAGTATGTACTGGTCGCCAGCATTGGGAGATAAGGTCTTGTAGCTCCCAACAAGGAAAGTCGCGACGATTGCGGAGAAAAGACCGGACTGATAACGTTATTATCACGATAACGGTATGGTTATGAGTGGGTTGGTACTTACAAACACGAGGAGTCCAATTGCGCCATCCTTCCACCCGTTGATCATCAGTTTGTCGTACTCTCCAGCCTCTTTCATGTATTCCGACCACATCTTGTTTACTGAATCTTCTTGGGCTATTACAGAGGTCGTAAGGACGTGTGATGATCGCTGTTCCCTGACGTACCTTCACTGGAAGCAGAGACACCCTGAGGAAGCGGGAATACTCCGCTGTGTTGAATGCGTGACTCCGCCATCTCCTTCTGAACTCAGTGCTGATGAATGCAAGGGGTGAGATTTGATGAGCCCATTTAGCATGTACTGTTTGTACCTTTATAACCTTATCAAGCTTCTGTCATCGAGCGCCGTGACATGTGGCCGGGTGTTGACTTTGAGCCTCCAGGAGGCGATATTACTAGCACCTGGATTGATCACGATTGGCGTCAAAGATACTCCAAATCTTAACGATGTACAGCCATTTGATACGGTAGGCTGCAATCGGAATTAAATTAGTCTGTGGTCTACGTTGAGTGTTCCGAACTTCTTGGACCTCGTGTACCGCTTGAGAGAATGATACCGTCCCTATGAGGCAAAGCGAACCGTGGTAGGTGGTGAACATGAGGCAATGCGTCAATTCGGCGTGTTCATTTGATGCAATTTGGAACGAACTTGAAGGAAGGCTTGAGGAACATGCAAGGCTTACGCCCCTCGTGGGCCAGGAACGGGGACGGGTGAAAAATTCCACAACCGCCAGGTGATTGAATTAGACACTCAAATCCTCACCTGAGTCAAGATACTGGTAAGGGATCTACAAGCCATACAGCCAGCACCTGTGCATCCTCAGCACAGGTCCACAAACATTTATGGCGTTGACAGATGAATTGTATTCACTCCCAAAACTTGATGAGCTGATGAAGCGTATGGCTGGTGAGAAAACCGATATGATCAGCCGTGGGTCACTGGTGTGCGGCAGGCATCCTGTACACGGATGCAGCAATGTAGCAACGTAAACGTACCATAGACTCAGCCTCAGCACCCAGCCGGGCTGTCTCCACGAGGCTCTCCATTTCTATCATTCTAGGGACCACTTTCAGTTTCAGCGACGAGCACGTTCCAGTAAGCGCGCCGTTTACGCTGTCTGAAGATGCCATGAGTTTCCTAGAACATCAGACGAACGACATGGCGATGCACGGGGATTACTGTCGACGCCTGGTGGATGGGGCACTGCAAAATTCCACGAGTCATGATGGCATGATAGATGTGCAGCCATTGGACTCGGAGAACGCAGGTATGGTGGCGATCGAGCGTAGAATGGAAGCCACGTCAACGCGGCAGATCTGATATGATAATGAGTGGCTCGGGTGTCATGAACAGATAGAGCCACGGGGCATTATTTTTCGAGCCTCGTGGGACGATGATGTGAGGTGGACGAAAGAGTTGGGCCAACGGAGTTATAGTTGGCGTCAGATCCGTCGGACGAGGAAAGGGATTACTTTTCGGAGATTGGGGAGCGAAAGTAATGCAGTGTTAGCAACTTATTACCCCCAACAAGACCGGAGTTCGGTGTCTCACCGAAACGGTGCCTACGACGGATACGCTTGGACCTCCATGGAAATATTGACAACCACGCCCGGTTGTCTAGGCGTTCCGGCGGAAGATCAGAACGCCAGCGTGCGGCGGTCTAGCCTGTAAACACGAGCAAGGTGGCCCTCATTTTGGTCTTCATATCCCTGGGCGTCGCGGCCTGAAGGAGATGAGTCTGGAGGCGAACTTGAAAACACGTGGGAAACGACAGGTTTACCAGTCCGCCGAGTTGATGGAAAACTAAAAACCCTGAAGTAAATAATTGATCCGAGTGACAATAATGAAGTGCGGTGACCGCCTGGAGAGCCGCTGGTGCCGACATAGTGTCGAAAGAGGCCTAACAAGACGGACATCGGAACAGAGAAAGATGATGCCTCACTGCATCAATGGGCAGACTTTACGTAATTCGATTTATGGCCCACCCGTATTTAAGGCTGCACCAATCATTCACTGACAGCCGTGCAGCCTGCCGATGTCTTGAACCTTTGAAAAACGCGGAAAGTAGATGTTACATCCTCCATCGCCTCTCAATTCGTCAATTTGTAGACGGCTGTCATCGAGCAAGAGCAATAATCACGAAATACGATCGCGATGCATACAGCTAGAGCACAGAATACTGTACGCCCGGGATCATATATATTATACAGTAGTGCCGTGAAGAGGGAAAATTCGGAAGGTTCAGTAATTTGAACAATTCAGACTACGACGACAGCGGCATGGATCGGGGTCATCCGTGCGTCCGCGTCCTCACTGTGTTTCTCCAATGCGGGGTCTGATCGAACCCCAATAATACCCTTTGTGCGGTCCTCTCACCAAATTCAATGAGAAGCGATGGAACTCGGAATCAGACCCTGAGCGGTTATTGGACTGTAGAGGGTGTTGAATCCCATCGCTCAACGAACCCTGGTGCCCCGGCCTTGGCAATAAAATTTAACCTGGAACGTAGGAGTTTCGGGAAAAATGCATTGGAAAAACCAGGAAGAAAAATGGCAAGAAAAAGGGACCCAGGTGTAATCAGTACCGGGTCTTGGCAGGGACCTTCCGCAGTAGCCTTCCTTCAGGAAGTCGAGGGGTCAGAGAAGTAGTGCCACAGGGGAGCGGATATAGTGTGCACTGTGCAACAAAAGTAATCAATAGGGAGTAAAACCTCCATGACATGAGATGTACAAGGGAGGTCACAGAAAACGGGGGTCCTGGGCATCGCGGGATGACTCACCGAATAGGAACCACCTCTTGGTAAAAATAAATTTATCGCATCGACTCAAATCTCTAGCCTCGCTATCAGGAAGGCTTATTTCAACAAGAGGAGACCTGGATTCCATGGAATCTGGAAGATAGAACAGCTGCGTCATAGTAGAACAGGAAAAATTTTCATCTACAGGAGAACGGGGCACGGAAAAACATACACGCCCCCGTGCCAAGGTCAGATGACCACTAGCGACTTACCAAAGAGGTGGCAGTACGTCCGAGAAGAGAACACCTCCCCATGTCACCACATTGAACCAGAGAACGAAGAATAACCACCAGTAGCTGGCTATTTTCAGAAGAGCGGACGTTTGTCGGCGAATGTCAGGGGCACCGAGTTCCGAGGCAAGTACAGTACCTTGGCACGACATGATGATTCTGATCCGGCTCCCACGTTATCGAAATTGGAAATAGAACCGATAACTGATGGGATCCGAGCAGCGTACAGTACGTGGAGGCCATGAGCCACTGGGTTGCAAAATTAAAAATGTCGTAAGGCATGGAACGTGGGGGTAACTGTCAGGCGGAATTCCCTGCATCATACGGTGGCGCTCACGACTGACATGACAGGCGCTGATTCAGTCGCGTGGGCGTGGGAACGAATGGATCACGTGATTTAGGCCAGCGCAGCCCGAAGCGTCTTTGATGGGTTCAATGGAAGAGAAAAAAAATCCACCTCTCGGTGTATTGCACCATGCCATGGGAAGGTGTACAATTACTTGTAGAAGAATCGTTGAAGCGAGTGTGGAGCCATCGAGTCGTGAGCGCGATCGAAAGCCCACGGGGGTGGTTGTCACTGGGGATTAGACTCTACAGCAATTAGGCCAAGCGAATTTAGGTAGATGAGGAGATTGCTGCGCAGCACTGCGGTACGTAACAACTTTGGCTGGCGGACAATTGGGGTAGTTATTGTATTATACTGTACCCACATGGCAAATTTCGGGCGCCGAGGGAAAATATGTGATGGTAAAATGAGTATCTGCGTTTGTGGTGGGTATGACAACGATAGAGAGTAGTGATCAATGATATTAATCACGGGTGGGACAAGGCGCAATGACGCCCGTTTCCTGGAAAGGCAGCATATTGCAGTGAATATGTGGAAGGTATTACTGGAGTAATATGGCCAAATCGATCGAACTGTGGAGGGCTACATAGGTGTGCACGTACGTGTTTGCAGCAAAGCAACGGTCGAGAGGGTGGGTGATATGTGCCGTACGCACTGCACGTACGGTTGGCCAAGTGCAGCGCTGAAACTTGACCGGGTAAGCAAGGCACCGACTGGTGGCACAGCATAGGCCAGGCCGGTACACGCGCCAAAGTCAACTTGACATCTCATTCTCGACTGCCCTGGTCCTCTCCAGCTCCCTTCCCTTTCCTTCTTTTTTTTTTCTATATTCTCTTTTACACCACCCGCAGTGCGAGTAGCCAAAAATCCATATTCCAAATCCAACCTATCCACCCTTTTTTTCTATCACCCCCTAATCTGCTCGCTCTGCAACCGACTACGACTCTGTGACCGCAGCTCCCCCGTTCCAGACTCCCCACTCTCCTCCATGTCCGCCTTTATCTCTGCCGCACGGACGCCCACAGCTTTGCCACACGCCATAGATCGCTCGAGTCAATCCTCCTCCGCCTCATTCTACACCGCTCCTTGCGCCCGGGACTCAAAGCCACCTTCATCGCGATCATCCTCGGCCGCCACTCTCGGCCGAACAGATGCTCAAGGATCCACCACAAGCCCCATACACGTTGTTACCCCAGCCACTGAAGATGCGCCACAACAACTCCATATCATAACGGTGACAGACGAGACGGTACGTCTGCAGTCAACAAGTACACCCAGTCCCGGAGGACACAAGGTTGGCGATCCCTTCTTCCGTGTAGTTACGCACGGCGAGGCGCGGGAGGGCAGCGCAGGCCCCCCACCACCGTCGCCTCCCGCGAGCGATGGGCAGATCGACGAGGACGAAGGCAGGCTAGGCCATGGCGACCACGCACCCTTACCTCCACCTAAATCCGAGCCCATCCCCAACGCCCCCTTTCATCGCTCACCACGCCTTTCCCCCTCCACATCCTACAACTCCTCTCTCGCTGGCCCCGGGCCAAGCACAATGTCGCGGCGCTTCCGCGCCGACAATTCACCCATACTCACACAGATCGTCCCCTCCCACCCCCACCGTCTTACTCCCTTACACACCGACGGTCTCCAAGCACCACAACCTCCACCTGCGCCAGCCTTCCGGCCTCCTCGCCGTAACACCATCGGCGCTGCCCCGCGCTCGCCCCGACTCGGAGGCCGCGCAGCAAGTCACCTGACGCTCACTTTGGACGACGGCGAACTGTCGGAAGAGCTCGTGAGCGATATGCAACAACAAGCGGAGCAGATCCGCAGGGAGCGTTTGACGAAGCGTGTCAAGCAAGCCGATGAAGCGCCACGCGTGCTCGTGGGCAACTTGATCGGCGAGGGCCATGTCAACTACGTGTTGATGTACAACATGCTCACCGGCATTCGTATCGCGGTATCACGAACGCAGGCCAAGATAAAACGGCCACTGACAGACGAAGACTTTACCGCCCGTCATAAATACTCCTTTGACATGTGAGTGGCATGCTATGCGGTATCGAGAGTTCGCTGATGTGGCGGTGTCTCCCAAAGTATCGGCAACGAGCTGACGCCATCAGCCAAATACGATTTCAAGTTCAAAGACTATGCACCTTGGGTCTTCCGCGAGCTTCGCGAGGACTGTTTTCACCTGGACCCTGCTGACTACCTCCTCTCCCTCACCGCGCAATATATTCTTTCGGAACTCGGGTCGCCGGGCAAATCCGGGTCATTCTTCTACTTCTCCCGTGACTACCGCTTCATCATCAAGACGATTCGGCTTGCGGAACACAAGTTCCTCCGCTCCATATTGAAGCGCTACCACGCGCACGTACGTGCAAATCCACATACGCTGCTCTCGCGTTTCTACGGTTTACATCGCGTCAAACTTCCACGCGGGCGCAAGATTCATTTCGTGATCATGAACAACCTTTTCCCAGCCCATAAGGATATTCACGAGTCCTACGACCTCAAAGGTAGCACCGTTGGTCGGTTATACCCCGAGGAGCGCGCGCGTGAGAACCCTCGTGCGGTGCTCAAAGACCTCAATTGGATCGACCGCGGCAAGGAACTCGAGTTCGGCCCTGAGAAGCGTGCGCTCCTCACGGAACAACTCCGCCGCGACGCCGAGCTTCTCAAGGAGCTTTGCGTGATGGACTATTCGCTCCTAGTCGGTATACACAACATGCAGCGTGGGAACCGAGACAACCTCCGGCGCAACACGCTCCGGGTCTTTTCGCCACCCGAAGTCCACGTGCCGCCACAGCCTCACGCGCACGGCGGTCTGCATCATCGGCGCCGCGCGACAACGACGACCACCACCACACCGGAGCAGCCACACGTCGTGCGGCGCGCCGTGCACCGGAACGCGAACGCGAACCTGAAAAGCGTCGATGACGGAGTTCTCCCCGAGGAGGACACGGGCGACCGGCAGCACTTCCTCTTTTACCAGGACGAGGGTGGCCTTCGCGCGACGGACGAGCAGAACTTGCCGCTCCATGCGGTGTATTATCTCGGCATCATCGACATCTTGACGCCGTACGGCGTCGTGAAGAGGGTCGAACATTTGTGGAAGGGCATGTCTGCGGACAGGGTACGTCTCCATCCCCCCTTCCTTTCTCCTGACGTGCGCGCCGTACGAGCTCATTTGCACGCGCGTGTCGTATATAGCACAAGATCAGCCCGGTGCCGCCGGCCGAATACGCGGACCGTTTCCTCGCTTTTATGCGCGCGATCATGCGTGGTGGAGGAGGCGGGGCGCGGTTCAAGGCCGAATAACGAATAACGATCAACCTTTGCCTCTGCCCCCTGCCCTGCCCTGCCATTCCTTACGACCCCTCTGTTATCAATTCCATCTTCTGCCTCTCTCCTCTTTCTCGGTTCCCAACTATGGCCTCTCTCTCACCACGCATAGACTCCATTACAATCGCAAGGACTACCACGCATTTTTGCTACTATATTTTATCATTCGCATGGACCTGAATCAGCTGTAGCTTGCACGAATACCCTTCCCTGCTTTCCGCCCTCCCTCTCTTTCCAGTGCTAAATTTCCTATATTGATCCATATTTTTTTTCTTTCTTCTTCCTGCTTCTCCCGTTGCATACACCCGAGCCATTCGTTATATTTTTCACTTATTTCGTAATTTTTTTTTTCCTGGTCACCCCGTTTTTTATTATCTCTTTTTGGTGGGTTGTTCCTCCGATGTTTATACTTTTCTTCTGTTATTTTCTGGGCGGGGGCGGTCGCCTTTCATACTTTTGTGTAGATAGCCCGATCAGATAAGTTCATCAGCTCCTTTTCTCTCGATCTCTGTTTGTCTCTCAGCGCAAGCACGAAGAATAATAATCTATGGTGATGAAGTAAGGGTATGTAGGATACAGGAGAGTGGATTACAACAAGAGTGCGAGATATGGAAGCCATGCATAACACAAACACAGATCAGCGGGGATACTCGGAAACGTAGATGAAACGATGATGGTCGGAGCAATGATGCTAGGCGGTCGGTGGGGCGCTTATTCCTCTTCCTCGTCCTCGCTAGCCTGTTTCTTCCTTGCAGCTGGTGGGGCAAGAGTTAACGTTAGTTATGAGAGAAAATGAAAAAAGAGGAAGACAAAATACGCACTCCGCCGCGTGGCACGTTTCTTGGCCGCCGCCTTCTTGCCCTCAACGCGCTTCTGGAACGCCTGATCTTCCTCGCCTTGCCTTCGGTTTTCCTCCAGGACCTATTCGAGCGCCGCAATTAGAAAACCAAAGAAAAACGCGTCATGCGCACGCAAGCATCCCGTCATCCGCCCGAGTCGTCATTTATACATATATGTGAGTGCATGTGAGCGTGTGAATATATATATATGTGCCAGAGGTGACGCACGGTTTCAAACTCGTTCAGCTCAGAGTCGGGTTTGTTCGCGGCTTTGTTGGAGCGAGCCTGTTGTAAGTAATGTTAATTAATTAATTAATTATTTGAAGCGGGAGAAGAGAAAAGAAAGCAAGGTAAGGCAAGGGGTGATGGGGGAAGAGCAAGGGGGTGTGTACGTGCCTTGGCGAGGATTTCCTGGAAGCGCGCGTACACGCCTTCCTCGTGCAGTTTGTCGCGGTAGAACGGCAGGCCCTCAACGAGTTTCTTCGCCGAGCGCTCCGATTTGAACGGAAGCAGAGACAAGCAGAACGCAATGTCGCGCCACTGCCGCGTGTCTTCGGAGAGGCGGAAGCGCTGGCAGAGCTTTTCGACGATGCTCTCCGCTTGCTTTTCCTTTTCACATTATGTTTTGCACCATCAGCGGATGGGAGTGGTGCGAGGAGGAATGGAAGCGATTGTCACCTTTTCGATGAATGTGAAGATGTAGCGCATCGTGCGTTGGAATCCTTCTTCGTCCATCGCGTGTTCGCCAACTGAGAGGTGGCTGATAACTGCATAATGTAGAGGATTAGCATCGGCTTATCCACGCACCGCACACACGCCGGGGAGGGTGGGGCATGGAGAAGGGACCATAGGTGTGTTGTTTCGCAGGAAAACACGCACCGTCAGGCAAGTTGTTGTATATCGCGTTGTCCTTGGTGGACAAGTCCGTGAAGAACAGCTTTGCGAGGTCCGCGACGCGCGGCTCCTCGTCCTCGAGGCACTTGGCCATCTCGCCGAGCTGTCCCTTGACCTTGATCATGCCATTGAGGATGAGATGCGTGAGCACCATCAGCGTGTTCTTCTTCACCACCAGGTCGCGGTCCGACAGGCCCTTGTACAGCTCGTCGCTGTTCTCGTCGATGATCGTGCTGAACGAGACAGCGACGTCGCCGAGCGCGATCGCAATGTTGCTCCGGATGTTCGCGTCTCGCGATGTCTCGAGGATCCGGAAGAGCAGGTGGTGGTTCGCGTCGCAGAATTGCGAGCTCACGCAGAGGAACTTGCTGAACGAGAGCGTCGCCACCGCGCGCAGCGTCGTGTTCTAGCCCCAGGCCCCCTTGAATTAGAGTGATGCTTCAGATCAAACCTTTAAAACACGTACCTTGAACTGGTCTGGCCGACCACATATGCGGACGAGCAGGGGCCCGTACAATGCGAGGAGCGAGTCGGGTCCATATAAGAGTTCAGTCTCCCGCACCGCGACAATGCGGTCGCCGATCTCGTCCTCTGCGTTGCCAGCGACCTGGTCGAGTTCTTCCCCATCCTTACTCGCGGCGTCATTTCCAGTGCCCCGTGCGAGCTTCTCAGCTGCCAAAAAAAGAGGTGTTTTAGTGCCCCGTCGACGTCGCAAGAGAAACAACACGCCGCTCACCTAGTTCCTTCTCCTGCTTTTGTCGCTTCCACTCGCGCTCGACCAGCTCCAAGTAGACGATGTGCTTGATCGCGACGTGACCCACCACAAAGAGCAACTGGCTGAGCTCAAACGCATCCCCAGTGTCATCACTCTTCTTCGCAGGGCTAGCCACCGAGGACCCTTGCGTCGAACCAGGCATCGTCGAAATCAAAGCCTGCGTGGTGCTCTGTGGTGGATCCTCGTTCATAGCGTCCGGATTTGGTGTCGACGACGGCTGGTCCTCAGGGACAGAGGACGCGGATTTCTCTCGCCGGCGGAACGCCCGGCGGGTGAGATTCTTGATGATGGTGTTGCTGAGGACTTCCGGCTGGTCGCCAAGAGCATAGACGGTATTTATCGCCTGTTCGGCGAGGGCGAACCATTCGCGTGACCGGCACGGATGTTCGATAGCTTCTTGCAGCTTGCGGAGGACTGGGCTGTCCATGTCAATACGGACGCTCTTGTCGAGGAGGGAGCCCTTGACTTTCTTCGCGCTGCCATTGAGGCGCTGCAACGCGACGCAAGTGTACCTCGCGAGGATCAGGTCGGCCTGGATGCTCCAAAGGTGAGATGGGTATGCATTGCAGGGGTCATTGGGACTAACCTTGCCCATCGAACCAAGCCCAATCTTAAGGAGGACATCTACTCTGTCCTGGACAACGTCCCGTCGTGCCAGTGCCAGCATACCAATGATGATGATTGCGCCCCGGCGCTGTTGCTTCGGGAGTGGTCGTTCAGAACCTATTAAAAAGGAGGTTTTAGCAAATAGTGATAGGACTAATTGGTCCCGTACTCACTGTATACTTGCCAGAGCTTGTTCACAACGTCGTAGTGAATGTGTTTATCGTCCATCATATAACGCATCATCTCCTCCAAGCTTGTTAGTTCAGCCAGGGTGGCATCATATGTCAACCTAAGTTCATTTCTGGATGAGTATCGAGACTGGCTTGGTAGGTACCAACGCACTCAATCATGTTCTTTGCTATTCGGTTTACCTGTTGCTTGGGTTCCATGTCAGGGATAACATCGAAGTATAAGCTGCGGTAGCATTCGAGCAGGCGCGAGCGAACGCCCTTGAGTTCCTTCCCATCTTCCGACATTGAGCTGTTATCCTTCGACCAGATCAAATGCAACATCCTCTTGATGCCAATCTGCAACATCATCAGTGACCCGTCCTGAGATACCCAACATATTCTGAGGCTCACCTCGGCACTATCAAGTTGATATTCATGTGCGACCCTGAAGAATTCCATCCCTTCCAGCACCTCGGTCTTGTGCGTGGACCCCAGCAGCTGGAAAATCATTTGGGCTGCCTCCTCGACCTGCCGAATGAAATTGAGGGCCTCCGAATAATACCGTTTGCGTAGGCGAAGGTGCAACACCTGGTTGCTCTCGAGAGCAGCGAGGGCCGCCTGTTCGTCTGTCAGCGCAGCCATGTCGAGCTCGGACTTGCGCCCGTTCTTCTTGTTTTTGGACTTTTGTTTCGATGACGGAGTGCCTTCCTCCACATCGTCTTCGCGCTCGTCTTCTTCGTCCATGATACTGTCGACCTCAGCCTCTTCCTCGTCTTCCTCGTCGACGTCCATCGCGTCTTCAACATCTCCGTTTTGATGCCTATTCCCATTGATCAGAAACTCCTCCGGGAAAAACACATGGTACCGCACCGTGACCGCTTCTTCTGTTTCTTCGGTCGAGCGGTAGATGACTCTCCACCGGCGTCATCACCGGACTGATGGCCCTCGTCGCCCTTGTCCGTCGTCCCCGCATCGGCGCCGCCAGAGAGCGTGTCATCGAGCGCTTTCTCCGTCTTCTGCAATTCCTTCACGATGTCACGATATCGATCTTCCCATTCCTGCATCCCGAGCAGCCCACCATGCATCAGTCCGTATGGGTGCGTCACAATCAACTTCACGATCAAGGAAATCGCATTTTTGCGCACGCCCGCTACTTTGTCTTCCAGCGCGGCGACCGCCGCACGCGTGATGGCGAGCCGTTGTTTGGGGAATTTGACGGGTAGGTCGCACAGCCGACTGAGGATATTGAAGACCTTGGAGCGGACGTAGGAGGAAAGATCGAGCGTTCGTTCGAGTAGGAGGTCGTAGAGCCCATTGAGTTGTTTCTGTGTCTGGTGTGCGTCACTGGCAAGGTCCTCAGAGCAAGCAAGCTCGCGGATGAGGTGGCCGATGATTTCCACGATCGCCATTCGCATCGGATAAGACTGCGAACCCCTCGGTCAGCATTTCAAAGATAGCAATCGAAGGGTAGTAAAATGAACACACCTCTGAGTCCAGGTGCGATAGCAGCAGGCTGATCTGCTTCAAGACCGCACGTGGTGCCCACTCCGCGAATTGCGTGAGGAACCTAGAAAAGTTCCTTGGCCCCTTCGTATCTTGCGCACTGAACGTTTTCGCGGAGATCTCGCGGAGGATCTCATCGCCGAGTTGCGCATGGTCGAATTCCTTCAGTAATACGTTGAGGCACTCGGCCATGGGCTCGGAGAGGTGCTCGTAGTACTGCAACGACTGTATGATCGTAGTTTGTGCAGCGGGTCCGTGGCCGTGGTGTTTGACTGCGAGACAGATGACTTTGTAGACTCCCAGTTTGATAGGTTGGGATTTCATGTACTGGTCATTTTCCGTGACGTGATACGCAGGCGCGGTGAGACACCTGCCGTGTGGCAAGAGACGCATTATGAGATATCACATCTACAACGACCTGTGATACCACGCACCCTATGAAAGTGTCCCTCTCTCCGCTCACAGTCCAGATCTTTGACGTCTTGAGCTTCAAAACTTTGCTGATGAGGGTGAGAATAGGCACGATCTGGTCCTTCCAAGACCATTCTGATGTCTTGTTCTTAGCAGCGGTCCTCGGTTGTGTTGGCTTCCCTCCACGTCCCCTCCGAGGCTTTGCAGGTACGGGCGCGGGCGCGTCCTCGTCATGTAAAACGACTTTGTCCGCAGACCGCGCAGACCAGTTGAGCAAGAACGCATACATCTCAATCGGGACCTTGTGCGCCGCGCACGTCTGCTGGTCTTCATGGTCGACATCGTGAGCGGCGGCGTCCACCTCCGCGGCAAAGCCAGACATGATGACGTCGAGCAGTTTGCTCATCAAGATGCCCGGAACGGCGCCGGCGGACTTGAGGAGGCTCCTCAGGACGTCGAACGTATCGGGAGATGTGACGGCGTCGGAGGATTCTGCTATGGCGCTGACGGCCTCTGGCGATAACATGAGCGAGCGAGCTCTCCCCAGTCAAGCGGAAGAGTAATGGCTAATGGCGCACGTTGGAGTAAACCATCCATCTCTGCTGGCTCCATCGAGCTGATATCATGCTCGCGCTCTATCGGGTAGTTTCCTATGTCTTGTAGAGCCTGAAGCTCCTCCTGAAGGTCAAAGGAGCTCGCCATCTGGCAATCGTAGTCGGGGCCTTCGTCCTTGTCGGCGTTGTTTCAAACGCGTCCTCAACGCGTCGATCACATGCCGTATCGCGTGCCGTCACGGTCACACTACAGCAGTCACGCTTCCATGTGTTGGGGATCCGCTCTCAGGCGCTGATACCTGCGCGAAATCATTTCTGAGATCCACCTCCGTATTGCAACCCTCAAGGGCCGACTAGTGGATATGAACGGACGTTTGTGGAGCCGCTGCGGGATCTGAAGTTCCTTACCGGCCTCAATACTGCCTCAATTCATGAGAAGCCTGCTCTCAAATGATTTTCATCCACTCTTTCATCCTGGGAAGCGACACAAGGTCTCCTTCCGCAGCGGTCTCCCACCTGCGGATTGTGCCACACAACAACACCCTCCCCACCTCATCCACTCGCAGTCTTCGGTAATGTCTTCGGTAATGCATGCCCGTTGACTGCCACATCGACTGCCACATCATGCGGAGCGGTAAACCGATCCGATTGACCC
>Ga0307512_10003513_pt1 | contig 18116 bp, 18 predicted proteins | sample 14_EM_MG_FD_200267 | JGI IMG/M metagenome (GOLD analysis project Ga0307512, IMG submission 200267) | Populus trichocarpa ectomycorrhiza microbial communities from riparian zone in the Pacific Northwest, United States - 14_EM | ecosystem: Host-associated > Plants > Roots > Unclassified | place...
AGTCTGGGTCCTTCGTATTGTTCTCGAACGAGTTCCCAAGTGTTCGATATGCCAGGATGTCCAGCTGCAGGGGAATCGTGGAGGGTTTGAAGGATGTCTCGTCTCAAATCTGAGTCATCTTCAAGGAAAATTTTGTTGGCATGTGTAGTTTTTGTTGGCGTGAAGAGGTGGTCAGGGAGAAGAACACGTGGTTTGTCGGTATTTACCCCCTTGTTAAGGTCTTTTCTTCGCGACAACAAATCAGCAACGGTGTTTGTTGATCCGGGGATGTGTTCAAGAGTGTAGTCAAAGTCTTGTAGGAATTCTATCCATCTGGCTTGTCGTCCTGTGATCTTCCGTGGATCGCAAAAGTATTGCAAGTTTTTATGATCAGTGTGAACGCAAATTGCATATGTGGCTCCTAAGAATAGTGGGTGACCACATTTAAATCCAAAGATTACACCAGCGAGTTCTTTGTCATGTGTGTCATAGTTCTTTTTGGTGGGGAGGAGACTTCTAGAGTGAAAGGCGATAGGGTGAATGCCGTCTTCAAACTCTTGGGCGATTACTACTCCTAGGGCATAACCAGATGCGTCAGTTTCCATAACAAATTGTTTGGTCCAGTCTGGGGTGCGAAGTACTGGGTAATTGCTGCATGCTCTTTTAAGTTCCAGGAAGGCATTGTTGCGTTCGTCCGTCCAGATGAATTGTTCATTTTTGCGTGTTAGGTCGTTCAATGGATGTGCAATATCAGAGGAGTTCTTGATGAACGCTCTGTAGAAATTGCAAAATCCTAGGAAACTTCGCACATCTTTGACGGTTAGAGGTGTAGGCCAATCGGCAATGCCTTGAACTTTGATGGGATCCATTTTGACGGTTCTGTTGCCGATGAGTACTCCAAGATATTCGACTTCTCGTTGGTGAAATTTACACTTTTCTGGTTTGAGGAATAGGTCAAATTTCTCAAGTTTGTCCAGGATGTGATTAACGCGAAGTTCATGGAGTATCTTATCATCTTCTGTGGCAATGATCATGTTGTCCATATAGATACGAAGCCATCCTTGAGCAATTTTGTCCTGGAAAATGTCATCCATCATTGTTTGAAAAGTGGCCAGGGAATTGGTTAGTCCAAAGAACATAACTGTTGGTTTGAACAGTCCTTCGCTAGTTTTGAAGGCGGCTTTGTATTCGTCGCCTTCTTTGAAGCGAATATTGTTGTATCCCCATCAAATGTCAAATTTTGAGAAAAGACGTTTCTCTGCTAGGTCGTAGATAAGTTCTGAAATTAGTGGCAAGGGGTATTTGTTGGGAATTGTCCATTTGTTCAAATTTTGATAGTCTTGAACTGGACGAAACTTGCCATCTTTCTTTCGGATGAGGAAGAATCCACTTGCATAGGGTGATTTGGAGCGACGAATTCTTTGTAGACGTAGATTTTGAGAGAGAAATTCATGTTGTTCTTCTTTCTCTTTGGGAGATAGTGGGTAAACTCTGCAGTTGATTGAAGTAGGAGCGTCTGTTGTCAAATCAATTGCATAGTCCCAAGGTCGTCAATCAGGGAAGCGTTCAGATGCTTCTTCTGAAAAGACTTTCCCATGATGATGGTATCGTTCTGGGACGATCTCTTGCCAAGTGCGTTTCTTCTTGTCGGCAGCATTTTGAGCGAGTTGTGAAGCTAGAGTAGTTTTAGCGACTCTTGTTTGTAGCCAAACTTCGTCACCTTCCTCCCATCCAGGTATAGATTTTACCCAGATAGGTGTGGTCTCAATCTGTCTAGTCCCTTTAAGAATGGGTCGCCAGTTGTTAGCTTTAGCCGTTGAAATTGTGGTAAAGCCATCAATGCGACCATTTCGCCAGTCTACATCTGGGTTTGAAGCTTCGAGAAAAGGGTAACCAAGAATGAAATCATCTTGACCAATATCTGCAACATAGAAAGCATGAAGTGCTTGTTCTCCATTATTGTTGACCGTTAGGTCTACTGCTTCTAGAATTTGTCCAGCTTTATTGTTAGTTCCATCCACATTTTGAACTTTTCGTGCTTTAGATAGTGTTCGTGTAGTGAGTTTGAGTTGTTTTACTGTGCGAGGGTGAATAAAACATTCTGTTGCACCACTGTCAAGGAGTGCTTTTCGATCGACTTGTTTTCTTCTGGTTCGTAGCTGAAAGGGGACTTGTATTGCATGTTTTCGAGCTATGTACATAGAACCAGAATTATTGAGAACTGCCCAAGCAAGAGCCATAATACTCAGGCGGCCTGAAAATCCATATCCTCTCCAAGGGAACACATTTCATCCATAAAGGCGCATCGATCTTCTTCTGACAGACGCGCTACTCATGCAGCAAGAGACGTAGATGGGGAAGGAGTCTTGGAGGTAGTCGATTTCTTGTCGTCTTCAATTTGAACAGTGCGAGTTGTACGAGCGCGTGTCTTCTTGTTGGGACAATCGTGGACTAAGTGGCCTTGCTTTCCACATTCAAAGCATCGACCCGTCTTTCGATATTCCTTGTGTTCTTTGTCATTTGTAGCTTTGCAGATGACAGCGGACGTATCCATCGCATTGTCATCTTGAGGAGGAAGACGTGGTCGAGGAGGTGCGCAATTTCCTGGTCTGCGCCAATTCTGATTATTGGATCCGGGGTTGTTGCCTCCAGGGCGATGCCAAATCCATCCAGAAGTTTGTCTTTGTCCTTGTCCTTGGGTACGATTGTTGAAAGTTCCATATTCAGAATGAAGTGACTTGGTTTTCAAGTAAATCTTCTGTTGACGTTGAACTGTAGCCCTCCATTGTTCATAGGTTTCAGGGTTTTCCATCTTGATACAAGCATCGGCAAGTGATCGTGGAAGACCTAGGGCGAAAGTTCGAAGATTTGTGTGGTCGTTCATGTCTATGTCAGCGTGTAGCACTTGAGTCTCGAAGGCGGCAAGGTATTCGTCAAGATTGTCGTTCTTCATCTTGAGTTTCTTTAGTTCGTCTTGGGCCCTTTCTCGTTCAGCGTAGTCAGAGAAGGCTTCCTTGAAGCGTTTTTCGAGTTCTTTCCAGGCATTGGATCAATGTGGGATCATGCTAGGGTCTTCTACGATGTGGCAAAGCCATCTATCGGCTGCATCGACCCATCCTTCACATTTTGGTCCTTCCAAAAGTGAGAGGAAATAGATGCTATGCATAATCAGGTCCTTCGTGATGTCGGCTCTGTAGTTCATAAGCATGAATCGATTGAAAGTCGCTAAGAATCTTGTAGTTTGGGAGCGATCTCCATTGAATTTGTCAGGGTGAATCCCTTCAAGTCAGCATGCTTTATCTTCTTTATCATCTTGGGGAAGATTTTCAAGGGAGAAGGGGTCATCTCCAGTGCTGCAAGGTCAGCAAGGAGGTTTGTTGCGTACTGTCTGAGATGATCGCATTCCAAATGATCCAAAGACATCTTTGTACTTTGGTCTGGGATCTTCATCATTACTTTCATCGTCAGAAGGATCGTCAAAAGGGGTTGGAGGTCTTTCCCTTTGTTCTTTGTGTACTGCTTCTGTTGCAGCTATTATAGCTTCTACAAATGGCATGGTTTGTTTGGGTTTGGATGGTCCTTCAACGCAAGATGGTGGTCGAGAAGGTTCTCCACTTTGTTCAAGTGAAATGAAGTTTATGCCCAGAAGTGGGTGGTTCTTGAGTCCAAGTTCATTTCGAGCCAGTCGAAAGCATTCAAACTTGTTTCCTCAGACGCGTACTTCAAACCATACGCCATAGACATTACTGACAGATACTAGTGCATTGTTGAGCCTAGCATAGTAGCCAGTATAGGGTGCTCCAGTCTCTTGACTACTGAGTAAGTGTCATACGTTTTCAGTAAATTCAGCAGGTACACTGTCTTTGGGTTCGGGAATTGTGTCAAATGGACATTTGAGATTGCTCAAAGCTTCTGGGGAGATGTCATCAGTTTCTGGCAGGTAACAAATGCGCCAATCCTTGGATTGGCCTTTTCCTTTCATGTCTCTGGGAGTCGAAGTCATGTTGGAAGGGAAGCTCATTCTAATGTCACAGTCAGGTCACTGTGTCTTTCAGTCGTCTTGGTTCTGGAGTTTTCAGACAGGGGTATTTCCCAAATAGGAAGTCGACCTGACGTCTCAATTAGGAAGTTGTCCTAACATGGTAATCGTGTCAGTGTTCCAAAGAGGAAAGGCAGGCGTCAGGTGTCAGGTGTCGGAATCAGTCACATGAGATGTCACGTGACTAGTCGAAGGGTTAGAAGAGATCACGTGATATGTCACGTGACTTATCTTGGAGCGAGTGGAGATTACACAAGTCGAGATGCAACTTGGAATCAAGTGAGATACAACACGTGATCTCGAAGACGTTTAGAGAAGAAAAGCGAATAGTGACTGAGTCAACTATTGCAGAAGGGGTTCTTTTCAGAGAGGAAGCCGCATGCGTTCAAGGAAGTACAATAGCCTGTATTGCATGAATAGAACAAGCTTAAGGACTTGTTCTATGCTAAAGAGTACAGTATATATACATGAAGGCACGGAAGCTACTGGAAGGTAGGAGAAGGTCATGGAAGGCAATAGAAACAGACAGAAGGTTATGGAACCTTATGGAAGCCTCTGGAAAACACGAGAATCTTCCATAGGTAAGTTATGTAATTGCAGGGAGAAGTGGTCCGGAGTTAAGTACAAGAAAGGAAGAAGAAGATTAGCTAATGGGAGGCAGTCTGTGACACAACCTGATCAAGCAGTGGGAAAATCCTCAGCTACTCCCATTTCTTCTGCCAGTTGAGCCTTATCGTTGAGAGTCATCAAGTTGAGCTGGTTGCAGACTTGGGTAACCTGATCAACAGGTTCCAACTCTTTGTAGGAATTGAATTCGTCATTGAAGTTGATGAGGTTTGCTCTAGCATGTCCTTGGCAGCGGTGTGGACAGTTTCAAGCGAAGTGTCCTGTCTGCCTGCATTCAAAGCAGGCATTGTTGGTCGTGCCTCAGGGAGGTCCAGTGGCAGCCGCATTAGATCTGAATTGTCCACGTCCTTGGCCTTGTCCATGCCAGTTTCAGTTTGAGGCGTGGGCGCGATCCAGGTCCATTGGGACAGGCTGATTGGCCATCCACCTAGGTGCATTGGTGGAGTTGAACTGTGGCCTTCCCTGTCCTCCTCCTTGAGGATGGAAGCCTGGGCTGTGTTGTTGGTTAAAAAGGTTTCCCTGTCCTCTCTGGTTGCTGCTGAAGAATCCTGGCCTTCTGCCTTGGAAGGGCCAATTTGGTTGGTACATAGGTCATTGAAAGTTACTGCCTCCTTGATTGAAACCTCCAGGATTAGATCGTCCTCTAGTTTCGAGGATTCCTTTGACCAACATTCTGGATTGAGTGACTTCGATAGCTTTATCCTTTAGTCCTTGGTAGTCTGCTGGGATTGGGGAGATGAATACAGCTTCCATGACATTGGTTGGAAGTCCTTTGATGAATAGATGGAACACTTCATTGTTCCCTTCAGTGTAGCCGGCGTTGCGGCAGAGTTCTTCGAATCGGGAGATGTAATCATCGATTTCTGGGAATTTCATGCAACAATTCTCGAGTTGAGCCCTAGCTCTGTTTTCCTTCTGGGAATCTTGATATTGTTCTGCGAATTCATGTAGGAATTGATTCCATACATCTGGGATATTGTTGTGGATCGGGTCTAGGGTGTCCAAGAAATTCCCTATATCTCGTTTCCATCCGGCAATCTGAGGTCCATGCATAAGGGTAAGGGTGAAAGCAACCTTTTTGATAGGCGAGTTATACCCTGCCACATCTTGATTGAGCCAGAGGAATCCTTTGACCTCTTTGATGAAGTCATCTGCCCTAAGGCAATCTCCATTGAATGCTGCTGGGAGTCCTCCCATTGCTTTGACATCTGCTGGCACTGCTACTGGTGCTTGTCCTGCTGTGCCAGGTTGGCCTGGAGGAGGTTGCAGTGGACCAGCAGGGGGTCCTGATCCTCTGCCACCTCCACCACTCCCACCAGGGGGTCCTCCTGGAGGTGGTGGGTTAGTGTAATGTCAGAGGGATGCTCTGAGTTTGGCATTGATGCTTGCTGGCATTCCTGTAGCTGCTGCAGCTGAGCTACCACTTGCTGGAGCTGCTGTTCCAGAACTAGATGTTCCTCCAGTGCCTGATACTGGAGCTGAAGATGACTGTTGGGTGAGAGTTGAGGATTGCTGTACTTGAGTACCCGACATTCCCGCATGTGATGTTGATGAGATAGGAGATAGTTTCTTTGGATGCCTTGGTAGAGAGATGGTCGCTCGTCTCAGAGATGACACTGGGGTAAATGACTCTGGGATAGGAACAAGTCTAATTTGTTCGTCGAGTTGTCCAGGTTCCTTGGTTGTTTCAATGATGTTGTCGTCACTGTCTTTGACCGTTTCTTGGTCAGAGTCGGGTTGTACGTCTGGGGATGGACTCTTTAGTTGTGGTACGAAGTTGAACTCTTTGCCAGGTAGGTCATAGGTTTCTACTATGGCAACGGGGTCTCCGATAGTTGGTGCTTCGTATGTGAGTGAGTGTCCTAGTTGTCTCCACTGTCCATTGTAATAACAAACAGGGATGGCGTTCTTGTTGAATTCTTTCTGATCGTTGTCTGTATAGGCTAGGACTGGATAATCATGTTTGTTCTCTGGGTGATTTGCTTCCACTAGGAGGATTTGAGCGTTCAGTCTGGCCTGTAAGGCTTCTAGTCTTGAGATGACAGTTCTTTTGGACACCAAGGATTGTGATGTCAATCTCTTCGAACTACTAGCTGTCTTGATTTAGAAAGTTGAATCTAATGTCACTGCCACAAAGTGAGGGCAACACTAAGACTCAGTGTTGGGATGTGAAGTTGAATGACAAGTCAGTATAGCTGTTAACTTGTTGACTTGTTGTAGTTGATATGATAGAGGAAGTGGTTCCCGCCTTAAAGTACGTCCTAAGGCCCACTTATGAGAGAAGTGAAGAGAGAATAAGCCTGGATTGACAGGAGAGTCAACTTGCCATCCTAAGGACGACAGTGAGCCTCATTTATACTAAAGGTACAAGGACACGACTAAGCTACTTAGTAAGTCAGATACAAGCTATGACTAAGGTACTAAGACACTTACTAAGCTATCAGTAAGCTACTTACTAACCAGTTAGTAAGCCTATCACAGACACTAACTGATACTACTAGTACGGTTACAAAGCATGACAAAGCACTTATGACTGATACGATCACCTGACAGGGCCAGTTCCCACGACTTACACTGGCTAAACCAGAGGCCGGTCACATCATATGTCAATATCAGATGACATCACAGGGACAGCTGCATCATAACTGCTAAGGTACTCAAACAGCTATATCAGAGACAAGAAAGGTAAGGTTTGCATAAACATAACATCTGTCTGTGTAATCGGAGCTACCCAATCAAGTATCAGTCCATAACACGATCCCCCTCCTTAGGCAAGCAGTTCCACCTGCTTCACAAGTCCATAAAATTGTCATTGATGGTAGCAATGGCTGGTAACTTCCTGGGCCGGCCCAGCTTCCTGAGTTGCTTTGGGGGATGTGGACAGGTCTTGGGCATGTAATATACATGCTCGATTGGGACTTCGCAGAGCCCAGCACACTTGGTATGAGGGAGCAAACATGCCTTGTTGAAATGTCCCTGCAGCCCGCACCACCTACAGAGGTGCCGGGCTTGCCGCCTCTCCACCAACTTAGCCTTATAACTCAACCTCTTGTCGATCTCCTCCTGTATTGGTTCCAGGTGCTGCAGCTTGATGTCCGCTGGAAGTCTGGCAAGTCATTGTGGGATGAACAAGTGCTGGTGCTCCCACACTAGGTAATACCTCCTGTTGAGCTCCCTTGCCAAGCTGATCTGGTCCAGCTCCTTTGAGACCCGCTGTCATGGACTACCTCCCTCTTACCTAATCTTTTCCTTCCGCTTTCATACCTGACTCCAGACCACTTTCTCCATTGCTTACATAAATTACCTATGGACTGTTCTTGCATTTTCTAGAGACTTCCATATGATTCCATGGCCTTCTATCCCTCTCTATGACCTTCCATCGTCTTCCACAATGTTCGAGTAGCTTCTATGACTGCATGTATATATACTGTCTCTAGTAGCATAGAATGAGTTCTCTAAGCTTGTTCTATTCATGCAATACAGGTTATTGTCACTTCCTTGAACATATGTAGCTTCTCTCTGAAAGATCCACTCTGTGGTAGTCAACTTAGTCGCTATTCGCTTCCTCTTCTCTAAATATCTTCAAGGTCACATGTTGTACCTTGCTCGATTACAAGTTGCATCTTGACTTGTATAATCTTCACTCGCTCTTGACAAAGTCACGTGATGTATCATGTGATCTCCTTTGACCCTCCAATATATCATGTGACATCTCGCATGATCAATCCCAACACCTGACACCCAATACTTGCCCTTCCTCTTTGGATTACTGACACAATTACCACATTAGGACGACTTCCTAATTGAGACATCGGGTTGACTTCCTATTTGGGAAATACCCCTGTCAGAAACTCCAGAACTTGAACGACTGAAAGACACAGTGACCTGACCATGACATTAGAACAAGCTTCCTCTTTACCAGAATGACTTCAACTCCCAGAGACACAAAAGGAAAAGGCCAATCCAAGGATTGGCGTATCCATTATCTACCAGAAACTGATGACACCTCCCCCAAAGCATTGAGTAATCTCAAATGCCCATTCGATACAACTCCCAAACCAAAGGACAGTGTACCTGCTGAATTCACTGAAAACATATGACACTTGCTTGGAAGTCAAGATACTGGAGCACCCTATACAGGCTACTATGCCAGACTCAATGGTGCACTAGTATCTGTCAGTAACATCTATGGCGTATGGTTTGAAGTACACATTCAAGGAAACAAATTTGAATGTTTTTGACTGGCTCGAAATGAACTTGGACTCAAGAACCACCCACTTCCTGGGATTAACTTCATTCTCCTTGAACAGAGTGGAGAACCAACCTGACCACCATCCTGCACTGAAGGACTGTCTGAACCTAGAAACACCATGCCATTTGCAGAAGCTATAACAGCTGCTACAAAGGCAGTTCAAGAAGAACAAAAGGATAGACCCCTAACTCCATTCAAAGATCCTTCTAGCGATGAAGATAATGATGAAAACAAACCAAGATACAAGGATGTCTTTGGATCTTTTGGAATGTGTTTGTCCCAAACAGCACGTGACAAACCTCCTCACCAACCTTGCGGCACTAGAGATGACCCCTTTTCTCTTGAAAATCTTCCTCAAGATGACAAAGAAGATAAAGCATGCTGACTTGAGGGTATTCACCCAGACAAATTCAATGGAGATCACTCCCAAACCACAAGATTTCTAGCCACTTTCAATCAGTTCATGCTTATGAACTATAGGGCCAACATTGCCAAAGACCCCATTATGCACAGCATCTACTTCCTTTCACTCCTTGAAGGACCCAAGTGCAAAGGATGGGTCAATGCAGCTGATAGATGGCTTTGCCATGTCATAGAAGATCCCAGCATGATCCCACGCCAGTCCAATGCCTGGAAGGAACTTGAGAAGCGATTCAAAGAAGCCTTCTCTGATTACACAGAACGCGAAAGGGCCCAAGATGAATTGAAGAAACTCAAGATGAGAAACAACAATCTTGACGAATACCTTGCCGCCTTTGAAACCCATGCTCTATGTGCTGATATAGACATGAATGACCACACAAATCTTTGAACCTTTGCCCTCAGACTTCCACAATCACTTGCAGATGCATGTATCAAAATGGAAAATCCTGAAACCTATGAACAATGGAGGGCCACAGTTCAACGTCAACAGAAGATCTACCTGAAAACGAAGTCACTTTATTCAGAGTATGGAACCTTCAATACCAGCCATACTCAAGGACAAGGACAAAGGCAAAACTCTGGATGGGTCTGGCATTGCCCTGGAGGCAACAACCCTGGATCCAACAATTAGAACTGGCACAGACCAGGAAATCATGCACCACCTTGACCACGCCTCCCTCCTCAAGATGATAATGCAATGGATACATCCGCCATTATCTGCAAAGCTACAAACAAGAAAGAACATGAGGAATACTGAAAGACTGGCCGATGCTTCAAATGCGGAAAGCAAGGCCACCTTGTTCACGATTGTCCCAACAAAAAGACATGCGCTCGTACAACTCATACTGTTCAAATTGAAGATGACAACAAGTCAGTCATCTCCAAAACCCCTTCCACATCTATGACTCTTGCTGCACAAGTAGCACGTTTATGTGAAGAAGATCGCTGCACCTTTATGGATGAGATGCACTCCCTAGGAGAAGATATGGATTTTTAGGCTGCCTGAGTATTACAGCTCTTGCTCGGGCAGTTCTCAATAATTCTGGTTCTATGTACATAGCTTGAAAACATGCAATACAAGTTCCCATTCAGCTACGAACCAGAAGAAAACGAGTCGATTGAAAAGCACTCTTGGACAGTGGCGCAACCGAATGCTTCATTCACCCTTGCGCCATCAAACAACTTAAACTAACTACACGAACGTTAGCAAAAGCAAGAAAGGTTCAAAATGTAGATGGAACCTCCAACAAAGCTGGACAAATCCTAGAAGCAGCAGACCTAACAGTCAACAATAATGGAGAACAAGCCCTTCACGCCTTCTATGTCACAGATATTGGACAAGATGATTTCATTCTTGGCTACCCTTTTCTTGAAGCCTTAAATCCAGATGTAGACTGGCGCAACAGTCATATAGATGGCTTTACCACTATTTCTACAGCTAAAGCTAACAGCTGGTGACCAATTCTCAAAGGCACAAGACAAGTAGAAACTACACCCGTCTGGATATAATCTATTTCTGGATGGGAAGAAGGTAATGAAGTTTGGCTCCAGATGAAAATTGCCAAAACAACAGTCGCCTCACAATTAGCACAAGACGCCACTGATAAAAAGAAACACACCTGGCAAGAAATCATTCCTGAATGATACCACCATCATGGGAAAGTCTTCTCTGAAGAAGCATTGGAACGATTCCCTGCCCATCAACCTTGGGACCATGCAATTGAATTGAAAGAAGATGCTCCTATGTCAATCAACTGAGAGTCTACCCCCTATCTCCCAAGGAAAAGGAAGAACAATGCAGATTCCTATCTCAAAATCTACGCTTACAAAGAATTCGTCATTCTAAATCCCCCTATGCCAGTGGATTCTTCCTTATTTGAAAGAAAGATGGCAAGTTTCATCCAGTTCAAGACTATCAAAATTTGAACAAATGGACAATTCCCAACAAATATCCCTTGCTGTTAATCTCAGAACTCATCTACAACCTTGCAGAAAAACGCCTCTTTTTGAAATTTGACATTTGATGGGGTTACAACAATATTCACATTAAAGAAGGTGACAAATACAAAGCCACCTTCAAAACTAGCGAAGGACTCTTTGAACCGACAGTCATGTCCTTTGGACTAACCAATTCTCCTGCCACCTTTCAAACAATGATGGATGATATTTTCCAAGATGAAGTCACTCAAGGATGGCTCTGCATCTACATGGACGACATGATTATTGCCACAGAAGATGATGAGGTACTCCATGAACTTCGTGTTAATCACATTCTGGACAAACTTGAGAAATTTGACCTATTCCTCAAACCAGAAAAGTGTAAATTCCACCAACAAGAAGTCGAGTATCTTGGAGTACTCATTGGCAATGGAACTGTTAAGATGGACCCTGTGAAAGTTCAAGGAATTGCTGACTGGCCAACACCTCAAACCATCAAAGATGTACAAAGTTTCCTAGGATTCTGTAATTTCTACAGAGTGTTCATCAAGAACTTCTCTGACATTGCCCATCCATTGAATGATCTTACATGCAAAAATGAACAATTCATCTGGACAGATGAATGCAATAATGCCTTCCTGGAACTCAAATGCATGTGCAGCAATTACCCAGTACTTCGTACCCCAGACTGGACTAAACAATTTGTCATGGAAACTGATGCATCTGGCTATGCCCTTGGAGTAGTTATTGCTCAAGAATTTGAAGATGGTATTCACCCCATTGCCTTTCACTCTTGAAGACTTCTTCCCACAGAAAAGAACTATGATACATATGACAAAGAACTCGCTGGTGTAATCTTTGGATTCAAATGTGGCCGCCCACTATTCTTAGGGGCCACATATGCAATTTGTGTCTGTACTGACCATAAAAACTTACAATACTTCCATGACCCACATAAAATTACCAGACAGCAAGCCAGATGGATAGAATTCCTACAAGACTTTGACTACACTCTAGAACACATTCCTGGGTCAACAAACACTGTTGCTGATTTGTTGTCGCGAAGAAAAGACCTCAACAAGGGGGTGGATACTACTGAACCACATGTTCTCCTCCCCAATCACCTCTTCACGCCAACAAAAACTACACATGCTAACGAAATTTTCCTTGAAGACAACCCAGATCTAAGATGAGATATCCTTCAAACCCTTCACGATTCCCCTGCAGCTGGACATCCAGGCATCTCTAATACTTGGGAACTTATTTGCGAACAATACGAAGGCCCTAGACTCAGAGATTTCATAGAACAATACATCAAAGGATGTGCCCATTGCCAAGAATCCAAGACAAACATACATTGATCAAAAGCACCCCTACAATGTTTTGATACACCTGTTGAAGAAGGCCCCTTCCAATACATATCGATGGACTTGATTACGGACCTTCCCAAGTCACAAGGCTTCAATTCTATTCTCACAATTATTGATCAAGGCTGTTCCAAAGCAGCTAAATTCATTCTGTGCACTAAAGTGATTGATGGAACAGGTGTAGCACTTGAGTATCTGAAACATCTTGTACCTTGGTTCAGACTTCCCAAAAGAATCATTTTGGACCACGATCCCTGATTCACCTCTGCATTTGCAAAGGAAATGTGCAAAGCACTTGGAATTCAACAAAATCTCTCCACAGCTTTTCACCCTTGCACTGATGGACAAACAGAACATATGAACACTTGGATCAAACAATACTTGCTACCCTGGACCTCTGGAAAACCTTCTGCCTGGAGTCAATTACTACCTGTCGCCGAATTTGCTCACAACTCTTGGAAACACAATGTTGCTTGCTGATCACCTCACAAACTTCTGATTGGAATCAAGCCACAGGTAATTCTGAAACATCTAGAATCTTCAACCCCTGCTGCAGAAACGCAGTTATGCCTCCTGGATAAAGCATGACAATCAGCCCAGAAACTTCTCCAACACATACAAAACTGCAAGGATAACAAGAAGCTGACAGAGATTAAAGAAGGTGACCAAGTCTAGCTTGAAGGTCGCACCCTCACTATCACTGGTAATCGCAAACTTTCTCCAAAGCGATATGGACCCTTCAAAGTTTCACAAAAAGTCAGTCCTGTAGCCATGCAACTTGACCTTCCTCAATCAATGAAGATTCACAACATGTTTCACATGGATCTCCTCCTTCCTTATAAGGAGACAGAGCAATATGGCATGCCCTTTACATGACCACCTCTGATCATCGATAGTGAAGAAGAATATGAAATTGAGAATATTCTAGATGCGTGGCAACACAGCAGAAGACGAAAACTTCAATACCTCATGCATTGGAAGGGTTATCCACACTCCGACAATTCCTGGATTGATCACAAGGACTTACATGCCCCAGACGCATTGGCAGACTTTATGCTAACAAACTCCGCTATGGCTGGATGACCCACAGTATAAAGAGACCACTGAAATCCCTCAAACAATTCTCACCCCCACTTCATCCTGGCTCTTCAATACTTTGCAACAGCTCCTCCAATATACTGTCCCCTTTGCATTGACCATACAAACCTACTCTTTGCCTTCCATACACCGCATAACTGCCCAACCATCCCAACAATGTCTTGCTTGTCCTCTCCCATTTTTATCCCATCTTGCTCTTCGTCCCCTACCAACAATGCCAGCAATACCCCCTACATCGTCACCTCTCCTCCTCCTGACAGCCCTACAAGTGATGAGCTAGCTCTCCCCCACAAGCAAATGATCAAGCATATTGCTCACCTCCTCAACATCAAGGAAGAAGAAGTTTGCCATCAGTTTCCCACTGTCCGCTCCCTCCTTCCCATTGACAGATCCCCCCCTGCTCCTACCTCCATTCTCACCCCCAATACACTCATGTTGGCTCACACCAGTACAACATTCAATGACATCGATGACTATAAGGGCATTATCTTGCCCCCTACATTGTCATACCCTGGGACTGAATTCAAGAACTATGTCGACCCAGCCTATCCCAACAGTCCTCCCATCCCAAGTCCTAAGCCACTTCCCATTCCCCCTCCTCACTTTCATGACAGCATGTTGATCACGCCTCCAACCACCTCCGCAACCAACTCCACCTACACCTCGCCCATCATACCTGCATTCATCGAAGACGTCCCATCTTCTTCCTCTTCCCTTATCTCCCCCATGGCCATGGTTCTGTACCAACAGGCCGAGACTAACACACTAGAATCCAAAGCCATGGACACTGATGCAGAAGGATGCACTCCTAGCCCCAACGGTCCCCAACCTGGCATTCTCCCTGGCCCCAGGTGGAAAGATAACTTCAACACTGTTGGGACCCATCATTTCTTCGTTATCTCCAATGGTGAAGAGGATGTCATTGCCCCTTTTGTTTCTTACGACCTCCATGCCACCTTTCCTGAACTCCTTGCTACTAACAGTCATGGCTGCACAGTCTACTCTTGTCCTCTTTACGCTTGCCCAGTTGGGCAACACCATACCGCCATCTCTCCCAAAGATGAACTCTTACTGACTGAAGGAATGCAGTTCACTGACCTTGTTGATTGGGCCTTATGCAAAGAAGACGATCCTACACTCATAGGAGAAGTCCAATACTTCCACGCCCACCATTCCAAAGCCATCCAAATCGCACATCATATTGGGGTTCTCAAGGAATCCCTTCAAACTGAATGGCTTGCCATGTACCAGAGCTCCAAATGACTCACTGCCGCCAACACTGTCGCCCACATACGCTGTCGCATTGATTGCGACATGCACCAAGCTCCCTATTTCAAGGGCAAAAGAGGACAAAGGGCTCAAGTCGCCATCCGCAACCACGCCATACATGCCTGGGGGAAGGACAACGGTAAAATGTGCAACTGGTGCAGCAAGACTGGTCACAATATCGAGGAATGCTACTCCCTCGGTTATTGCTGACACTGTTTGTGACATGGTCATGATGGAACTGACTGCCTTCACCCCCACAACCTGTGCGACGAGTTCAAGGATTGTAAGGTCTACCCTTCTCACCCTAACTTCGAGTGCGGTCACTGCGCTGCCGTCAATGATGACATTGACGTCTAAAGGATGTTAACAAGGGGGTAATGTCACAGACTACCTCCCTCTTACCTAATCTTTTCCTTCCACTTTCATACCTGACTCCGGACCGCTTTCTCCATCGCTTACATAAATTACCTATGGACTGTTCTTGCATTTTCTAGAGACTTCCATATGATTCCATGGCCTTCCATCCCTCTCTATGACCTTCCATTGTCTTCCACGATGTTCCAGTAGCTTCTATGACTGCATGTATATATACTGTCTCTAGTAGCATAGAATGAGTTCTCTAAGCTTGTTCTATTCATGCAATACAGGTTATTGTCACTTCCTTGAACGCATGCAGCTTCTCTCTGAAAGATCCACTCTGTGGTAGTCAACTTAGTTGCTATTCGCTTCCTCTTCTCTAAATGTCTTTGAGGTCACATGTTGTACCTCGCTCGATTACAAGTTGTGTCTTGACTTGTATAATCTTCACTCGCTCTTGACAAAGTCACATGATGTATCACATGATCTCCTTTGACCCTCTGATATATCACATGACGTCTTGCATGATCAATCCCGACATCCAACACCCAATACTCACCCTTCCTCTTTGGATCACTGACACGATTACCACATTAGGATGACTTCCTAATTGAGACATTGGGTCGACTTCCTATTTGGGAAATACCCCTGTCAGAAACTCCAGAACTTGAACAACTGAAAGACATGGTGACCTGACTGTGACACCTGCAACTTCGCTCTACCATTCACAAGTCTCCTTTGACTCCCTTCCAACTTCTGTAGGAAAGCCTGATCAAGGGCCTGTCGTTCCTTCTGCAACCCTACTAAGGCCTGGCATGCCTTGTCAAGGAAGAGTGCCCTCGATATCATGACTGGGAGCTGCGCATGGAGAAGGTGGAAACAGGCTACCTCCGCAAGCAAATGGGGGTCATTGACCCTGGCCATGGCCTGAGCCAGATCAGTGTTGAATATGGTGTCCTGCAAGAAAATGTCAAGGTCACGATCATTGTATAGGGAGATGTTGACACCAGCCGCTGGTCTGAGGTGGACAACTTGGTAGTGGGCCGGCCTTCCCTTGCCTTTGGTCCCCAAGAGATACACATCCCCATGGGTCTCCTGATATTGCAAGAAGGGGAGTGTGACTAGTTCCTCCCCTATGGTGACTTGGAATGGGGGATGTCCAATCACATCGGTGGCGCAGAACCATGGAGGCCCTGGGTGCATTGGGTCGGGAGTGATAGGAAGGTTTACGTTGGCCTCGGTTTGTTCAGACATGGCAGCACAGTAAATTAGGCCCGGCGTTGTCATCGGTATCTTGGGCATCAGCATGGAAGCAGGAAGGGGGGAACGGTTGGGTGAGTCATTGTAAGCCACTTGCAATATGTCCTTGATAAGGATAAACAGATTGATTCCAGAGGGTCCCTCCAGATCAAAGCTGTCGGGGTATTGAAGGGAAGTGGTGTTGTTAAGGTGGAAATCCATGATCGCAGAGGGGTCATCTGTTGTTTTGTCATCGGTTACTATCCTCTTTATAGCCATCGGTTCTCCTTCATAGAACTCCTTAATCAATTCTGGGGCATGTATATTTGCCTGTGGTTCCCAAGAATTGTGTGCCGGTAAGTATCCTTTCCATTGAACCAGAAACTGGAGGGCATGTCCTTGTCCATGCCTTCTGGAACTCAGAATTCTTTCTACTTCATATTCGGGCTCACCCTCAATCAACTCTGGTAGGGGTTCCATAAAGTTCCTACCATATTCTTTTGTTTCTTGGTACGGAGATAATACCACGCCATGGAACATGTTGTGAATTTTCCACGTCTCTGGAAGATCCAACCAATACGTCGTTGGGCCCAGAACTTCTGATACAGTGAAAGGACCAAAGTGTTTTGGTCATAATTTTGTAGTTGGGTGTGACGTTTTGAGGTTTTTACCCTCCAGCCACACCTTCTGTCCTTTTGTGTAAGGTTTGTATGATTGTGTTTTCACCCAAGCCTGTTGTGCATGTTCCATCGATTTTTGAGCTTGTTGCCATACTTCTTGAAGTTGCTGTTTGCATTGTTGGACCTCCAGCATCAAACTGGGTCGATCAGGTTGATGCACTCATGGGATGTATCCCATCCATGCATCAAATGGAGCAAAACTGGTGGTATTGGAGACATGAGAATTGAGTTGGTATTGCATGAGCAGGAGCCAGTCACTCCAGTTGTTTTGCCAGAAATTCCCAAAGATTCTCAGGGCTGTTTCTACGGTCTGGTTGGTTCTCTCACTTTGCCCGTCCATTTCCGGGTGATACACCAAGCTCAGATTTTGTTGCACCCCTAATTGTTTGCACACTTCTCTGAACAATTGGCTGGTGAATCGGACGTCTCGATTGCTGATCAGTTTACTAGGGATTCCGATGAAAGGGAACACTCATTCCTTGTACAAGCATGCCAGCTGTTCTGCCCCCATCATCTCGTGGCAAGGTATCAATATCACCGCTTTTGTCAATCCCTGGTCCATTATGGTCAAGATGGCATCACTTCCCTTGGATTTAGGGAGCTTTGTGATCAGATCCACACTGATCACTTTGAACGGTTCAGGGTTTTTAGGTGGTGGAATAGGGTTCAACACCAGTCAATTTGGGCGTGTATTTACTTTATTCTGCTGGCAGATCCCACAACCCTTGATGTAGGACCACACGAATTTTCGCAATTTGGGCCACCAGTAATCGTGCGACATCTGGTGATAAGTCCTATTTACCCCAGGGTGTCCGGCCATCTCACAATTGTAATAGGTTTCCAGAAGT
>Ga0307512_10003514_pt1 | contig 18112 bp, 19 predicted proteins | sample 14_EM_MG_FD_200267 | JGI IMG/M metagenome (GOLD analysis project Ga0307512, IMG submission 200267) | Populus trichocarpa ectomycorrhiza microbial communities from riparian zone in the Pacific Northwest, United States - 14_EM | ecosystem: Host-associated > Plants > Roots > Unclassified | place...
GGCCTGGGTTGATGTTGCACCAGTGAGACAAACGCGAGAGAAAGGAAGAAACTATAAAAATGTGGCTTACGTAGGGGGAGGGGGAAATAATCCAGAGTCTCGGAAGCCAAGTCCAGAAGAGAAATCGGATTCGGATTGGGAGGAGGCATAAACAGGGAAGAAATCGGGAGAAAAATCCTGACCGAATGGAGGGAGCAACGGCTGGAAAAGGGGGGAGGTAGGGAGCGCAGCGGGCGAACGCGCAGAAAAGAGAGGAGAGGAGAGATCTGCAGCGTCCTCGCGCATGTCAGGAAGGAAGGAGAAACCGTTGGTCTGAAAATCCATGGGTGAGAGGACTGTGAGAGGATGATGAGAAGTGGGGAGAACATTCAAGGACCTCTTTATATGTTCACGAGAGACTCCGACAGGTCGTAATAATAGATTGCATGCTACAATAACTGGTCAATAGCTGCTACACAATTTGTGGCAGAGGCCGGAGCGAGAACTGGTGAAGTTGTGGCAAAGGGCGCTGGCATTTCGGAGCCAAACACTGGCTAAACGCCGTCACCGCATTTAGCGTTCCAAGCGGCGTAGAGAACCACACCACATGTTGGCGGTACACTAGCACCCAACATCCAACATGGGGCGAGACGTAGTGGGTTAAACTGCTCAATCCCAGAGGGAAAACGGGACGCAGAGGACAGCTTTGACTAGCGGTATCTGCACATCAACATTAACCTAGCGTGAATGGTTGTACAACAATTGAGGTAAAGTCCCGTACCGAAATGCGGAGGATATCACAGCTATAAATACAACAAAAGCGATGAGTACAATGTCTTGAACATGTCAGCGGCGCTCCGAGTATTCTGTCGTATCTTGCAATCGCCACCGTCTGAGCGGTCCCCACCACCACACCGATGACGACGAACTCGTTTCTGCTGATGTTTGGTTGGCCTCTGGGGGTCGTTGCGGGTGCTCCCCCTCACGTCCTCTCAGTCTTGCGTCGCGCCTGGCCTCACCCTCTCCTGGCTCTTGCTCTTCCATGTCTGCCTCACCTGCCCCTCCTGGGCTGCGACTCGGGTCCACGAGCCGCTCAATGCCCTCCATCTCAAACGCAGCCTCGGCGGCCTGTCTTTCCCGCACGCCGAACGAACCGAGAGCCCAACCTGTCGTCGCGGGGACGTCCGCAGGCGAACCGTCGACGCCAAACACCTCACGTATGTGCTCAGCACGCTCGATGGCGCGACTGCGAGCGGCACTGACGTGGGCGTTGTAGACGTAGTTGTATGCGCTCTGCACGAGGGAGAACGGCCAGTACCAGCGACGTTGGATATTCCCGTCATCAGTTCGCCTCCCCGTCGTCGTAGACGCATCGTCCGACTTTGAGGATGGGGGAAGGGAATCTGAATCTGAGTTGGCTGCATTCCTCCTGGCTACCATCGTCATATCAGACGGCGGATGCCCTATGCCGGTAGAGGAGGCAGTGGGGCGGGCGCCACCGGTAATAGCATTCCACGCCCCACGCAAACGATCCTTTCGGTCTTTCCTGCGGGCCTCACGGGCCATGCGGCGCTTTCGGCGTTTCTCGGCGCGCCGAAGCCACTCGTCGACCTCGCCCATGCCCATGCCGGCACCCACCCACCACCACCAGCCGAGGAAGGTTTGCCAGAGTACAATGGCGCCAGTAAGGCCGGGAACCCACTCGAACTGGTCCCGCGAGGGGATGTATGCGATTGTGAGGGCGGTAGAGGCGATTGAGAGAACGATGGCACCGGCACCAAAGATTGCCGTACCACCGTCTGTGCGCCAGGCATACTTGCGATTGACGACGAAGCCCCAGATGGCGAGGAAAATTGCGAAGAGGATGGTAAGCGTAGCATTGCAAACATTGCGGACAGCGTTCGCGGTAGAAACGAATCGTACGCTCGGGTGGAGTGGGGCAAACTGTGTCAACGCAGCGACGACGGCGAGGGGCCCCAGGAGGAAGAATATGAATTGACCCTCAATGCGGGAAGGATACATGAGAGCGAGAAACTGGATGTGCGTAAGCTTTGGGGGAAAAAAAGGTCATTTGCGATGAGTAGTCAGAGCAAAGAGGAAATGACATACCTGGGTAAGCACGGAGACCAGAGCGTTCAAGGAAAGCCATGAGACTAGCCCAGCAGTTGACCACCTGCCGCGTATTTGGGGGTTGTTGAGAGGGGGGAAATCGATGGCAATATAATCGAGCATGAAAGGCCATCTTGAGCTCTGTTCGGCGGATGCGTTAAGGATGAGGACGAGAGAGGCGATCTCCCAGGCAAGTAGGGAGAGGGCAGCGGAAATTTGGAGGACAAAGTTTGTACGTGCGATACGAAGATGTGACGGGGCAGAAAAGATGAGCTGGATGAGTAGAATGGTGACGAGGGTGGCCGTGATGCCTGTGACCAGGATCTGGATGGGGAGAGAGCGGGCAAAAACGGGACGATAGTCGAGATAGGGGTCTGAGGGGAGACCCCTGGAGTCCGGGTCAGCGGGAGGGAAAAAGCCTGAGGGAGGATCAAACAGACTCATCGTGGTACGGGGAAGATGAGTTGGTTGTTGATGAGTTGGCCATTTCCCGAGCAAATCTCCTCTTCTCTTGGAATTTCTCGCCTCGGCTGTTGCTTGCGGTCAACCTGGTCTTGGCAAACTGATGTAATTCTTCTCTTGGCCACCTTGGCCCGCCCTCGCCCCAAACAGGAGTCAAGTCAATACCGTGTCAATTAGTGTCCCGTTGTATGTCAGCTCTGTCAACGAATACCTCGCAAGTCAGCCTACAATCTTGCAATGGCACACATTACCAACTGCTATGCCAACGGACGATGCACTTGTACTCGTCTCCCGCAGTTCCCACGGTAGCTAACGGATACGGACGCTGATGCCAAGCTCGCCAACCTTGCCATTCCGGGACAGACTCCCGTTCACTTTTCTCTGGTCTCAACTACCTCAAACTATTCCGGCGTTGTTTGAGGGCCCATACAAGCTGTCCCCGCAAAGAGAGAGGTATTGCCCCGACTTAGGTTGAAGGGCCTTTGGGCCTCTCATATCGAGATATTTTAGGGTTCAACGTTCAATATCGGATATCGAATGCTAGACCTTGATATCCGGCCCGCCTATGACCTTTCAAAAGTCCACGATTTTGCCAAGACACCTCGATTCCGAACATCCACGTAGAAAGTGGAATGAAAGAAAAAATAAAAATACCACAATGTGGATTTTGATCGATCGATCGCTGCTGAGTGCGATACCCCTACATTTCACACACGCTACGGCTTTGAGCTACAGGACCTGCCAGTGCTGGCTCGGAGTTCAGTGCCATAACCTCGCACATAAATCCATGGACTGCTGTTGAGACATGCCACATTCAAGTTGTTACTGTTACGAGTGGCGTTTCGTATCAGGCTATGGGAGCTCGGACGGATAGGTGAGAGTAGAACACTAGGAGCGGACTCGGAACGATTGACCGTACAGTTCAGAGGTTCTCCTTGTTCCCCTGTGCCGGCTTGTCCGGTTAAGTTCCGCCTACATCCGATTGGGACGGATTGTGTCCGATTTGCGCGTATTATCCCTACATCGTGACGTTTATCTCTTAGGGGCAGGGTGGGACAGATGTCGCTTCCTACGAGAACCTCATCATGAGTCGCGAGTCGCGTTGCTGAACACCATCCGAGTCAGGTTCAACCTGAGATTGCGTCATCCACATCGCCAACCACCGATTCTAACAAAAGGTTGGGAACTCATTTCGTGGTAGCGTTCTATTTGGCTGATTTTAATCGTTCTCCCATCACTGGCAAGCAATATGTAAATGTCCACGCCCTCCGGTATATTTACCCCCGAAACCGAACAAAACAAGATCCGAGTCACTGAACCACCCACGGGCGCGCGAAATAGCCGCGCTCCTTTCTGCGACCGGCGCCACTACTAGTAAACGGCTCCATCCTGCTATACGTTCGCGTCGCAACGCATTCGCGCCGATCTGCGCTCTGCCGCCCGAGCTCCTGTCGCAGGTCTTCCACTTTTGCGCACTCGAAGAGCCGTCCTGTTCCAGCGTACAGAGGTTGGGTTGGGTCGTGGTCACACATGTATGTCAGCGCTGGCCGACTCGTTATGGCCAGGATCACGGGATCCTCGCCGAGCGCTGGGTGGGTCTCCCAGGCGTTGTTTCGCGCACGGAATACGCCGCTCTACATCGACCTCATGAGCGTGTCTGACCTCAGGCTAAAGGCACTCTCCAAGTTCTCTTCGCAGATCCCCCATACCTGTGAGTTACGGCTTCACCACCTGTCTTCGAGTCACGCCCATGTCCAAGTCAAGGGCCGCGGGACAAACAGTCTCCTGCTGTTCCTCCCTTTCCAAGGACTCAGGCTGACGTTCGGTAGCAAAGAGACGAAAGTAGGATGCGGAACCACACAGACACACAGGCAAACGGCCACGAATTCCGCAGGCCCACATACTGCCCACATGCGATTACTTATATTCCTTTCCCGAAGTTGACATTCCCGTCATTGGAGAATCTGGACTTTGGCATACACGGGTACCCTTCTGACATTCTGTATGATACCTTCGCGGACACTCTTCGACAACGCAAGGTGCACAGGGCACGTGTTGAAGACACTCTACGTCGATCGCTGCATACTCGGCGCTAAGCGCACAGATCGTCTGAAGAAACACGTCCAGGAGTTCCACTGGGATGGAAAAGAGGAATTCCCACGTGAAAAATGACTACAGTACGTGTCGTGATTCATCGAGCGAGCGCGGCTGGAAATTCCTTTTCGCGATGCAAAGTCTCGGAATTAGTGTTGTTTCAGAACTATTTGGACGAGTGGTAATTGTCACAGGCTCTGCGCCCCCCTTCTAATGTTTTTTTTTGTCTTTCTTTGGAGGCACCATCTGTTTAAGTTTCGCGCGCGGCCAGGAAAAACGAACAGGGACGGAAATGGGTATCAAATGTACGACGGTGCGTCAACGTATATGCAACAAATTTATGCCGGAAAAGGGTCGGGAAAAGCGCAAATTAAGAATGCTTTCAACTCGTAGAGTGTTCCACATGCGCGAGCCAACAAACTTGAACCCTCGTTTGTAATACCACCGTTGTAGAGTCCGGCCGCCGGTGTAGAGCTTTCTTTGTTTTTGGTACTCAATGAGTTGCGTGATTACCTTATGTGAGATAATGCACCAATACTACCTGCTGTACGCCGTGCTTTCATTGAAGATGCAGTATCGTCCGCGACCGAGGGTGCATGCAAAATCCACTGTGTGGCAGGAAAATGAGGAGATCGGCTTGTGCTGCCAGTGACTGATAGGCTGACTGCCAGTGGACCTGGTGTAATCAGAGTCGCGTTGGTACATGCTGTAGTGTTAACATGTTAACAACTTGAAGCTCGCATCAGGAAACCTTTTACTTACAACTGCTAGTGTGGGCAGATAAACCTCGGTTCAACAACCCAGACTAGTCTTGCGATACTCTAACAATAGTTCCGAGTCCGCGGAATGGCAAGCCTTGAAAAGATATGCCAGATCGGTGGTGGTCACTTATTGTGAGTCGTCAGCACGTGGGCGCTTGGCGCTTGGATTCCCCTACTGTACCGTTGGCCGTTGGTTACACTGGCACTTACATAAATTTATTGACACGCGTGTCGCTTTTGCCGATCATGGAGCTCACGCCAAACCTTCCACAATTTCGTCGTTCCGGTCGATGGACCCAGACCGATTCTGGCTCTCTTATCGCTTCATGGGCAAGCGCCTCCATCTCATTCGTCCTCGCGTCTTCCAACTTGTCCATTCGCCTCGGCCCTCGGACAAGCCACATGTACTCCTTCGACAACTCGACCACACTCGTTTGTACCATCTCAGATGCCACTGGCAGTCATGACCACCACGATCGGCATCATCTTTCCGTCCCTACTAGTCCTCAGATCCTTTCGTTTCCCAATGTCAAGCCTGGGCTGCTTTCCTTATTCGATCGACTGGAACTTGAAGATGGGCAGCAAAAGCTTGTAGAGATAGCTCTAGTAGATTGGTCCTCTGTCGTGGAGGTGGTTTCAATCGTCGTTGATAGTGTAGGCATCCCCTCCCCCGTCTCCTCGCGACCCGGATCCTTGTATGTTGACGCTGAGATTCTTACCAGCTGGAGGCCGTTAAAGCGCCGCCCGATCCGTCATCCGGCTCGCGCCTGCTCTTCATAGGGGGCTCCATCGCTTGCGGATTTTCCACACCGTCGATGCTGATACCTCACGGCAGCCTCGACGCGTTCACGTCCCGCGCCGCTGCCCATCTAGGTCTCCCGTACGATATCGTCGCATACCCCGGCATCACCCTGGTGGACCCAAACGCTGCCGATGTCTTTATTGTCCGTGATCCTGGGATGGTGTCGCGCTTCTTCCTCGTGAGTGCGGACCACCCTTACATGCCTCCTTCCCCTCCCCTTGTTTCTCGTTTATGAATGATGTTGTGAGCTTGAAGGAAAATGCTGCTACCAAATCATTTAACAGGCTAGCTCTTCGGGATCAGATGATACCCCCGCACAGCTCGAAGAGCGACCAACGATCGTTATCTCCGCGCTAGGTGGGCCCACTCTCACCGACAACTCCTGGCAGCGCCGCCGTGCATGTCGATAACATACCTGTATTGCTGCATACAGGAACGAACGACAGAGGTATCGGTGTAGAGCCTGCCTTCTTCGTCCAAACGATGCGTGCCTTCGTCACGCGCCTCGTGGACGTATATCGCGAGACACTCGCCCACGTATGCATCCTCGTACGTTGCTTTTTGGTATTTCTTTCTTGCTTGAAGTTTCTTTCCTCTTTGCAGCACCCTTTCCCGTACTTCGGCTTGCAACCGCCATCCGGTTACCCGGATGCGTACACACAGATCGCGGAGCAAGTGACTGCGGATCACCCCAGTATTGGAGTGCACGTGTGGGATTTGGGGAACGTACTGAATCGGGGCTTGACGATTGACAGGTTGCACCCGACAGTCCAGGGACATGTCGTGTTGGGAGAGGCACTTGCAGAACTCCTGCGGCCGCTCATCGCCGACACACATGACGTGACCGTTTCGTTAGATGGCTAGGCACCGTGATTTATGGAGAAGCCATAAGCATAGACAACAGATACTGGCCGTCTGAAATGTTTTTTTACCCCTTCCGGGTTTGCAGGGCATCATAACCCGGGCCAGACCAGTCAGCAACGCCGTGATGATGAGGCACTCTACCCGCACCATACTCCTCGTGATTAACCTGATTGGTCATGTGGCGCACCTCTAAGAAGAACACGACCAGTTCAGAGCACTCTGGACTGGGTGATCACAAATGTACGAGCCAATATTACAGCGTGCTGATAGCCACCATGATAGTCACCCCGCTCTCTTGCGCCTTCTCAGACAATCTCATCCCCGGAACTTTCACTCGGCCTATTTTTGCAGACGTACTTGGCCCAATACTTGCCCTAACTGGTGCGCCTGTTCGACCTGGACCAACTCATGAGAGCACCTTTGCCGTTCTTGAGGTCTTGTGCAATGATTCCGTGAGGGACCCTACTTTCGTGAACATTATGAGTTTCCGGGACCATAAGCAAGTGCCGGTTCTGTATTGATTATCTTGGGTAATCTTTCATGGATTTCCCCATGGGTTGGCAGTGGGTCCATGCAGCTCAAAGATATTCACACCCAGTCACTCCTCTCGACATGTGCCAGTGATTTGTGTATTCATTACTCTGCCGGAAGCTGATGCGTGCTATGTCAGCGAGGTACAGTAGGGGGCTGATGGGGTAGCCTAGGATAAGGTAGTTTGGCCACCAACCGTAGAAGATATTGTCGCCTGCCTCTTCTTTTTGGGGGACGTTGTACTGACCTGGCATAAGCTGGGACTCCTGGGCTCACAGGGATAAGTCGCTCTCATCTCCGAGGCCTTGACCAGGGACTTAATACGATTGGAATAGGGTTTGTGGAGGTTTGGTTACTCAATACAATAGGGTTACGAGGGATATAGAGATCAGCAGCACCATACTGTAGGACGGCCTGGATAGGCCAGGCGTGAAAGTAACATGCTGCTTGTGGCTGCTGTTGAGGCTCAAAGAGAGGCGGTGGCAGCGGTGATGGAGAGAGGTGACGGGCATGTGGGGGATAAGAGGGTGTAGGGTGTATTTTGGTGATTTGGTGAGGAAGCTCGAGGAAGATCGAGCGTTACGCCAGTAACGCGGCGCAAGGGTGTGCCGGAATAAGGCATTGCCGTCGACTTCGATCCTACTGTCCCGTCCTTACCTTGTACAGTATACTCGGCTACCAGCAGCTTACTTTTGGGGTCTTTACGTACTTCTGGAGACTCAAATTTGATCAATTCTCACAGCCGATTCCAAGATGTCATGAAAAGGATCTACCCCACATTGGTGATCGCGCCGACATCTCCCGCAGTACGAGCATCATGTTGACTTCTACTTATTATGCACCTCATTATTGCTCCCAGGTTCTCTCACCGAGTCGACGACGACCTCCGTACTAGTCGCTGCTACTTTATACGAAGGTATAGCCTGACAGGCTGACACTTTCCGGTAATATCTGTCTTGTCTTCCCACAAGTTAATAGACTCTCAGCGTCTTTTCAGCTGCTAAGCGAACTCAACACGGCCGTACATCGGAGTTGGGAGTGACATGTGACAGAGTGTTTGGAAGAGTGAGATGAGACATGTACTAGACGTGTATGGTGGTCCGCCATGTTCAAAGGGTGCTGATCCACTTCTGTGGTGGGGAGAGGATTTAAGATTATGGACGATATGCACACGTATTCCAGTAGTGAAAAACGCAGTCTAATATACATGTATATTGATACCTCCAGTAAGGCTGCGTACGGATCAGCGGGAACGCCACACCTATGAGCGCGGCATGTCTGATACTTGTATCAGGTTGCCGCCGAATCATACACTACTCCAACAGAGGATCATAAAATCGAAGTTCCCAAATGTGGTCAGGCCGGAAATTTAAGCGTGAGTGAGACATATCCGGGCCCCATGAGGCTGACACCTGGGTAATGGGTAATGGGTGCACTAGGCGCTGAGATCATGGTGCTGCGGTTTGACACAGCAGTGGGTGTTCGCAATTCAAAGTCACAGTCAAGGACCTTTGGACCAACTATACAGTATCCTTTCCATATCCATCACACACTCGAATGCTTCTCATTCTTATCGCGCCGCATTTTGCGCGGGCATTCCTGCAAGTGGGTTGTCAGGTTACTCGGAACGATCGATCCGTGAAATCAACGGCATGTCCCGACATGCACACTGTCGTAGTCAGCTGATGGTTGTACTGTGTGTATAACAATAAGCACCGGGTTCCAACGTATGACCGACACCTTGCCCAGTCTTTCATCTCACGACGCTTTCCGTGCTATGGGTGCAAAGCATAGTACTAGTCGCCATGTCTCAAATGTCCGATTCAGAGTGCTCATCATTGGAAGAGCAAATGCGGGGAAGACTTCCGTCCTGCAAAGAGTCTGCGACACAACAGAGAGTCCAGAGATCTACAGGTCTGGTCCGTCGGGTACTCGCCATCGGGTACGTGCTCAGCGCTCATTACCAATGCGCTTTCAATCTCATGACCTATCCAGGTTGAACTTGACCCCACTATAGAGGTTGGATGTGCATATTTTTCTCGGCAACAGCTGATCATGAGGACCCTGTCGACAGCGTGGCCAACACAATATTGAGGATGAACTCATCTTCACAAACCATAAGGGATATGTTTTCCACGACTCCTGCGGATTTGAGGCGGGCAGTGAGGACGAGTTGAAGACTGTCCAAGAATTTGTCACTCGCAAGTCGCGAGAGAGGCAATTGAAGAATAGGTTGCATGCAATATGGTTAGTTCCTTAGCATGTCTACAGTAATAGATATAGAACATTTCCTTTCAGGTATTGTATTCCAATGGACAATGATCGGCCATCACTCGATGTAAAGCATTTCGCAGATATTTGTCCGGATAAAAATGGTATGTCCAAGCTGAGCCGGCGTTTTATGAATGAATTGACATAGGCGATTTTTCAAGTCCCCGTAATAGCGATTTTCACAAAATTCGATCAGTTCAAGCGCGACATCAAGATGAGGTTGGAGGATGAAGGTCGTTACTCAAGGACTCACTTCGATACCGAGATGGAAAGTGTCTTCATTCAATATTATCTGGCCAGCCTTAGCGGGTCGCCGCCATTTGTTCGTTTGGAGAGTGAGGATTTTTTTGACCAATTCACATGCATCTTAATTTCTATCCTATAGGGATGAACAACCCTGGTCAACGGTGTACTGATCTTCTTGAAGTGACTGCCAATGCACTCAGTGGGGGCATAGTTGCCCTTATGCTCATGGCTGTACAGAGTGATAACCTTGAGCTCAGCATAAAGCAAGCAATTAAACGGTGAGTACCGGTGAGTTCTCACATGTAGTGAGATAACACTGAAGGTGTGTATTCCCATTACAGGACCCATCGCCTTCTTGAGAGGGGGGCTGAGAATACAGATGCTGTAATAAAGACATGCATGGTGGCTTTTCCATCAATTTGGGTAAGTTGTACTACCTGCTATGAATCACACCTTACTGAAAGATGGGGGCTCTTCAGTATTATGTCAATATGCCCTTGCTAATCCATATTCCATGCACTGATTTCTATTGCTGCCCTCTTGCTACTCTTGCACATTTTTTCCATGCCCCAACTTGCCCTTCCCTCTGTGCTCTCCAGGAAGTGAGTAGTCCCTTGCTTGGTTGCTTTCTTTCTGTGTCCTGACAAGTCTCCCCTGATGTGGTCTCCAGAGTGTAAGTGCCCCTTGCTTGGTCACTGTCTTTCTGTGTCCTAACAAGCCCCTCCCAATGTGGTCTCCAGTATGTGAGTGCCCCTTGCTCAGTTACTTTCTTTCTGTGTCCTGACAAGTTCCTCCCAATGTGGTCTCCAGGATGTGAGTGCCTCTCTCACTCAGTCACATTCTTTCCATGTCCTGACCAGTCCCTCCCAATGTGGTCTCCAGGGAGTGAGTGCCCCTTGGTTGGTCAAATTTTTTCCACATCCTGACAAGTCCCTCCTGATGTGGTCTCCAGGATGTAAGTGCCCCTTGCTTGGTTGCTTTCTTTCCATGTCCTGACCAGTCCCTCCTGATGTGGTCTTCAGGAAGTGAGTGCCCCTTGCTCAGTTACTCTCTTTCTGTGTCCTGACAAGTCCCTCCCAATGTGGTCTCCAGTTGGTCAGTGCCTCTTGCTTGGTTGCTTTCTTTCCATGTCCTGACAAGTCCCTCCTGATATGGTCTCCAGTTTGTAAGTGCCCCTTGGTTAATTGCTTCTTTCTATGTCCTGACAAGTCTCTCCTGATGTACTCTCCAGTTTGTGAGTGCCCCTTGATTGGTTGCTTCTTTTCCATGTTCTGACAAGTCCCTTCTGATATGGTCTCCAGTTGGTGAGTGCCCCTTGGTTGGTTGGTTTCTTTCTGTGTCCTGACAAGCACCCCCTGATGTGGTCTCCAGTTTGTGAGTGCCCCTCAGTTGGTTGCTTTTTTCCATGTCCTGATAAGTCCCTCCCAATGTGGTCTCCAGGATGTGAGTACCCCTCTGTCAGGTGCTTTCTTTCTATGTCCTGACAAGTCCCTCCCATGTGACCTCCAGGATGTAAGTACCCCTCAGTTGGTCACTTTCTTTAGTGTCCTGACAAGTCCCTCCCAATGTGGTCTCCAGGATGTGAGTGCCCCTTGCTTGGTCATTTTCTTTCTGTGTTCTGACAAGTCCCTCCTGATGTGGCCTCCAGAGAGTGAGTACCCCTTGGTTGGTTGCATTCTTTCCATGTCCTAACAAGTCCCTCCCAATGTGGTCTCCAGGAAGTCAGTGCCCCTCAGTCAGTTGCATTCTTTCTATGTCCTGACAAGTCCCTCCCAATGTGTTCTCCAGTTGGTGAGTGCCCCTTGCTTGGTTGCTTTCCTTCTGTGTCCTGACAAGTCCCTCCCAATGTGGTCTCTAGGATGTGAGTGCCCCTTGCTTTGTCACATTCTTTCTGTGTCCTGACATGTCCCTCCTGATGTGGTCTCAAGAGAGTGAGTGCCCTTGGTTGGTTGCTTTCATTCCATGTCCTGACAAGTCTCTCCCAATGTGTTCTTCAGGAAGTGAGTGCCCCTCAGCCAGTTGCATTCTTTCCATGTCCTGACAAGTCCCTTCCAATGTGTTCTCCAGTTGGTGAGTGCCCCTTGCTTGGTTGCTTTCCTCCTGTGTCCTGACAAGTCCCTCCCAATGTGGTCTTCAGAGAGTGAGTGCCCCTTGCTTGGTCACTCTCTTTCCATGTCCTGACAAGTCCCTCCCAATGTGGTCTCCAGTTTGTGGGTGCCCCTCAGTCAGTTGCTTTCTTTCCATATCCTGACAAGTCCCTCCCAATGTGGTCTCCAGGATGTGAGTGCCCCTTGCTTGGTCACTTTCTTTCTGTGTCCTGACAAGTCCCTCCCTCTCAATGTGGTCTCCAGGGAGTGAGCACCCCTTGATTGGTCAATTTCTTTCCATGTCCTAACAAGTCCCTCCCAATGTGGTCTCCAGGGAGTAAGTGCCCCTTGGTCATTTTCTCTCTTCCTGTGTCCTGACAAGTCCCTCCCAATGTGGTTTCTAGTTTGTGAGTGCCCTTCATTTGGTCACTTTATTTCCATGTCATGACAGGTCCCTTCTGATGTGGTTCCCAGGGAGTGAGTGCTCCTCAATTGGTTGCTTTCTTTCTCTATCCTGACAAGTTCCTCCTGATATGGTCTCCAGTTTGTGAGTGCCCCTCAGCTGGTCGCTTTCTTTCCATGCCCTGACAAGTAGTCACTTCCAATATGGTCTCCAGTTTGTGAGTGCCCCTTGCTCAGTCACTTTCTTTTTGTGTCCTGACAAGTCCCTCCTGACCTGGTCTCCAGAGAGTGAGTGCCCCTCACTCAGTCACTTTCTTTCCATGTCCTGACCAGTCCCTCCTGATATGGTCTCCAGGAAGTGAGCACCCCTTCCTTGGTTGCTTTCTTCATGTCCTAACAAGTCATCCTGATGTGGTCTCCAGTTGGTGAGTGCCACTGCCCCTTGCTTGGTCACTTTCTTTCTGTGTCCTGACAAGTCCCTCTCTCTGTGCTCTCTAGGACGTGAGTGCTCCTGATGATCTTGCTTTCATTCTGTCTTCTGACAAAGTCCCTCTCTGTGTTTCTTAGAGAGTGAGTGCCTCTCATGGGCTCGCTTTCGTTTCGTGTCCTGACAAGTCCCTTCCTCGGTACTTTTCAGTTTGTGAGTGCTCCTTCAGCTTCATCTCCCCCCCTTTTTTTGTCTGCTAATGTGTTCCTTCCTCTCTGTGCTTGCAGAAAGTGAAAATTTCTCCTATTTTCCTATTTTCCCTGTTCCCATTTCTGTTTTCTCCGAACTGCAGTTAATATTTAACAAACTGACATCGTTTTACTCCAATGTACTGTCATTATTTTTCTGTTCTATCCTGATTTTACTAATGGCCCTTTAGCCTCGTCTTCGTATCGCTAGCAGCGACACAAGCCACACTATGATTGGTACATTCGCACTGTCTGCACCTTTGCCTTCTAACTTCCGAAATAGCCTCAATTCTCATTCTGGAGTATGCCTGCATTATTTTAGCCTCGCCATCTTGTCCGACTCGTGGGGCAGCTTTAGATAAAGCTTGTTCCCAATTCATATCTTCCGACACTCATAATGTGCTCAATCGGCTGTTTCTGCTATCCCCCAGACTATATTCTCCTCAGCAATTTACTGAATTCATCCTTCTGCACCGTCTTCGTTAGTTGCTCTTTCCTTCCCTCTAGTCATGTTTTCGCCTTTGTACGTTACGTCTGTGAATGAGCTTGAATAATCCCTAAAATCAACATAGATACACTGACCCCCCAAATTGGTTCGATATTTTACACTCGGACTGTTTGCTGTAGCACAAGCTGAGACCATGGACGAATGCGGGTAAACGGTCGACGGCATCGACCTTCTAGGTCGTGTAGCGGCACTGGTCGGCTAACTGACAGTTCAATTATTACACCGAATGCAATGCGAGGCGTACTGTAATACAAACCTCCGCGGTACTCTCAACTCAACAACTTGAAGGATTGTATTGTGCTGGATTAATCCTTTGGTAAGACGAAACTACTAGCTATTTCCATCAGCCATCCGGAGCCAAAATAGAAGGTAACTTCCTCAAATAGCCAGGAACGGGACATCGAGTGTGTAGTCCACCTCTCGAGAACCCCAAAACGGCAAAAGTTCAACTTTTCTCTCGATCCTACGAACAACTAAAGAAAAGGGGGAGAGCGTTAAGGACAATCAGCCGCTCCTAGAGGAGGGAAGATAATGTACGGGCGAGGAGGAGGAAGACAGAGTGAAGGATAAAGATGAGGTATCCGTTGACTCTATACAAGGTATAATGCGTCTCCGCTGGAGGTATGGCTCCGAATAGGACCCGACTTGTGAGCTCTCATGCATGTCGCGCGTGACGTTGGGTTGATGGCTGTCGAAGTGGCTTACGCCTGTGGCGTCGGCCAGCGAGGGTTGGCGCTCCGCGTGGCGTTTGAGGTGTGACGAGAGGGGATTTGAGGGGAAGACGGGGAGGTGACAAGATGGGGCGAAAGCGACCCTGACATGTCGAATAGGCGATAGGCGAAGAGCCCGTCACGTGGTCGAAATAGGCCGATTCGAGGCCGCAGCACGTCCAGGCGTTACATCATCTTGAGATGTGAGAAAGGATACTTGTTGGCCTCGCGGAACCCATACAGCTTTTGATCCGGTTCAAAAGCAAGCTAATCGGTGTCGTTTGGAACGGAAGGCATAATTCAATTCCAATTCCAGAAGCAGTTACAATACTAACCGGCCCGGCGATTACGCCACTTGATTCCCACGGTTGTTGTTGGGACAGACCATCATCATGATAGAGCTCACGCCAAACCTTCCACAATTTCGTCGTTCCGGTCGATGGACCCAGACCGATTCTGGCTCTCTTATCGCTTCATGGGCAAGCGCCTCCATCTCATTCGTTCTCGCATCTTCCAGCTTGTCCATTCGCCTCGGCCCTCGGACAAGCCACAAGTACACCTTCGGTGGCAACTCGACCACACTCGTTTGTACCGTTTCAGATGCCACTGGTAGTCATGACCACCACAACCAGCATCACCTGTCCATCCCTACCAGTCCTCAGGTCCTTTCTTTTTCCAATGTCAAGCCTGGGCTGCTTTCCTTATTCGATCGACTGGAATTTGAAGATGGGCAGCAAAAGCTCATAGAGATAGCTCTGGTCGATTGGTCCTCTGTCGTGGAGATGGTTTCCGTGGTCGTTGATAGTGTATGCATCCCCTCCTCCGTCTCCTCGCGACTCGGATCATTGCATGTCGACGCTGAGATTCTTACCAGTTGGAGGCCGTACAAGTGCCACCTGATCCGTCATCCGGCTCTCGCCTGCTCTTCATAGGGGACTCCATCTCTTGCGGGTTTTCCACACCGCAGATGCTGATACCTCATGGCAGTTTCGACGCGTTCACGCCCCGCGCCGCTGCCCATCTAGGCCTCCCATACGATATCGTTGCATACCCCGGGATCACCCTGGTGGACCCAAACGCTGCTGGCGTCTTTATCGTCCGCGATCCTGGGATGGTGTCGCGCTTCTTCTTCGTGAGTGCGGACCACTGTTACGTGTATCATTTGCCTCCCCTTGTTCTTGTTTATGAATGATGATGTGAGCCTGAACGAAAATGCCGCTGCCAAATCATTTAACAGGCTAGCTCTTCGGGATCAGGTAATAACCCCGCACAGCTCGACGAGCGACCAACGATCATTGTCATCGCGCTAGGTGGGTCTACTCTCACCCACCTTTCATGACAGCGCCGCCGCGCATTTCAATGGCCTGTTTACGTTGCTGCATACAGGAACGAACGACAGAGGCATCGGTGTGGAACCTGCCTTCTTCGTCCAAACGATGCGTGCCTTCGTCACGCGCCTCGTGGACATCTATCGCGAGACCCTCGTCCACATATGCATCATCTTGCGTTGCTTTGTTCAATATTATTTCTTATTTTGAGTTTCTTCGCTCTTTGCAGCACCCTTTCCCGTACTTCGGCTTGCGACCACCATCCGGTTATCCGGACGCGTTCACACAGATAGCGGAGGAAGTGACTGCGGACCACCCTAGTACTGGCGTGCATGTGTGGGACTTGGGTGACGCACTGAATCGGAGCTTGACGATTGACAGGCTGCATCCGACGGTCCAGGGACATGTCGCGCTGGGAGAGGCACTTGCTGGACTCATGCGGCCGCTTATTGCCAGCACACAAAACGTGGCTGTTTAGGCAGATGGTCGGACACTGTGATTTCTCACATGGAGAGGATTTAAGTATAAACAATAGATGTCCCTTACCGCTGCCAAGTTTGCAACTCATCATAACTCGCAATTTGGACCAGTCTGTGCGATGCATGCTGGTGCACACTACCTGCACCGTACTCTTCGTGATGTCTGTTAATCTGGTTGGTCAAGAACAACATGATCAGTTCAAAGCACTACTTAGTAACCCCGCTCCCTTGCACCTTCTCAGACAATGTTATCTCCCGGAACTATCGCCAACACTGTTTCCGAATTTTGCTAGACAAGAAATAATTTTTATTTATTTATATTTGTCTGCTTTTACATGCCCAGCACTTGAGGCGTCCGAGTCGGTACTTTCACATTTTGCCTTTTACGCAAATTTTACGTCTTGCGTAAGCGATAAAAGATGAAATGCGTCAAAGTAAAAAGCTAAATTGCCAGGTCGCATTTCCAGAAAGGTATGGTATTTGTTTTCGTAGTCTAAAAGCGAACGAGTGAATCGTGAACTTCCCCCATGCTTGTAGTTGCGTGCCAGTGGCGAGTGACTGACTCGACGAGTATTAATTGCAGGTACGGCTGCACGGCTATAATAATTACGTTACGCCATGCTTGATTCCCACGGGGACAACCGACGGCTGACGGCTGACGGCTGTTGGGACGTGCCATGATAGAGCTCTCACCAAACCTTTCGCAATTTCATTGCTCCGGTCGATGGACCCAGACCGATTCGGGCTCTTTGATCGCTTCCTGGGCCAGTGCCTCCATCTCATTTATCCTCGCGTCCTCCAGCCTGTCCATTCGCCTCGGTCCTCAGACGACCCAGAAGTACACTTTTGGTGGCAGCTCGACCACACTCGTTTGCTCGATCTCAAATCCCGTTGGCAACCATGACCACCACGATCAGTATCACCCTTCCATCTCTAATAGTACTCAGGTCCTCACATTTTCCGGTGTCGAGCCTGGGCTGCTTTTCCTATTTGATCGTCCGGGAGATGGGCAGCATAAACTTGTAGAGATAACTCTGGTAGACTGGTCCTATGTCCTGGAGTTGGCTTCCGTCGTCGTTGATAGCGTGGGTGCTTTTCCCTTCCCCCCTCTCTTTGTGATCCGAATCATTGTATGCCGATGCTGAGCGATAATTCTCACCAGCTGGAGGCCGTTCAGGCGCCATCTCATCCGCCTTCTCACTCTCGCCTGCTCTTCATAGGGGACTCCATCTCTTGTGGTTATTCTCCAGAACCGATGTTGGTACCCCGTGGTAGCCTCGACGCATTCACGTCGCGTACCGCCGCCCATCTAGGCCTCCCATACGACATCGTGGCTTATCCTGGCATCACCCTTGTAGACCCAGATCCAGCTGGCACCTCGTTTGTCCGCTGCGATCCTGGGATGGTATCGCGCTTCTTCCTCGTGCGTACTGGGCATCCCTACGTGCCACCCCTCCTTTCTGTGTCAGATTGTGAGACTGAAAGCAGACGTCACTTCCGAATCATGTGACAGGCTGGCTCTTCGCCATTTGATGTTAACCCCGCACAAATCAACGAGCGACCGACGATCATCATCATCGCACTAGGTGTGTCTTCCCCAACTTGCCTTATTTGGGAGCACCGCCATGTCTATGGCGTGGTTAAATTGCCAAATATAGGGACAAATGACAGAGGTATCGGTATGAAGGCTGCTTTATTCGCCCCAACTATGCGCACCTTCGTCACTCGCCTCGCCGAGATCTATCACGAAACGCTTACTCACATATGCATTATCGTACGTTCCTTTTATCCCTTCTTTCTAACT
>Ga0307512_10003516_pt1 | contig 18105 bp, 18 predicted proteins | sample 14_EM_MG_FD_200267 | JGI IMG/M metagenome (GOLD analysis project Ga0307512, IMG submission 200267) | Populus trichocarpa ectomycorrhiza microbial communities from riparian zone in the Pacific Northwest, United States - 14_EM | ecosystem: Host-associated > Plants > Roots > Unclassified | place...
CGACAGCCAGGCCTGCCGCCCCTGGCCGAGGCAGAAGGCGTTCTTCAGATCCCCGCCGACCGCGAGGGCGGGGCGCACGGGCAGCGGGAGGGTGACCGGCAGCGGGGCGTAGCCGCGGGAGCGCCGGAGCACCAGCGGCTCTCCGTCGCAGACGCGGACCACGGAGTCGTCGCACGGCACCTGGATCGGCCGGTCGTGCGTGAGCCAGGCATCGGCCAGGGGCGCGAGTCGCTCCAGGGCCTCGGCGTCGTCGGTGACGATCGGCTCGCCGGAGACGTTGCCGCTGGTCATGACGAGCAGCCGTGGGCCGTCCGGATCGCCGGGCAGGCCGAGCAGGAGATGGTGCAGGGGGGTGTACGGCAGCATCACGCCGAGATCGGGGCTGCCGGGCGCGACGGCCTCGGCGGGTCGCACCACTCCTGCGGTGTACGACGGATCCGGGCGCCGCCGCAGCAGTACGACAGGCCTGGCAGCGCCTTCCAGCAGGGTCCGCTCCTCGGGGCCCAGCCGGACGAGGTGCCCGATGTCGCCCGCGCTCCTCGCCATGAGGGCGAACGGCTTGTTCCCCCGCGCCTTCCGGTGCCGCAGGAGGGAGACCGCGGCGTCGTTGGTGGCGTCGCAGGCGAGGTGGTAGCCGCCGAGTCCCTTCACGGCGAGGACCGCGCCGCGGGCGAGCAGTGCGCGGGCCTCGGTGACCGGGCCCGCCCCGGCGACGCACTCGGACCGCGGCACGATCAGACGCAGCCTGGGCCCGCAGGCCGGGCAGGCAAGCGGCTGCGCGTGGAAGCGCCGGTCGGCCGGATCGCCGTACTCGCGGGCGCAGTCGGGGCACATCGGGAAGCCGGCCATCGTGGTGTTCGCCCGGTCGTACGGGACGCCGGTGACGATCGTGAAACGCGGCCCGCAGTGCGTGCAGTTGACGAAGGGGTGCCGGTGGCGCCGGTCGGCCGGGTCGGCCAGCTCGGCGAGGCAGTCGGTGCAGGTGGCCGTGTCCGGGGAGACCAGGGTGCGGGCCGGACCGCCGGTGCGGGAGGCGAGGATGGTGAACGCCTCGCCCCCGGTGGCGGGCAGCTCCTGGTGGTCGACGGACTCCACCCGGGCCAGCGGAGGTGCCTGGACCGCGATCCGGTCGCAGAAGCGGGCCACGGCCGAGGCACTGCCCTCGACCTCGGCGACGACGCCCTCCGATGTGTTGGTCACGTGCCCGACCAGGGCGAGTTCGGCGGCAAGGCTGTAGACATACGGCCGGAAGCCCACGCCCTGCACCACTCCCCGGACGACGACCCGCCGGCGGTGCGGCGGGCCTGCGGCGACGGCAGCCGACGGGGCCGGAGCACTCACGAGCGGGTGGGGGCCGGGGCAACGGCGTCTGCCGCGCCGTTGCGTGCAGGTGTGTGGCCGGCGTCCGGCCGACGGGCCATGACCGGTGTGTGGAGGGGCGCGCCCTCCGCGGCGGCGAGCGCCCGGTCGAGCAGCGCGCCGGCTCCCTGCCCCCGGCGTGCCGAGGTCAGGACCACCTCCACACCCGGGTTGACCTGCTCCACGTTCGCGCGGAACGCGGTCTCGTCGAACTCCACCGCCTCGGCGATGTCGGTCTTGGTGACCACGACCAGTTGCGCCAGGCCGAAGGCGGTGGGGTACTTGAGCGGCTTGTCCTCGCCCTCGGTCACGGAGGCGAGGACGACCCTGAGGGTCTCCCCCAGGTCGTAGGAGGCGGGGCAGACCAGGTTGCCGACGTTCTCCACGAACAGCAGCCGGGTGCCGTCGGGCAGCCATCCGTCCAGGTGCCCGGCGAGCATCGCCGCCTCCAGATGGCACAGTCCGTCGGTGAGCACCTGCTTGACCGGAACGCGGGAACGCGCAAGCCGTGCCGCGTCGTTCTCGGTGGCGAGATCGGCGGTCAGCGCCGCGACGGGGACGCACCGCTCCCGTGCCAGCAGCAGTTCGCGTTCCAGCAGCGCGGTCTTGCCGCTGCCCGGACTGGACAGCAGGTTGACGACCGTGGTGCCCCGGGCCGCGAGGTGAGTGCGCAGCAGGTGGGCGCTCGCGTCGTTCTTCGCGAGCACGGCCTGCTGCAGGTCGACGACACGGCACATGGTTCAGCACTCCTCGGAGATCGGTTCGCGGGCGGGTGCGCGCGTGGGGTCGCCGTCCGCCCACTGCACTGCGGCGATCTGCAGCTCCCGGCCCGAGAGCAGCTCGGCGTCCGGCCCATTGCACTCGGGGCAGTTCAGCCGGGGCGGCATGCCGACGGCCCACTCGTGCGCGCAGGGGGTGCAGCGGGCCCGTCCGGGCACCGGTTCGAGGACCAGTTCGGCGCCTTCCAGCAGGGTTCCGGCGCAGGCGAGTTCGAAGCAGAAGGCGAGGGAGTCGGGTACGACACCGGCCAGTTCGCCCACCCGGAGACGTACTGATCGCACCGCGCCGACGTCTCCGGTCTGTGCGGCGGCCGTTTCCACCTGGTCGATCACGGCCAGCGCGACGGACATCTCGTGCATGGGTCCTCGTCCTCCCAGGGCCGGACTTCATTAGAGGCGAGCGCCCCGGGTGCGAAGACCCGGCACGCCGTGGCCGGGCTACCGGGTACGCCGTTCGACGCAAGGTGACGGCAGGCCCGGGCAGGAGTGGTTTCACATCCGGCGGATCCGGAGGTAGCGCCGGATGTCGGGAAGCAGTTGTACGGCGACAGCGGCCGCGGCGGCCAAGACCGCACCGGCAGCGATGATCTTCTTCATCCCGTCTCTCCTCATGTCGAAGCTTCGGCGGTCGGCGCCTGTGCCACGGCCGGCGCGCCGCCCTGCAGCAACTCTTCGATCAGCCGAACGGCCCGTGGAACGGCATCGGACACCGGCGGGCTGAGACCGATGCCCTCGTCGGTCGAGGCCGGTTCGCAGCCGACGATCAGGACGCGTCGCGGTGGTTGTCCGCCGGTGCCGGCGCAGAGGGTGTCCAGCAGCGCAAGGACGGTGCCGGGAGTCATGCGGTGGCCGTCGATCGCGGGAGCGGCAGCGTCGGTGTCACCGCCGCCGAGGCCGTCGTACTCGATCAAGTACAGCGTGCCGGGGTCCTCGCCGCGCGCCGTGGCGTCGACCAGGACGAGGGTGTCGTAGCCGTCCAGGAGCTGGTACGCAAGGTGCACCCCGCGTACTCCGACGTCCACGACCTCGATGTGCGCGGGCAGTTGCCGTTCGGCCAGCCGGCGTGCGGTCTGCACGCCGAAGCCGTCGTCGCCGAGGAAGATGTTGCCGATGCCGGCGACGAGCGTTCGGGCCTCGGGCTGCGGGGCACGGTTCATGCGTCGTCCTCCAGCGGGATGACCTCGTCGGGCTGGAAGTACAGGAAGCGGCCCTGCTCCCGGCGGATGTCGGCGCCCGGGTCGCCCTCGATGGTGACCGCCAGGTGCACCGCGCCGTCGACGTCGTGCAGCACCGCCTCGACGGTCGCGGTGCGGCCCTGGAGGAACAGGTCCTGCGCGTCCGTGTGCCGCAGGCCCGGGCGCAGTTCGACGCGGCTGCCCGCCCCCAGCGACCGGCCGGCAGCCACCACGACACGGTCGTGCGCCGGGTCGAAGCCGGCGTCGCTCGCCGGGTCCCACCAGGGGGTGTCCGGGCGCTGCACCCCGTGCTCCTCGGGGAAGCCCCCAGCGGTGTCACCGGTGATCTCCCGCAGGCCCCGCACCGCCCCGTGCAGGCGCTCCAGGACCTCCGCCGGCATCGAGTCCGCGAGGTCGATCACCGCGGCCGCCCGCTCGTCGGTGCCCCGGGCTTCGCGCTTCTCCTCGTCGGTGAGAGCGGCAGTGCGCAGCGCGAGGATCTCGTCGATCTCGGTGGCGTCGTAGAGCGCGCCGGGGCTCTCCGGGGCGATGGCGGGGTGGTCCTCCAGGATGATCGGCGAGGAGAGCACGAGGTCCGAGCGACCGGGTTCGCCGGCCAGGACGGGCCAGGTGTGCAGGTTGCGGCAGGCGGCGACCGCGCCCCTGGCCCACTCGGGGGGATCGGTCATCGAGAGGAACGAGCCGCGACTGAGGGCCATGAGGAGGTGGGTGGCCACCAGGGAGTGCGGCAGGGCCGCCTCCCGGTCGGCGCCCTGGCCCCCGGCCGGGGTCCAGTCGCTGGTGTTCTCGACGACTGCGGTCAGCCGCATCGTCCGGTAGGGGCCGTCGAGTTCGCGGGCGGAGAGTCCGACCGTCCCGCTGATCTCCTCGCATCGCCTGACCAGTCGGCCGACGCTGCGGCCGGCCGCGTCCAGGACCGGTCCGGTGTCCTCCCGGGCGGGGAGCCGGAAGGGATGGGTGACGCCCTCGCCGAGCAGCTCCGCCACCGGCACGACCACCTCGATCCGTTCCTCGGCGCCCTCGTCCCAGGGCACCAACACCCGGTCGTCGAGGCGGAGTTCGGGCACGGTGTCGAAACCGCCGTCCGGGCGGACCTGTTGCACGGTGCGCCGGCGGGCGCGCAGAAAGCGCACCTCGACCGAGAGGGTCGCGCCCGCCTTCGGTTCCATCAGGCATTCCGTGTGCTGGAATTCGTACTCCTCGCACTCGGCGCCCCAGGCGGGCGGCACGAGCACGCCGAACTGCCAGCGCAGCCGGTTCTTGGCGGCCGAGGCGCGGTACGGGTAGAGCACGTAGCCCTCGAAGAGGACGGCGTCGGCCACCTGCCGGGCGAGGGCGAACCGCTCCTCGGTCTCGGGGGCGAACGCGGTCACGGTCACGGGTCGGTCCTTCCGGTGGTGCCGGTGAGGGCGCGCAGCGGGTCGCTCACGGGCGTGCCCGCGGCGGCGCTGTCGTCGAGGAGGGTCCTGACCGTGGCTTCCCAGGAGGGCAGCGCGTTCCGGGAGCGGTAGGCGAGGAGGGCGTCCATGGTGTCGCTGGGCAGCCGGATCCAGCCGCAGCCGGGGAAGTGCTGCTCGACCATCTCCCGCCAGGTGGCGACGGGCATCCTGAAGGCCGCCTCGCGGTCCCACGGGACGGGCTCCACCTGGAAACCTCCGGTTCCGGTGAACGCGGTGCCGGAGAAGAGCATCAGCAGCGGGACCTCTCCGTCGCGGAGGGCGTCCAGGTAGCGGGTCGCGGCGATGTCCATGTCGTAGGTGCAGGGGACGACGAGGTCGGTCTCGGTCTCTCCGGTGAACGCGGAGATCATCAGCGGGACCTGCGCGAACTGCACCGGCTGGAGCGTGCTTCCCCAGCGGGAGCGCTCGCCGAAGAGGTCGGTGAGCCCGTCGGCCTCGGCACTGGCGTAGCCGCGGCGGGCAGGTTCGATGCGGAGCTGACAGCGCAGCGCGAGGGCGTGCACGGGTGTGTCGCCGGACGCCGTGACGCGCAGCCGGAAGACGAGGGTGGGGCCGGCGGCGTACCGGTCGGCGCGGACGCCGGTGCAGGTGAAGGAGAACTCGGTCATGGTCGCGCCGCCCCGTCCAGGGGCCGGGCGCGGCGCCGGACGTCCTCGAAGAAGACGTCCAGGGCGGCCCGGGCCTCTGCCCCGCCGTCGAAGCCCTGCCACAACAGGCGCATCCGGCCGACCAGTTCGTAGCAGATGTCGATCGGGACGAGGTGGCACTCGAAGCTCCCGTCGGTACGGCGCAGCAGGAGCGCCTCCACGTCGGGTTCGAGGAGTCCGGCGAGCCGGCTGCCGCCGAGGACCTCGCTCCAGGCGGCCGGTTCGAGTTCGCTCTCGGTGGCGCCTGCCGGGCTGGGGTAGAGGGCGACCAGTCGGTCCAGCGCCGCGTTGCGGAAGAAGAAGGCGACGCCGACCGGGATCTGCAGCGCCTCCCACGCCCGCTCGTCGAGGCGGTGGCCGGGATCGGCGAGGTAACGGGCCGGGACCGCTCGGAAGCGGCCCGCGGCGGCGCCCGGCTGCGCCATGAGCACCGCGCAGGCGGTGCAGGCGCAGGTGAGGGCGCGCTTTTCGATGTCGACCAGGTGACGGTGCTCCTCGGGCACCACGGCCGCGCAGAGCTCGCACCGCTCGGGCTGCGGCGGACGCCCGGTGAGGAACCTCCGCAGGCCGACGGTGGACGCGCTCATCGGGCCCCCGTCGGCGCCGTGCCGATCTGCAGGAGCGTGGGCCCCGGGGGTGCGGTCTGTACGTCGACGGCCCTGACCTCCGGCGCGAAGCAGGCGAGCGCCGCCTCCACGGCCTGACCGGCGCCCGCGCCGGAGCCACAGCCGCAACCGCCGCCCGCCGCCGCCCGCAGCCTCAGGGTGCCGCTGTCCTCGTCGAAGCCCATGACGTGCAGGTCGCGCTCCTGCACGCTGTCCAGGGCCCGGCCGATCCGGGTGTCACGGTCCTCGGGGTGCAGCTCGTGCAGGACCAGCAGGCTCGCCACGAGTTCGTCACCGAGAAGCCGTGCCAGCGGTTGGCCGGGGGCGGCCGACAGCAGGTGGAGGATGCGGGCCAGTCCGGAGCCGTAGAAGTCCATGAGGGACCGGACGAGTTCCTCGGCCGCAGCGGCGGCGGCCGGGTCGCCGCTCGCGGTCAGCCGGTCGAGCACCTCCTCGACCCGGCGGCCGGTCTCCTCCGCGGTCACCGGCCGCGCCGTCGCCGCGCTCATCCGCCCAGTCCGCTCAGGCCGGTGGGCACGTGCATGGTCTTCACGGTCTTGCCGCCGCCGACGTACATGTGGACGCCGCAGGGCAGACAGGGGTCGAAGCTGCGGACGGCACGCATGATGTCGATGCCCTTGAAATTCTCCGGGGGGTTCTCCTCGAAGATCGGAGTGTTCTGTACGGCGTCCTCGTACGGGCCCGGGGTGCCGTAGGTGTCGCGGACACTGGCGTTCCAGGGAGTGGGCGGGTACGGGTGGTAGTTGGCGATCTTGCCGTCGCGGATCACCATGTGGTGGGAGAGGACGCCGCGGACGGCCTCGGTGAAGCCGCAGCCGATGCTCTCGTCCGGGACCTCGAACTTCTCCCAGGTCTGGGTGCGTCCGGCCCGGACCTCCGCAAGGCCCTGCTCCGCGCAGTGCAGGGCGACGGCGGCGGCGTACGCCTGGAAGTAGGTGCGGGCGCGGTTGCGCTCCAGCGCGTTGGACCACTGCGGGATCTTCCACTCGAAGGTGGTCTCCGGCTTGGTCATGGTGCGCGGCAGGTTGATGACCACGCTGTGGCCGGTGGCCTTGACGTACCCGATGTCCACGAGTCCGGACAGGGCGGTGGACCACAGGCGGGCGATGGGGCCGCCGCCGGTGTCCAGGGCCAGGTGGTCCTTGCCGTCGAACCAGCGCGGGGACATCACCCAGCTGTACTTGTCGTCGAAGTTCCGCTTCTGCGGGGCGGGAATGGTGTGCTGGTTCCACGGGTGGCGCGGGTCCACCGGGTTGCCCAGCGGGTCGTGGGTGACGAACTGCTCCTGGCCCTGCCAGTCCTCGTAGTAGGAGCTGCCGAGCAGGATGCGGATGCCGAGGTTGATCTCGGTGAGGTCGTTGGTGACGAGCTTGCCGTCGACGACGACACCCGGGGTGACGAACATGCGCCGGCCCCAGTCCGTCATGTTGGCGTAGGTGAAGTCGCAGTACTCGGGGTCGTTGAGCGCGCCCCAGCAGCCGAGCATGACCCGCCGGCGGCCGACCTCCTCGTACCCGGGCAGGGCTTCGTAGAAGAAGTCGAACAGGTCGTCGTGCAGGGGCACGACCCGCTTCATGAACTCGACGTACCGCATGAGGCGGCTCATGTAGTCCGTGAAGAGCTGCACGGAGGCGACCGTGCCGACGCCGCCCGGGTAGAGCGTGGAGGGGTGCACGTGGCGGCCCTCCATGAGGCAGAACATCTCCCGCGTGTAGCGGCTCACCTGGAGGGCCTCGCGGTAGAACTCGCCCTCCAGCGGGTTCAGCGAGCGCATGATGTCGGCGATCGTGCGGTACCCGTGCTCCGCGGCGTGCGGGGCCTCGGTGCGCTCGGCGAGTTCGAGAACGCCGGGGTTGGTCTCCTTGACCATCTTTTCGCAGTAGTCCACCCCGACCAGGTTCTCCTGGAAGATGTTGTGGTCGAACATGTACTCCGCGGACTCGCCGAGGTTGAGGATCCACTCACCGAGGTGCGGGGGCTTCACGCCGTACGCCATGTTCTGCGCGTACACCGAGCAGGTGGCGTGGTTGTCCCCGCAGATGCCGCAGATGCGACTGGTGATGAAGTGGGCGTCGCGGGGGTCCTTGCCGCGCATGAAGACGCTGTAGCCGCGGAAGACCGACGAGGTGCTGTAGCACTCCGCGACCCGCTTCTGCTTGAAGTCGATCTTCGTGTGGATGCCCAGGCTGCCGACGATCCGGGTGATCGGGTCCCAGGCCATCTCCACCAGGCCGCTGCCGTCGCCGGCCGCCTTCGTCTTCGCTGCCATCGTCTTTGCGTGCCCTTCGTTGCGCGGGAGGTTCGGGTGTGTGTCGGGGGTGCACGATGCAGAGGCGGATCACGGGTGGTGGGTCCTCACCACGGGGGCCGGTATCCGGTGGTGATCCGCTCTCCGGTACGGCGCCACTTGGGCTCCTTGTCCACCGTGCGGGCCGTGATCGTCCTCAGCCTGCGGACCACGGCGCCGTAGACGGTGCTGCCCGTGCTGGACACCCTGGCGCCGGGGGGTTCGTCCATGAACGGCATGAACTTGTCGGGGAAGCCGGGCATGGTGCACGCGATACAGATGCCGCCGACGTTCGGGCAGCCGCCGATCCCGTTCATCCAGCCGCGTTTGGGCACGTTGCACTTCACCACCGGGCCCCAGCAGCCGATCTTGACCAGGCACTTCGGCGAGTCGTACGACTCCGCGAACTCGCCCTGCTCGTAGTAGCCCGCCCGGTCGCAGCCCTCGTGCACGGTGGCCCCGAACAGCCAGGCCGGACGCAGCTTGTCGTCCAGCGGGATCATCGGGGCGGCGCCGGTCGCCTGGTAGAGCAGGTAGGTGAGCGTCTCGGCGAAGTTGTCGGGCTGGATCGGGCAGCCGGGGACGCAGACGATGGGGAGGCCGGCCTTGGACTTCCAGTCCCAGCCGAGATAGTCCGGGACGCCCATCGCGCCGGTCGGGTTGCCGGCCATCGCGTGGATGCCGCCGTACGTGGCGCAGGTGCCGATGGCGACCACGGCCAGGGCCTTCGGCGCGAGCCGGTCGATCCACTCGCTGGTGGTGATCGGCTGGCCGGTCTCCGGGTTGTCCCCGAAACCGCACCAGTAGCCCTCGGGCTTGATCGCCTCGTTGGGGATGGACCCCTCGACGACCAGCACGAACGGGTCGATCTCGCCCCGCTCGCCCTTGAAGAACCACTCGATGAACGTGTCCGCACCGCCGACCGGACCGCACTCGAAGTCGATGAGCGGCCAGTGGACGGCGATCTTCGGCAGACCCGGCAGCGCGCCGAGGACGATCTCCTCGATGCTCGGCTGCATGGCCGCCGTCAACGCCACCGAGTCGCCGTCGCAGCTCAGCCCGGCGTTGATCCAGAGGATGTGGATCGTGGGTGTCTCGTCGGCGGGCGCGCCTGTGGTGTCCGCCGCGCCGACCGTCTCCGGCGTCGCCTCAGTCATGGGACCGCCTCCTGGGGAGGTAAGGGATGAAGGCCCGCATATCGGACCTTCGGATTCTTCGTATCAGCCGTTCGGCCTCGGTGAAACACCACCGGGGGCCATTCCGGTGACACGGGCGGCAGTGGTGGTGGAGCCGGATTGCGCAACCGGAGGCGGAGCGAGGTGCGGCGGGGTGCACCGTGGCCGCTCCTTGTGGACGAACGCACGGCGCAGAGCGTGGTACGGGGCGTCCGGATCGTCGAAGACGCGGCGCATCCGGGCCAGCTCCCGCTCGCGGAAGGCGGCCGGCGACGTCACGCCTTCCTGCCGGTCCAGTTCCGTCTTCTTCACGGCGATCCGGGACGCCGTCGCCGGAAGTGCCGCCAGACGCGCCGCAAGGGTGCCGACCTCCTGTGCGAACCTGCCGGGAGCGCAGTCGATCAACCGGTCGGCCAGTCCGAGGCTCAGGGCGCTCGCCGAGCTCACGGGCAGCGCCTCCCGCATGAGCCGTTCGGCCACGGCGGGCCCCACCCTGCGCGGCAGCGTGTACGTCCAGTACTCCGAGCCGTACAGCCCCATCAGCCGGTAGTGGGGGTTCAGCACGGCACCGGAGCGGCACCACACCTCGTCCGCCGCCAGGGCGAGCATCACCCCGCCCGCCGCCGCGTTGCCCGCGACGGCCGAGACCACGAGCCGGTCCGTCGTGGTCATGATCGCCTCGACGAGGTCGTCGATGGCGTTGATGTTCGCCCAGGACTCGGCGCCGGGGTCGGCGGCGGCCTCGATGACGTTGAGGTGGATCCCGTTGGAGAAGAAGTCCCGCTCCCCGCCCAGCACCAGCACCGACGTGGGGCGGGCGCATGCCTCCCGGTAGGCGTCCAGGAGACGCCGGCACTGCTCGGTGCTCATGGCACCGCCCGGGAAGGAGAACCGGAGAAAGCCGACGCTCCCGTCCTCCCGGTAGCCGATGTCCGTCCAGGTACGCTCCCGCGCATCGGGCAGCAGGGGCGGTGCGTGCTCCGGCAGGGGCGGCAGCCGGTCGCCCAGGGCCTGCACCGCGGGGAGCTTGAAAGTGGGCGGCTGCCCGTGCAGGCGTCGGGGCCGCAGTTCGGGGATCCACACGGCGCCGTCCGCGGTGGCCCGGCAGATCGCCCCGGCCCGGGTGGCCAGGAGCTCGCCCGGCCGGCCGCGCAGCCGGTTCTCGGGATGGCCGCCGTGCAGGTACCACTCACCGCCGAGCAGCACGTCGAGCACACCGGGCTGCGAGTCCGCCGCCCGCAGCTTGCGGACGACGGTCTCCGTGGGGTCCGCGGCCCAGTCGATCCGCCGCAGGCTCTGGTCGAAGTACGGGCGGACGCACAGAGGGGCGCCTGCCAGGCCCACCTGGTCCTGTCTGGCCGGAACGTGGGTTCCGCCCGCGAAGCGCTCCACGGCGAGGAGGACGGCCGCGAGCGCGGCGTCGGCGACCTCCCCCCGGTAGAGGTCACTCTTGGCCACCGGAGGAACCCGGCACGGCACACAGGCCCACACATCACCCGCGTCCATTTCCGCGGCGGCCTGCAGGACCGTGACACCCCACCGGTCGACGCCCTCGTGGATCGCCCAGTCCAGGGAGGACGGTCCCCGGTCGCCCACCGGCCCCGGATGGACGACGAGGCATGTGTACGCCGCCCACACTTCCTCGGGAATCGCCGTCTTCAGCATCGGCGCCACAATGAGCTGCGGTTCGTGCCGCCGCACGGCTTCCGGCAACGAACCGTCCGGCAGGGCGAGTTGCACCGCCACCTTGTGGCCACGGTCGCGCAGCTCCGCGTGGACACGCTGGGTGAGACTGTTGAACGCGCCGGCCACGAGCAGGATCCGCACGGCTGCCTCCAGGCGGACGAACGGCGGCCGGGGGTGACCGCCGACCGCGATCCTCGGTCAGGTGCGCCTGCCGTCTGCGGTGACAGACGGTCAGGTCATCCGAAAGCGGGGGGCGATCCGCCGACCGGCCTCACCACGCGCCGGTCATCCGCTGCCATACGGAGCGGGTGGCGCCGAAACCCGTCTCGTGCGTCCAGATGTGGGTGCACGAGCGGCACTGCAGATGGAGCAGGCTGCCCGTGTTGGAGAGCAGGTAGCGCCAGTGCTCGGAGCAGGTACGGTCCTGCTCGCAGTCGCCGCACCCGCGACGGTCGTCGCAGTTCGGGCAGGCCACCCAGGCTCGGCGCCCGATGTCCGCCTGCGGGTCACGTGGCAGCATGCCCGCCCCCTCGCGGCGGGAGCACACCGGCCGAGACCAGCTCGTCGTAGACGCGCTGCTGCTCCGCGGTGAGGCCGGAGTACAGCAGCTCGTACGCCTCCTCCTCACCGCGCAGCGCAGCGCCGGGGTCCCAGTCGGGGCCCAGCGCGTCCAGGACATGGGCCCGCCGGAGCATTTCGTGTGAGCTCAGGTCGACGGCGAACTCGACCGGAGCGGGGCCGTGGGAGGACATGCGATCGAACGTAGGTAAGCCCTGTTCGCCCCGGCAAGAGCGGGTGGGAGAAGTCACAGCAGGTCGGCGACCGCCAGGCACGGGGGCCGGGTGATTTTCGGGCGGCCCTCCCGGTCACGGCTTGGCCCGCCTCCCTTTGCGCAGGAAGCTCCGCAGCCGCCGCTCCGGCCAGGTGTTGATCACGTCGTCCTTGGTGAGCCGGCCGCGCTGCGCGGTCCCGACGCCGTAGCGCATGTTGGCCAGGTGCGGGACGGCGTGGGCGTCGCTGTCGACGGCGAACCGCACGCCGTGCCGGCCGGCTCGCAGGATGTCCTCGTCGCGCAGGTCCAGGCGGTCGGGGTGGGCGTTGATCTCCAGGGCCGTGCCGGTGCGGGCACAGGCGGCGAAGATCGCGTCGAGGTCGGCGTCGATGCCCGGCCGCTTGCCGATGATGCGGGTGGTGGGGTGGCCGATGATGTTGACGTACGGGTTCTCACAGGCCCGTACGATCCGGCGGGTCAGCGCGTCGCGCCCCTGGTTGAAGTGCGAGTGCACGGACGCCACGCACAGGTCGAAGCCGGCGAGGAATTCGGCGGGCCAGTCCACCTCGCCGTCCGGGCCGATGTTGAGCTCGACGCCGTGCAGCAGCCGCAGGCCGCCGCGCCGACCCCGGGTGGCGTACCTGCCGTCGAGCTCGCGCACGCGCTCCCGCTGGGCCAGCATCCGCTCGTCGGTCATGCGCTGCATGGCCATGTCCGGGCCGTGGTCGGTGATCGCGTAGTAGGCGTAGCCACGCCCGGCGGCGGCCTCGGCCATCTCCGCCAGCGGGGCGAGCCCGTCGGTGAGGTCGGTGTGGGTGTGCAGGTCACCCCGGAGATCCGCCTCCGTCACCAGGTCGGGCAGCTCGTCGCGCAGCCCGGCCTCGATCTCGCCGCGGTCCTCGCGCAGGGTCGGCGGGATCCACGGCAGGCCGAGCCGGGCGTACACCTCCTGCTCGGTCCCGGAGGCGATCTTCGCGCCGCTCTCGACGTCGAAGAGCCCGTACTCGGAGAGCTTGAGCTTCTGGTGCACGGCCAGCTCGCGGGTGCGGATGTTGTGCGCCTTGGAGCCGGTGAAGTACTGCAGTGCCGCGCCCCAGGAGTCCGGCGGTACGACGCGCAGGTCGACATTGAGGCCCTTGTCGGTGCGTACGGACGTCTTCTTCTCGCCCTGTCCGATCACCTCGGTGACGTAGGGCAGTTCCGTGAATGCCTTCATGATCGGCGCCGGCTTCCGTGCCGCGGCGAGGATGTCGATGTCGCCGATCATCTCCCGGACCCGGCGCAGCGAGCCGGCGTATGCGCACCGCTCGCACGCCGCCACCCGGGACAGCGCGCCGACGATGCCCTCCGCCAGGTCCATGGCCACGTCGAGCCGGACGCGCCCACCCCCGGACCGCAGGAGTTCGATGCCGTGGAGGATGTTCTCCTCCGTCTTCGGCCCGAAGCCCTTGAGGTCGCGCAGCCGCTCCTCGCGGATGGCGTCGGCCAGTTCGTCGACCGAGGAGATGCCGAGCTCCTCGTACACGGTCAGTGCCTTCTTCGGGCCGAGCGTGGGGATGGCGGTCAGCCGGCGGACCCCGGCCGGGATCTTCGCCCGCAGCTCCTCGACGGCGGACACACTGCCGCTGCCGACGTACTCGAGGACCTTCCGGGCGATCGACCTGCCGACGTTCGGGATCTGCTGGAGGCCCTTGAGGTCGAGCGTGGAGACGTCGGCGTGGTGGCCGCCGACCGCGCGGGCAGCCTTCTCGTAGACACGCGCCTTGAACGCGTCTCCTCCGGTGATCGAGATCAGGTCGGCGTACTCCTGCAGCAGCGCCGCGACCTCGTCGTTGGACCCGGCCACGCCTTCAGGGTAGGCGGCTCTTTTTGCGCGGGCGCTCTTGACAGCTCTCCCCGGCCGCAGGCAGTCTTCCGTTAAGCAGAAACAAGATTCCGCTATACGGAATATCAAAACGTCGAGTCGCCAGCACCGAAGGGAGCGCCGACCCTCATGGGATTTACAGACCAGCGCTTCAACGTCAACCTGTCGATCCTCTTCACGGAACTCCCGCTCCTGGAGCGCCCCGCGGCCGCCGCCGCGGCCGGCTTCACCGCGGTCGAGCTGTGGTGGCCCTGGGTCGACTCCCCCACCCCCGAGCAGTCCGAGCTCGACGCCCTGAAGCAGGCGATCGAGGACGCGGGTGTCCAGCTCACGGGCCTGAACTTCTACGCCGGTCAGCTGCCCGGCCCGGACCGCGGCGCCCTGTCGATCCCGGGCGCGGAGTCGGCCAGGTTCCGCGCCAACATCGACGTGGCCGCGGACTTCGCCGAGTCCCTGGGCTGCAGGGCCCTCAACGCGCTGTACGGCAACCGCGTCGAGGGCGTGGACCCGGCCGAGCAGGACGCACTGGCGCTGGAGAACCTGGTCCTCGCGGCACGGGCCGCCGACCGGATCGGTGCGATTCTCCTGATCGAGACGCTCAACGGGCCGGAGTCGCCGCGCTACCCCCTGGTGACCGCGCCGGCCGGCATCGGCATCGTCGACAAGGTCAACGATGCGACCGGTCTCGGCAACGCGAAGTTCCTGATGGACCTGTACCACCTGTCCATGAACGGCGAGGACCTGCCGTCGGTGATCGAGGAGTACGCGGCGAAGACCGGCCATGTGCAGATCGCGGACAACCCGGGCCGCGGCGCCCCCGGCACCGGCACGCTGCCGCTGGAGGAGCTTCTCGACCAGCTGACGAAGGCCGGTTACACGGGCTGGGTCGGCCTGGAGTACAAGGCGGGCGACCGTCCGAGCGCGGAGGCGTTCGGCTGGCTGCCGGTGGAGCATCGCGCCGCGCGCTGACGGTGCCGCCACCGGGGGCCGCCCCCAGCGGGACGGGCGCTTCGGCCCGAACGGCCTCGTCCTCGAACGCAGGACGGGCCGGTTGTTGCCGACCGGCGCCAACTCTTAGACGTAGCACAGCAGTTCAGAGAGGTACCCCCAATCATGAGCAATCTCCCCAAGCTCGCCTGGATAGGCCTCGGCATCATGGGCTCCCCCATGTCCGAGAACCTGATCAAGGCGGGTTACGACGTCACCGGCTTCACCCTGGAGCAGGACAAGCTCGACCGCCTGGCGGCCGCCGGCGGCACCGCGGCCGGCTCCATCGCCGGGGCCGTGCGGGACGCCGACGTGATCGTCACGATGGTGCCGGCCTCCCCGCAGGTCGAGGCCATTGCCTACGGTCCCGACGGCATCCTGGAGAACGCGCGCTCCGGCGCCCTGCTGATCGACATGTCCTCGATCACCCCGCAGACCTCGGTCGACCTGGCGAAGGCCGCCGGGAGCAGGGGCATCCGAGTCCTTGACGCCCCCGTGTCGGGCGGCGAGGCCGGCGCGATCGAGGCCGTACTGTCCATCATGGTCGGCGGCCCCCAGGCCGACTTCGACGAGGCGAAGCCGATCTTCGACGCGCTCGGCAGGACCATCGTGCTGTGCGGTCCGCACGGCTCCGGTCAGACCGTGAAGGCCGCCAACCAGCTGATCGTCGCCGTGAACATCCAGGCGTGCGCCGAGGCCGTGGTCTTCCTGGAGAAGTCGGGCGTGGACCTGAAGGCGGCACTGGACGTCCTCAACGGCGGACTGGCCGGCTCGACCGTGCTGACGCGGAAGAAGGACAACTTCCTCAGCCGCGACTTCAAGCCGGGCTTCCGTATCGACCTGCACCACAAGGACATGGGCATCGTCACCGACGCCGCCCGCAATGTCGGCGCGGCCCTGCCCGTCGGCGCCGTGGTCGCCCAGCTGGTCGCCAGCCTGCGTGCGCAGGGCGACGGCGGCCTGGACCACTCGGCCCTGCTGCGGGCGGTCGAGCGCCTGTCGGGGGCGCAGCTCTGATCCAGAGCTCGGAGAAGCTTCCGGGCGGTGCCGGCGCCGACATCTGTCCTGTCGCGCCCAGGCGCCGGCGCCGCCCGGAAACCACTTCAACAAACTGTTGACGCTCGCCGTATTCCGAATCTAGGCTCCACAAAGCGGAAACAAGTTTCCGCTGCCACCCGCACGGAAGGTCCACGATGTCGAAGCGTGTGCTCACGACCGAGTCCGGCGCCCCGGTCGCCGACAACCAGAACTCAGCCTCCGCCGGCATCGGCGGCCCGCTCCTCCTCCAGGACCAGCACCTCCTGGAGAAGCTGGCGCGCTTCAACCGCGAGCGCATCCCGGAGCGCGTGGTGCACGCCCGTGGTTCCGGCGCGTACGGCTACTTCGAGGTGACGGACGACGTCACCGGGTTCACGTACGCCGACTTCCTGAGCGCCGCCGGCAGGCGGACCGAGGTGTTCCTGCGTTTCTCGACCGTGGCCGACTCGCTCGGCGGCGCGGACGCCGTCCGTGACCCGCGCGGTTTCGCGGTCAAGTTCTATACGGAAGAGGGCAATTACGACCTCGTCGGGAACAACACCCCGGTGTTCTTCATCAAGGACCCGCTCAAGTTCCCGGACTTCATCCACTCGCAGAAGCGGGATCCCTTCACGGGCCGTCAGGAGCCGGACAACGTCTGGGACTTCTGGGCGCACGCCCCCGAGGCCACCCACCAGGTGACCTGGCTGATGGGCGACCGCGGCATCCCCGCGTCGTACCGCCATATGAACGGCTACGGCTCGCACACCTACCAGTGGACGAACGCCGAGGGCGAGGCCTTCTTCGTCAAGTACCACTTCAAGACCAACCAGGGCGTCCGCAGTCTGTCCTCCGAGCAGGCCGCCGAGATCGCGGGCAAGGACGCCACCTCGCACCAGACGGACCTGCTGCAGGCGATCGAGCGGGGCGTGAACCCGTCCTGGACGCTGTATGTGCAGGTGATGCCGGCGGCGGAGGCCGCGGACTACCGCTTCAACCCCTTCGACCTCACCAAGGTCTGGCCGCACAAGGACTTTCCGCTCCAGCGCGTCGGCCGCCTGGTCCTCGACCGCAACCCGGACAACGTCTTCGCCGAGGTCGAGCAGGCCGCGTTCTCCCCGAACAACTTCGTCCCGGGCATCGGCCCGTCGCCGGACAAGATGCTCCAGGGCCGCCTGTTCGCCTACGCCGACGCCCACCGCTACCGGCTGGGCGTCAACCACACCCTGCTCACGGTGAACGCGCCGAAGGCGACGACCGCGCAGAACTACGGCCGCGACGGCTTCATGGCGGCCAACTCCCAGGGCCGCGCGGCGAAGAACTACGAGCCGAACTCGTACGACGGCCCGGTGGAGACCGGCCGCCCCCTGTCGGCCCCGGTGGCGCTGACCGGTCACACGGGCACCCACGAGGCGCCTCTGCACACCAAGGACGACGACTTCTTCCAGGCGGGCGAGCTGTACCGCCTCATGTCGGCCGAGGAGAAGTCCCGTCTGATCGCCAACATCGCCGGCGGCCTCTCGCAGGTCTCCCGCGACGACGTGATCGAGAAGAACCTGACGCACTTCCACGCCGCCGACCCGGAGTACGGCAGCCGCGTGGCGGAGGCGGTCCGCGCACTGCGCGAGGACTGAGCGTCAACTCGAGCCGCCCGTAACGGCGTCGGACCCGGATGAGGGGTGCTCCGGCAGCGTTCGGGCAGGACCGGGACCGCGGCGGCGTGCGAGCCAGTGCGGTGGTGAAGGTTCCGCAGCGCCCTCCTCGACCTGAGAGAAGGACGCCCCGGTTCCGTCGCAGCCGCCGCGGTCCCCGCCACACAGACTCCGTCCGGCGGCGCGAACGTCCTGTCGCGCCCAGCCTCGCGCTGTCGGACGGCCACCACGATGAGCGCCGGGTACGGATGGTTCCGTATCCGGCGCTCTTCGGTGTTTCCGGGTGCGGAAGCGCTGTGCGCGCAGCAGCCTGGAGGCATGGCACATCCACCGGAATTCCCGCGCGTCGTGGTGCACCCGCCGGCGCTGGACGGCTCCCGCCGGGTGACCAGTGGCGCGGAGACGCTTGGTATCGCCTCTCACCTCGATGATGTCGTCGAGATTCTGCGGCTGGCCGATCTGGATCGGGTCGAGGTCGAGGAGAGTGATCTCATCGAGTGGGAGGGTGGTGGGCCGGAGGACTGGCCGGGGTTGTCGGAACACCACGATCAGTGAACCGGGTGGGGCCGGGTAGGTCCTGCCGGGTTCTGTCGGTTGC
>Ga0307512_10003517_pt1 | contig 18102 bp, 25 predicted proteins | sample 14_EM_MG_FD_200267 | JGI IMG/M metagenome (GOLD analysis project Ga0307512, IMG submission 200267) | Populus trichocarpa ectomycorrhiza microbial communities from riparian zone in the Pacific Northwest, United States - 14_EM | ecosystem: Host-associated > Plants > Roots > Unclassified | place...
ACTTCCCACCCCTCTGGTTCTGGACGTCGACGACTTCCCTATGAGCCCAATGACCCCTACCTCCAACGCCTTCTTCCATCGGAAAAAGGAAGCGGACGCAAAACGCAAGAAGGTGAACAAGATCAATCGCACCTTCGGCGAAACCGTCCCAACAGAACTCATATTCCCCAACTTAACGAACCATACCCCCTTGTTCGCTTCCCGACCGGCCACTGTCACCAGAAACCGCCGCAGCATGACCGTCAGCAGCGCCGAAGTGTGGTGTACCGGTACCCAGGCTTGGGTCGGAGAATGGAATAGAGGAAATATCCAGGAAGTCCAGGCACAGTTAAGGCAACTCAAAGCGCGCTAGACGTCTCCTTGTCTGGTTCCAACCACTATGATCATCATGTCTCTTATGCCGCTTTTTACTTGGAGGTTTTGGTCAGGCAGTGCCTACCGTTATTTTGGCGCACCACGATCGTGCTCTTGATACCATGGTTATCCTTATCATCGTTTGTAGTTTAATTGCTCTGTAGGAATCGTAGGATAGTGAACACCGTCGGCGTTAATCTGTATGTATCTACTAGTATGGGGTCTATGTTGTGTATCGGTTGATTAATAATACGAGGGCATGTGGGTTCTATATCGGTCAATGTTGACGTCAATGTCATGTCTCAAAACGTCGGAAAATGCACCCGTCATGTGTTCGACTTCACCTCATCGGCGGAGGTGTTTTTACGGAGTAAGTGCTCGCATTGCGTACCCTTTCACCAAATTTCCAGAAAAGTATGGGGCTAAACGTCTTCAGGTTAGGACAATTAATCGGAGGAGTAAAGAAAACAGTGGTACGCACGCCGGGACACCAATCACAATTGCAACCGCCGCCAGCACTGTGTTTCCTATGCCGTAGCCTAGGGAGTCGAACATCTCTGGCGCAAATATGGGAAACCCAAAACCAGCGATTGAGCGCAGGAAGAATACCGCGGCGAGAGCTGCGGGGAATCGGCGAGTGGTCAGCGGAGTTGTTAGAGTGAACGAGGAAGCTAACTTGCCGGAAGCGGCATGCAACCCATACGAGTCGATGACATATGTCTGAATGCCTTGAGAGACGAGAATAACCCCAGTTCCAACGAGGATGAGACCCTACACCCTCCGGGTTTAGCGAAGATGAACGGACCAGGTTCAAGATTAAAGTTGCACTCACAACATCCGCACCGATCCAATGCGCTTTGCACTCAACCGTCCATCCGGTGATAAGCAGCCCAACCGGTAACAGGACAGTCGAAGGAAAAAGGACGACTTTTGCATCACTTGTGCGTTAATATTCGACAAAGGAAGTCGAAGGAGAGACTCACATAACCGGTACTCTGGTTTCCCTGTTCCGTACTTCTGCTTGAGCCGTGTGTACAGCTTATCTGTGACAATCGCGGAGACTTGTGATCCCCCAGTTATCCCGATACCCAGAGCGATGTAATTCAGTCCGGCAATTCCAGGTGACTCCTTGTAGACTCCTCGGAAGATAATCGGCAGCATTGTGAGGAAAATGTAAAGCAGCCCGTAAACGAACAACATGTAGAGTCCGGCCATTTGAATGATCAATTCCCGAGCCAAGAAGACGAATGGGCGTGCTAGAGCCTTCTTGAAAATTGCTTTCCAACTACGACAACGCGATTACGACCCGAAAACCCAAGAAAACGTTCGATTCACTTACTGTCTGTCAGCACTTGTGTAGATTGTCCTGACTTCACGGGGCTCGGATCCTTTTTCTGGGTCGCCCAGAGTTCTCCTGATTGCCTTCGCCTTACGTTCCAGTAAGACTGGTGGGTACGCTAAAATCAAGGGTGGTCAATAAATTTGTATACAGTGAAGTCGAAACACGTACTCTCCTCCAAGCAGAGGAAGCCAAGGATTTGAACAAAGCCGTCGAAGATACTGGTTGACCAGAAAACCCATTGCCACCTCGATTTTTCTGCGATCCAACCACCTGCTACCGGTCCGATTACGGGTCCCAGAAACGGCACGAGGGTATACAGTCCCATGGCCATCCCCCGCTCCTCTGGGTGCCAAGTATCCGAAATCACGCCACCACAGATCTACCATTCAAGTAATTAACGAATCCAAGACAGGTCACACACGTGGAGCAAATACGTACGGAAGGTGCAGCGCTACCGCCTAAACCCGCGAGGAACCGGAAAGCGATCAACTGCTCTTTGTTTTGGGCAAATCCACACCCCAGATTCCACGCTGTCAAATGCGAGCGAGTTAGTTGACTGCGTTCCACAACGTCGAAGGTGGGCTTCGGGGATCTAAGAAAATACGTACCAAGGTACCACACATTCGCCACTTGAAGGACCCGGGACCTGGGTTAAATTCTCGATCAGGACAAGACTCGTTGGCCCATACCGTAAGTCATTGACTCACCTCCCGTAAAGCTATATAATGAATGTGCAAATCGGCATCCGTTAAGCATTTATTAATTATTATCGGGTAATGAACGTGTGAGGATATAATTGCCTCAGACAGCGGACCCAAAACTAACGGACCGAGGGCTTGGTAGAACGGCATCAATCTTTACCAGGCGATTAACCAGGAGATACGGCCTACCGTGCGCCAAAACAAATATGGATATCATCATCGCGACAACCGCCTCGCTAGTTATGGAGAACTCTGCGGCGACTTGATTGCTTGCTGGGGCCACCATAGATGATGAAACGGGGCTGATGAACGCAAAGGCCGACACAATGACTGTCGCACCCCATTTCTTTTTGAAAGACCAGCTGCAATTGACGGAGGTCAGCTATCATTTGCCCCACGACTATGACGGTACTCTGACTTCGTCCGCACGTCACAAAAACAGGAACGACTCACTTCTTAGGGTTAGATGGGTCGTCTGGGCCATCCCAGTCTACGACAAGTACGCTTCTGTCTGGGTTTACAGTGACGTCGGATACATTCGACGACCGGCGGTCGTCGGAGAGGTCGTGCGCCAGGGAGCCTTCGTTGGACGGCTCACTGGCTACTTCTGAGTCTCGGTGGGAGGTGGAACCCTTTTCGCTGTACAGCGTGCGGCCGGACATGAGCGGGAATTTTTAGGAGGGGCGAAGAGGCAACTGGAAAAACTTGCCTTGACTCCGACCTAGCTCAACATATGTAAATATAGGAATCACTCGACCTGGGGTTTCGGCCGACAAGGAATGCGGCCGGGATAAAAGTGTCAAATCGTGCGCTCTAATTTTCTTCCCGTTCGACATTTCGGCCGATAGCATGGTCAGTGAGTCCCGTCCGACGGCGGGTTTCTTGGTGACTACAAGGTCAAATTTCTCCATTGTAACTCACCACATGCCAGCGAAAACCCCGCGTTTCGCTCAAGCTTAGGATCCGGAGACGACGAGGCTTTGCTTCAATGGGGAATGACCCACTTTGACCCCGAGGACTCCGTTCCTTGCACGTAAACCGATCGGGGCTCCTGTTAAACTTCACGGCAATGTTCCTCGCCGATGCCCTCAACTTCCTGTTTTCGGGATAGTCCCAGTCCCACTGTCGATTCCACGATCCTGTGATTTTGCGGTCGCACCTGTAAATTCGAAAACACCAACGGGGTCTCAATAGATGGCCAGCTTTCGCCTTGAGTATTGAGTACCCGATGACGGGACCCTATTGGCAATTCAAGGTAGCGCCGTACTCAGCCCAATACCTTAAATTAGATGATGTGTGTTTTCTTGTGACTGGGGGAGATTTTGGGATGATGCGAACTACTCAGTAGAATAATTGCGCAGCACCTGGTGCTGATGCCTTTCAGACCTCCCGCGGGGTCACAGTCTCAGACGTTTCACGGTGGTTATCTTCAAATCTGGGAGCCCACAGTTGAGGCGGTTTCCGGCACAGGCACAGGGGGGCATTTTCATTTTTCCAAATGGCTATGACATGTCTCAGGTGTGTGTAGATTACTTATGGCATACCTGAACAAGTTTTGCGCCCACACTACTGGCACAAACAGATTCGAGGGTGGTCGTGAGACCGTACCGGGCTGGAAATTAACTCGTTCCCGGCAGGACGGCATCCATGAGGGTAATCGATCGCCCTCAATCACGTCATTCGTCCATTAAGGCGGTCACATATGACGTGTAGGGATCTGGAACTGCATACACCCCGCAGGCGACCGCCAAACGCGACGTTCCTGAGGCTTTATGAAACGTGTTGGAGGTCGGGCGGAGGGAGATGCATGAGGATCCCAACTACGCAACGTGGAGAGAAGTCTAAAAAAAGTCTAATGGCAAGCATACGATGATCTTCGCGACGATAAGAGATGGGAAACATGTCTGGGGTAAAGTAAATGAGCGAAGATCGGATCCAGCGTCACAAAGTTTCCTAAATGACACGTTACAGCCGAAGTGTCCCTCTTTGGCGACGGGTTACGGGAAGCGGGGTGTGGGAGAAAAAATTTAGTAGATCAGCGGGTCGGCGACCCGGAGGGGGTACCTTTTGGAGGATCTCCTGTCCGATGCTACCGCATATCGCATTTGTAAATCAAAAGATATACTTCCATCGCCGTGGACTATCCGAGACGAAAACGTTCCAGAAGCTTCAGAACTGTTCCGGGATGTAGGAAATCAAAAAAAGTCATCAGAGGGGCGTCTGGCTGCCTTGACATTCGGATGCGACCGCGGTTCTTCATACTCGGTAAACATGAATTCACCTGTCACTTGTCCACGTTTTCTGTCGCCCCGATGATGTGCGCCAGGCGATCTCCGCTCGGCCGGATCCGCCCGGTGAGACTTGATGGGCTGAGACACTAGCTACTTCTTGAATCTCGTCCTCGAAATATAAATTCCTTGACCATGCTCTCTCTCCCTCACCATCTCTCCTCCTCACAATGTCCAGGGGGTAAGTCCCCCTCACCCAGATATATTCCGCTGCTGACAACCTCCCCTCTCCTCCCTTCCTCAGTAACGTTTTCGTACGTCTTTACCAAACTTCCCCGTTCGTCTTTCCGAGCTGACGCTGCCTTTTGTTTACAGTTTGACATCACCATCGACTCCAAGTCTGCCGGGCGAATCGTCTTCAAGCTCTACGATGATGTCTGCCCAATGACCTCTCGTAACTTCCGCGAGCTCGCAACCGGAGAACGCGGGTTCGGCTACAAGGGAAGCCAGTTCCATCGTATCGTCCCCGAAGTTCGTGTGCCGCTCGTCCTTTCGCTCGCGTTTTTCGCTGCTTACCCCTAATTCTCTTTATCCCAGATGATGATTCAAGGCGGGGATATCAGTCCAGAGGCTGACGGTACTGGTGGCCATTCCATCTACGGACCTAGCTTTCCAGGTCGGGACATCACCTTCCCTTGATCAGCTCCACTCAACTTATCCCTTTGTTCCAGACGAGTCGTTTCGTTTCTCGCACAACCGTGGTGGACTGCTTTCCATGGCCAACAGGGGTCCTGATACAAACTCTTCCCAGGTACGTGTCACCCCATGTTTCTCTGCTTGACTCATCACCCACTCCTCTCTCCCTAACCTAGTTTTTCATCACCACCGACCCCTGTACATGGTGCGACCGACGTAATGTCATCTTCGGCGAATGTGTCCAGGGAATGGACGTCGTGCATCGGATTCAGAGCTACACCAGCGACGACATTCGCCGACGCCCAAGCGTTCCTTGCGTGATTGATCGTTGCGGTGTCCTTCCTGAGTGATCCCACGATCTGTAGGCCTCATTATGATATTTTGGTTCAATTAACTTGCCACTTGTATCTATTCCGCACTATATAACTTCGGGGTGGTCACTGGTCTGATCCGATTCATTGTCCGACTTTTCTCCTTCCGGAAGATCCGTCCCTCTCAACCACATCGTGGACGAAATATTCCTCGTGAGAGTGAATAGAGTGTTTGGCGCATCTATAGGCTATACGTCAAGGTACTCAGACATTCTATCGTACAAGCCGAGATGAACATTGGTACCGAAAAGACGCGTCGCTGAAGTGTTGTCACGCAAACAATGACGGCCTTGTCACGAGAGCCACACGACCGGAATGCTTACCGATAAGGACTTTCGGCCAAAATCACGACTGGCTTTTCCTCATCAGGTTCCGCCGAATCCTTCTCTTCCCCCCACCCAATCCTTCCGTTTTCCCCCATCTAAGATACGGAACCTTTGACTTTTCGACACCCGCAACGCTGTCGTCATTCTCCGCACGAAAATCTAGCATCCCCCAAACCGGTATCTCAATCTCGCCCTTGACCAAAATCCGACAACGACCTAAGAGTGCCGGTGGGACGGGCGTAATCAGTTGCATCCGCGTAGCCGAAAGCGATCGAATGAGCGCGAGCCCGAAGCAATTTGATGAGAAAGGAGACGGGGGAGGCGTCCCTTGTTTGTAGAGCGAATCCAAGCCTCCACTAACCTCCGATAGGTGTTCGGATCTAGTGACCGCGTCATCGTGAGATTCGACAAGGGCGACTACGGCTCCATTGAGAACGTTCTGGATCTCCGGCGCCGCTACATCTTCCATTCCGGGCGTTGCTAGAATAACCTTATCAAATGCGACCGATGTACAAACATCGTACGGGACCTTTGCACAAAGGGGGGCCCCTGTGTCCCATACTGGAGTTCTTTGATGATCGCCCTGGACCGGTAGTCGCACCATGTGGAAATAGGACAGAAGAGAGAGCGCTCTGAATTCAGCTGGCGTGCGAGAAGTGTTGGTAAAAGTCCGTATGGGCGGCAGATGATGATATTGTATCCCAGGAATAGGCGTTGGTGGGAATGATCCGAGATTGGAGTTTTGATTAAGGTTTTCGAATTCGAAAACGTCAGATGGTGTCACCATATCTTCGATCTTCCTGTTTAAATCAGCACCGAGACCCTTCGTCCACCCCATGGTATTCACGACAAGCGGGACAACGTCAACGATACGGGAGTCACCAGTTGGCGGGGCGCTGGGAAACTCGAGGTCTTGTTTGTACGTTTGGATCAATGCGTGTATCGCGTTCAAGTAGATCGTGGGAGAATTTCGTGGTGTGGAGGAACCGATGAAATGTGCTGCATGTGGGGTGATTAGGTGGCTGAATGGAGGGCCTAGAGGACGTTACTAATTTGGAATGAGCTCATGATGAAACTTTACACACCGAAGAGGGGTTTCGAGATGACAGTTAGTGCTACCATGCCGGTGGGTGAATATTCCGACTGACCAGGGTCGCAATCGATGACCGCGACTTGAGCGTAGCTGAAACGTATGCGCCTCAGCGGTTATACTGATTGCATTACATCAAAAATCATACCGTTTCGTCAATCTATTTGACAGCATTCTCGCAAAGGTGCTTTTCCCAGAAGATTTGGGGCCCGTTATTTGACACACAATTGGCTGCAACACAGTCGCGTTGCCTTCGTCTAGGCGGGAATACGTATCGAGAAGGTTAGAAACTTCCTGATCCCAAGCTGACGGGAGAATGAATCCTTCGAGGTTTCGTTCCTCTTGCGTCCACTTGCGAGTCAATGAATTTTTGTTATCAGAAGAGACCGGATAAAGTACATACCATGTGGACTTGGACACCAACAATCCCGAGATCAACGGTTGAAATACTCGGCTGAGAGGGTTGGAACATGCTTTCGAATGTCCGCATAACGCGTCCAAGGCCTTCTATTCCGGTAGGGAGGGCGCGGATTAAAATGACAGTGTGTTCTGGGGAGATCCAGGGTCGGAGCCTGTCGGGCACGTGACTGATCAGCGGAGAGGCAAGGTCGGCATTTCCAAGCGACTCAATACAAGGGAGAGGCGAGAGCTTCGGGGAGAAGACGGTATGCGATGTGTCCGGAGAGGTCAGGGTCACTCCCATGAGCATAACCACCCCCTGTAACACCGTCAGCTGATACACCCCAGTGAGCGTGATGCTGGAATGAACAGGGAGAATCATAGCAGTGGCTGGTTCTTTGAGACTGATCAGCGCGAAGCATTCTTCGGGAGTCAGACGAAAGGTATTGACGTCAGGCTCCGTAGATAATGGCGCAGTAGATGCAGCAATAGAAGCGTCGATGGGCTGTGCATTACCGGCCTCTGTTTCCATTTCCCCATCCGACGAATCGAGGAGAGGCTGGCTGGGTGACCACGCCCTCTGCGACTGCGCGTGTGATTCCGGGAGGATCTCCTGGTCCGATAACGAAATTTCCTCATCCGTTAGGGAGTGTAAGTCGGGTTCTGGGATATCGACTGTGACGTCGAAATAGCGGACTTTGCCCTCGAATCTTCGATCATCCACTTTTTTTCGTCGTTGTGGCTGGTCCGTCTCACCTCTGGTCACAGGCTCTGGTTTTCGTTTACGTGATGACCGTCTGGGCGTGAATTCAGGTGCGGGTGACTGAGGATCGGGGGTGGCGGCCGTCAGGGGTGTGGCAGTCGGCTCTTGCACGCCAAGGGTAGCCCCCAACCGCGCTCTTCGAGCTTGGAATGCAGTCAACATGAGATCGGCTGGCACGTGACTGGTTGACGTTCTCCTTGCTTCACACCACCATCACCATTGTCCTGGGATGTCAACTCTGCTCCCTTTCCATGTTTCAATAACGGATAAGCTTTGCGACCCCGCGAACAACGACCTCCTTCTGCTCGCGCACGGCCTTGGTTTGCGCCGGATCGTCTGTAAATTGTTGCAGATCTATCATTCTTCCCAATCATTGGTGTGTCTGGTGAATGCTTCACCAGAGGAAGAGAACGGGATTGGAGAAGAGCTCAATCTTCTGGGATGCCGAAGCCCTGGTTTCGCGATTATCGGGTTCGAGATAGACAAAAAGGCGAGGTGAGCAGGACACTTGGCCTCATGAACAACACCAACAAACGGGAAGGCAGGAACTGTATCGCCGGGGTGGGATCTTCTCCGTCACGTCACAAATTTTAATAGTGGATATGCTGCAGTCGACGCTACCCACAGAAATGATAACTGGGATCATGATGTTACATGCAGAGAGGTCTGACCTCAGTTTACCTTACGGCAGTTGGTGATCTGACTCAAGGATATTAGAGTGTCAGCTTTATCACAAGAAGCTTTTATCGTCCGTTTGCTGCGTGGAAAAAACGAGGTAGCTTTTGTGAAGGCCTTTTCTGATCAACCGGAGCACATCACCAGTGGATTGGCTCCATTAAGGAACATCGTCAGGGAATTGAGGGTACAACACGTGCACATATATCCTAGGTACTTCCTTCTCCCCGGGGATACCCTGTTTCTCACGGCCCACAGGTTTCACGATGAGGTCAAGCAGACCTTAGAGAAGAAGCGAATCGATATCATTCAACTGTTACAAGGTCTCACGGAATCGATGAAGGAGATCCACGGTGCCATCATCCAGTGTATCAACTCGACCATGTCGGAGCTTAAGAGATCACACACGAACGTGAGCATTTTCTATAGATAACCAAGAAGCATACCTACCCAATCATAGCTCGACCTTGATGATCTCAATGTAGATAACGCTTACTTCCGATCGTTCGATGCTATCGTGCGCAGGCAACTCGATCCAGTATGGCACAAGGTCGGACCAAGGACAAAACAACTTGTTGGTGATCTTGCCACCCTCCGACGCCTCTTGACGTGAGTTGGCGATCGCGCAAAAAGGAACTATGATTGATGACGCTCTCAAGGTACCTGCTGACTTATGACGCTGTGGCATTTCTGGGGTACCTCGACACTATTCAAGCTGCAAACTCGATAACAACAGCCAAAGGTGCTGCGAATCATCAATCCCCCTGGCTCCTCACAGACCAAGCCGGTATCATATTTCGTGAGGGGAAGAGGCGTTGTTACTCCTTGACCACGACGAAGCAGTTTCAAAACACCCCATCAGATGAGGATGAAGAGGCCTGGGAGGCATTAGATGAGATTGAAGGTATCATCGGCGGAAGAATCTCTGGGCAAGGGAACAAGCAGTCAGCGTGGCCCAAAGGTTTGGAGCCTACTCTGGAGGAACAACCGAAGTGGGCTAGGCTAGTTGATATTCTAAACGAGATCGAGGAGGAGATTCGGTTCCAGCAAATCTCTGGTGGCTGGGCACGTGAGGTCCTTCGTAATTGCCCCCTGTGACCCTGCTAATTGCGGCCTCCAGACACCCCTGGAACAAATACTGTTTTGGTCATGACAGCCACATCTCAGTCAGCCGCTACTGTCAGCGAGTACCTCTCAACTTGTGATCGTAGCCTTCAACCTGGTGAACGGGGCCGAGCGATGATGGAGCGAAAACTCCGGAGATATCTATCGTGGAGAGCCAAACTAGCGGAGATCGAAGGTTCCAACAAACAGAATGACCGAGCAGATACGAGCAAAGACAAGCAGGGAACAAGTACTATCAGTGCGGCCCTGCTGAAGAAGGACCAAGAGAAGGCAAAGAGGGCGGCGAACAGGCGGAGGGTGCGTGGAGGCGCTCCCGACGCACCCGGGTCCAGCAGAACAGGTGTAACATCTGTCATCACTGTCGAGGAAGATGCGGTGAACGAAGTTTCAAGTATAGCCGAGTTGTGAGGATCATCCGTATTCCCCCATCATCGACCTAATTGCCCCCAGTCTCGCAACACAGGTAGTTGACGACGAAGGGACATCTATCACAGGAGAGAGCCAGGCACAGATACCGGACGTCGAGTTCATAGGAATGTTGTCGCGTGACCCAGGTTTCGATATGAATTACGGCCTCGTGCAGCCGGAGGAAACTGTCATCGTCCGCGCCTACTCTGACGACTCCGACGATATGATGCTGATGGAACTTCGCCCACGCTTTGTGGTGATGTTTGACCCCAACCTAGAATTTCTGAGGAGAGTGGAGGTATCTAATCGACTTCTGGCCCTGCATATCCCTCCTGAGAACCTTCCAGATGTACCGAAGCTCGAATCCTGGGCTGCCCCTACGGATGTATTTCCTGATGTACGAGGAGTGCAGCGAAGAACACAAGTACCTATTGGGATTGCGAAGGGAGAAAAATGCGTTCACGCGGCTGATCGAGGAGCATGCGGTACACTAATCTCTCCCTGACCGGACCTGTCACCTGACGCCCATCCCATAGAAAATGCCGATATATCTTGGAGATTCCCGGACGGAATCGACGTCAGCAGACACTGTGATCAAGACCATTAGCACCAGATTCGCGGGTGGTAGAAGGGAGATAAGCCAGGTGCCATCCAGGGTAACCGGCCAATAAATTACACCTCGGTGAATCGATTACTGACTCCCCATATCTCCTTTTAGGTCATTGTTGACATGCGGGAGTTCCGCTCCAGTCTCCCGTCGATTTTGCATGCGTCGAGGTTACAACTCATTCCCACAACGTTAACCGTTGCCGACTACGTTCTCACCCCCGACATTTGCGTGGAACGGAAGAGCATTCCCGATCTCGTTTCATCTTTCAATAGCGGTCGACTGTGCATCCATTTTGGCATCACGGCATACCATGCTGCTGATCACTGAGTTCCACAGGTACACCCAGTGCGAGCTGATGTCTGTCCATTACAAACATCCGCTCTTGCTTATTGAATTTGAGGAGCACAAGTCTTTTTCGCTGGAGGTGAGGAGAGTTCCCGCCGGCAAGCGTGTCAGGCAAATAACTTATCTAGGTCCACACAACCGAAGCAAGATCCTACGTGAAGGGAAAAGGGAAGTTTCCGTCCAAGGCTCCTACCAATATCCCAGAATACGTTCCAACTCTTCAAGAGAAAATCACAATGCTGACACTGGCATTCCCCCGATTACGCATCATCTGGTCATCCTCTGCACACGCAACGGCCGAGATATTCAACGATCTCAAGTTAAATAATCCCGAACCTGACCCCGAAAGAGCCGTATTATTAGGTGCGGAAGACAATCCCGAGGTGGATGGAGGAGCAAATGCCGCGGCTGAAGAGCTGTTGCGGTCGCTTCCCGGGATTACAGACAAGAACGTCAAGCATGTCATAAGCAAGGTCCCGTCCATCAAGGCGTTTTGTCAGCTAGAACTAGCACAGGTCCAAGAAATCATCGGTATAGACCCCGGGAAGTCGTGCTATGAGTTCATGCACCGTGGTGACAGACGTAGAACGAGCAGCACGCCGTAACACGGACACAGTCCCACGAGGGGTTTTTGATTGGGCGTACTATCGTACAATGCTTTACAGCGCAGAAAAATATACTACATATGTTCAGAACCCACCAAATTCAGGTTGTGACTTACTCCTCAAGCTTCCCCTCGGCTCCCAAGCTTTTAGATGAGAAAGATCCTCTGGGCCATCGAGGTGTTCTGGGTCGATGACGTGCCCCCATGCCCCCGCTCCCGGTGTTTCAATCAGTAACCGATCTCCCTTCCCCATGAAGACCGTGGCCTTTCCGCCAATGTTGATTTTGCGGGGTTCAGGCTCGCCTTCTACGTCTTCCGGATAGTCCCCGTCTTCCTTCCGAGCTTTCTTAAGCCAAGTGTTCCTACCGAGCGCACCGGGTTCTCCACCATTCATGCCATATGGTTGCCTTGATCTCCTCTATAGAGCGCACTGAGTGAGTGGACGCGTAGGCGATTGCGGTATGCTTACCTCAGAGAGCATGGAAACCTGTAGCTGTTGCAATACTTCAATCTCTCGAATCACGCCATCCCCTCCTTTCCATCGGCCCTTTCCTCCAGAATCCTGCCTGATGCCGAACTGGTGAAGTATGATGGGGTATCTTCGTTCCAAGATTTCCACGTCACCAATTCTGGTATTCGTGATGTGGGTGTGTACACCAGACGTCCCATGCCAACCCGGCCCTGCCCCAGAGCCCCCAGCGATCGTTTCGTAATATCCCCAACCAGCGGTGGTCTTTCCATCCCTGTCCTTTCCTCCGGCGCCAAACGTGAGGTTACTGGAAAGTACTCGTGAGCGTAACTCCCGATTCAGGTTTTACTGGAACGTACTTGGTGCAGCCTTGGCTGGCGGCACAGGCGTGGAAGGCCTTGAGTACGACATCGACGATTCTCTGAGAGGTCAACACGTTCCCACCGCAGACTGCGGCCGTCTTCGATGGTGAAAGAAGCGATCCTTCAGGGATGTTTACTGACGAAATATCAGATATCCAGCCGCTGGGAGTAATCTGGGAACACACTTTGAAGAGGAACCAGACATCCCGCGTTCAACGGGATGTCCGTATCCAGCATTGATCTCATACAATAGATTATGGCAGAATGGACCACTGACTCAGGTGCGTTGAGGTTCCCACGGATCTCACACCCGGTTCCAGTGAAATCCATAATGGCAGATCCTTCCTTCTCGTCGATGTGGATTTTAAGCTCTATCTATAATCGCTGTCAATATCTGCATGAGTGTGACCGTTTCATTTCGCTTACCGGAGAACCATCGTCCAGATAATCAATCGCATGGAGTACGCTCTTGCCCGTATTCCCCACAACTTGTCGAAGCAAGTTACGTACCGATGTCTCGGCATTAGAACGGATGTGATGCATGTACTCTTGAACCTTTTCTAGGCCATAATCGTCGATAACTAATGGAGTTCAGCAAAAGCCCGACACTGAGAGAATCTTGATGCTGACTTGCATGAATCAACTGGACCCCCTTATGGTTCGCCGCGATTTGCTGTCGAACCAATGAGTGGGGGTATGACGTAGTTTGTGAGAGAACCTACAGCTTTCAAATCGCTCTCCACATCACGGATATTCCTACACCCAGAGCTGCCGGGGTAACTGGCCGGGATTTCAATCATGTACCTGTCCAATCCCTTCTTGTCGAAGATCCCGTCGCTGACGATCTTGAAACTCTCGACATTCGCTCCCTCCTCAAAGATGGTGATTGAGGTGGGCGGCATGGATCCGGGAAGTATCCCTCCTATATCCGCGTGGTGACCACGAGAAGCGGTGAAGAAGATGATTTCATTGGTTTTCGTGTCAAATACTGGGGTAATGATAGTGATATCAGGCAGATGTCTAGGGAAGAGGTTAGAATCGGAGTGGTGCAGGGCAACATTGGGCACTGACGATCCACCCGCCTGAGGGGAGTTCGACATGAGGACATCTCCGGCTTTCAAAGTTTTCGCATGTAGTTCCATTTGATACTTCACGGCGCTGCAGGAGGTTATTTACAGTGTTACGGGGAGACTGTCAGAATATCTCACAAACTCATCGCCCCCAAGTGAATAGGAATAAACGGCGCATTCGCGACCAAGTCTCCGTCAGGACCAAACAGTGCGCACGAAAAATCGAGTCGTTCCTTGATATTAGTACTGATAGAAGTTTGTTGGAGGCTGCGGCCCATGGCTTCCGCGACACTCATGAACCGGTTTGCAAAGAGTGTCAACAAGATGGGGTCCGGTCCCTTTGGCTCGCCCATAGTCGCGGTTGTACGAGTGGAAACGATAGTCGAGGTGATATCAGATATGGGGTATGACCCCGCTTCAACTCTGAAATCGATAACATGCGTTATCAGTTCCCACGATTGCAACACTTCTTTGGCGCTTATATCTCGAACGAGGAATACAGCTGACATAAAAAGGGACGTGTTGGGGGTTGTAATGCCAAAGATCTAATGTCGCTGTAAAAAAATTCGCGTCTATTGTCACCTGTGTATGTCTACCGCAGTTCAGTTGAGAGGCTGCCGTGCCAAAGGAGCCGGGCTGGATCTACCAACCTTACTGCCTTGGATCAGCGATGAGTGGCAGGACTGTAGCTCAGAAAGCGGTGCTGCACACCGCTGATTTCAATCCATGAAGTCTGAGAAAAGGTACGTGAGCATAGCATCTCCCTGGGAGTGAGTTCACCCAAGTATCATCGGAGTGGTATATCCATCCCGTTGCCGAGACCCTCGTGAACGGAAAAAATAGTGTAGTACCCGCCAGGTCTCAAGAGAACGTCAAGTATTACCTGTCATGTCCGAGGGACGTTCGGGGTTGCCCAAGGCTGGTGGAGTAGAAGAGCCCCATCTTAGTGGAAATCCATCACCGTGACTGGAGTGGGCTGGCATCTTGTACGGAGAAGAGGAGCTGCGGAGGGTTTCGCTACTGAAGAATGCCAGGTGTGAGTTTCTAGATATTCTACCTACGCACCGATACTACCAATAGTGGAAATGAGACGAGGTCAGATTGGAGAGATTCACCCCAGAACTGCGTTTCCTGGGTTCAATCTGGTATACATTGTGGTGTAGTATCCTAAGTTATATCGAACTCAAGTCGCGACCTCCTTGAATGGTCGCACCGGTGTCATACATCCATCGGTTCCAGTCAAAGGGGTAGATCTGCAACACTTCGATCATCCATCTATTGTACAAGTGCTCAGTATCCGAGCGACGAAAGGCGTGCGATGTACTCACACAATCTACCCCAGGTCAAAGTGCGGTTTGGGCTTGGCCAAATGGAGGCCCACGGTTCATTCCAATCCTGAAACGTGGTCCGGTCGTACCACCATCAATTGAACGGAAGATGTTTCCATCTTACTTCCACAGGTTCAACACTGCAACAAGAAGGGTGTAAGTTCCTGGTAATCAATTACGAGTCCTCTAAATCCACGGGTCTAATTTCCAAGAATATCGGATGGAGGTGTGGTGTCTGCGACCGCTTTAGTAGTCAATCCATATCGTACAACACCTGGAATGGGCCCCGTCATCGACAAGTGAATATCGGATGAATCACCCATACCGCTGCTTCTACTATGGGGGCCCACGTCTCGAGATACCGCTTGGAGAAGGAAACCGACTTCACGGCATCTCATCGCCCGATATGAAGACTTCGTCTTGTCCTACACTGGCTACTCTCACGGAAATGCGAGGAGTCATGGGTCCCCTGGCATCTGTGGTCTAAGCAATCATTACCTACGCAACCCCAATGCAGTCGCGGGTGTACGGTAAGCCTTGATCACGGGAAGAGTGGTTAAAATTCACATACTATATCCCAAGGAGTCGCTCGAATCAAGAATACACGCACCTGGACTGCGCATCAGACCGCGATTCGTGAAACAACACAGAAGACTTAACAACGTTTGTGAAATATGTCATTTAGTTTCACGTCTTTCCGCGATTCGAAGATTTGTTGAAACCGCCCTCACGCCGGGCGCAGAAGTAAAGCGTCAAGCTTCTGCCAGGACCATATACACGAATCCAGTCACCATGATGAAGAAGCCAAGCAGAAGAGTGTCTATCGAAGAGGGTGCATGGAGCACGGACCCCCGTTCGCGTTCGAGGGCAAATGACCAGGCAGGCGGCATGACTGCTCGACCACGGACCACCGTCATGCCCAACCCAATCGATGGGCAAACGTTGCCAAAAATCTGTGCGTCACAAAGGGAGGGATAGTAACATTGTCGAACGTTGGGAACGAACTGAGGAATCGTGGGAAGAGAAGATAATTAGGAGTGTTACCGATCGCGCCAGGTCTTGAACCAAACACTTGTCGACGCGTCAAGTTCGAGATAACAACGCGCCCGATCCCTCGCCATCCCAAACATGCCTTTAGTAAGGATTGAAGTATGCGACTTCAAGTCTTACAGGTAGATTGTTCGGTTACGCCTTGATTCTTCAAGCTGACGATGCCACAAGGGGTCATCAGACAATAGGACCATTCCGAAACTTCACCTCGGTTATCGGTCCTAATGGGGCTGGGAAGTCCAACCTCATGGACGCCATTTCCTTCGTTCTAGGAGTCAAGAGTGCCCAATTGCGAAGCAGCCAACTGAAAGACCTTGTCTACCGTGGAGGAAAGCTGGCCGCACCTTCAGACGAACCATCTGAACAAATCGACGAAGATGAGCTGCCAGGATTCTCGGCCAAGAAGGCATGGGTACTTGCGGTTTTCCACGACAGAGAGAAGGAGTGGTCTTTCCAACGAATGTGAGAAATCCTACATTGTGTTCGATGTTTGGTCCACTCATCGATCCACCCACTCAGAATCTCTACCACTGGAACATCCGAATACAAACTCAATGGCAGAACCGTCACTTATTCCGCCTATAATGCTGCCCTCGTCTCTCACAACATCCTCGTCAAGGCGAAGAACTTTCTGGTGTTCCAAGGAGATGTTGAAGCAGTCGCCTCACAATCACCGAAAGAGCTCACAAGGCTGATTGAGCAGATCAGCGGTTCCCTTGAACTGGCTCCGGAATATGAGAAGGCAAAAGAGGCTCAGGAACGTGCTACTGAGAACGCAACGTTCAATTTCACGAAACGGCGGGGCATTACCGGAGAAATCAGGCAATATAAGGAACAGAAGAATGAAGTTGATAGGTACGAGAATTTGTGCCAACAGAAGGTTAGATTCGAGATTATGGCTGTGCTCCGTCCCGTTGCTCACGCTCTACGTTTCGTCAAGGATGAGCTGATTTTGCGACGCGCTCTATTCAAACTGTATCACATCGAAGAATTCCTTAAAGCGAATGCGTCCGAGATTCAAAAGCAGAGCCGGGCTCTCAGTGGTCTTCGGGAGGACCAACACCGACAACAGCAAGCACTCGATCGTACCCGCGCGGAACAAGCGAAGGCTAAAACCGAGGTATCTCGGGAGGAAAGGAAGTTGAAACGAGCCGAGAAGGCTTTGGAAGCTAAAGTATGTGCGGCATTTCACTGTGGACCCACTTCAGCGATTTGTTGACGAATTTGCAACAGAGACCGGAGCTCGTCACTGCGGAAGCCCAGATCTCCCATGCGACTCGCAAGAAAACCAACTCCGCCAAACTCAAGGAGCAAGTTGCCAAGGATGTTGAGAAGAAACAGGAAAAGATCGCGTCTTACCATAGAGATCTGGGGGTGGTGCGCCAAGAGGCAGACAGAGTGCAAGGTAAATCTCTCTTTTCGCTCGTTTCATTCACTCTCTAACCCTACACCAGAGGAACAACGTAGGGCTACTGAGGGTAGCGCCTCACTTAGTGAAGAGAACCTCGAGGAATATCGGAGACTGTAGGCATAGTAACTTAATATTCCAACTTCCACCTGACTATCCCATAGGAAAGCTAATGCCAATGTCCTCGCTGTTGATGAGCGGCAATCTTTGAAGACATTGGATCGTGATTTCAAGACCGCAACCCGTTCTTTGGACCAGCTGAAAGAGATGGTCAACACGTTCGAAGAGCGAGGAAATAAGCTCGACCGAGACGCGGATGAGGTTCAGCAGAAATCAAATGATGTGAGCTATGCAATTCGATAAGCATACACCCACTAA
>Ga0307512_10003518_pt1 | contig 18099 bp, 14 predicted proteins | sample 14_EM_MG_FD_200267 | JGI IMG/M metagenome (GOLD analysis project Ga0307512, IMG submission 200267) | Populus trichocarpa ectomycorrhiza microbial communities from riparian zone in the Pacific Northwest, United States - 14_EM | ecosystem: Host-associated > Plants > Roots > Unclassified | place...
GAGTCGATTGTAAACTTTGAAGTCTTTTGAATGTATATAAAGAAAGGAAGTACCAGTAGTAAGGTCACCGATGGGAGACGGTTTGCAAACGCTCGCCAGTTCGCGAGTGGGACTGTAAATGTCACAAACTAGTCACTCCAGTTCGCGAACTGTAAGGGTCGTCGATGGTACGGAACATATGTAACAAGATGGATTTACTAGTATTTTTATCCGGTATAGTCTTAAGTTCCTTAAGGCTGGTTCCTTAAGACCAACAGCTGACTCGGAGTACTAATTTTTGAGAGAGCATCTGATAAAAATTTTGGAAAACGAACGGAGTCGGCGTGGGTGTTGCTGCGGACACGCGGATGACACATGTGATGGTTGTGGAGCAGAGGAGCAAGACTATGGACAGATTTAAATCTAGACTCACGGCAGAAGTAGATAAGCCAGATCCACCCTACCACCACCTCCTTTAGATGACACTTTAACAGGATAACTTGACATTCATACACTTGTTGATATAGAAAAGGGAGTAGATAGAGGGCCACCATTATAGATGACGCTCATACTGTATAGCAATTCGATGGCCGGTTATCTGCCGGTAAACCCTAAGCCATGCTAATTAATTGCTAGTTCATGGGTTTGCTGCGGTATTGGTTATAATCCACTCAGCCATATCCAAGCTCGATTTGACTCGCAGAAGCAAAGAACATACATGCGCAATGACGCGTCTAGACATGTCCACGAATGAGCCAAAGAATAAGACTATAAAATAAATACTTTTTTCGAATCTGGGACCGTCGTATCCTGCCTCGTCAAGTTCATCCGCAACCTCACCTACTGGGTGGATTTTCGCTCCATGGCTTTATGCCAGCATTGAATCGATGATAGGGATACGAACGAATCCGATTCGGTTGGCGCTGTTATCGAAAGCTCGATGCAAAGGTCACTACAGGTTCGGGGATGCGGAAACGTACGGAGTTGGGGTTCTATTTCCGCGATCCATATGCCTGAGGAATCCATCAAGGTCGAATGGTTAATCGTGGCGGTTCTGTGAGCTAAAGCGGAATCCGTCCCGAGAATAGTATATGCCGTCGGAATAAACGTGGAAGGCGCGAAAAATGAATTTGCGAACTTCTTCTATTCTTCGAGATGGGTATTTTAGTGGAATGTTAAAGTCTGGTGTATTGAAAGGATGCATCCATATCTTCTCATTCATAATATACACGTTCTCGATGTAGTGTAACCATAATATTCGTCCCGACCACTACACGATCTTTGCCGGTACGGGAACAGGATGGCTTAGTTCGTGATCTTCAGGCCGTTCTCGAATCACACAGAAAATATGTAAACCCAGAGTGCAATATGCATCCCTGGTATAAGCTTTACACCTAGTGGATGGCAAGGAGGTCGATTGCCTGCGGACACAGCTGGAGCCCTTATAGGTCAGTAAGATTCCTTCGTTAGGGAATGAGAATACAGTAAAGTACCGCGTTACCGATCCTGGTATGTCAATATGGCCGTTGGGAGTGGATAGACATGGATATCAGCTTGCAGAGAGGGGCATAAAGTGAGAGAGGGTGGTAGTTCATACTCATAATACATCTCGTTCTTTGAGTTCGTATAAAATAACCAGTTTGTGAGCCCTTCCTGCAGTTTGCGAACTGGCCAATATCTCGCAAAACCGTCCTCCAAAGTTTGCGAACTGACAGATTCGCCCATTGGTCGAACATAGATCGCTGGCCACTAGATACATACTATCACATCGCGGGCAGGAGGAGCGCGGGCAGGATTAAAGGTGTTTGAACCGGGGGCGGTCTCTCTCTCTTTTCGTTGATCTTTTTGTTCTTCCCAATCGCATGCACTTGATTGATTTTCCTTTGTCACAGGGGACGGTGGGTAGCAGGTGGGAGCTCCGCCATCTTGCCGGCTCGCCCGGAGGCGGAGGGGTTGTCTTAGGCTCTGTCATACTCTAATTAGAGTGAACACAGTATGAATAAAACAAAAACAAACATACTATCACATATTAGCCGTGTCCATCATTTGCACGACAAGGATCCCTGCATCTTTGCCTCAATGACTGGTTTGGGCCTTCTCTCCCTTGGAGAACACATCCGGTAAGGTGCTTTAGATTCTGTCATACTCTAGCTAGAGTGAATACAGTATGAATAAAACAAACAAACAAACAAAGGACACATCTGCAGTGGTCTCAAAGGTTCGAACCATTCCCGGTTTGGCGAGTAAACCGGTTCGAACTATAAACTAGCAGTTCAGAACCGATAGTGATCCAGTTCGAACCAGTCCCGTTAGGGTTAAGCCCTGAGCAACAATAGTGTCGGACGCTGGTATGCCAGTTACATAGATGAATGGTATCTTTTGCGCAGTATTATCATACATTCCATAGGTAGTAGGGGATTGCATATTGTGGAATCCCCCGAAAAGACGTCACCCTAACTGAGTCATCAAGAGAATTTGCGAGATTAATTGCGAAGTATATATAAGTATGTTCCGATGTTGACTAAAGGTTTTAGCCTGAAGGCTACCGGAACTAAGGAGGGCACTAACTTTGCCTGCTTGGTACGGAGCCTATCTCTCCTTGAGCCTCGGGCTAGGTGCGGTGCCTATCTCCCCTTGAGCCTCGGGCTGGAGTAGTGCCTTTCTCATGATGCTTCGCTCTTAGTGCTTGAGATGATCTCTTTCTTTATATATGTCTATCTTCTTCTCTCTCTGTACGATAGACAATTGAGCTTCTTCGTTCGTCCCCTTTTGCCCTCAACATCCGACCCATACGCCAAGTTTTCCGGTTGGCCGACAGGTCGACCCATACACCAAATTGTCTTCTTGAAGAATAGGTCGACCTGTACACCAACCGACCGAGGCGCCAAGTAGGAGGTTGGGATCACGGTATTCCCATAAAGGTCCACTTTGAGCCACAACGTTTTCCCTCAACTATCATCACGATTGCAGTTTCGCACCACTAATTACCCTATATTTTTAGGGTCCACTCAAAATTCACTCTATTTAAGTATATCTACCATTTAGCTAATACCCAAGTCTATTCCCACTACCAGTTCTGCTACTGCTGCTGCTTCTTTATCCGCCGCTGCATGAAATACCAAATACAGAGTTCAGTCTATTAATAAGCAAATGTAAATTAGCGAATGGATGAAGTGTAATAGTCTGGTGAGATTTCATAACTTTGTCAATTGGTTGATTTCTTGGTCAGAGAGTTGACTGGTGCACTGGTCAACTGCTTTGGCAATGGTTTGACCGGTACACCAAATTTTCCTTGTTGCCCAACGGGAAAATTTGGCGTATAGGTCGGGACATATATGTATTTGGTTATATGATATTATTCGGAACCGGTTCGGATCGGTTGTTACTATATAACGGGGAGAGCGTGTGCGGAGATTCTACGATGCAGAGTGCAGAGAGAAGAGACAAGGAGAAAGACTCGACTTCTATACAGAGAATCATCGGCGAAAACTTTGATGCTTAGCCACTGAGTCACATGCCACCGGATATGCAACACCGGTTCTTGAGGCAGTCCGGCGGTGCGGTTCAGTAGGCCGAACCGTTCACGCACTGCCGAATTGCAGGTTCGAACCAGTTCAAGCAGAACAGTTGAGACCACTGGAAGCACCTTCACTTGCAGAACTCCGAGGCAACGTCTGCAAGTATTACCTGAGGGAAGACGAGCATGGCGATGGCGTTGTCAATGATTACCAGCTAGCAAAAGAATGTGCCGCAAATTTCAGATTTCATGACAGAGCCAGATGCGCATGGATATGATGGCAAAATTGATCGATCTTGAGCTGCCAATAATCCTATTTGACAATATGCTTCAGCTGCAGTTCATGCAACTGGACTTCCAATCAGAGATGTGGACGGACCATGGGTTTGAGTTATCCCTGAGTAGAGTTTTGCCGCCAACGGATGACTGCACAACGGAGACTGACGGCAAAGGGCAGGAATGTGGACTATAGAAGGAGCACAGAGCAGGAGGTACTGACGCAGGTGTTGAGAGGGGCACTGGTAGTGGTAAGAAAATGGGTACAGAATCTCTAGAAATGGAGGCGAACATGGAACAGGCGCATAGGATGGAAGAAATACCGCTGATAGCAAATATCTACCGGTGTTAATATGGTCGTGGTTAGTATTTGATAATAGCAGTTGTAAAACATCAAGTTTGAACTTAGGAGACCGCTCGGACTTCGTACGTCGAGCCTGGTCGAGTTTCTAGCGAAGGTTTGATCAGCTCCGTCGCTCTTGTACTACTAAAATACGACTGGAACGAACTAGTGTTATAACGGACTATCTAGGGATTTACTCGTCAGATTTTCATTTTCCCGGAAATATAAAATCCCTAACCCACGCTTGAAATGACTAGTAATGGCTAGTGTGGGCGCTTACAATGACTCATGGCATTACTCCGTGTGGGGTTGGTGTTTTCCCTCTTCCGGTAACTTAAAAATCTGACGAGTACTTGGCTATAATACTCTCGAGCGTGTGCTCTACGGTGGCCCGTGCTTCCCTTGCGCGGTAGGAAGTAGAGAGCGCGAATTAAAATACTAATTCCTAGAAACTTAATTGTACTTTCTAAGAGGGCCACAAGGCAATATATATACGGTACGAACATGTACGTTCTCATCTAAATGTAGAGACGGCTGAACTCTGTTAGCCTGTATCAGAGCCATCTCCGTCAGCCCATATCAGAACCATCTCCATCAGCCCGGATGAGAGCCAGCCCAGTCAGTCCGTATGAGAGCTGAGATCGACTGATCCAACACTCCCCCCTCTTGGTACGCTCCGTGGAGCAAGAAACAAACCAAGATGATACGCAACTTGTGACTCCCATAGTAGCCTTCTTAAAACCCTGTTTGGGAGGTGAGCAGGGAAAGAGTACTACTGTATCCTGAGGGCTGTGCATATAAACAAAGAAATCCGTATTCCCCAAAGACAAGTGAAACCACCTTAAATTGAACCTTAAATAGACCTCCAATTGTCCCCCATTACCATAAATCCATTGCTTTCATGAACTGCATATGATAATCCTTACTAAGTGCCTTTGTGAAGATATCTACCGCATTGTCATCTGGGTGTACATAGGTGTAGTTAACTATTTTGCAAATGTGCAGATCCTAACTATTGTGATAACAAGCATGGATGAGGTTAGCACCAGCCCTTCTGATTGCCGGGATGATGAGAGTGAGAGATTGTTGACTGTCAAAGCTATTTGGCAGTGGGGATATGTCTGTTTAAAAATTGTTGATATCATCATGCAACTTAGGTAACCATTACACTCGACCAAACAACTCTGAGCTGGTCACGAACTTGGCTCACAGAGTTGACACTGTGATAGTGCTGTAATTTTCAGACTGCCACAATATTCCTTCACAATTAGTGGGAATAAATTCATTGCCTCACTGAAACTGGTGGCCTGCATTATCATCGTTCCAAATCAAATGGCAGTACCCTACAAGATGATTGCCAATGTTGATGCTGATGTCAATGGCCTTGCAATTGAAATGTAGCAGACAATTAGCAGTAGATTGAGGTACTGAAGAATTCACTTTAAAGTAGATGAAAGGTTTTCGTATTGCTGGGAATGGAAGTTGAAAAGAATAGCAACTGCCTACAAGATCTCTATCTGAGTTGCCAGTGCTAAGTACATTAGCATTACCAAACAGATTAACAGTCTGTCATAAACTTCTAATTTTTGCACACTGCAATTCTCAGCCAAATAAAACTTTATTTTGAAATCCATTGGCATTCAAAAAAGGTAAGTATGGTACCAAAGAAAATATAAGAAATTTGTAATGATATATGCCCCATGAACTTGACTCATTCTCAGACTAATCTCATTGTGCCGGATATTACTGATTAGTCAAATTCTTCAGGCTAAATGTTCATTGTATTATATTTCATTGCGAGTTTTACCTGGATTACAACAGTAGCTATTTTGGTAATGTTTCAAAATAAGAGGCAAACACTATCCACCTACGCATGAATCTGAAAACTCCTATGGTAATGAGAGAGGATAGAAACTGCCAGGTATTGAGTGTTAGGGGGTTGCATTCCTTAAAGTATGTGTATTTATGCAAGGCCCTAGATACTATATTCTTCCTAAGCGTATCTCCAATGAAAGTGAATTGGTAATCTTTAGAGGTCATGTACGCAAAGGGGACAAATGGTAATCGTTCATTCGGATGCTTTCAGATAAATGTTGACCAGATCAAATCGGGGTGTCAAACAATGCTGGCAATACATATAACGAATTGATACTGTATTTCCCTTTCTCGATTTTCAATAATTGCTTCCTTTCAGCTTTCAGTTGTTTCCTAGTTTTGGTAAAGGATCTACACTTCCTTTCTGGGTACATTGTAAAGGATCAGCGTGATAAGCATTTTTCACTGGTACCTCATATTCGTCTGACTCTAACTATCGTTGAATATCGCGGGGTGTTGAAGAAATCTCCCACTCGATACTAGCGGGTTCTTGATCGCCGCTGTTGATTGGTAACTCAGGAGGCCTTTTTGGATTCTTGATCAGCTATCGTAATGATGGGTCCAGCTGAACTAAAGCAGCTATCCACCAAATGCGCTGCGCTGGGAATAGATATTGATGATGATGGAAGGTAGTCAAGAGCTTTGCAAAAGTCCACATGAAGATGTCGGCCTTGTTACGAAAGGTAATACTCAACCGAGGTGCTGTGCTGCCGCTACAAAGCTAATAATAATTTCGTATAATACTAATAGATATATGTATCATAAGAACACAATAATATTGTAAGGTCTCCTTCGCTGGTAAGTTTTTCTGACTGTGCCATGCCAGAGCTTGATCGTTCATTGTCGAAAGAGTGTGATCTCTTTATTTTTATGTTCGAGGGAGTTCCACACCTATACTTCCATGGAAAGATTTGGTTGCTCATGATTGCTCTATTGCGATCGCGACTTACATTCTAATGAATGCGCCCAGTGATTGATTGCCACGCATCCCTTAGGTCATCTTGTTCATATAATGTGGTTTCAAAGCATTAAGCTCCTGAGGTACTCTCACGCAATGCATTCCATCAAATCGTGTCAGAGAGCGTCTCAGATCATACTTCATCTTGAACATCTTGCATCCAGTATTATTCAGTATTTGTATCATCTGCTGACACCTAGCCTAGACAGTGCTTTTTCGCAATACGTTTTAAGAGCTTGTTGCTATTGAATGCCTCGCCTTAATTTGGTTATTCTGCATTGCGTCAGAGATTTAATCGGCAACCAATCGATACTCTGGCAACAGAGATTATGACATGCATCCGTCGTATTATTAACCTGGTGTGACATTGCCATGCATCCTAACTCAAACCAATGATCAGGGTCGCTTCAGGCCTCATATCTTGAGCCAATGTCATAAATCCCTCAGTCAGGTCATGCTTCAGCCGAGACTCCTCTCTTTGGCCCGAGAGCACCCTGATAGCTCTTATCACCTCTGGCGATGAGCCAGAAGTCCCTTGTACACTCAGTTTGACAAACGACTGCCTTGTTTGTGTGTCGGAGTAATCTCCAGTCCAATCAAACATGTCACGCTAGTATCTAAGTAATGAATGTGGTTGAAATCATTATGCTCGGCAGAAGTTTCCTTCGTTCGATCTGGCTATAATGATGCAACATCAAAACTGAATACGCTAAGCAATGAGGTTACCTATTCAATCGACATGCGACTTGTATGGATCCCCGCTCAAGGACATAGGATTTGCTTACTTGTGATATCAAGAATAGGGGTTATGCGTATCACATGACTAGAATGCGAGTAACTCCATGATATGTATACATATACTTTTTGCAAGTACCATTATCACTGTTAAAGGAGAACCCCTAACATTGAGTTAATATGAGGGATAGTAGAATGCTGATACAGTGTGTCTGAGCAGCAAGGCCAGGCCACCCTTGGCGGCGGCTAATAAATGAGTGCCGCGCTGGGCCTGCAGGGTTTTGCGGCCGGACCTGCACGCATCAACTTGGTAGGTGGGTGTTGAATGTGCAGGGTATATCTTGGCTGGTGGGCAGCTGGGCGGCAGGCTTTAATTTCCAACATATAAGCCCAATTGAACAAGTATAAACATATTTTGTTCATATGACACTCAATGCTGGTGCCCAAAGTCTTCAATTTAGAACCCCACCAAAGTAAACTCAGCCATTGTCCATCATAAGTTCATAACCTTGCTATCTGTTCTGGTGAAATGGTGGGAGCTACAAGGCAGAGAGCCCATGATCAACACTTTGCCGCTTCTCTCACTGGCATTGAATGACAATTCGTGACCCAGAGCGGTTCTGGATTAGGACGCGTTGGCACAGGGTGAGAAGAGGTGATAATATCCGGCCGGGTAGATCGACATAATTGGGTGGATCTACGAAATCTCACATCGAGCGAGTGTGACCAAATGGTAGGAAAGATGGATTGTGTATCCGGTTGTAAAGACATACGCCCGTGTATGGCCTCATAGGAAGGTATATCAGAAGATACGGTTGCAAATCTGGATGTCAATATAATAGAGTAGTATAAAGGTAAGTAAGGTAAGATTATCGCTAGAGATCTAAGGCTCGTGGCGAGCCGACTATATAAAGCGGGTATCACCCGGCCCTGGACACGTCACGTACAGCCGTGCCATTACGCCCGTTGTATGATAATAAGATGAGATGACATCTATCAACTTTGGAGTCTCTCAAATATATACTCCCCGTAGCCCAGCTCACTTCTGTCATCCCTGAATCTCCATTCACTCATCATCAGTCAGCCCTCTGCTAAACCGAGGGGTGGTCGTGGTGGGAAACGGATTATGCCGCCACACCAGACCTGCAGTCTTTTCTGGCTCATCCTGGGGGACTGTTTCTTGGCGGCTGGGCAGCTGGCCTGTAGGCTTTTTCTTGGTGGCAGGCCTGCAGGGTTGGTCTTGGTGCCCGGCTAGGCAGCAAACGGACCCAGGCCGGGCCTGGTCACCCTTAGCGCAGGCTTTTAGAAAGGAGGCCAGGCACGGCCAGGCTTGCAGGCCACTAAACAGCCAGGCAGCCAGCTGCGCTGCATATTTACACTGTACTGGGAATATTGTTGTTCCAATGGTATGAAGCTTGTTCAAAATCTCAGTGAGCTTTCTGAACACTTAGAATCATCTTTCCTTTGGTAACACATTCTAGTAATTTGTGAACCAGAGTTATATCAATATTGCTATTATCAGTTTGCACATTTAGATAGGGTTGAACCGAATTTCAATCTTCAAAGTTCCAAAGTTATTCTAGAGAAGAAATGTAAAATACCCAATGATTTCAGTAGTTCAGATGTCAATTATTACGGAGTGGTCTGATCTGGTCTAGTGTGGCTGCAGTCAGCATAATTTTTTGACAGCAATCAGAACAGTCAAATATTCTGGCACACTGGAATGTGCTTGGTTGGGACTAGTCAACTTGGGGCATTTGAGCAAATCTGTCTGGGAGTTATTAACATGCTGAGACACCAAAGTGCATCCTAAATGGAGACCAACACATGCAGACTCATACATACTGATGTGAAATGATACAGCTTGAAGGCAGAGAGTTCATTATCAGCTCTCCACAGCAGCTCTAATCACATTCAAACAGCATTCCTGAGAAAAATTGATTCTGGCTCTGGTACTTTGGATGTTTCAGTGACTTCTTGATGATATGGGAGTCTTAACCGCGATAATCAATACAATATTGGTTGGAACTTAGTACAGACCTCTATCAGCAAAATGTTCACTTATTTTTCTTTGACACATCGCAACATAAAATGTCTTCAAACCATTGCCCAGAAGACACTGATAATACAATTGTGGGCACTGAGGTTGTGACGAGAAACCACCTCCTGATTGTTTGCAGGATGAAATAAACACAAGTCAAGATAGCATGTGACTAGTGTTAGCAACGGTTCCAAATTGGCGGGTCAGTTCCGGGCCCGAGTTGGAACCGAACTGGAACGATGGCAACTGGTTTTACCCCATCAAAAGACCGAACCACACCGAACGCGAGGTTTTTTGGCCGGTTCCTCATTTTCGCAAACGCACAAGTTTAACTCCAATTAAGTATTTGAGTTGTGATCATATCACAATATGATATATACGTAAAAGATGCAGTTTTGGATGCTCTTTCACCCCCAATTCTCCACATTGCGATCCGATTATTATTCACAGGGTCGCTTTGAAAAAGACCGAATGTTCAGCGTTATTCTACAGCAACTCAACGAATACTGATTGGATCGGATTATGGAGAATGGGAGGTGAAAGAGCATCTAAAAGTGCATTTTTTAGATATATATCATATTGTTATATGATCACAACTCAAATACCTGATTAGAGCCAAAACTCTGAGTTAGCGAAAATGAGGCTGTGCTGCATGAGAGACCCCGCCAAAGAACTGCAGGATTATGTGCGGTCCGGGAAACATACCTGCCAAGACAAAGCGGGTCGGGTTTTTGGCGGGTTTGGAACCGATCCGAACCGAAACGCCGGTCACAACTTGGACAGCTGGCGGGTTACCCGGACCCGTAGCTGACACTACATGTGACCCAATATCCATGTCCCATAACATCTGTGTAATGGATAATGTGAATCGCGTTACTATTTTGGTGGGGGCCGTTTCAATACAGGTATAGGTCGGCAAACACAGATACTATATGGCGGAATGCTGAAGGTGGGACCATTTATCCATATGTCGCAGAATTTGAATATTGAATTCTTGGCTTGAAGATGGAGAGCAAGAGTATGTAGCATCAAGATTGTTGTGATTGAAAGAAGTAATTGGGAATAGAATTCTTAATAATATTATAGCCAGATTTTCAGTCGCTGGGTTGAGGTTAAGGCTACACTTCCTGCCGGAAAATTGGAACTTTTCAATTTCGAACTCTATCTTCCGACTAGAAGTTGGAAGTCTATGAATCCTCTGGCCGGAAGTTGAAAATTTCTCACCAAAAATTGCATCATTCCCTGACTGGAAGTTGAAAATTTCTCCCAGGCAGAATTTTTTTAACCCTCCAGCAGGGAGATATGAGTTTTTACCACTATTGAATTTTGCCTTCCGACTAGAAAGCTTTTAGATTCTGCCTGGTAGATCTCAATTCTCCACTCAGAAAGTTGAAACCTTCCCAAGAGGAATTGCATTCTCAGATCGGAAGTTGAGAATTTCCCCCAGGCAGGTAGCATTGAATCTTCCAGCTGGAAGATGATAGATTCTACCAGCTTTGAACTAAGCCTTTCGAGTAGATAGCTTCTAAGTTTTGTAATGTAGATCCCAATCATCCGCCCGGACAATTGAAACTCTCCCAAGAAGAATTTCATTCTCCGACCAGAAGTTGTGAATCTCTCCCAGCCAGGTATACTGAATGTTCCGGCCGGAAGATGATAGTTTCTACCAACTTTCAATTCAGTCCTCTGACTGGAATGTTTCAAGCTGCTGCTAGGTAGATTTCAATTCTCCAGCCCGAAGTTGGAACTGTCAAATGAGCAAACCATCCTCAGACCAGAAGTTGTGAGTCAATCTAGGCCCATAATTATTCCTCTGGCCGGAAGTTGAAACTTTCGCGCAAAGAATTGCATTCTCTGACAGGATGTTGAGAATTTCTCGCAGGCAGATGGTATTTCATCTTCAGGAAGGAGGATGATAGTTTGTACCAGCCTCGAACTCAGTCAACAGACAAGAAAGTTCTGGGCTTCTGTTAGATAGATCTCAATTCTGCAGCCGGAAGTTGAAACTTTCCCAAGAACAAATGCACTCTCCGACCGGAAGTTGAGAATTTCTCCCAGGCAGGTCATATTCAAACATCCGGCCGGAAGATAATTTTTCCTACTAGTGTTCAACTCAGTCTTTTGACTAGACATAGTCGAACTTTTCCTAGGTACATTTCAATCCGCCAGCCGGAAGTCGAAACTTTCCCAAACAGAATTGCATGCTGTGACCGCAAGTTCGGAATTTCTCGCAGGTATATAACATATAATCTTCTGGCTGGGAGATGATAGTTTCTATCAGTGTGGAACTCAGTCCTCAGACAAGAAAGATGAAAAATCTCTGCTAGGCAGATATCATTTCTCTTGCCGGAAGATGGAAGATTTCAATTTAGCACTACATCCCCCGACCAGAAGGTGGAATTCTATCCAAGCCTAAAGCTAATCATCTGGCCAGAAGCTGAAACTTTCCCACAAAGAATGGAATCCTCAGACCGGAAGTTGAGAATTTCTCCCAGGCAGATAGTGTCGAATCTTCCGCCCGGAAGATGATAATTTCTGCCACCATCAAACTCAGTGTTCCGAATGGAAGGTGCCAAGCTTTAGCTCGGTAGATTTCAATTCTTCTGCCAGAAGTTAAATCTTCCCCAAGAAGAATGGCATTCACCTATTGGAAGTTGAAACTTCTCTCTGGCTGATAGTATTGAATCTTCCAGCTGGAGTGTGATAGTATCTGCCAGCTTTGGACTCTGTCTTTCAACTTGAAAATTCCAATCTTCCGCTCGGTGAAACTCACATTTCCGGCCGGAAGATGTAACTTCCTGAAGAAGAATTGCATATTCTTCGACTGGAAGTTGGGAATTTCTCCCCGTCAGATAATATTTGCTCTTCCGGCCAGAACATCATAGTTTCTACTAGCTTTAACCTGACTCTGCCAACTAGTATGTACTAAGCGTCTGCCAGGTACAAGGATTCCACCATTCCGGACGGACCAAGTCTGAGGTAGGCCTCAGTCCAGTCCAGTGCAAACGGACGGTTGGACTGGACTGGACCACAGACTGCGAGTCTTGGACTGGATGGGCTTGGTCTGGACTAGTCCACACACGCTTACAATTTCAATATTGTTTCATAGTCTAGTATCACTGAAAACATGACTCATCCTCACATTTGATAACCTCTCACCTTTGAGTACCCACTCTGGGTGAAATTATGACAGTTCTATCTGCATATTCGGTACCATCAAGATATATTTCTCCCACTAAAAAACTGATAAAGTGAGGAATATACCCTAACCCTGGAGACTGCGCTGGACTGGTCCATTGCTGGACTGGTGGAATCAATGGCTAGGTAGACCTCTATTCTCCGGCCGGAAGTTGAAATCTACCCAAGCAGAATGGGATTTTTCTACAGAAAGCTTGGAATTTCTCTTACGCAAATAGTACTGAATCCTCTGGCCGGAATGAATTAGTGTCTGCCAACTCTGAACTCAGTCTTACGACAAGAAAGTTCATAACTTTGCTAGGTGGGGCTCAATCCTCCCGTCGAAAGTTGATAATTTCCCAGGAAGAATGGCATTCTCTGTCCGGATGATGAAAACTTCTCCCAGGCACGTAGTATTTAATTTTCTGGCTAGAAAATGCCAGTTTCTGCCAACTTTGAACTCAGTCCTTCAAATATAATGTTCAGAACTTCTGCAAGGTCAGGCTAAGTCCTCCAGCCGGAAGTCGAATCTTGGTACCTCGTCGGCCACTGGGGGACCACCATGCAGTCGTATATGACATGGTCCAGTTACTGTCGACCATGTAGGACTTTCTAAATCCTCCGACCGAAAGGTTGAGCATTTCACTCAGGCAGAGATGAATCCTCCGGCCGGACGTCCAGATTTGGCACCTGGCGTAGCAAAGAGGTCAACCATGAAGTTGCATATGGCAAGGTCTAGTTGTGGACAACTATGTGTGACTTGCTCAATCCTCCAACCAAAAGGATGAGAATTATTCACAGCCATGTGGTAGCCAATCAGCCGACCGGAAGATCTGAGTTTCTAGCAGCCATGATCTCAGCTCTCCAAGCAGAGAGTTGAAAATGTCTCCCTGGCAGATCTCTTTCTTCCAGCCGGAAGATGGTACTTAGTATCAGTTCTACCAAGGGAGACCACCTTGAAATCACGTGTGGCATGGTATAGTTATGGGCGAGCATGTGAGACTTTCTGAATCCCCAGACCGGAAAGTCAAGGAATTGTTCGAGGCAGGTCTGATTCTCAATTCTCCGGCCGGAAGTTGGAGCTTGGTACTTTGGTCTATCAAGAGGACCACCATGAAGTCACATATAGCACAGTCCGGTTATGGGCCACTACATGAGACTGTTTAAATCCTCAGTCCAGTGATTTGAGGCATTCTCCTACTCAGGCTCAACACTTTCTTCTGCCCGGAAGATTGCTACTCATCAGAATTACATTTGCAGGCCTGAATCTTCTGCCTGCAGGTTGCAGCATTACAAGGTAGCCCCTAGGTGAGCCGGATTCTGTACTGGAAAGTCACAGTATGAATCTATGTACCCTGCAGTCATGTTCTGGGTTCCAATTTGGGTTCAGGTCACTTACTCCCATCCAGGACATTGCAGTGAGAAAATATATATTGGGGAATCCTCCGGCCAGAAGTTGTGTATTACAATTGAGGCTGGATGTAGTGCATTGAGGTCTCGCTCGGATCCGGGTGTGGTTCTGTTCAGGTCGTGGTCGGGTCCTGATCAGGTCAGTTTCGGATCCTGGTCGGGCCCTGTTCAAATCCCGTGGAAGTTTTTAGTATCATTCCTTCAGGGATTTATGAAACCATTCGACATTGTTTATATTCATGTTCTGTTCGGGATTACCTAAAACCATCTTCGATCCGTATATGATTCTTACTAGGTATGTAGCGGCATCGCCAACCCCGTTGGTAAAAAAGAATCCGAAACCCCAAAACCGATGAAATTCAGCCAGCTCTCGGCCGGTTCACATTATGTCTGGCCAGCTGAGATCTATCCAATGAAGATTGCCTCCAGCAAGCGCAGAGTTAGCCCGTCAAGATCATTTCCAGCCAGCCGAGAGCCAGCCCTTACAGCCAGCGAAGAGCTAGCCCGTCCAGATTGTGTCCAGCCAGCAGGGAGCCAGCCTGGGCAGATCGCATCCAGCTAGCCAAGAATAATCTCAGAGTGAGTATGTCAGCATTGTCTAGATCATCTCCAGCCGGCCAAAAGTCAGCCCGTCAAAATCATATTCTGTTGACCATGGTCAGCCCGTCCAGATGATATTAAGTCGATCAAGTGCCAGCCAATCGTGACCATGTCGAACGAGCAGAGAGCTGGGCCGTCCACCCATCTCGATTGTCTCCACAAATTCGAGAGCCAGCCCATCAAGATTATGTTCAGATCACGTCCAGCAAGCCGAACCCTTCCAGATTGTATCCAGCCAGTAGAGAGTAAACCTGTCTTGATGGGCTCCAGACATTTGAGAGCCAGCCTGTCCAGATTGGGTCCAGCTACCCATGGGGGAGCCCATCCAAATGATATCTAGCCAGACGGGAGCCAGCCGGTCCAGATCACATCCAGCCAATGTGTCTAGATCGTTTCCAGCAAGTTGTGAGCCAGCCCAGCAAGATTGCATCGAGCCAGCTCAGATTGCTGACCAATAGCTGTTGTGAGAGCCACACTCAAGCAAAGAGCCACAGTTCACTAATCCTGATTGAAAAAGACCATCTGCCAACCAATGAGCATTCTGAAATTTGCCACAGAAAGTGTCACGGCTTGAGCTGCGAGTAATGGATTGAAGGGTTTAGTGCCACCGAAAGATGGAGACGTGGATGGACGCTGAGATGGCGTAGGAATGATAGAAGATGGTGGCGGTATAATTTGTCACTATAAGGGAGTGGTTTGAGGTGTTCCGACGTCGGATGTTATGGTGTGGTTGTACTGATAAGAGTTGTGTTGATGGTGTGTAAGATCATAGTTGGGTATTCGGATGGTACATCGGAACATAAGGAATGATTCGATGGTGGCAGACGAAATGTATATAAAGAAAGGTTGTTTGGTATTGGAGGATTTCCTTTCTTCTCTCTTTACTCGTTCTCGGGTAGAGCAAAGCAAGTTACTACTTTGAACCAGCTTCGACTGTTGTCTTGTCTTGATTCCCTCGAAGCAAATATCAAGCCTCTTGCTCGGTTTTCCGATATCACATTATTGTTAGCAATATCACCTACATCCGACCTCGCCCGTTACAGTAAGATGATACATACCACCATCAACTAATGAGAATGCTTCGAGCTGACGAACCACTGTGGATATATTATAGATGTTGGTGCCATCAAAACCTCACCTTCCCTATCGAACCCCATCCTATCATACTTTCCCATGTTACAGGCCCACCACCTTTACTCCCTGGTTCAAACATGAAGATACATTTCTATCATCTTCGCCATTTATCTGTAGAAGTTAGCGATTTATGATAAAACATCCTATGAACTCTGCTAGATGTTATACGTCATTGATTTCTCCCTTGTGTAACACCTTGTTTACACCAGGATGGACATTACTGCTGCAGAAATGGAAGATAATCAAACATATTACGCTAACCATACCATGAAGTGCGAATGCTGGTTAGTGTTAGCAACGGGTCCGGGTAACCCGCAAGAGGTCCGGTCTTTGGCCGGCGGTTCGGTTTGGTTCGCGTTGTTACCCGGCCAAAAACCCGAACCGCTATGTCTTGGCGGGTTTCTTACCTGGACCGAACCTAAAACCCTGTGATTTTTGGCCAGGTAGGAACCGGAACGCCGGTCCATTTTGCGGTTCCTACATTTTTGGCTACAATTAATTATTTGAGTTCTGATCGTATCAAGACATGATGTGTAGGTAGATTGTGCAGTTTAAGCCGATCGTTCACATCACGCTTTTAGAATTGAGACCCGACTGATACTCGTTGAGTGGCTGTCAAATAAGCTTCCAATTTCACTGATATTCGCGGGTTTTCGACAGCGACTCAACGAATATTGGTCTGATCGCAAATCTGAAAGCGGGAGGTGAAAGAGCGGCTGAAACTGCACAATCTGCGTATACATCATGTCATGATACGATCAGAGCTCAAATACTCAATTGGAGCGAAAGATCAGGGCTTGCAAAGGCCGGGTTTTGAGGTGGAAACCGGCCCAAATGCTAACAGTCCGGGGTTTTCATGTGGTAGAACCGTTGCCACGGTTCGGTTCCGGTTCCAACCCTAACCCGGAACCGTTCTAGCGGGTTGAAACTGTTGCTAACCCTAATGCTGGTGCACGAGACGAAGAGGAATTGGATTCTAGTCTGACTTCTGTTTCTTGGATTTTTGATTTCAAGATTCTAGAAGTAGGTTCTTATCTTATCAGATACTTGAATTTTGATTCATTGACAGCAGATGAAGTACATTTTGGTACGCATATTGTGATTGAGTCTTGCGAGTAGTACACAAAAGACAATCGCACTTGTGACCTCGAGCTGCATTGGAGCTAAGGACTGTGCATATTGAGTCCAAATTGATGGTTGTTTCATCCTGTCTTTTGAGCAACAATTATCTGTCAACACTCTACAGTGACATTTTATTCCATGTCATCATATGAAACTGTCAGTTGTTCCTCGTGGCCCTCTTCCTCCCAATCATCCACCTCCCATTCTACAATGATCTTATCCTTCTTGTGAGCTTCTCCTTACGCAATATCCTGTTTGGCCAAATCAATTCCTGGGAAATATGGAGTAGTATCCTCCATGCAATCCTCACCGGAACAGGGATCAGTCTGCTTTGAAGCTACTTCTTGTTGATTATAGCCTGATTTTCAGTCACTGAGTTGAGGTTAAGGTTACACTTCCAGCCGGAAAATTGAACCTTTTGAATTTCGAACATTATCTTCCGACAAGAGGCTGGGAGTCTCTCAATCCACCGGCGGGAAGTTGAAAATTTCTCACAAAAAATTGCATCATTCCCCGACCCGGAAGTTGGGAATCTCTCTAAGCCAGCGAGTATTTGACATTCCGGCCGGGAGATATTAGTTTCTTCCAGTATTGAACTAAGTCTTTTAAGTTGAAAGCTCACAGATTCTGCTAGGCAGATCACAATTGTCCGCATGGAAAGTTGAAACTTTCCCATGAGGAATTGCATTCTCTGACTGGAAGTTGAGAATTCCTTCCAGGGAGGTAGCATTGAATCTTCCAGCAGGAAGATGATAGTTTCTACCAGCGTTGAACTAAGCCTTTCAGGTAGATTATAGCCAGATTGTCAGTGGCTGGGTTGAGGTTAAGGCTACACTTCCGACCGGAAAGTTGGAACTTTTGACACTAGAACTACATCCTCCGACCAGAAGATGGGAGTCTGTGAATCCTCCGGCCGGAAGTTGAAAATTTCT
>Ga0307512_10003519_pt1 | contig 18099 bp, 19 predicted proteins | sample 14_EM_MG_FD_200267 | JGI IMG/M metagenome (GOLD analysis project Ga0307512, IMG submission 200267) | Populus trichocarpa ectomycorrhiza microbial communities from riparian zone in the Pacific Northwest, United States - 14_EM | ecosystem: Host-associated > Plants > Roots > Unclassified | place...
CTGGTTTGGGAGTGTACAGTCAAGCAGGCTGGCTGTGTACCATTGAGTGCAAGTGGGAGCGTCCTTGGGAGCATGCCCGGGAGTGTACTTGAGAACGAACTCGCAGTGTACTTGGGAGCGTCTTGAGAGCTTACTTGGGAGCATAAGTCAAGCAGGCTGGGAGTGTACAATCGAGTGCAATCAGAAGTGTACTTCAGAGCGTACTTGAGAGCGTGCAACGAAGTGCATTTGGCAGTTGTATTGAATGCAGCATGATGTATAGTATCAAGCGCCCATAATCGCATGCGTATCATAGTAATCTAGTCAAATTGCAGCTCCATAGGACCTCATAGTGCCACGCGTCAAATATGCTATAAATTACTGGCCCAAAAACAGCTTCTCTATGAGTTACGCGTCGCGTAAGGTCATTTTTCCCGGTGGACCAAGGGATTATAAAAGGATCACATTGTTTCGGCAATGAAAAGGACAACCGGACTTGAAATGAAAAGATGATACCTACCAGCGGAGAAAGATCCTTATTTATTATTGTGTTTTTATGATACCTACATCTATTATATTGTACCTGGAATCTAATAGCTTTGTGTAGCGGCAGCTTTGCACCTTCGAAAAGTATTCCTCGTCTGAATGCCAATAACCTTTGAGAATGATAACGACGTTATCATATACACTTCTGAGTGAATTATATCACACGCAAGAAGAACCCAGCAAATCTTCGTGGCGCAGTGTGTGTGGTGGCTAGCTTTGGTTGTTGGACTTGAGCAGGGATTAGTTTCCCATATCGATAGGCTCCAAGGCCAAGAAGATTCGACATCACAAGAGCAACTTCCCTGAGAAGTTTCGGCTATCCCTAGGGACCTTACTGAGGATCGATGGGTTGATCAAGTACTAGACTGTACTGAGCAGTACTTAAGAGAGTCTAAGTGTTTAAGAGAAATAGCAGCTTTGAAGATCTCCAGGCAAACAACAACTGGTCAAATTAATCCATCAGGGAGAATTAGGAGATCCTTAAGGTAAGCCAAGAGGATATCCAAAGACGTTGTGACCAATAAGCGGAAAGATTATAGCAAGACAGAAGGGATTGACAATAGCGAGATATCAAGAAGGAAAGCAGCGAACGAGTGCTTACGTTGCGCTTGGCCTTTCGATAGGAAAGGAAATCATCGAGTCAAGGATTGAGTCCGACGGATTACATTAGATAAGGGAACTGCTATATTCCCTAAGGATAGGAACGACCAGAAGCCAACTGAATCATCATAAGGAAGTGATCCTGCGGATAGTTCCGATTCTGAAGATAATATAGATTAGGATCTACGGTCGTACGCACCTTGAGTACTTAACGAAGTATCTTGGATAGGTGTTGTTACCCCGGAACAAGAATTGTGAGAGACCATCAGACCTTACGATGATATCACCATACACCCACCCGGTAGGTCAAGCCTGTCTGGCGAGTTGTGGTCTTTTCCGGACTTACGAAGCTGCTGGTCTCTTCCGCCAGTTGGGGTAATCCACTGCGATAACTTCAAAGAGACCCCGCAGCGGGCGATAGCGAGGACCATCAAATGGCAGTAGTCTAATCAGGGCAAGCAGGTTTAAGGAATGGGGGTCAAGCACTAATTGCAAGTCTTTGGGAAGTTATGCCCACTGATGGAGGATGGGAGTTTGGCTGTGGCTGGGAGTCGGAGCAGCACCCACCTTTTGGCCGGTCTTCGCTGGAAAAAATGTATACAGGGAGTGACGAAGACAATAAGAAGTTATGAGGGAGAATGCGGGGGGCTTTGGCTGCGACCGTGCCGTGTGGGTTTTAATTTCGGGGCTTCGGGTGTTGTCAGATTCTGGTGGTCTTTAGAGTTTCAATTTGCGTGGAAGCGGTTATAGGGTCTTCTGTATATGAATGCCATGGCCGCAAGCGGCTGAATGCAAAACGATTACAACAACAACAACAACTGTTAGTACTGCCTTACACCATGACTGTTAGGGGTTTTCCTTTAGCAGCGGTAATGATACATGAATGAATTGCAGCAAGTACATGTGACTATTCATGCTGAACATGAGGTCATGTGCAAAACACCTACTTGTGGGCATCATCGTGTTTGTGAGCCGAGTAATCTTTAGCCGGATTATAATCGGGCCACATGTCAATCAAACAGTCATAGGTCTGCCCTGACTAGCGAATTCACTTATGATGATGTAATTATGTCGCCATTACTGGGAAGTGAAATGCCTTCAGCAGTGCGCATAATTATTGGCCACACTTACTATATCTTAGCTAGTGGGACAACACACAGTTAAGTTGCGCTTAGGCAAAATTACGAGTGCAGCAGATGATAACGCGATGCATACTAAGTCAAACCAAAGAGCAGGGTCGCTTCAGGCCTCAAATCTTTAGCCAAAGTCATTAATCCCTCCGACACCGCATGCTTAGGTCTCGACCTTCCGTAACCCGGGGAGAGCCACAAGGTGTTCTCACTGCTTAGCGCATAAGCTTGCAGATTTCCTCATACTCATTTATTGCAATGTCATACCAGTTAATAAATACGAGGTATGCGTGTCATGATCTACATTGGCAGAGTATCGGTTGGTCGCTGATTAAATCTCTGATGCAATGCCAAACATCCTTATCTAAGGTGAGGCAATTAATAGCGAAGAGTAATTATAAAATTGCGAAAAGCACTGGCTCGACATACGTGTCAGCAGATGTTCCAACTACTGAACTATTACGGGAAGCAAGATGTGCAAGTTGAATTACGATCTGATATGCTGTCTGATATGATTTAATATACTGGATGGCCTGATATTGATCAGGAGCGTAAAACTTTGAAACCACATTATATGAACATGATAACCTAAGGGAAGTGTGGCAATCTATTATCGGATGATAGAGAGCAATCATGAAGCAACGGAATCATAGCATGGAAGTATGGGTCCGAGTATCGTCGAACATGACTATAAAAAGATCACATTGTCCCGGCAATTTGAGAACAAGCTCTAGCAGCACACACAGTCAAAAACCTACCAGCGAAGAAGAACATAAAATATTATTGCGTTTCTATGATACCTATATCTATTGTTATTATACAAATTATTATTAGCATTGTCACAGCAGCACTGTACCTGTAAATGAGTATTACTTTCAAAAGCGTAGCCGATATATTACTCTGGACTTTTGGGATGTTGTTGGTTACCTTTAGGAAACGACAATACCTTTTCGCAGCACAGTGAATTTGGTGGATAGCCACTCTATTCCAGTTGGATCCAGTGTTGGGATACTTAATCGATCATCAAAAATTCCCGTCAGACATTGAGGACGGTAACAAGGTTTGGGAACCTTTACGAGTGTTAATCGAATAAGGGATTTCATCGACACCCTGAGATATTAAGCGATTGTCAGAATCAGTAGAATATATGGCACCTGACCAGCATACGTACCGACCTGATCCATTACGGTGTACTTGGAAAGGAAGAATCAATCCTTTACCAAAAACAAACAAATATCTTAAGGCCGAACGGAAGCGGTTGTTAAGAGAAAAAAGGAAGAATGGTATCGATTAGATATATGTACTGTGAGTACTGTTTGACACCCCGGTTGGACCTAGTCAGCATTGATCTTGAAGGATCAGAATCGACGATTACAATTTGTCCCCTTTGCGTATAAAATCTCTATCTATTGCCAATTCCGATTAATTGGAGATACACTTAGGAAGGATGTAGTATCTAGGGCCTTGCAGAAGTACGTTTACTTCAAGGAAAGCATCCCCCTAACAATGACATGCTTTAGTCGAAATCTTTTTAGAAGCTTCTGAATCAACCAATATGATTCGTCCTCTGTGTGTATATGATTTATTTCAGTTGCCCATTCATTTTGTCTGGAAATACGCATTAGCATTACGATAAGAACTACAGCCATGGATAAGGATCTTATACACAGTACCTAGGATGTATGAGTATGTTAGTGGAAGCACCCCTGTAACATCCACCACTACCAGCTTGCTCTCAGCGAAGCCAGTTTCACCCCTACTGGCGATGCCAGATCCACCGCTGCCAGCTTGCTCCCAGCAAACCGAGATTGTCAGAGAGGTGAGCCTTGTGAACATGTCAGAGTGGTGAGACCATGCATGTCAGAGCTTTAAACATGAGTATGTCACAGTTGAAAGAGCAAGCATATCGGTTGTGAAAGAGAGCATGTCAGGTTTCTGGGAGTGAGCTTGTTAGAGTTGTGGGAGTGAGCTTGTCAGAGTTGTGAGAGTGATCATGTTAGAGTGGTTGGAGCAAGCTTGTCAGAGTCATGGGAGTAAGAGTTGACCAAGGGGGCATGTTCGAAATAAAAGAGTCCATGTTAAAGATTCGACAAAAGTTGTCAGAGTAGTAAATAAAAGAATCATTGTAATGACAATATAGTATAATCCATGAATTGCAGTATATAATACATGCACTACAGTTGAATGACAGTAATAATACAGTTGTGTTATGGGTAAATTACAGTTGTGCTATCGATAAATTACAGGTGAATTATCACGGTTCCAGATAATGGCTCTGGGGTAGTTTGTATTATTTCGTGTTTTCAGTGTTATGGGAGGTGACTGTAGGCCATATGGCTTATGGCAGATTACCCATATCGAAATAACATTTTCCAGATAGGCGAAACCACTTGTTCGGATTCTGAAGGAGGATACAGACCATGTTGATCTCAAATGAACTGAGGAAGAGCAAGCTAAACTAAAAACCCTTGTGGAAAGATACACTTCACAAGGTGTTTCAGGAGCATGGAAGGTATATAGATGGTGGATTGCCTGTTTCTCATTACTATTGGGAGACACCAAGGATCTCAACGATGTTTCCCCATGATTGTACAATGAATAGCCACTCAATACCTGGGTGGATTTTCCAATTTTCTGAGGGCTGAGGGACACATTTCTGGCAATGCTCCTTAGTGTTTGCAATGGTTCCAACCCGCTAGAACAGTTCCGGGTTAGGGTTGGAACCGGAACCGAACTATTGCAATGGGTTTTGCCACACTAAAACCCGGACCTTTGCAATTGGGCCGGTTTCACCACAAAAACCAGGCATTTCAACCCCACAACTTTGGCTCTTATTAAGTATTTGAGTTCTGATTGTATTGTGACATGATCAATATGTAGATTATGCAGTTTTAGCCGCTCTTTCACCTCCCACATTCAGATTTGCAATTTGACCAATATTGGTTGAGTTCCTATCGAAAACCCGCCAATTTTGCACAAAATTACGCGTTATTCCCCTGCAATTCGACTAAGGTTGGTCAGATCGCAAATCTGAATGCGGGAGGTTGAACAGCGGCCAGAACTACACAATCTACGCATTGATCATGTCATGATATGATCAGAACTCATAAACTTAATTGGAGCCAAACTTGCAGGAGCCATATAATGGACCAACAGTCAGGGTTCAACCCGGCCATAAAACCGCGGGTTGATGTCCAGTCCTGGTTACAACTCCGCCAAGACAAAGCAGGTCGGGATTCTGGATGGGTCTGGACCTGAACCGAACCTTGTATCCGGTCGAAACCTGCACTGCTGGCGCGTCGCCTGGGCCCATTGATACCACTAATGCTCGTCAATGCACTAGCAGAGTATCCCGAACCTCACAAAGACCAAGCATCAAATGAGGTACTCTTGGACAATCCTGCAAGCAATAAAAGCGCCTTGCGTTGTGCTCTTCCTCCTCAAAAGGCAGTGGTATTTTGTCTTCTGCCAGGCCACGTCCATCATTTCATCAGCAAAATGTATTTTCGTCACAGGAAGCCTCCAGGAGTGTCTGAGAGGATATGGAGTGTAAACTTGGATGTGTCAATTTCAGGAGAATATCAGACCATAGGAGGGCATTCCGGCCCACCTTGGGAGTAACTGGGATCTCTGATAACGGGTACAGGAGTACCATGGGAGTGATTGTGATAAGTTTGGGAATACATCGGAGCGCCGGAGAGAACATTTGGTGCATCTGGGAGTGTCGCCAAACCAACGCGGGAATCACAAGCAAACTCTGAGAGATGACTGGGTTCTTAGGAATATTTATTCAGAGGACTGCAGGTGTGATCTGGGACTCTCCGGATGTACACCAGCAATGATCGATTTCCCTCAATGGCGCATATGATGAATGGATTATTGTTCATTATCACTTTGGAATCATACTAGCTATCATTGTCTTCAACATAGTATTTTTTGCCTTGCTACATCAAGGAACCAAAGAAAAAGGCAAGTGATTCAAACATACACCCAGGTACACCGAAACAATAACCCGACCAAGCGATCCAATGATATCAACCAAACATGGTGTCAGCATCGGCAAAATGTAATTCGGTCTGCAAGCCACACGCAATCTACCCAGACACTCCGGGCGACGTCACCAGTGCTTCTAAGTACTTCCAGACGCTCCCAGACCCCCCTGGAGCTAAGCAAAGTGCTCTCAGACTCTGCAAGAGCATTCTCAGGTGCTCCTGAAAGCACCTGCAGTTATGGAGGTGCATTCAGGATGCTCCATCTAGGATAGTCAAAATTTGGAGCTCCTGAGACCTCTGCGCAGATCTGCGGGAAACTTCGAGAGAAGCTGAGACAGATGCACAGCTCTGTGGGATACTTCGGGAGCAGCCAAGACCGCTGCGCAGCTCTGCGGGAGACTTGATGCCATAAACTCACCGAAGTGGTTCTTACATAACCACATGGCATTTCGTCTTATCATATTCATCTTTGTTACAGTCACAAGATTCGCTACATCATAATATGGCATGCATTGTTTCAGTCTCTCTCTATATATACATACAGTCAATCTGGCCGCAGATGGTACTGAAACATAATCAGTGGAGCACCAGGCCACGCCCATTGAGAGAACTTTTAGAAATGCACCGTTTGGAGGCTGTTGCGGTGAAACGATGGAGCTAGAAGGCAGAGAGCCCACCATTAACACTCCGCCGCACCTCGTGCGACTTCCAAACGGAATTCATGAGAAAGAGCAGTTCTCATTTGAGGAGTGTAGGAGTCGGGTGAGAAGATATGATACTACCCGGCGTTGAAGATCTCACGCAATTGTGTGGATCCACGATATCGCGGACAGAGCGAGTGAGACCAAAAGTTGGGAAAGCTAGAGTGTGTATTGTAATTGTATGATAAGATGAGATGGAAATGAGATGATGCTTATCTACTCCGGGGTCTGCCCAATATATACTCCCCGTCACTCTTTCCACCTCCGTTACCCCTGTATCTCCGTACACCCTGCCGTCGCTGCTTAAAGATGTACTCGGAGGCTGTAATCGAGCAAGTTTGGAGATACACTTGGTGGCCGTGATCGTGTGAACAAGCAGGCCATAATCGAGCCAGTTCGGAGATACACTTGGAGGCCGTGATCGAGCAAGTTTGGAGATACACTTGGAGGCTGTGATCGAGCGAGTTTGGAGGCTGTAATCGAGCGAGTTTGGAGATGCACTGGGAAGCCATGATCGAGCGAGTTTAGAGATACTTCGAGGCTGTGATCGAACGAACTTGGAGGCCATAATTGAGCGAGTTTACACATACACTCGGAGGCTGTGATCGAGCAAGTTTGGTGATGCACTTGGAGGCCGTGATCGAGCGGGATTGGAGGAGTACTTGGAGGCGGTCAATCTGGAGGTGGGCAATCTGGAGGCGGTATTTCGGGAGGGAGGCGCGATGGGAGCTGAGACTCTATTCATTGGTTAACTTGTGATGATGGTAATGTAGAGAATTGAGTACAACATAGTCTGCCGAGAGATGAGAGACTGGCTGGGAGCAGGAGACAGTCGATCTTGGGATGATGCAGTACACGGTGTATGCAGTACTCAGTGTATGCTTTACAGGGTGTATGCTGTGCTCGGTGTATGCTGTACTCGGTGTATGCTGTACTCGGTGTATGCTGTACTCGGTGTTAACTCTTGATCATGGCATCGAGAGATAGAGAGGGATGACTTAACTTCGTGTTCCTAGGTGATGGTAGACTTGAGGACGAGAAAGAGAGAGATGAGAGGAGATGGGGAAATGATCATGACAAACTGGGACTTAAGAGAATTTCGTGTGCGAGGCAATTTACCATTCCCAATACAGCCGGTATGAGTCCCGATCCGGCGTGTAATGCCACCGATACGAGATCTTCCCAACCCAACCAGGCAAGTCATACCCTTGATTTCTCATATCCGCTCGTATCCTGCACATCATTCTCATCCTCATCCCCCATCTCTCTCTGTCTCGTCCACAACTCAACCATCATCGCCGAACACAAAGTTAAGTCATCCCTCTCCATCTCTCCATGCCATGATCACGAGTTGACATCGAGTACAGCATACACCGAGTACAGCATACACTGAGTACAGCATACACCGAGTATAGCATCCACCCAAGATTGTTTGTCTTCCCTTCATCCTCATGATTACGAGTTGACCCCGGAATGTAGCATCATCTTCCGGCGTACCTCCCTACACCATCGATTGCCATCAGCCAGCTCTCATGAGAGCTCAAAGGTAAAGTCACATTGTCACATTCCCACAGTTGCGAGTTAACCAACTGATGAATGGAGTCTCAGCACCCGGTGGGCCGTCCATCAACCGCGTCCAAGTACTCGTCCAATCTCGCTCGATCGCGGCTAGTGTTAGCAACGGTTCCAACCCGCTGAAACAGTTCCGGATTAGGGTTGGAACCGGAACCTAACCGTGGTAACGGTTTTACCACATGAAAAACCCGGACCGTTGGCATTTGGGCTGGTTTCCACCTCAAAACCCGGCCTTTGCAAGCCTAGATGTTTCGCTCCAATTAAATATTTGAGTTCTGATCGTATCATCACATGATGTATACGCAGATTGTGCAGTTTTAGCCGCTCTTTCACCTCCCGCTTTCAGATTTGCGATCCGACCAATATTCATTGAGTCGCCGTCGAAAACCCGCGAATTTCGGTGATAATCCACCCTTATTTGACAGCCACTCAACCAATATCAGTCGGATCTCAATTCTGAAAGCGGGAGGTGAAACATCGGCTTGAACTGCACAATCTACATATATATCATGTCATGATACGATCAGAACTCAAATACTTAATTGGAGCCAAAAATTTAGGAACCGCTAAATGGACCCGCGGTCCGGTTCCTACCCGCGCAAAGAACACAGGGTTTCACTTCGGTCCAGGTAACAAACCCGCCAAGACATAGCAGTTTGGGTTTTTGGGCGGGTAACAACCCGAACCGAACCGAACCGCTGGCCAAAAACCAGACCGCTGGCGGGTTACCCAGAACCGTTGCTAACACTAATCACGGCCACCAAGTGCATCTCCAAACTCGCACGATTACGGCCTCCAAGTTCGCACGATCATGACCTCCAAGTGCATCTCCAAACTCGCTCGATCACGGCCTCAAAGTGCCTCTCCAAACTCGCTCGATCACATCCTCCAAGTGTATCTCTAAACTCATTCAATCACGGCCTCCAAGTGCATCTCCAAACTCGCTCGATCGCAGCCTCCAAGTGAATGTCCAAACTCCCTCGATCAAGGACTCCAAGTGCATCTCCACACTCGCTCGATCATAGCCTCGGAGTGTATCTCTGAGTTCACTCAATCGTCATTTTCAGCGGCACCTCAAATTGCTCTCAAGCACCGCCTGCAGCCAGTCCAGATATACCGTGTGTAGATGAGTAGCTATATAGATACATAGGTACATAGATGAGAATGCAAACAGAATACATGAGTTTTAACAATTGTTGAACGATAAGTAGCAGCTATGATTTCCAGGTGTACTAGCAGCGTTCCCAAAGAAGATGTTTTTCCCAGACTGCTCTACTGTGATTCGAGGTGCTCCTAGACTTGTCGCCGGCGCTTCAAGGCTTGTCGTCGGCGCACCCAGACTTGTCGCCGGCGCACCTAGGCTTGTTGCCAGCGCTCCCAGACTTGTTGCAGGCACTCCCAGACTTGTTGCCGGCGCTCCCAGACTTGTTGCCGGCGCTCCCAGACTTGTTGCCGGCACTCCCAGATGCTCCCAGGTGCTCCTAAAGTTTCTCTCTGGTGCTCCGAGGTGTTCCCAAACTTATCACAATCACTCCTATGGTACGCCTGTACCAGTCTTCAGAGATCTCAGTGACTCCGAAGGCCGGCCGGAATGCCCTCCTAGGGTCCGATACTCTCCTGAAATTGACGCATCTAAGTTTACGCTCCACATCCTCTTAGACACTCCTGGAGTCTTCCAGTGACTAAAATACATTTTGCTGATGAATGTCATCGACTCCATCTCCCATCTCATCAGGTCCGACGAAAGCAGGAACACACAATTCATCAACGGTGCAAAGAAGCTGGAGGCGCTCCTTGTATTCGCTGATTATCCATTCCTGGCGAGTGGCTGAAGTTGAATTCCAATGTTCTTTGGCTCAATGTGTGATATCTACCAAAGGTGTAATGAGATGTTAGCTAGCTGCGAATCTGAATGGGCGTTTGAAAGGCAATGATTATTTGGATGAAAGAGGGGAGCCACCACCAACGAAAAGAGGAAGGCCAAGATGACGAGTGCTGTGTGGAAAAGAGGAGTAAACAGAAGATGTTGTAGGAGCACAGAATGAAAAAGAGCACCAGATCGAGGCTGAGGAGCACCGACGGAGTGTGAAGAGGGCCCGCACTAGCAGAGGAACGCCGACAGGGGACGGGGTGTGGGGTAAACAGAGCAGAATTCAATATACAGGTGACAATCCAGACAGAGGAGCGCGTGTGGAAATTAAGTGCCGAATGCAATCGAAGAGCGTTAATCTAGGCTGAGGAGCACCGACGGAAATTGAGGAGCCCCTATCCTCGCACAGTGGCACCGCACGGAGGGTATCAAGCGGCCCACTTTCATGTGATTGATGAGTGCAGTGGCTTCCGGAGTAAAATTTATTACAGGGGATGGGCAAAATGTACCTCGATATTCATCTTCAGAAAACATAACTGTGGCCTTCTCTCCACTGGCATATTCAGACAGCGCACAATGGATACGTGCAGCTGCTAGCGCTGAAGTCCGCGGAGTGAGAGGTTGGAAATACTGCGATGTTGTAGGCTGGCGCCCCAAGCTATTGGCGGAGAGGAAAAATTGGTGGTATATTTGATCAAGCACTTCCATTCGGGTGAACCGTGATTTCTTTTCATCAATGACCTTGAAGAGAGATCCATCGTCAAACAGGAGCTCATTAAGCTGGATCCGAAACTCAGTCTCAGAGCGCTGATCAAACTGGTAACTACGGACAGCAGCGCAACGTGCCCCATCTGCCAACCGTCCTCGAATGGTACTTATCCTCAGTTGTAACTGTGTATTTTTTGGGACATAGTCAATATCCGAAATCTGATAGAGGAGCATTAAACAGAATCCAAGACTTACAGCTTGTCGTGTTTGCAGATGCAATTTGAGAGATGGACCGCCTGGGTGGATGGTGCACGGTCAGACTCGGATAATTTGTTGCGGAGGGTTGACTTTTGGCGTTCCAGTAGTGGTGGTGCCATTGCCCTAGCTGGATTTCGGGAATTGGGAAGTGGAGGGCATGCAATAACAGTATCGGCACGGCTCCGTTTCTTTGGCAGTTGGAATCATGTAGTTCGTATTGTCTTGTCCCAGCATGCCTGACCTGGAAGCAGGACCACCTGTTGGCGATCCAAATCTTCTTCTTCGATGTCGGACGATAAGGTGGGCTCTCCGTGGTCTTGACTTTCGTCATCACTGATCTCCTGATCGGTATTGTCAACCTGCTTCAAAGCCGAAATCGGGGACATTAGTCATCCTTAACACAATGCACCATGCACAATGGAAGATAATTGGAAGGCAAACATTTGATGGACAATGAAGATTGGCTGCTTTCTTGAATGCCAGTGCTCACTCAAGGGGTGCTTCTTGATTCTTCTGGGAATAGTGCTTCCTCACCTGGCTGGGCATAGGTTCCATTTGTGGTAATGAAGATAGAAAGTTGGGGAATATGGGAGAGAATGTATATGCAGTAAATATAAGATTAAGTGCAATAGAATAACCGGAAAAATGGAACAAGAAGTTGCGCCTAGTCGAGGAGGTTGCAATTCGAGGCACGCCTTGAAGGGTTCCGGAGAGATGACTTCAATGGTTCATATTGTTAACCAGGATGGTGGTTTAATGTTGCAATATACGATGTTGTCAGGTGCACCAGAATGCATGGATTCCTTGCCAGCTGCACTGGAATTGATGGATTCCTAAGACCAAATGTTCGCAACTCCTATCAACAACACTCTGTATGGATGCAAGAAATGGAGGTTGGCTAAAGCCAACACACACAGAATAGAACCAGATGCACCGGAAGAAAACTCGCAACATTGACTAACCTTTAGTGCTGGCCAAATGGAGCACTGAGAACCTGAACGAAAACATGTGCCCCTGCATATGACACTCCAAACAGAGAAATTAGGCGTGAATGTTCGAGCATTTGAGGTGACCACATGGCATAGAATTGGTGCAGCATTTAGAATCTGCAGAACACGATAGATTTGGGACCTTGAGAGTGACGGCTGAGTCGCAAGGGTTCATACTGAAGTTAGTTATCCATTGAGGAGAAATATGCATCTCCTTATAAGGTATATCTGCCGGAAGGACACACGTAGTTTCACGATGTTCTATTGTACTAGAATTCTGTAGCTAAGTCCGCGGTCGATAAAGCAATATCGTAAGCATAACTTCCCTTTCCTGCGTTCATCTGGGCCGTGTCTGCAGAATAACCTTCACAACAATGTTGCAGTTAATAGAGGAGAGGGAATTTGGTATAGAAAGAAGAGATACAGGCGCAGAGAAAGAATGGTATGGTACGAGGGATGATTCAGGGGTAATCGTATTGATTGAAGCACCTGGCGATGCCAAGATTGCTAACAAATGGCTCATGAATTCTCACTCACATTCTGATTTTGCGCCTAATATCTAGTAAGTTGCACACCTTTAAATCACATATTCATTGTGAGTCTCACCGCTGCAATGGTGACTTCAATTAATGTTGAGGTTGAAAGCTTAAATGCTACAATGGTATGAATGGATGGTGAGATGGCATCTCACAGCAGGCAGAGGAATGATGATTGCACGCATAACGTTCCGGAAAGTGAAGTTCACCGAAGTTTACATGGTTATGCTTGGATTCAATGGCTGGGGATTGCAAGCTCACCTTGATCTGACAGCTAATTGCACTCTTCGAAGCTGTCTTTTTGTAACATAAGCTTTCCAGATTCTCTCTCTTTAAACATTCACTCGTGATGGAAATCGGTTCACATAATCTATTTTCAGATACAAGTTTCAGCGGCCCAAACATACAAGTTAGTCAGAATCAAGTTAACTTGGCATACAAAGCACTGAGAATTTAGGCCTCATTGAGTAAGTACGGTACATGGGTGAGCGGGAGTTGCCGGCCATCTTGCAGAGTCACTGAACAGAATCTGTCTTTTGAGATTCTCACTCTGAAGTTCCAGCTCTTTGGACAGAGCCTGAACATGCAGAAGCTATTTTAGGATGTCGAAGCATAGGTCCAAGCATACTACTTAGTCAATATTGAGTTAAGTGGGGTTACTAATTGGCTAGGTCTGTGCATTTATGGTTAAGTTGTACAGGGCAGCCTTCCTCCAAAGGACAAGTTGACACGGAGCTGACACTTCAAGGCATTTTCGTGGCGGTCTTCATATATCGATCAAGCATAGATTGATATATCAGCAGAGGCCAAGTGGGATGAACTGCCTGCACCTAAATGTGAAGTGTCTTGATAGATGACAAACTGTGTGCACTGAGTCCACTGATTCAAAGTCAAAGAAAACATGATGAGAATGAAGGAAACTAGAATATACAGGGCACTACAGACTGGGATACATGCACTTTGGTGGCATATTTGTTGCTCTCGAGGTGTGCCTGGGCCAGAATGATACATCCATAATGAGTCACAGCTTGGCTTCATACAAATCCAAGAACCTCATTCTGGACTGGATGGCAAGATCTCAGTTGTGCCAGAACTTCAATCAGAGGCCAGGAAATACCCGGCAGCGAAAGCTGCAGCTTAGCCATGAATGCCTGGGCCATGTCTCAGTATCCGACACTCTGCGATGCGGATCTGAGGTGTGCCAGAACTTCAATGATATGCCAGCAAAAGCTGCAACATTGCTATGAATAAGTGAGCCAATGTCTCATATTCTAACAGAAGTACTCAATATCACCTAAACTGACTATATGATTGCGACTGGGATTGGCAAATATGCAGTGATCGATCGGTCATATGTATATGTACTCAAGCCTTTCCGGTGCACCTGAACTTCGATCAAATGCCAGCAAAAGCTGCAGCTTTGCCATGAGTAACCAAGCCCTGTCTTGTATTCTAATCGAAGTACTCAATAACGCCTAGAGTGTCTCAGTGCCAAATGGGATTGTCAAATGTGCTGTGCTGGAGCTGTCATAACACGACTCAAGACATATGCTGAGGATTCTCTGGCGCACCTGAATTTTGATCATATGCCAGGAAATATTGCGGCATTGCTATGAATCCGCAAGCCGCTGTCTCGTAATCTGACACAGCAAATCAATTTTGCCTCGCCCGACTTTCTTGCCAATTGCGATTGGCAAAAATCCAGGGCATGATCTGTTGTCACGAGACGCATGACAGATCGAGGATTCCCAGGTGCACCTGGAAATGGCTAAATTATGCTTTTTCATCGTTTTGACTTCGAAATGCGTACGTGGCCTTAGGCTTTCAGGTGCACCACAAATTAACAACTGACACATGATTCGAAGCCCTTTGCTGCATCATACACAACATTCAGCTTATGCCATTTATCGTAAGATAGGCCAGCCGGGAACATGTAATGTAGCTTATCAATTGACTTCATCTGATATTCATCATTATTAATCATCCAGAATGCCAATGAAATCCCCTCTAACCCAATGAAATCCCCCTCTAACAATTCCAACATCTGATCTTTGATTCACTTCAAAATGACAGAGAGAAAGGATTTATCCATGCAGTATAGTGTGCCTTACAAACAACCTTTTTGACTATTTGTATCAGTTGAGATTATGTTGGGTGACTGTCGAAGGAGGTGTACCTTGATGAATCGTCCTAACAATCCAAGATTGATGGTTCATCAAACTGCAATGTGTCTCCATTCTCTGTCAGCCGCTTTGTATGGTCCTCACTTGACTCCAGAATCTGGTAAATCATTGTCATTGTGATGTTCAGTCGACTCATCAAGCCGTGCAGGACTTTCATTTTCACAACTCCAGACTGTTGGTGGAGATCACTCACACTGTTATCATAGCCACCAGGACCTGTATTCAGTAACGCTGTGTGTGGTACTTGGTTTTGCCCTAGCCGGACAACTTCTGCAAATGCCTGCTGCTGCTCATTCAATACCCAGAACTTCTGAGATATTACTGCATGGTTTGCTGCAGTAAGATTTAGGCCTGTCCTGCCCACTTTGGGTGTAGTTACGAATTCAGAGGGATTTTGTGAATCCTGGAACTTGAGCTGCATTTCTGTGCATTCATCATTGCCCATTTCTGCATACATGTGGAATATATCCACATGATCCGCAAAATACTTGATTAGCCACCACTTCAAATGACCAACTGGACCAGGAAGAGAGCAAAATAGCACCGCCTTTTGTGCAGATGCATTATGGAGGGCATTTTCATTTCGGTCTTGTTCTGGAGGATGCACCTCTCTTGATTCGTCATCCTGGTATGGTTTGGGATACTCCACAGGTTCTTGGACAAGCATTGGCAGAAATGTCTCTCTCAGCCATCGGGATATTGAACAATCCACCCAGGTGTTGAGTGGCCATTCATCGTACCATTGTCCAGAAAGGTCTTTGCGATCCTCGGTGTCTCCCAACACTAATGAGAACCATGCCAGCCCCCATCTATGAACCCTCCATGCTCCTGAAGCACCCCGCATTGTGTATCTCTCCACAAGAGTGTTCAGTTTTGCTTGCTGGTCCTCAGTCCACTGGAGATCAATGAGGTGTGCATTTTTATTTGGTATCTGAACGAGTGGTTTTCCATTGGCTAGTTTCCATTCCAACGAACTCCTTATCATCCATGGCATTGCAATCTGTACCATCCGGTGTGCCGCATCCTGTTGAGTTTCTTTGTTTTCTGTCCAGATAGCATGCATCAAACTCTTCACAGCGGAATACAATGCCTCAGCACCATGCTTTTCCATTACAGTATCAGCCTCTAGATTGTAAGGCGCACCTGAAAACAGCCACAGCGTCTGAAAACACCAGTCATAGAGTGCATGGAATCCCAGTGTAGCTGTGACTTGAAGTTTGAAGTCTATTTTCGCTTTCATTGCAATTTGCCAGCTAGCACTGTTTTTAGTCTTGTACCGATGGGACTTATCAAAAATCCCAAAACTACATGCATAGTAGGAGAGTTGGCCATTACTTCATGGTGTCGCTCTGGATGTTATGATATCATATGACACAAGGTGAATAATCCATCTGTTTTCCGGCTCGTCAATACTGTTGTTCAGATCCTCGTGGGTGAGATTCGGATTCTTGGCGTGCAACATATTGGCCAGTTTGAAATCTGTTCCATGTGTCATCTCGTCGATGACAGTCTTGAAAGTCTCTGCCACTCCAGGCATTGTATCAACCAGAATTGGTTGAAGGGCTGATACAAGTGCTGGATCGCCATGAGGTGGTGTGGTCTGGATCTCCAACAGGCGGCGGGGCACAGAATTCAATCTCTGGAGTGTATACCACTCCTTTTCTTCACCGACAGTGCCGGGAAATTCGTTGTGCGCCAAAATCATCCACTCTTCAAGGGTATTCCCCCATAAAATGGACAGTGGCAACCCCATGACAACTTTCTCGGTCACCAATTTGGAAATCATTGCCACTGCAACCGAGGTGAAATTCTTTCCAAGACCCATTTCATCCGCCACCGGTGCTCCTGGCATATCAGCATCCCAAACCCATCTCCTCATAATGATCCAGATGGCCCAAACCTGGTACGCCGGAAACTTAGATCCGGGCAGGCCTGGAATTGAATATTTGTGGCCTGGAACACAGTCATCTGTTGATTGACGAATAGGATGAGCATTCAGCATCGTGGCTGCCTCGGCAAGACACTTGTGTTCAAATGTGTTGTTGATTGTACTGGGAACTGTATTCAATGCTGAGCTGGTATTTGCTGGATCGAGGACCTCCTCACTATCCTCCACTTGCTCCTGAACCACCCTTGCACATTTGTCTGTGTTCTTTTCGTTCTCAATGATCTCGTTCAGTCGCTCCGATGTAAGCTGGGCAGATGTGCTCATATTCCGGTGCTCCAGAAATTCATCACAATGTTAGGCATTTCACAGACCAGCAACCATTGGAATGAATATATATGGAAGCGATACAATCAATTCTATTCTTTCAATCAGAACTTACATTAATACAAGTATCATTTTCTTGCCAACCATCCTCCTCTCCCTCCTCTCTTCCACCGTCTTCAGAACCTTCCAAAGTCTATGTGTAATGAGTAGCAGTTGCGCACATCTAGCCTTAACACGGCTAGCGGGGATTACCTTCACCAGTTTAAATACATGCTCGGCAATCTCCTTCTCCGTAGCTCTTGTAATTTCGACCAACAATCTCTTCGGATCCTGTCCAAGTTTCAATATGAAAGCATTTGAAAGGCAACAGTTGTACGAAATCTGCCCATATATGGGGTCCAATATCATTTGCCCATTTTTACATAATCCCATATACTCTTCTTCCAATTCGGCCTGCTCCAAGGTGCACTTGAACATCGATGTCATAATGTATGGCTTTTTCAGACCTCCATTTTTGTCAATGAAATCAATCAGCTCCTCCCAGTGCCCCACATCTGTATAAAAGGCTTCGAGTTGTTTGGGGGCTAGAACCATATCCTTGCCATTTGACACCCAGCGAATCACAACCATGAATGTTGTATATGGCAACTCTGGGAGGATACTTCATGCTTGTGTGCTCACACGCTTGCCCAAACATCAGCAAAATGTAAAATGGTTTGGAAGTCATAACCGAACAACTCAGCAACTCTGAACAGCCACACTGATCCTTCCAGATGCTCCCAGATGCTCCCAGATAGGCTGAACGCAAAGCGATGTGCTC
>Ga0307512_10003520_pt1 | contig 18095 bp, 15 predicted proteins | sample 14_EM_MG_FD_200267 | JGI IMG/M metagenome (GOLD analysis project Ga0307512, IMG submission 200267) | Populus trichocarpa ectomycorrhiza microbial communities from riparian zone in the Pacific Northwest, United States - 14_EM | ecosystem: Host-associated > Plants > Roots > Unclassified | place...
CACGGCCGTGATCATGGGCCTGGGCCTGGCCGTGGTCCTGCCGGTCACCGCGCTGATCGTCGGCACCGGCGTGCTCGGCTCCGAAGTGGACGACGGCACGATCGTGCACATCCTGACGAAGCCGCTGCCCCGCCGGGACATCATCCTGGCCAAGCTGGCCGTGGCCGTGAGTGTCACGGCGGTCACCGCGGCGGTGCCGTTGTTCATCGCCGGGGCGCTGGCCGATTCCGTACGCCTGGGGCTGGCCCTATCGGCCGGGGCGGCGCTGGGTGCGTGCGCGTACACGGCGTTCTTCTTGCTGCTCAGCCTGCTGACCCGGCGCCCGGTGCTGCTCGGCCTGGTCTACATCCTGGTCTGGGAGGGCCTGCTGGCCCGCTTCGTGAGCGGCACCCGGGTGCTGAGCATCGAGCAGTACGTCATCGCGCTCACCGACAAGATCGCCCCGACGGACCTGCTGGCCGGACGCGTGTCCCTACCGGTAGTGATCACCATGAGCGCCATCTTCGTGGTGGGCGGCACGGTCGCGGCAATCGACCGGCTCCGCTCATTCAGCATCGCCGGCGAAACCAGCTGACCCACCCAAACGGAACCGCCAGTCCGCCGGGCCCCGCTCGGCGGACTGGCGGTTGGCTATGGCAGTACGGGTTTGACCTGGACGTTGAAGACCGGGAGGTGGCCCAGCCAGCGGTATGCCCGCAGCGCCTCCGGGGTGGTGTCCACGCGGGAGTCGCGGCCCGCCGGGCTGTGTGGGGTGTCGAAGTGGATCAGGGCCCGGATGTTCGGGAACTGGCTGATCTGCCGGCCGACCTCGCGGTAGAACTCGGCCTTGTGGCCCGGGTTTCGCTTCGATGACCAGACGCCCCACTCGGCGACCATCAGCGGGCGGTTCGGGTGCTTCTTCTTCGCCCAGTTGTAGAAGCCGGGCCAGTTGGGTTTGCTCGCCGAGCGCCGGTTCAGCAGCTCGGCGAAGTCGCCGTGGCCGTAGCCCGGGTCGCTGTAGGCGTACGTGTCGAAGCCGATCCAGTCGACCACGCTGTCGCCCGGGTACATCTTTTCGAACCAGCTCTCGCTGGTGTGCGGCACGTACGCCATGTGCACCAGCACCGTGACCACGTTGTGCACGCCGTGCGCGCGCAGCCGCAGCACCACGTGCCGGAACATGGCGGCATAGTCCTCCGCCTCGTAGCCGGAGCCCGGCTTCTCCCGGACCTCGTTCTCGGCCTCGTGGTGGATGGCGAAGAAGAACCGCTCGGGGAAGCTTCGCTTGATGTGCGCGGCGAGCCGGTCCAGGAACGCGTCCGTGCGCGGGTCGCCCTTGGCGATCTTCGCCCAGGACGCGCCGATCGGCTTCCAGTTGAGGAGCAGGATTCGCTCGTTGCCCTTCTGCCGGGCGATCGCGATCTCCGTCTTCGTCGGGAACAACTGCCGTTGCCCGTTGTGATAGGCGTGGAAGATGTCCTGGTGGCGCTCGGTTTTGCGCTCGAACGCCGCGAGGGCCAACTGGCCGCGCGCGTCGGTGAAGGCCCCGGGCGCGACGCCCCAGAGCACGCCGCAAGTGGGCACGAGCTTCGCGCCGGTGCGGCACGGGCCGGAGCGCGCGGGCATTCGCGGGGCGACGCCACCCTGGGCCGATGTCGCGGTCGGTCCGGCGACTCCCGGGCCGACCGGCGTGGCGACGGGCGCGGACGGCGACCCGCTCGGCACTCCAGATATCCCCGGCAGCCCGGACAGACCTGGAAGACCAGATAGACCGGGCACGCCCAGCTCGCGGGGCGCCCCGGCGGCCAGGCCGGGCGTGGCGCCGGGCGCCACGACGACGGGGTCGCCGGCCGGACCGTAGGGCAGGCCGAGCTGATCGACACCGCCGGTCCAGGCCCAGGCGAGCGTGGCCATCGCGGACAGCGCGAAGACCGTCGGCACGGCGGCGAGGTGCAGGAACCGGTAGCGGCGTGGGCGGCGTCTCACGAGGGCCCAGTATTAGCCTAAATATCCCTTTTGTCGACTACCCGACCGTGTTATCTGCGTCGCTCGAGTCGCGAACAGGCCGAGAAGCGAGCCCCGCTCGACCCGCTGGCGGACTGCTGCGAAACTGTCCACCTGTCTTCTCCAGGGGGATGTGACGGTGAACAACGGTTCGATGCTGCCCGAGGACGTGTTGCGTGACGCGCCCTCGTACACGCCGCGCCCGCACGAGCTTGCGGACCTCGAGCTGTTGCTCTCGGGTGCCTACGCGCCGCTGACCGGATTCCTCGGCCGGGCCGACCTGACCGCGCTGCGCCGCCGCGGCCGGCTCGCCGACGGGACATCGTGGCCGGTCGCGGTCACCCTCGAGATCCCGGCCGAGATGGCCGGCGCGCTCGACCTCGACGATCCGGTGCACCGCACCGTCGTGCTGACCGATCCCGAGGGCGCTCCCGTCGCGGCGATCGAGGCGACCGACACCTGGCCGACGAGCGACGGGCTGTGGGGCGTCGGCGGCCCGGTCCGGCGGATGGGCGACGGGACGCACGGCCCGTTCCAGCGGCTGCGGCGTACGCCGGAAGAGGTCCGGGCCCTGCTGCCGCCCGGCCGGGTGCTCGGCGTGATCGCCGACCGGCCGTTGCACCGCCCGCAGCTCGCGCAGATCGCGCACGCCGCCCGCACGCTGGCCGCGCACCTGCTGATCCTCATCCCGGTGAGCGGGCCGGGGCCGGACGGGTTGCCGCCCGAGGCGCTGGTCCGGGCGATCTTCACGGCCCGCGATCGGATGCCGCCGGCGACCATCGTGGCGGTTCCGCTGCTGCCGCGCGGCGACGAGATGCGCGACGCGCTGCTGCGGGCGCGGGTGGCGACGGCGTACGGGGTGACCCACGTGCTCTCCACCGGCGACATGCTCTCCGGCGGCGGCCTGCGGGTGCTGGTGCCGCGCGAGCTCGCCTATGACAACCGGGACGGCCAGTGGCGCTGGCGCGACGACATCCCGCCGCGCAACCGGCGGCTCGCGATGACCCCGGCCGAGATCGACGACCTGCTGGATCGCGGCTTTCCGCTGCCCGAGTGGCACACCCCGCCCGCGGTGGCCAAGGAGCTGACCCGGGTCCGCCCGCCCCGGCGATTCAGAGGCCTGGTGGTGTTCTTCACCGGCTTCTCCGGGTCGGGCAAGTCGACGATCGCCCGGGGCCTGGCCGACACATTGCGGGAGAGCGGCGAGCGCACGATCACCTTCCTGGACGGCGACGTGGTGCGCCGCGAACTCTCGGCCGGGCTGGGCTTCAGCCGGGCGGACCGGGACCGCAACGTACGCCGGATCGGCTGGGTGGCCGCCGAGGTGGCCCGGCATCGCGGCATGTCCATCGCCTGCCCGATCGCCCCGTACGAGGACGCCCGCGCCGCCGTCCGGGCGATGGCCTTGGAGGCGGGGGCCGGCTTCGTCCTGGTGCACGTGGCGACGCCGCTCGAGGTGTGCGAGCAGCGCGACCGCAAGGGCCTCTACGCGCGCGCCCGGGCCGGCCAGCTGCGCGGGATGACCGGCATCGACGACCCGTACGAGGCGCCGACCGACGCCGAGCTGGTCATCGACACCACGACGATGACGGTGCCCGAGGCGATCGAGGTCGTCTTGGGCTACCTGGTGGAGAGCGGCTGGGTGGAGCCGAAGCTGGGTTGACCCGCTTTCGGTGGAAGTGAGCAGTTACGTCGCGGCGCGCGGGCCGTTTACCCCCTCGGGGGCGAAACGCCCGATTGCTGTCACTCTCACTCCACCCGGGAAAGGGCCGCCGTACCGATGGAAGAACCGCGCCCGGTATCCGCCGAGCTCACGCACTACCTGGGCGTACTCAGCCGGCACTGGTGGGTCCTCCTGGTCGCCACGGGCGCCGGACTCGGCGCGGGGATCGGGGTCACGCACGCGCTGCCGAAGGTCTACGAGTCCGCCACCTCGGTGCTCGTCCAGTCGGTCGGCCAGGACACCAACGCGGCCGGCGGCCGTACCAACAACACGATCAATCTCGACACCGAGGCGCAGCTGGTCGGCTCGGGCGCCGTCGCGGTGAAGGCGGCCGCGCTGCTGCGTACCTCCGTCAACCCGATCGAGCTGGCCAAGGACGTGTCGGTCGAGGTGCCGGCGAACACGACCGTGCTGGTGGTCCGCTTCGAGGCGAACACGCCGCCGGCCGCCCAGGCCGGGTCGCACGCGTTCGCGGAGGCCTACCTGCGCAACCGGGAGGAGACCGCGCGGTCCGGGCTGGACGCTCAGATCAAGTCGCTGACCCTGAAGCTGCGGCAGCTGACCACCAACCTGAAGGTGATCAACAGCAAGCTGGCGGTCGCCAAGCCCGGCAGCTCGCAGCGTGGCAACCTGGAGAGCCTGCGCAGCAACTCGCAGAACCAGCTGAACTCGCTGAGCGGCAAGCTGAACGAGCTGACCACGACCACCGTCGGCGCCGGGAACATCATCAGCGACGCCCGGCTGCCGGACACCCCGACCAGCCCGAACGGCATGCTGAACATGGCCACCGGGACGATGGCCGGTCTGCTGCTCGGGCTCGTGCTCGCGTTCGTCCGGGAGCGCTTCGACCGGCGGCTGCGCACTGTGGCCGACGTGCGGGACCGGGCCCGGATCGGCGTGCTGGCCGCGCTCGACGAGCGCACCACACCGCACTTCGACGACGTGCTGCAGCCGTACGGGCCGGGCGGGCGGGTCTTCAACCGGCTGCGCAACGAGGTGCTGGCCGCGCTCGACCCGGGCGACCAGATCATCGTGGTGACCGGCGCCAGCCGGGGCCCGGCCAGCACCCTGGTGGCCGCGAACCTGGCCGCCGCGCTCGCCCGGACCGGCAGCGATGTCGTGCTGATCGGGGCGCACCTGCCGGACTCCATGGTGGAGGCGGCGCCGCTGGCCCGGATGCTCGGCGTCTCGGCCATGCCCGGCCTTTCCGACCTGCTCTCCGGCCGGATCGGGCTGGCCCGGGCGTTGCAGCGCACGCCGCGGATCCCGTCGCTGCGGGTGATCACGACCGGCGGCACGGCGACCGCGGCCGGGCTGATGCAGTCGCAACGGCTGCGCGACACCCTGGAGGCGCTGCGCCGGCAGGGCGGCTACGTCGTCATCGAGGCCCCGTCGACCAGCAGCAGCGCCGACGCGCAGAGCCTGGCCAGCCTCGCCGACGCCGCGATCCTCGCCGTCGAGTTGCGCCGCACCCGCCGCCCCGCGGTGCTGGACGCGGCCGACCAACTCGACCGGGTCGACACCAAGCTGCTCGGCGCGGTGGTGCTGCCGCGGCTGGCGCCGCTGCGCGCCGACGACGCGAACCTGCCGGTCGTCACGTTGACGGCCACGGTTCCGGAGAAGCGTGAGCCGGGCCGGCGGGAGCTGGCCGGACGTACCAAAAGCGGACCGAGCCTCGACGAGACGGCGGTTCTCGACACCGATCGCACCCAGGCGATGCGCCTCCCGACCGGCCCCGCCGCCAAGCAGGTCCGGCCGCGGCCGGCCGAGGCCGAGGAGGTCACCGCGATCATCGAGCTGACCCCGGTCAGCACGGACGGCGCCGACGACAGCAAGAACGACGACCGGTGACCTACGCCGTCGCGGGCGGCCCCGGCACGACGCGGGCCGCCGGTCCGGCGCATGGCAGCGGGCCGCCCAAGCCGCGCGCGCTGCCGGCCTGGCCGGTGGCCGCGCTGCTGGCGTTCTATCCGCTGTGGTGGGCGCTCGGCCTGGGTGTGCTGATCTTCCCGATGCTGGCCGTGCCGATGCTGGTGCTGTTGCTGCGCCGCCGGGCCGCGGGCCGGCCGCTGCGGCTGCCGCCGGGCTTCACCTGGTGGGTGCTGTTCCTCGCGGCCGCGGTCGTCAGCATCGCGGCGCTCGGGGCGGATCCGGCCGGCACGGTCGCCGAGCACGCCAGCGCACGGCTGCTCGGGGTGCTCTACAAGCTCGCCATGTATCTCGCCCTGACCGTCCTGCTCGTCTACGCCGGCAACCTGACCGAGGCGGAGTTGCCCCGGCGGCGGCTGGTCAAGCTGCTCGGCTGGCTCTTCGTCGTCACCGTGGCCGGCGGGCTGCTCGGCATGGTCGCGGGGCGGTTCCAGTTCACCTCGCCGGTCGAATGGCTGCTGCCCGGCGGCGTACGCAACAAAGGTTTTGTGCAGTCGCTCGTGCATCCCTATGCCGCGCAGATCATGGACCTGGTCGGCGGCGACAAGCCCCGCCCGGCGGCGCCGTGGGGCTACACGAACACTTGGGGAAACAACTTCTGCCTGCTGGCCGGCTGGCTGGTGGTGGCCGCGTTCACCGGCGGCACCAAGCGCCGCACGAAGGCGTTCGCGCTGCTCTGCCTGGCCGTTTCGGTCGCGCCGGCGATCACCTCGCTGAACCGCGGGCTGTGGATCGGGCTCGCGTTGCTGATCGGATACGTCGCGCTGCGTTACGTCCTGATGGGCAAGGTCTGGATCCTCGGCGCCGTCGCGGTCGCGACCGCGGGCCTGGTGGTCACGCTGGTGGCCAGCCCGCTCGGCGACACGGTCAGCGCCCGGCTCGACAACGGCAAGTCCAACGGCGTGCGCTCGTTCCTGGTGGACCGCGCGATCGAGGGCTTCGTGGACTCCCCCGTGATCGGCTACGGCGGCACCCGCAACACCATGGGCGGGCGCAACTCGATCACCGTCGGTGAACGGGCCGGCTGCGAGCGGTGCGGCAACTTCACGGTCGGCGGCAACGGCCAGCTGTGGCAGTTGCTCTACTCGCACGGCGCCGTCGGCACCCTCGGCTACCTGGGCTTCTTCGCGTACGGGCTGTGGCGCTTCCGCCGCGACCGCACCCCGATCGGCATCGCCGCCAGCGCCGCGATCGTCACGTCGTTCTCGGCGATGCTCTGGTACAACTCGCTGGTCACCCCCCTGGCCTTCATGTTCCTGGCCTACGCGCTGCTCTGGCGCAACGAATCTGAGGGGGATGTCGCATGAGTCCGGTGAAGACGGCGCCCGCGGAGTTGACCGCGGGGGACGCGGCACTACGCGCGCAGTATCTGACCGAAGTGCTCGACCTGCTCTACCCGCCGCCGTGCTCGACCGCCGACGCTTCCGGCGCGCCGATCGCGGAATACCTGGTCGTGCCCGGCGCCCGCCGGCCCCGGCTGCTGGTGCCGACGACGTCCCGCCGGGTCGCCGCGGCCGCGGTGCGCCGCTACGCCGAGCCGCAGTCGCGCACCGCCCGGCTCAAGCGCGACGCGGTGGTGGCCGCGATCCGCAGCGGCGCGTCCAGCGTGCTGCTGCGCGACCGCATCAAGATCACCGGCCCGGTCGAGGACAGCATCGACGGATACCTGCGAGCGGCGCTCGGCCGGGACCTCTCGGTCAGCATCCACATCGGACCCGCGCGGGCCAACCGCAAGCCGGTGCTGCAGCTGATCAGCCCGGAGGGCGAGACGTTCGGCTTCGGCAAGCTCGGCACCGGGCCGCTCACCCAGCGGCTGGTGCGCGCCGAGACCAACGCGCTCACCGCGCTGGGCACCAGCGGGCTCACCAAGCTGACCGTGCCGCGGGTGCTGCACGCCGGGCAGTGGCGGGGCCTGCAGGTGCTGATCCAGTCGGCGCTGCCCGTGTGGCTGCCGCGCGCGCCGCTCACCCCGCGCCGGCTGGCCAACGCGATGCTCGACATCGCGGGCTGTTGCGGCTATTCGCACGGGACGCTGGTCGGCAGCGCGTACTGGGCCGAGTTGCGCGGCCGGCTCGCGGCCGTCAACGCGAGGTCCGAGGGGGGCCAGCTGGAGGCGGCCGCCGAGCTGCTGGCCACGCACGCCGGCAACACCTCGTTCCGGTACGGCGCCTGGCACGGCGACTGGGCCCCGTGGAACATGGCGAATCTCGCGGACGCGCTGCTGGTCTGGGACTGGGAACGGTTCGCCCAGCACGTGCCGGTCGGCTTCGACGCGATCCATCACGAGTTGCAGCGTCGCATCCAGAGCACCGGCGACGCGACCGGTGCGGTCGAGGCGACCGTACGCCGGGCCGGCGAGCTGCTGCAGCCGTTCGCGGTGCCACCACCGGCCCGGGAACTGACCGCGCTGCTGTACCTGATCGACCTCGCCGTCCGTTACCTGACCGACCGCCAGGCCGAGGCGGGCGCCCGGCTGGGCGTACTCGGCACCTGGCTGTTGCCGGTGCTGATCCGCCGGGTGGAGGAGCTGAAGCACAGTGGACGTCCGTAAGGTTCCGACGCCGGTGAAGCGGGTGGTGCACCTCGGCTCCCGCTCGTACGGCCGGCTCACCGCGCCCGCCCGGATGACCCCGTCGTTTCTGATCTGCGGCGGCCAGCGGTGCGGCACGACATCGCTGTACCGTGCGCTCGCCGCCCACCCGGTGGTGCTGAAGGCGGTGCTGCACAAGGGCGTGCACTACTTCGACACCGACTACCACCGCGGGATGTCCTGGTATCGGGGCCACTTCCCGTTGCGCAGCAGCGGCGACAAGATCCGCGAACGCTACGGGGTGCCGGCCCAGACCTTCGAGTCGAGCCCGTACTACATGTACCACCCGCAGGCCGTGGCCCGGATCGCCGAGGATCTGCCGAGCACCAAGCTGATCGTGCTGGTCCGCGACCCGGTCGAGCGGGCGTACTCGCAGCACGCGCACGAGGTGGCCCGGGAGTTCGAGCGGGAGCTGGACTTCGGCACGGCGCTGGCGCTCGAGCCGGCCCGGCTGCACCGGCAGGAGGACCGGCTCGCCGCCGACCCGGGCTACTACAGCTTCGCGCATCAGCACCACGCGTACCGGGCGCGCGGCGAGTACGCGCGCTACCTGACCGCGATGGCCCGGCACGTCGGCCGGGACCGGATCCACGTGCTGGAGAGCGAGCGCTTCTTCGCCGAGCCCGAGCAGGTGTACGACGAGGTACTGGCGTTCCTCGGGCTGCCCATCCACCTCGGCCAGCCGCCGTTCGAGCGGCACAACGCCCGGCCCCGGGCGGCCGAGATGGACCCGGCGGTCCGCCGTGACCTGACCGATTATTTCGCCCCGCACGACGCGGCGCTGCGGCCCTGGCTGGGCCGCACGCCGATCTGGCGCCGCCGGTGACCGCGACCCTCCAGGAGCAACCCGCGGCGCCCGCCGCGACGCGTGGGGTCGCCCGCGGCGGGTTCGCGGGGATGCTCGGGTCCGCCCTGGCCGGCGGCACCGGGGTCGCCGTCACCTGGGTGGTCGCGCGGGCGCTCGGCGCCGAACAGGCCGGCGCGTTCTTCGCCGCGACCGCCGCGTTCGTGCTCGCCGGCGGGCTGGCCAAGCTCGGCACGCAGACCGGGCTGGTCTACTGGCCGGCCCGGCTGCGCGCGACCGGCCGCGGCCATCTGCTCGGCGCCTGCCTGCGGACCGGCCTGACCCCGGTGACCGTGCTGTCGGTGGCGCTGGCCGCGGCGATGTGGCTGGGTGCCCCGGCCATCGCCCGGCTCACCGCGGCCGACGCGCCACACGTGATCGGCGAGCACAGCGCCGCGCTGCGGGTGCTCGCGCTCTTTCTGCCACTGCAGGCGCTCACCGACGCCCTGCTGACCGCGACCCGGGGCTACCGGGCCATGCGGCCGACCGTCCTGATCGACCGGGTGCTGCGCAGCGCGCTGCAGTTGCTGTGCATCGCCGCGGCCGGGATCGCCGCACTGTGGACGGCCGCGTCGCTGCCGGTGTTCGCGTTCGCCTGGGCGGTGCCGTATCTGCCGGTGACCGTGCTGGCGGCGGTCTCGTTGCGAACGATCTATCGCACCCACAAGCCGGTCAGCCCACGCGCCCGCTCGCTCGAGCGCCGGGCGTTACGCGCGGACTTCTGGCGGTTCACCGGCCCGCGCGCGCTGGCCAGCGTCGCCCAACTGGCCCTGCAGCGGGTGGACGTGCTGCTGGTGGCCGCGCTGGGCGGGCTCGCGCCGGCCGCCGTGTACGCGGTCGCCGGCCGGTTCGTGGTCCTGATCCAGTTCGCCAACCAGGGCATCTCGCAGTCGGTGCAGCCGCGGCTGGCCGAGGCGCTGGCCACCGGCGACCGGGCCACCGCGAACCATCTGTACCGGACCGCGACCGGCTGGCTGGTGCTGGTCACCTGGCCGATCAACCTGCTGGTGAGCCTGTTCGCGCCGGTCTACCTCGGCGTGTTCGGCGCCGGCTACCGCTCCGGCGCGAACGTCGTCGTGGTGCTGGCCTGCGCGATGCTCGTCGCCACCGGCTGCGGCATGGTCGACATGGTGCTGGCGATGGCCGGCCGCACCTCGTGGAACCTGTTCAACGTGCTGGTCGCGCTCGGCGTCACGATCGGCCTGGACCTGCTGCTCATCCCGCGCTACGGGGCGCTGGGCGCGGCGATCGGGCTGGCCTGCGCGATGGTCGCCAACAACGCGCTGCCGCTGATCCAGGTGGGCCGGGTCGCCGGGCTGCACCCGTTCGGGGCCGGGACCTGCGCGGCCGCGCTGCTCTCGGTGGCCTGTTTCGGCGTACTGCCACGGGTGGTCACGGCCATGGCCGGAACCGGACCGGCCGGCCTGGCGTACGCGATCGGCCTGGCCGTGCCCGCCTTCGCCGCCGGCGCCTGGCTGCTGCGCCGGCCGCTCGCGCTCGACTCCTTCACGCCAGCCAAGAAATCCACCTGAGGAGGACCATTGACCACCGACTACACCGAGGTGTTCCGCGACGCCGAGGCCGTCGAGAAGTACGAACACGTCACCTACGCGCCGGACAGCTACGCAACCCGGATCAACGAACGGCAGCAGGCGTACCTGCGCAAGCTGGTGCACCGCGAGTTCCCCGCCGGGATGCCGGTGCAGCACGACTTCGCCTGCGGCACCGGGCGGGCGATCCGGACGCTGCACGGGCTGGTCCGGGCCGCGCACGGCTACGACACTTCGGCCGAGATGATGCGCAAGGCCGCCGAGGTCGGCTCGCAGGCGCGCTGGCATCAGGTGCCGATGGCCGGCCCGGTGCCCGAGCCGGTCGACGCCGGGACGCCCGCGATCGTGACCATGTTCCGGCTGCTGCTCAACGTCGACGACAGCGTGCGGGACCGGGCGCTGGCGTTCGCGGCGAAGGTGCTGCGGACCCGCGAGGACGGCGTGCTGGTCGTCGAGAACCACGGCAACGCCAGCTCGCTGCGGCACCTGCGGGCCCGGGCGCACTCGGGCGAGCGCTGGTTCGCCGAGCTCTCCCACGAACAGGTCACGGAGCTGCTCGGCCGGCATGGCTTCGAGGTGATCGAGCGGCGCGGCTTCTCGATGCTGACCCAGTCGCTGCACGGCAATCCGCTGGCCCGCGCGGCCGATGCGGCGGCCCGTTCGCTGCCGGGCAGCGACGGCTTCGCGGTCAACGTGCTCTACACCGCCCGCCGGCACAAGTAGGGGACGCCGTGCGCCGCCTCGTCATAGTGCTCAGCGTTCTCGTGGTCACGCTCGCCGGCTGCACAACGCACCGGCGGGCCGAGCCCGAGCCGACCCCGTCGCCCGACCTGACCAGGCCGCCGCCGGCGGTCGCCGTCAACCCCGGGCCGTTCGAGGCGGGGCCGTTCAAACCGCCGCGGAAGGGCGCGTACGTCGGCGCCTGGATCAAGCCCGACGCGCTGACCCACGCCGGGCGGCTCGAGGCGGTCGACGGCCTGGAGAAGAACCTGGGGCGCAAGCTGACCATCGTGAACACGTACCGGCGCTTCGACCAGCTGGTCGGCACGCGCTCGGACGCCGAGTTCCTGGCTCAGGGCGCGACGCTGATGGTGAGCTGGGCGACCGGCGACAACCGGTCCATCGTGGGCGGCGAGCACGACCGGCTGATCCGGCAGCAGGCCCGGGCCATCCGGAAGGTACGCGAGCCGGTGCTGCTGCGGATGCGCTGGGAGATGGACCGGCCCAACCTGCGCGCCGAGATGTGGTCGGGGGCCGACTACATCGCGGCCTGGAAGCACGTCCGGGCGATCTTCGCGCAGGAGCACGCGAACAACGTCTCCTGGGTCTGGTGCCCGACCGCCGAGGGCTTCCAGCGCGGCGAGGCGGCCGCCTTCTATCCCGGCGACGACCAGGTCGACTGGACCTGCGTCGACGTCTACGCCGGCACCGTCTTCCAGCCGATCGGCCAGCTGATGGGCCCGTTCCTGCAGTGGGCGGCGCAGCGGCCGAAGCCCATCATCGTCGGCGAGTTCGGCGTCGCGAAGGCCTGGGGCTCGACCGCGCGGGCCGCTTGGCTGGCCGATGCCAAGCGCACGTTCAAGGTGAACAAGCAGATCAAGGCGATCGCCTACTTCGAGTCCGACCCCGCCGGGAACGGGCCGAAGCAGCAGTTCCAGCTGACCGGCGACCAGCCCGCGTTCCGGGCGTTCGCGGCGCTTACCCGGGACAAGTACTTCAACCCGCAGTAACCGGCTCGAGAAACTCGAGCCGGTTCCCGTGGCCGTCGTGGGCATAGATCCGGCGATGGCCCGGGAAATGCGGATCCCAGTCCACCGGCTGCCCGGCGGCCACCAGCCGGGCCGCAAGATCATCAAGACCCTCGACGAGTACGCCGGGGTGCGCCTTTCGGGCCGGCACGAAGTCCTCTTCAACGCCTAAGTGGATCTCCCAGCCGCCGCCCCGGAACCAGCAACCGCCGCGCGCCCGGAGCGCCTCGGGCTTCGCCAGCTCGGCCAGGCCGAGGACGCCGCCGTAGAACTCCCGCGCGATCTCCTCGCCACCCGGCGGGATGGCCAGTTGGACATGATGCAAGTGCGCAAACCTCATGACGGCATCCTATTGCAAACCGTACGTCCGTCTTGCTCAGCGCCGGACCGCGGCTCCGGCCAGCAACTTCATGGCGTACGGCGCGTCGTGCTTGAGATAGCGGCCCGCCAGCCGGCGCGGTTCCACGCCGAGGCGGTGCGCCCATTCCAGGCCGGAGCGCTGCATCCAGCGCGGGGCCCGGTCGACATCGCCGGCCACGAAGTTGACCGCGGCGCCGCAGCCGATGAACCAAGCGAACGGCAGGTGCGCCCGCAACCGGGTGATCACCTTCTCCTGCTTGGGGAAGCCCAGGCCGACGAAGACCAGGTCGGGCTCCGCCCCGGCGACCCGGGCACAGAACTCGGAGTAGCTGATCGGGTCCTTCTCGAAGCCGCGGTCGGGGCAGAGCGTGCCGGCGATCCGCAGACCCGGGCACTCGGCGGCCAACCGGTCCGCGGCCCGGCTCGCGCCGTCCGGACCGCCGTCGACTCCGGGCGCGCCGCCGATCACGAAGACGGACCGGTGGTCGTGGCCCAGCCCCGCGGAGAGCGACCAGATCAGGCTGCTGCCGGCCACCCGCTCGGGCACCGGGGCGCCGGTCAGCCGGCTGGCCCAGACCAGCGGCATGCCGTCCGCGACGACCAGGTCGGCGTCGTCCAGATAGGCGCGGACCCGCTCGTTGACCTGGGCCCGGCGCAGGATGTCGACGTTCGGGGTGATGATCCGGCCACCCCGGCCGGCCGCCAGCGCCTCGCGGACGACCGACACCACCTCGCCCTCGGTGATCCGGTCGATTCCCGTGCCGTCCAGGTGAACCCGGTCGAAAGCCTCGATCGTCAAGCCAATTCCTCCTTCATGCTTCTTCGCGCTTCTTCGCTCGTTATAGGAGCGAAACGAGCGAAGGCGGGACAAAGTGGCACGTGTCCTTTATCTGGGCGGATTAGGGCGAAGCGGGACAACGCTCGTCGAACGGCTTCTCGGCGAGTTGCCCGGCGTGGTCGCGCTCGGCGAAGTCGTCCACCTGTGGCAGCGCGACCTCCGCGACAACGAGCGGTGCGGCTGTGGCGCCCGGTTCTCGGCCTGCACGTTCTGGCGGCGGGTCGGCGAGCGCGCGTTCGGCGGCTGGGGCAACGTGGACGTCGCCCGGATCCACGCGCTGCGCGACGCGGTCGAACGCACCCGGCACATCCCGCGCCTCGCGGCGACCCTCGCGGCGGCCGGAGCCTCCGCGGACGTCCGCGAGTACGCCGGCTACTACGCCAGGGTGTACGCGGCCGCCGCCGACGTGGCCGGTGCCGAGGTGGTCGTCGACTCCTCCAAGCACAGCGCCCTCGCTCACGTGCTGCGCTTCGCCGACGACGTGGACCTGCGGGTCGTGCACGTGGTCCGGGATCCGCGCGGGGTCGCGTACTCATGGACCAAGACCGTCGCCCGGCCCGAGACCGACGGCGCCGAGGACATGACCCGCTACTCCCCCGCCCGCTCGGCACTGCTGTGGAACGCCCACAACGCCGCCTTCGGCCTGCTGGCCCGCCGCGGCGTCGGCGTCCGGCGGATCCAGTACGAGGAGTTCCTCAGCGATCCCCGCGCCGCCCTGATCCGCCTCGCCGACTTCGCCGGTCTCGCCCTGACGACCGACGACCTGGCCTTCCTGCGCCCCGAGTACGCGGACCTGAAGGTCGGGCACAGCGCGGCCGGCAACCCGATGCGGTTCACGGTCGGGCGGCTGCCGCTGCGCCGCGACGACGACTGGGTGCGCGCCCTGCCGAGCGGCCAGCGCCGGCTGGTCGGCGCCGTCTGCGCGCCGATGCTGCGCGCCTACGGCTATCCGCTCCACCCCGCAGCACCTCAGGAGGCGTGATGAACTGGCCGTCCGTGGGCGTCGTGATCCCCACCCGGAACCGCCCCGAACTCGTCCGCAAGGCGATCGCCGGGGTGCGCGCCCAGCGATACCCGGGTGAGGTCAAGGTCGTCGTCGTGTACGACCAGACCGAGCCCGACTACCTGCTCGCCTCGACCGAGGACGTGCCGGTGCTGGTGCTGACGAACTGGCGGCTGTCCGGGCTGGCCGGCGCCCGCAACACGGGCATCCTGGCGCTGGACACCGAGCTGGTCGCGTTCTGCGACGACGACGACCGGTGGGCGCCGGACAAGCTGCGCCGCCAGGTGGCCGCGCTGCTGGCCGAGCCGGACAGCGAGTTCGCGACGTGTGCGATCGAGGTCGAGTACGAGGGCCGGACCACGCCGCGGCTGGCCGGCCGCAGCCGGGTGACGATGGACGAGCTGACCCGGTCCCGGATGGCGATGCTGCACTCGTCGTCGTTCCTGGTCCGCCGGGAGGCGCTGGCCGAGGGCGCGATCGGGCTGGTGGCCGAGGACGCGCCGGGCAGCCAGAACGAGGACTGGGACCTGCTGCTGCGGGCCGCCCGCCGGGCCCCGATCGTGCACCTGGACGAGCCGCTGGTCCGGGTCCTCTGGGGCCGAACCTCGCACTACGCCTACGAGTACGCCACCAAGATCTCGTCGCTGCGCTGGATGATGCAACGCCACCCCGAGATCGCCGGCTGCCGCCCGGGCGCGGCCCGGGTCTACGGCCAGCTCGCCTGCTGGTCGGTGGCGACCGGCAACCGCAGCCAGGCCTGGCAGTTCAGCAAGGAGGCGGTCCGGGCCAACTGGCGGGAGCCGCGGACGGCGATCGCTTTGGCCGCTATGACCGGAGCTGTCAAGGTAGAGAACGTTCTCTCGGCCCTACATAAGCGCGGCAGGGGCATTTGACGGTTTCCTAGCGGTAAAGGTCACTCTTTTGCGCACACCCGATCGCCAGGTAGTGTGCGCACGTGTTCGAAATAGTGCGGTTGACCCGCCGCCTCGGGATGGCGCGCTGATGTTGGCGCAGCAGCGCCAGGCTGCCATCCTGGATCGGGTGCGTGCGGCCGGCGGCGTCCGGGTCAGCGAGCTGGCGTCCGAATACGGCGTCTCCGACATGACCATCCGCCGCGACCTGGAGTCCCTGGCCGACCGCGGATTGCTGGCCAAAGTACACGGCGGGGCCACCACGGTCAGCCCGGGTTCGGCGCACGAGCCGGGCTTCGAGGCGAAGTCCGTGCGGCAGCGCGCCGAGAAGGCCGCGATGGCGATGCGGGCCGCGGCGCTGGTCTCGCCGGGCGACGCGATCGCGCTGTCGGCCGGCACCACCACGGCCGGCCTGGCCCAGCGGCTGGTCGACGTGCCGTCGCTGACCGTGGTGACCAACTCGATCCCGGTGGCCGACATCTTCTACCGGGCCGGGCGGCCCGACCAGACGGTCGTGCTGACCGGCGGCACCCGCACCCCGTCCGACGCGCTTGTCGGGCCGGTCGCGGTCGCTGCCATCGGCACGTTGCACCTGGACATGCTCTTCCTCGGCGTGCACGGCATGAGCGAGCGCGCCGGCTACACCACGCCCAACCTGATGGAGGCGGACGTCAACCGCGCACTGGTCGAGGCCGCCGAGCGCCTCGTCGTAATGGCCGACCACACCAAGTGGGGCACGGTCGGCATCTCGTCGATCGTCCCGCTCGACCGGGCGGACGTCGTGATCACCGACGACGGCCTGGATGAGACGGCCCGGGCCCTGCTCGCCGAGCAGGTCAACGAGCTGATGGTGGTGACCGCACAATGACGATCGAAAAGCGTACGGCGATCCGGCTCTCGGACGGGCGCGAGCTGATCTACTTCGACGAGCGGCCCGGCCGGGACCGGGGCGACTGGCCCGACCTCCGGCAGCTGCCGCCCCCGCCGCCGACCTCGCAGCTGCGCTACGACCCGCTGGTCGACGAGTGGGTGGCGGTCGCCGCGCACCGGCAGACCCGCACGTTCCTGCCGCCCAGCGACAAGTGCCCGCTGTGCCCGTCGACCCCCGACTTCGCCAGCGAGATCCCGGCGCCCGACTACGACGTGGTGGTGTTCGAAAACCAGTTCCCGTCGTTCTCCGACCGGGTGCTGCCCGACGAGATCACCGAGCTGACCGAGTTGGTGCCGGTCCGGGCCGGGGTCGGGCGGTGCGAGGTGGTCTGCTTCACCAGCGATCACAACAGCTCGTTCGGGGCGTTGCCGCCGGCCCGGGTGCGGACGGTCATCGACGCGCTGGCCGACCGGACCACCGAGATGTCCACGCTGCCCGGGGTCGCGCAGGTCTTCCCGTTCGAAAACCGTGGCATCGAGATCGGCGTGACGCTGAGCCACCCGCACGGGCAGATCTACGCGTATCCGACGGTCCCGCCGCGCACCCAGGCCATGCTCGCGGCGGCCCAGAAGCACGCCAAGGCGACCGGCGGCCGCAGCCTGTACGCGGACGTGCTGGCGGCCGAGCAGAAGGCCCAGGTGCGCGTGGTCGCGGCCAACGAGCATTGGACCGCGTACGTGCCGGCGGCGTCGCGCTGGCCGTTCGAGGTGCACCTGGCCCCGCACCGCAAGGTGAGCGACCTCCCGGGGCTGAGCGACGCCGAGCGGGACGCGTTCGCGCCGCTCTACCTGGACGTCCTGCGCCGCTTCGACGGCCTCTTCGACAAGCCGATGCCGTACATCTCGGCCTGGCACCAGGCCGTGGTCGGCGAGGGGCGCGAAGTCGGCTACCTGCACCTGCAGCTCTTCAGCATCCGCCGCGCGGCCGACAAGCTGAAATTCCTGGCCGGCTCCGAGTCGGCCATGGGTGCCTTCGTCAACGACATCATCCCGGAGAAGGCGGCCCAGCGCCTGCGCGAGATTTGAGGGCGGGGGGCCCGGGACAAAGGCCCCCCGCGGGGAAGGGACGGCAGGCGGGGCGCCTACTGGTCGCGTTGCCCGGGGAGAACCGGTCGGCGCCCTGGGACCAGGCAGCCAGATCGGCGGGCGACTCCTCGAGGACGCGACCGTCATCCGTTCTGTTTAGGAAACGACACCGCCGCCCACCGGGTTACGTGTCCCAAACACCCGTTTTGTCGCATTGTTCGACGAAAAGAAGGCCGCCGGTCCCCCGGCGGCCTTCCGCGGTGTTCAGGCGAGCTTGCGCGCCAGGTTCTCGTCCAGCGCGTTCATGAACTCGTCCGTGGTCAGCCAGGGCGCGTCCCGGGAGATGAGCAGCGCCAGGTCCTTCGTCATCTGGCCGCCCTCGACCGTCTCGACGCAGACCTGCTCCAGCGTCTCGGCGAACTCGGTCACCGCCGGCGTCCCGTCCAGGACACCGCGGTGCTTGAGGCCGCCGGTCCAGGCGAAGATCGAGGCGATCGGGTTGGTCGACGTCTTCTCGCCCCGCTGCCACTGCCGGTAGTGCCGGGTGACCGTGCCGTGCGCCGCCTCCGCCTCGACGGTCTTGCCGTCCGGGGTCATCAGCACCGAGGTCATCAGGCCGAGCGAGCCGAAGCCCTGCGCGACGGTGTCGGACTGCACGTC
>Ga0307512_10003521_pt1 | contig 18091 bp, 12 predicted proteins | sample 14_EM_MG_FD_200267 | JGI IMG/M metagenome (GOLD analysis project Ga0307512, IMG submission 200267) | Populus trichocarpa ectomycorrhiza microbial communities from riparian zone in the Pacific Northwest, United States - 14_EM | ecosystem: Host-associated > Plants > Roots > Unclassified | place...
CCTGGCCGATCAGCTCCCGGCCGCCGGCGATCAGGGCTAGCGCGAACGGACGGCCCAGGGCCGCGCTGTGGTACGCGGAGGTCACGTGGCCGAGGGTCGGCACCGGCGGCTCCGGCAGGGTCCCGGTCGCCACCAGGTGGGCGCCTTCCGGCAGCAGGGTCCGGCCGTCGTCGGCGAGCAACCCGACCAGCTGCTTGCGGTCGGCGCGGCTGGTGTCGGCGCGGGTGAAGGAACGCTTGCCGACGAAGTCGGCCTTCTTCTTCGAGACCGCCCAGCCCAGGCCGAGATCCTGGGGGATGACCGTGCCGTCGGTGTCCTGCCCGATGATCGGGTAGCCCTTTTCGGCGCGGAGCACGTGCATGGTCTCCGTGCCGTACGGGGTGATGCCGTACGCGGCGCCCGCGGCCAGGATCGCCTCCCAGAGCGCCAGCGCGTCCCACCAGCTCACATTGATTTCGTACGCCAACTCGCCGGAGAAGCTGATCCGGCAGATCCGGCTGGCGAGGCCGGCGACCTCGGTGTCCCGCCAGGTCATGAAGCCGAACCCGTCCCGGCTGACGTCGAGACCTGGCGCGAGCGCGGCCAGCACGGCCCGGGACTGCGGTCCGACCAGCGCGACCGTGGCCCACTGCTCGGTGACCGAGGTGCAGTGCACGCGCAGTTCCGGCCACTCGGTCTGCAGCCACTCCTCCATCCAGTCCAGCACCGGCGCGGCGTTGCCCGTCGTCGTGGTCAGCAGGAATCGGTCGTCGGCCAGCCGGATGGCCGTGCCGTCGTCGAAGACCATTCCGTCCAGTTTGCACATCACGCCGTACCGGATCGCACCGACCTTCAGCGTGCTCATCATGTTCGTGTACAAGCGATCCAGCAGCACGGCCGCGTCCGGTCCCTGCACGTCGATTTTGCCGAGGGTGGAGGCGTCCAGCATCGCCACACCCTCGCGGGCGGCCCGGCATTCGCGCAGCACCGCCGTGACCATGTCCTCGCCGTCACGCGGGTAATACCACGGCCGCTTCCACTGCCCGACGTTCTCGAACTCCGCCCCGTTCGCCTCGTGCCACCGGTGCAGGGCCGTCACCCGCTCCGGGTCGTACCGCCGGCCCCGGTCGCGGCCGGCCAGGGCCGCGAAGCTGACCGGTGCGTACGGTGGGCGGAACGTGGTCGTGCCCAGCTCGCCGACCTGCACGCCGAGCAGTTCCGCGACGACGCCGCTGGTCAGCGTGCCGGAGGTCTTACCCTGGTCGTGCGCGGTGCCCGCGGTGGTGTAGCGCTTGACGTGCTCGACCGAACGCATGCCGGTGCCGGTGGCCCGCTCGATGTCGGCGACCGTCACATCGCGCTGCAGGTCCACCAGGTGTGCGCTGTGGTCCCCGCCCGCGGGCGCCGGCAGCATCCAGGCGGCGACGCTCGGCCGCACCGCCGGGTGCGCGGCCTCGGGGAGCGCCACGCTGCCGGCCCGGAGCCCGACGGCCTCGACGGCGCGCAGGCCCGCCGCCGCCCCGCCGGCAAGGCAACCCGCCAGCGTGTACGTGCCGGCCACCGAGCCGGCGACCTCCAGGGCCTGCCGGCAGCCCCCGTCGGGGCGGAACGCGCCCAGGGCCGGGTCGTAGGACAGGCGGCCGCCGGCCTGGCTGAACAGGGCGCCCACCGGGTTCCAGCCGCCGGAGACGAGCAGGAGATCCGCCTCCAGATGCTCCGCCGGGCCGGTGAAGGCGCCGCCGTCGAGCCGCCGGAGGGTCATCGCGGAGACCCGATCTTCCCCGGTTACGTCGGCGACACCCCAGCCAGGGAGCAGGTCGATCCCGCGCTCGGCGTAACGCAGCGCCCACCCGGGGCTGCGCGAGGTGCGCAGGTCGGCGATCGCCGCGATCTCGACCCCGGCCGCGTCCAGCTCCAGCGCCGCGTCGTAGGCGCTGTCGTTGGTGGTCAGCACCACCGCGCGGCGGCCCGGCCGGACGCCGTACCGGTTGAGGTAGGTGCGGGCGGCGCCGGCGAGCATGATCCCGGGCCGGTCGTTGTCGGCGAACGCCAGCGAGCGTTCGTGGGCGCCGGTGGCGAGCACGACGTGCCGGGCGCGGATGCGCCAGATCCGCTCGCGGGACACGTGCGCGGGCGCCAGGGCGCCGAGATGATTGGTACGCCGCTCGACGGCGACGATGTAGTTGTCGTCGTAGTAGCCGAAGGCGGCCGTGCGGGTCAGCAGGCGCACCTCGGGGTTGGCCCGCAGGTCGGCGACGACGTCGGCCACCCAGTCCAGCGCGGGCGCGCCGTCGAGGGTTTCGCCGGTGCCGAGCATGCTGCCGCCCGGCTGGGGTTGCTCGTCGAGGACGATCGTGCGGGCCCCGGCGGACGCGGCGACCGCGGCGGCGGCGAGGCCCGCCGGGCCGGCACCGATGACGAGTACGTCGCAGTGCGCGCGCATCGCGTCGTAGCGGGCCGGGTCGGCCTCGTCGGCGAGGCGGCCCTGACCGCGCAGGCCCCGGGCGACGAGACCGTCGTAGAGCTCGACGGTTGTGGCCGGCAGCATGGGTTCCGGGAACGGTTGCTCGATCTGCACGAGCGCGTTGGGTTCCTCCCCACCGGCGGCGAAGATGCCCCGCGGCCGGCCGAGCCGGATGCTCGTGGCGACGCGGTGCACCCCGTTGGCCAGCAGCGCCGAGGCGAGCGTGTCGCCGGCGTACCCCTGATAATCCCGCCCGTCGAACCGGAAGCGCAGCACCTGCTCCCGATCGACGAGCCCGCACTGCTCAGTCCGAAACTCCTGCCCCATCATGAGTGCACCGGCTGGTCGACGGACAAGATCTCGTTGGTGACGGTGTCGCGGACCATGGTGAACCAGCGGCGGCAGCCCACGCTGTGGCTCCAGCGCTCCGCGAACGGGCCTTTCGGGTTGTCGCGGAAGAACAGGTACCGCGCCCATTCCTCGTCGGTGAGCGCGCTGGGGTCGGCGGGGTAGGCCACACCGGCTTGGCCGCCGTAGTGGAACTCGGACTCGTCGCGGGGACCGCACCAGGGACAGGGGATGAGCATCATCGGGTTTTCCTCGAGTTAGTGGGCGACGGCGGCGGCGCCGTGCTCGTCGACGAGCGCGCCGGTGGTGAAGCGGTCCAGGCTGAACGGGGCGTTCAGCGGATGGGGTTCGCCGTGCGCGACGGTGTGCGCGTAACACCAGCCCACGCCCGGGGTGGCCTTGAAGCCGCCGGTCCCCCATCCGCAGTTGACATACAGCCCGTCGACCGGGGTCAACCCGACGATCGGGGACGCGTCGGGGGTGACGTCCACGATGCCGCCCCAGGTGCGCAGGACGTGGGCGCGGGCGAAGACGGGGAACAGTTCCAGCGCCGCGGACATCTGCCGCTCGATGATGTGGAACGCGCCGCGCTGCCCGTACCCGTTGTAGCTGTCGATGCCCGCGCCCATCACCAGTTCGCCCTTGTGCGCCTGGCTGACGTAGACGTGCACGGCGTTCGACATGACCACGGTCGGGTGCACCGGCTCGAGCAGCTCGGAGACCAGCGCCTGCAGCGGGTGGCTTTGGATGGGCAGCTCGAAGCCCGCCAGCTGGGCCACCACCGAGCTGTGCCCGGCCGCGGCCAGGGCGACCCGGCCGGCCCCGATCGTGCCCCGGTTGGTGCGTACGCCGGTGACCCGGCCGCCGGTAACCTCCAGGCCGGTCACCTCGCAGTGCTGGATCAGGTCCACGCCCAGCGCGTCGGCGGCGCGCGCGTAGCCCCAGGCGACGTAGTCGTGCTTGGCGATGCCCGCCCGGGGCTGGTACGTCGCGCCGAGCACCGGGTAGCGCACGTCGGGCGAGATGTTGACGATCGGGCAGACCTCTTTGACCTGCTGCGGGTCGAGCCATTGCGCGTCGACCCCGTTGAGCCGGTTGGCGTGCACCCGGCGCACGCTTTCCCGCACGTCCTGCAGGCTGTGGGCGAGGTTGAGCACGCCGCGCTGGCTGAACAGGATCGGGTAGTCGAGTTCCTCCTCGAGCCCCTCCCAGAGTTTGAGCGCGTGCTCGTAGATGCCGGCGCTTTCGTCCCACAGATAGTTGGAGCGGATGATCGTGGTGTTGCGGGCCATGTTGCCGCCGGCCAGCCAGCCGCGTTCCAGCACCGCCACGTTGGTGATGCCGTGGTTCTTCGCCAGGTAGTAGGCGGTTGCCAGGCCGTGCCCGCCGCCGCCGACGATCACCACGTCGTAGCTGGACTTAGGCTCGGGGTTGCGCCACAGTCGCTCGGGGTGTTCGGGCAGGTCCCCGCCGGGGGCCGGGCGGGTCAGCTCTGCGCCAGCCATGCCTTGACCTTGTCCTGGTTGGCCTCGACCCACTTCTTCGCGGCGTCCTCGGGCGTCATCTTGTCCTCGGCGATGTACTTGGCGACCACGTTCTGGTCGTCGTTGGTCCAGGTGAACGCCTTGACCAGCTTGTACGCCGGGCTGTTGGCGTCGGCGAACTTCTTGCTGACGATCTTGTCGAGGTCGTACTTCGGGTAGTCGCAGGCGACCTTCTCGGCGTCCGCGTCGCAACCGGCCGTGTACGCGGGAAGGTTCACCTTGGCCAGCTTGACCTCGGACAGGAACCACTGCGGCTCGTAGAAGTAGCCGAGCAGCGGGGTCTTCTTCGACTCGGCCTGCCGGAACGCGGTGATCAGCGCGGTCTCGCTACCGGCGTACACCACCTTGTAGTCGAGTTTGAGGTTTTTCACCAGGGCCTCGTCGTTGGTGACGTAGGACGGGTCGCCGTCGAGGAGTTGCCCCTTGCCCCCGGATTCCGAGGTTTTGAACATCGACGCGTACGTGTTGAGGTTGTTCCAGTCGGTGATGTCCGGGTACTTCTCGGCCATCCACGGCGGTACGTACCAGCCGATCACGCCCGTGTTGCCGGTCGAGCCCGCGGCCACCGCGGTCTTCTGCTCGTCGATGTACTTCTTCTTCAGGTCGTCGTGGCCCCAGTTCTCCAGGATCGCGTCCACCTCGCCGGTGCCGAAGCCCTGCCAGGCGATCTCCTCCTTGAGGTCCTTCTTGTTCACCGTGCAGCCGAGATCCTTCTGCGCGACGTACGCGACGACGGCCGCGTCGGCCTCGTAGCCGACCCACGGGTTGACGGCCAGGTTGAAGGTGCCGCAGGTCCCCGCTTTCGCCGTGGATCCGCCGCTGCTGGTGTCGCCCACCTTGGCCCCGCCGCAGGCGGTCAGCGCGAGGGCGACGGTCGCGGCGGTCACAACGCCGGCTATCCGGCCGGATCGGGGTAGGGCGTGAAAGGTCAGTTTCATGATTATGTCCTTTGCAGGTGGGTTGCGGCGGAGCGGGCGATGCGGTCGAGCATGATGCCGAGCAGCACGATGGCCATTCCGGCGGCGAGTCCCTTGCCGTACAGATTTCCCTGGGAGAAGCCGGCCACCACGTCGTAGCCGAGCGCGCCGGCGCCGACCAGGCCGCCGACCACAACCATCGCCAGGACGTAGATGAGGCCCTGGTTTGCCGCGAGCGTTACCGACTGCCGGGCCAGGGGCAGCTGAACCTTGGTGATCAGCTGCCAGGTGCTGGACCCGGCGGCCGTCGCGGCCTCGACCGTGGTGACGGAGACGCCCCGGACGCCGTCCGCGATGATCTTGATGGAGACGGGCGCCGCGAACACCACCGCCGCGACGATCGCCGTGAACCGGCTGGCCGAGAAGAGCGCGAGGAACGGCACCAGGTACACGAAGGCCGGCATCGTCTGCCCGGCGTCGAGGATCGGCCGGATGATCCGGTCGGCGTGCCGGTTGCGGCCCATCCAGACCCCGAAGACCACCCCCAGCGCCATCACCATCAGCGTCGCCACGATGGTCATGGCGAGCGTCGTCATGCTGTCCTGCCACAGCCCCGTGCCGATCAGCAGCCCGACGCAGGCCGCGGCGGTGACGGCCGCGCGCACGCCGCCGAGCAGCGCCGCGAGCGCGACGATCACCGCGCCCACCAGCCACCACGGCGAGCCGGTGAGCAGCGCCTGGAACGGGTTGAGCAGCGCGAACGTGACGATGTTCTTCACCGCCTCGGTGGCGGTGGACAGGTCGTCCTGGGCCCAGGTGGTGACCGCGTCGGCGCCGCGGGCCAGCGCGCTGCCGACCCCGGCCCCGTCCGGGAATTCCGCCGCCCACACGTAGGTGTAGGACAGGTAGCAGCACACGCCGGCCAGGGCACCGAGCCCGAGCACCAGCAGCCGGCGGAGGCCGCCACGCCGGGCCGGCTGCTGGACCCGGGCGCTGGCCGCGGTGGTCGCCCGGTCCAGCACGATGGCCAGCACCACGATCGCGAGGCCCGCGTTGAACGCCGTGCCGACGTCGAGGGTCTGCAACGCCTTGATCACCGTCTTGCCGAGGCCGGGCGCGTCGATCAGGGCCGCGATCGTCACCATCGACAACGCCGCCATGATCGTCTGGTTGACGCCGAGGACGATGGTGCGCTTCGACAGCGGCAGCAGGACGCCGGTCAGGGTCTGCCAGCCGGTCGCCCCGAGCGAGTCGGTCGCCTCGAGCTGGGCCCGGGGCACCGAGCGGATGCCGTGGGCGGTGATCCGGATCGCCGGCGGCATCGCGTAGATCAGGGTCGCGATCGTCGCCGAGGCCGGCCCGATCAGGAACAACAGGGTCAACGGCGCCAGATAGACGAACGTGGGCATGGTCTGCATGAAGTCCAGCGCCGGCGTGACCAGCCGGTGGAACCGGTCGGACAGCCCGGCCCAGATGCCCAGCGGGATGCCGAAGAGCAGCGAGATCGCCACGGCCGCCACGGTGAGCGCGAGGGTGTCCATGCTCTGCTGCCAGAGCCCCTGCAGGCCGAGAAACACAAACCCGCCCGCGGCGAGCAGGGCGACCCGCCAATTGGCAAAGACCCAGCAGATGTACGCCACGACCGCGACCACCCCGAGCCAGCCCAGCACCGGCACCGGCCGGCCGAAGGAGGGCTGGGAGATCAGCGCCTGGACGAAGGTGACCAGGGCGTCGATCGCGGCCCGGATCTCGTTGAAGAAGTACAGGAAGATCGGGCTGCTGTTGCGGTTGGCGCCGACGGTGTCGTTGACGTCGTTGAGCCAGCGGTGCAGCGGGGTCAGGTCGGCCGGGGAGAGGCTCAGCGTGTCCCGGCCGCGCGTCGCCAGCCAGACCAGCACCCAGACCACGAGGACCGCGACCACCTGCAGCGGCCGGCCCAGCTGCCGGCGCGGGCCGGGCTGCGGTGCCGGCGCGACCGCCGTGGGCGCGGCGGGCGTCGTGGTCGTCGTGGCCATCACGAACCGGCTTCCGGCCCGGCCACCACGGCCAGGATCTCCTCGTCGGCGACGATCCCGAGCAGTTCTCCGTCCTGGACGACCTTCACCGGCTTCTGCGCGGCGAGCACGACGCGGATGGCGTCGCGGACGACCACGGCCGGGCCCAGCTCGGGGCCGTCCAGCACGTCGTCCGGGCGCGGCGGCCGCATGATCCAGCGCAGGGTGAGCACGTTGGCGCGCGGGACGTCCCGGACGAAGTCACGGACGTAGTCGTCGGCCGGCGCGCCGACCAGTTCGTCGCCCGTGCCGCACTGCACCATCTTGCCGTCGCGCATGATCAGGATCCGGTCGCCGAGCTTCAGCGCCTCGGACAGGTCGTGCGTGATGAAGACCATCGTCTTGCCGACCTCGTGGTGCAGCCGGATGACCTCGTTCTGCATGTCGCGGCGGATCAGCGGGTCCAGGGCGGAGAACGGTTCATCGAAGAAAAGCACGTCCGGGTCGCCGGCCAGGGCCCGGGCCAGCCCGACCCGCTGCTGCATGCCGCCGGACAGTTGGTCGGGGTAGGAGTGCTCGTACCCGCCCAGGCCGACCAGCTCGATGACCTCCATCGCACGCCGGATCCGCTCCGCGCGCCCGGTCCCGCGAATCTCCAGCCCGTAGGCCACGTTGTCGAGAACCTGCCGGTACGGCAGCAGCCCGAAATGCTGGAAGACCATCGAGAACTTGCGCCGGCGCAGCTCGCGCAGCCGTTTCTTGTCCACGTTGAGGATGTCCTCGCCCTCGAAGACCACCTCCCCCGCGGTCGGCTCGACCAGCCGGGTCAGGCAGCGGACCAGGGTCGACTTGCCGGAGCCGGACAGGCCCATCACGACGAAGACCTCGCCGGGCGCGACGTCGAAGGAGACCTCCCGGACGGCCGCCGTGCAGCCGGTCCGGTCCATCAGCTCACGCCGGGAGAGCCCGGCCAGCTCGGGCGAGTTCGGGATCCGCTCCCCCTTGAGCCCGAACACCTTCCAGAGGTTGCGGACCGAGATGACCCGCGGCGGTGCCGCCGTCTCGATGGTGGTCATACGTACGCTCCAAGGGCCTAGCCGCGGAACCAGCGCTGCGGACGGGGATCGATGTTCTGCCAGATGTGCTTCGTCTCGCGGTACTCGTCCAGGCCGCTCGGGCCCAGCTCACGGCCGATGCCGGACTGCTTGAAGCCGCCCCATTCCGCCTGCGGCACGTACGGGTGATAGTCGTTGATCCAGACCGTGCCGTGCCGCAGCCGCCGCGCGACCCGCTGCGCCTTGCCGGCGTCCTGGGTCCAGACCGCCCCGGCGAGCCCGTAGTGGGTGTCGTTGGCGATGCGCACCGCGTCGTCCTCGCCGGTGAAGGTCTCCACCGTGAGCACCGGGCCGAAGGATTCCTCGCGGACCACGCTCATGCCCGCCCGGCAGCCGTCGAGCACCGTTGGCGGGTAGTAGAAGCCCCCGGCCAGTTCCGGATCGGCCGGCCGGCTGCCGCCGCAGCGCAGCACCGCGCCTTCGGCGATCCCGGCCGCGACATAGCCCTCGACCTTGGCCAGGTGGCCCGCGGAGATCAGCGGTCCGGTCTCCGCCTCGGCGTCGAAGGGCCCGCCGAGCCGGATCCGGCCGGCCCGGGCGACGACCGCGTCGACGAACGCGTCGTGGATGGACTCCTCGACGACCAGCCGCGCCCCGGCCGAGCAGACCTGACCGGAGTGCAGGAAGACGGCGGTGAGCGCGAAATCCACCGCGGTGTCGAAGTCGGCGTCGGCGAAGATGACGTTGGGGTTCTTGCCGCCGAGTTCCAGCGCCACCCGCTTCACCGTGGCGGCGGCGGCCGCCATCAGGGTGCGCCCGGTCGGCAGGCTGCCGGTGAACGAGATCAGGTCGACGTCCGGGTGCTCAGCGAGCGGCGCGCCCACCTCGGCGCCGGCCCCGAGCACCAGGTTGGCGACGCCGGCCGGCAGCCCGGCCTCCTCCAGCAGGCGCATCAGCAGGATCGCCGTCGACGGGGTCAGCTCGCTGGGTTTGAGCACGAACGCGTTCCCGGCCGCCAGCGCCGGGGCGACCTTCCACGAGGTCTGCAGCAGGGGGTAGTTCCACGGGGTGATGAGCCCGCACACGCCGAGCGGTTCGTGCACGATCCGGCTGATCGCGTCGCTGCGGCCGGTGTCGATGACCCGTCCGGCGTCGGTCGCCGCTGTTCCCGCGTAGTAGCGGAAGCAGGCGGCGACGTCGTCCATGTCGTATTCGCTCTCCACCAGCCGCTTGCCGGTGTCCAGCGATTCGGCGCGGGCGAGTTCCGGCTTGTCGCGGGCGATCAGGTCCGCCACCCGGTGCAGCAGCGCACCCCGCTCGTTGGCCGGGGTGCCCGGCCACGGCCCCTCGTCGAAGGCCCGCCGGGCGGCCGCGATGGCCGCGAGGGTGTCCGCGCGGCCGGCCTCGGCGACCGTGCTGACCAGGCTGCCGTCGGCGGGACAGCGGATCTCCCGCTGGCCGCCCGCCGCGGGCTCGCGCCACTCGCCGCCGATCAGAAGCTCTTTCACCGTTGACCCTCCGGGGTGTGCCGGTAGAACGGGACGGAGATCGGCGCCAGCGGCGTGTTCCCGAGGATCAGGTCCGCGGCCTTCTCGGCGACCATCATCACCGGCGCGTAGATGTTGCCGTTGGTGACGTACGGCATGACCGAGGCGTCGACGACGCTCAGCCCGCTCACGCCGTGCACCCGCATGCTGTCCGGGTCGACCACCGACATCTCGTCGACGCCCATCCGGGCGGTGCAGGAGGGGTGCAGCGCCGTCTCGCCCTCCTTCGCCACCCAGTCGAGGATCTCCTCGTCGGTCTGCACCGCGGGCCCGGGCGAGGTCTCGCCGCCGTTGAAGGGGCCCATGGCCGGCTGGTTGAGGATGGTGCGGGAGACCCGGACCGCCTCGACCCACTCCCGGCGGTCCTGCTCGGTGGACAGGTAGTTGAAGCGCAGGGCGGGGTGCTCCCGCGGATCCCGGCTGACGATCTTCACGGAGCCGCGCGCGTCGGAGTACATCGGGCCGACGTGCACCTGGTAGCCGTGGCCGCCGGCGGGCGCCGAGCCGTCGTAGCGCACCGCGATCGGCAGGAAGTGGAACATCAGGTTGGGGTAGCCGACCGTGTCGTTGCTGCGGACGAAGCCGCCCGCCTCGAAGTGGTTGGTCGCGCCCGGGCCGCTGCGCAGGAACAGCCACTGCGCGCCGATCCAGGGCCGGTACCGCCACTTCAGGTAGGGCTGCATCGACACCGGCTGGGTGCAGGCGTACTGGATGTAGACCTCGAGGTGGTCCTGCAGGTTCTCGCCGACACCGGGCAGGTGGTGGACGCTTTCGATGCCGAGGGCACCGAGTTCGTCGGCGTTGCCGACCCCGGAGAGCTGCAACAACTGCGGGGAGTTGATGGCGCCGCCGCAAAGAATGACCTCACCCGCGTACGCCCGGTGGGGCGCGCCGCCCCGGCTGCGGGTGTACTCGACGCCGACCGCCCGCTTGCCGTCGAAGACGACCCGGTTGACGAACGCCCGGGTCCGCACGGTCAGGTTGGGCCGGTTCAGCACGGGGTGCAGGTAGGCCCGGGCCGCCGACAGCCGGCGCCCGCGGCGGATCGTACGGTCGAACAGGCCGAAGCCTTCCTGCCGCTCGCCGTTGACGTCGTCGGTGGCGGGATAGCCGGCCTGCCCGGTCGCCTCGAGCATCGCCCGGAAGATCGGGTTGGTGCCGGGGCCGCGTTCCAACGCCAGCGGGCCGTCGTGGCCGCGGAATCGGTCGTCGGGGTCGGCGGCGAGGCACGATTCCATCCGGTTGAAATACGGCAGGCAGTGCGCGTAGTCCCAGGCTTCCATGCCGGGGTCGGCGGCCCAGCGCTGGTAGTCCAGCGGGTTGCCGCGCTGGAAGATCATGCCGTTGATGCTGCTCGAGCCGCCGAGCACCTTGCCCCGGGCGTGGTAGATCCGCCGAGCGTTCATGTACGGCTCGGGCTCGGACTGATATTTCCAGTCGTAGAACCGGCTGCCGATGGGGAACGGCAACGCCGCCGGCATGTGGATGAAGACATCCCAGGGGTAGTCGGGGCGGCCCGCCTCCAGCACCAGCACCTTGTTGGCCGGGTCCGCGGAAAGCCGGTTGGCGAGCGCGCAGCCGGCCGACCCGCCGCCGACGATCACGAAGTCGTAGCGGGTCATCGCGGTGCCTCGCTCGCGCTGGACACGCCCGGCGGCAGGTTCGGCGCCTGGTCGGAGAGCGCGACGTGCACGACGCCGTCGGTCACCTCGACCCGGTGGGTGCGGATCGGCCGTTTCGCCGGCGGCGCGTCGACCTGGCCCGTGCGCAGGTCGAACCGGGAGGCGTGCAGCGGGCACTCGACCTCGCACCCTTCCAGCCAGCCGTCGGCCAGCGACGCGTCCTGGTGGGTGCAGGTGTCGTCGACGGCGAAGACCTCGCCGTCCTCGGTGTGGAAGATCGCCACGGGCGGATCGGTCTCCCACCGGTACGCCTCTCCGCGACCGATGGTGCTGAGCGGGCAAACGGGCTGCAACATCAGGGCTCCACAGCTGGCAGGAACGGCTCGGGTCACGGCGCGGGTACGGGGTTCGGGGCTCGCAGTTGGCGCCGCCACCTAGTGAACAGCTTCGGCTGGTTCATGCCGAGCACGGCGACCGGTTGCCCGTGGCGCTCGTAGACGGCCAGGAAGCTGCGCTGCTCGGGGTCGCCCTCGACGACCCGGACGGTGTCGCCCTCCTCGCGGTGCCCGGCGAGCTGGATGCGCACGCCGTACTGGTCGGACCAGAAGTAAGGTATCGCCGCTCGGGCGGGTGGAGCCTGGCTTCCGCCGGCCAGCAGCGTCGCCACCGCGGTTGCCGGCTGTTCGAAGGCGTGGGTCCAGTGCTCGGCGCGCACGGCCCGGCCCACGTACGGGCTGAAGGAGATGGCGCAGTCGCCGGTCGCGACGACGGCCGGCAGGTTGGTCGCGCAGGCCGCGTCGGTGACCACGCCGCCCACCGAGGTGGTCAGCCCGGAGCCGGCGAGCCATTCCACGTTCGGCCGGGCGCCGATGCCGACCAGCACCACGTCGGCCGGCAGCCGGGTGCCGTCGGTGAGCTCGACCGCTTCGACCCGGCCCGAGCCGATCAGGCGGGCCACCGCGACGCTGGTGCGCAGCTGGACGCCGTGGTCGCCGTGCAGGCGCGCGCAGATCGAGCCCATCTCGGCGCCGAGCGGCCCGGCGAGCGGCGTGGGGAGGGCCTCGACGACCGTGACGTCCAGGCCGAGGGAGCGGGCGCTGGAGGCGACCTCGGCGCCGATGAAGCCGGCGCCGACGACGACCAGCCGCTCGGCGCGCTGCAGGTCGGCCCGCAGCGCGATCGCGTCGTCGAGCGTGCGCAGTGTGTGCACGTTCGCCAGGCCGTCGGTGTGCGGCAGCTGCCGCGCCCGCGCCCCGGTCGCGACGATCACGCCGTCGACCGGGATCTCCTCGCCGTCGCGCAGCACGATGCGCCGGTTGGGCGGGTCGAGCCGCTCCGCCGGGGTGCCGAGCCGCCACCGTACGTCCAGGTCTTCGTCGTCGTCGCCCAGCGCCAGCTCCGCCGCCGTGCAGGCGCCGGTCAGGAAGGCTTTCGACAGGGGCGGACGGTCGTAGGGCTGATGCCGCTCCGCGCCGATGGCGATGATCTCGCCGGCGTAGCCCTGCCGGCGCAGCGCACGCGCGGCGGCGAGGCCCGCGAGCGAGGCGCCCACGACCGCGATCCGGTCCACCACGCCACCGCCTTCCGTTGTGGAACACGAAACAGCTCGTGAGATACGCAACAGATTGCATGGGGGTCGGCGGATAGTCAAGAGAAGCCCAGGTCTCGGACAGGGTGCGGGCTTGGCCTATTGTTGCGTAATGAGCAACCAGCGTGAGGTACGAGCCGGAGAAACGGGTCCGGCTCTCGTGCAGTCCGTCGACCGCGCGCTGAGCATCCTGGAGATCCTGGCCCGCCGAACCGACGCCGGCGTCACCGAGATCGGCAAGGAACTCGGCGTACACAAGTCCACCGCTTTTCGCCTTTTGGCCGTCCTGGAAAGTCGCGGCTTCGTCGAGCAGGCGGAGGATCGCGGCACCTACCGGCTCGGCTTCGGCATCGTCCGGCTCGCCGGCACGATCACCGCGCAGCTCGACCTGACCCGGCAGAGCCGCGCGGCCTGCGAGCGGCTCGCCGCGGACCTGGGCGACACGGTCAACATCGCGATCCTGGACGGCCCGCGGGCGGTCAACGTCACCCAGAGCCGGGGTGCGGCCTCGATCGCCAGCCACAACTGGATCGGCCAGCAGACTCCCCTGCACGCCACCTCCAGCGGCAAGGTGCTGCTGGCGTTCGGCCCGGCGCCCGTGCGCGAGTCCATCCTCGCCGACTCGCTGGAGCGGTTCACCGACGCGACCGTCACCGACCCGGCGGCCCTGTCCGGCGAGCTGGACCGGATCCGGAGCGCGGGCTGGGCCTGCACGGCCGAGGAGTACGAGGTCGGCCTCAACGCCGTCGCCGCACCGGTACGCGGCGCCGACGGCTCGGTCGTCGCCGCCCTCAGCATCTCGGGTCCGGCCTACCGGCTGGCCACCGACTCCTTCCCGGGCATCGCCAAGCGGGTCGTCGAGGCGGCGGAGGAGGTAAGCGTCCAGATGGGCTACTTCCATTAACCGTTGCGTCAGGCGCTAGGTGTTGTGTCAAGCGCAACGCGCGTCGTATCGTGCAACTCCCGCTGTTGCGAAGGAGTTAGCCCGTGGCGCTCGTTCAGGAGTACGTCCTCACGCTCATCTGCGCGGAACGGCCCGGCATCGTCCATGAGGTCTCCGGCTTCCTCGTCGCCCACGACTGCGACATCCTGGAAAATCAGCAGTTCGGCGACCGGGACTCCGGCCGCTTCTTCATGCGGGTGCACTTCCAGCGCATCGGTGCGGAGATCGACGTCGACCTGCTGCGGGCAAAGTTCGCGCATATCGCGGCGCGCAGCGCGATGGAGTGGGGGCTGCACGCGGCCGACGATCGTCCCCGCCTGCTGCTGATGGTCTCCCGCCTCGGGCACTGCCTCAACGACCTGCTCTACCGGTGGAGCACCGGGACGCTGGGCGCCGAGGTCACCGGCATCGTCTCCAACCACCCGGATTTCGCCGACCTGGCCGCGGCCAACAAGCTGCCCTACTACCACCTGCCGGTCACCCCGGAGACGAAGGCGCAACAGGAGCAGCGGCTGCTGGAGATCGTCGACGACCACCAGGTCGACCTCGTGGTGCTGGCCCGGTACATGCAGATCCTGTCGCCGCGGACCTGCACCGCGCTGGCCGGGCGGGCGGTCAACATCCACCACTCGTTCCTGCCGAGCTTCGCCGGCGCCCGCCCGTACCACCAGGCCCACGCGCGGGGCGTCAAGCTGATCGGGGCCACGGCGCATTTCGTGACGCCGGATCTCGACGAGGGGCCGATCATCGAGCAGGAGGTGGTCCGGGTCGACCACGCCCGTACCCCGGTGGAGCTCACCGCGGTCGGCCGCGAGGTCGAGTGCCTGGCGCTGGCCCACGCCGTTCAGGCGATCGCCGAGCGCCGGGTGCTGCTCAACGGCAACCGCACCGTGGTCTTCCGCTAGGCCCTTTCGAACGGCTGCGAAGCCTGGCATTCTGTTGCGTATTCCACCTTTGGTTGCGCGTTGTGGAACAACCGGTCTGCCCGACCGTTGGGAAAGGAACTCCCATGACCAAGCCCCCTCGCGTAGTCATCATCGGTGCCGGCGTCGTCGGCAGCGCCCTCGCGGACGAGCTGACCGAGCGCGGCTGGACCGATCTCACGGTGGTCGACCAGGGCCCGCTCTTCGCCGCCGGCGGCTCCAGTTCGCACGCCCCGGGCCTGGTGTTCCAGACGAACCCCTCGAAGACCATGACCGAGTTCGCCAGCTACACGGTGCGCAAGCTCAGCGGCCTCACGCTCGACGGGCAATGGTGCTTCCGGCAGGTCGGCGGGCTGGAGGTGGCCACCACCGAGGCCCGCTGGACCGACCTCAAACGCAAGCACGGCCTGGCCACCTCGTGGGGCGTCGAGGGCGCGCTGCTCAGCCCCGAAGAGTGTGCCGCCCTGCACCCGCTGCTCGACCCGGCCCGGCTGCTGGGCGGCCTGCACGTGCCCACCGACGGGCTGGCCAAGGCGGTGCGGGCGGTGGAAGCGCAGGCCCGGCGCGCGATCGAGCGCGGCGCCCGCTTCCTCGGCGGGCACACCGTCGTCGACATCGGCCGCCAAGCCGGCCGGGTCACCGGAGTCGAAACCGACCAGGGCTTCATCCCGGCCGACATCGTGGTCTGCGCCGCCGGCTTCTGGGGCCCCAAGATCGGCCGCATGGTCGACCTGACCATCCCGCTGCTGCCGCTGGCCCACCAGTACGCGAAAACCGGGCAGGTGGCCGCGCTGGCCGGGGTCAACGACCCGGCCCTGGAGGCCAGCCGGCCCATCCTGCGCCACCAGGACCAGGACCTTTATTACCGCGAGCACGGCGACCGCGTCGGCATCGGCTACTACGGGCACCGCCCGATGCCGGTCGAGCTCGACGACATTCTGTCGCCCGCCGAGGCGCCGGTGATGCCGAGCGTCCTGCCGTTCACCGAGGACGACTTCGCGCAGGCCTGGCAGGAGAGCCTCGCCCTGCTGCCGGAACTGGCCGGCACCAAGGTGGAGGAGGGCATGAACGGCATCTTCTCCTTCACCCCCGACGGCGGCCCGATCATGGGCGAGCACCGCGAACTCGCCGGCTTCTGGGTGGCCGAAGCGGTCTGGGTGACCCACTCGGCAGGCGTCGCGCGGGCGATGGCCCAGTGGCTGGTGAACGGCCAACCCGACATCGACGTGCACGAGTGCGACCTGCACCGCTTCGAGCAGGTGCAGCTAGCGCCCAGCTTCATCGAGGAGCGCGGCAAACAAAACTTCATCGAGGTGTACGACATCGTGCACCCGTTGCAGCCGATGGAGCGCCCCCGGCCGCTGCGCACCAGCCCCTTCTACCAGCGGCAGCGCGAGCTCGGGGCGTACTTCCTGGAAGGCGCGGGCTGGGAGCGGCCCTACTGGTACGAGGCCAACGCCGGCCTGCCGGCCCCGGTGCCGGAACGCGACCCCTGGTCGGCGCGGTACTGGTCGCCGATCGCCGCGGCCGAGGCGATCGCAACCCGGCAGCGGGTGGCGATGTACGACATGACCCCGCTGAAGCGGCTGGAGGTCAGCGGCCCCGGCGCCCTGGCCCTCCTGCAGCGGCTGACCACCAACAACCTCGCCAAGTCGGTCGGCTCGGTGACCTACACGCTGATGCTCGGCCACGACGGCGGCGTGCGCAGCGACCTGACCGTGGCCCGGCTCGGCGAGCACCTGTTCCAGGTCGGCGCCAACGGCCCGCTGGACGAGGACTGGCTGCGGCAGCACCTGCCCGCGGACGGCTCCGTCCAGGTCCGCGACGTTACCGCCGGCACCTGCTGCATCGGCCTGTGGGGTCCGCAGGCCCGCGCCCTCATCCAGCCCCTGACCCGGACGGACTTTTCGCACGCCGCCCTGAAGTACTTCCGGGCCACCGACGCCTACCTCGGCGAGGTTCCGGTCACGGCGATGCGCCTGTCGTACGTCGGCGAACTCGGCTGGGAGATCTACACCTCGGCCGACCTGGGGCTGAAGCTCTGGGACACGCTGTGGGCGGCGGGCCAGGAGCACGGCGTCGTCGCGGCCGGGCGCAGCGCCTTCAACAGCCTCCGGTTGGAGAAGGGCTACCGCTCCTGGGGCACCGACATGACCACCGAGCACGACCCGTACGAGGCGGGGCTGGGTTTCGCGGTGCGGATGGACAAGGGTGACTTCATCGGCCGCGCCGCGATCGAGGGACGCTCGGAGCAGACGGTGCCGCGCCGGCTGACCTGCCTGACCCTCGACGACCCGGCCGCGGTGGTGCTCGGCAAGGAACCGGTCTTCGCCGAGGGCTCCCCGGTCGGCTACGTCACCAGCGCCTCGTACGGATACAGCATCGGCCGGAGCGTCGTCTACGCCTGGCTGCCCAGCGCGCTGTCGGTGCCCGGCACCACCTTGGCAGTCGAGTATTTCGGCGAGCGACTGCCGGCCACCGTCGCGGCGGAACCGCTGTTCGACCCGCAGATGGACCGCATCCGCCGGTAACGCCACCGCCGCCCCACCAGCCTCTTCGACCCACGAGGTGTCATCGTGACCGCAGTCAGCCTGCCCGCCAGCCTCATCCCGACCCTCCCCGGCCACTACTACACCGATCCCGCCATCTTCGCGCGGGAGCAGTCGCGGATCTTCGAGGCGATGTGGTTCTGCGCGGTGCGCTCGAGCGACCTGCCCAATCCCGGCAGTTTCCGCTCGGTGCAGGTCGGCCGGGAAAGCGTCCTGGTCGTGCGCGGCCGCGACGGCGGATTGCGCGCCTTCCTGAACATCTGCCGGCACCGCGGGGCCAAGCTGTGCACGCAGGACAGCGGCGAGGTCAAGCGCAGCTTCCAGTGCCCGTACCACGCCTGGACCTACGGGCTGGACGGCAAGCTGATCGCGGCGCCCAACCTCACCAAGATGCCCGACATCGACCGCACCGAGTACGGCCTGGTGAGCGTGCACCTGCGCGAGTGGCTGGGGTACGCCTGGGTGTGCCTGGCCGACGAGCCGCCCTCGTTTGAGCACGACGTCATGGGCGCGGTCACCGAGCGCCTCGGCAGCGTGGCGGCGATCGACGGGTACGAGATCGATGGTCTTCAGGTCGGCCGGCGGATCACCTACGACGTCAAGGCCAACTGGAAGCTG
>Ga0307512_10003523_pt1 | contig 18089 bp, 18 predicted proteins | sample 14_EM_MG_FD_200267 | JGI IMG/M metagenome (GOLD analysis project Ga0307512, IMG submission 200267) | Populus trichocarpa ectomycorrhiza microbial communities from riparian zone in the Pacific Northwest, United States - 14_EM | ecosystem: Host-associated > Plants > Roots > Unclassified | place...
CGAGGGCGCGCTCAAGGGCTTCCTGGTCTACACCGAGGACCCGATCGTCTCGTCGGACATCGTCACCGACCCGGCGTCCTGCATCTTCGACGCCGGCCTGACCAAGGTCATCGGCAACCAGGTCAAGGTCGTCGGCTGGTACGACAACGAGTGGGGCTACTCGAACCGCCTTGTCGACCTGGTCAAGCTGGTCGGCTGAGACCGTTGAAGACTCTCGACGACCTGCTCGGCGAGGGTGTCTCGGGTCGGCGCGTGCTCGTGCGCGCCGACCTGAACGTCCCGTTCGACAAGAACGACCCCGGGGTGATCAGCGACGATGGCCGCATCCGCGCGGTGCTGCCGACGCTGATCTCGCTGCGTGACGCGGGCGCCCGGGTGATCGTGTGCTCGCATCTCGGCCGGCCCAAGGGCGCTCCGGACCCCAAGTACACGCTCGCGCCGGTCTCGAAGCGCCTCGGTGAGCTGCTCGGCTCGCCGGTGGTCTTCGCCGCGGACACCGTCGGCGAGTCGGCGACGTCCGCCGCCGCGGCGTTGACCGACGGCCAGGTGCTGCTGCTGGAAAATCTGCGCTTCAACGCGGGCGAGACCAGCAAGGACGACGCCGCGCGGGGCGAGTTCGCCGACCAGTTGGCCGCGCTGGCCGACGTCTACGTCGACGACGCCTTCGGCGCCGTGCACCGCAAACACGCTTCGGTGTACGACGTCCCGGCCCGGCTGCCGCACTACGCGGGTGGCCTGGTGCTGCGCGAGGTCGAGGTGCTGCGCCGGGTGACGGAGTCCCCGGAACAGCCGTATGTGGTGGTGCTCGGCGGTTCCAAGGTCTCCGACAAGCTCGCCGTGATCCAGGCGCTCCTGCCGAAGGTCGACAAGCTGCTCGTCGGCGGCGGCATGTGCTTCACGTTCCTCAAGGCCCAGGGCCACGAGGTCGGCAAGTCGCTGCTCGAGGCCGAGATGATCTCGACTTGTGCCGATCTGCTGGCGCAGGCCGACGGTCGGATCGTGCTGCCGGTGGACGTCGTGGCGGCCACCTCGTTTGCCGCCGATGCCGATCACGACGTCGTGCCGGCGGCGGGTATTCCGGCCGACCGGCTCGGGCTGGACATCGGCCCGGAGAGCGTCGCGCTGTTCGCCGAGGCGATCGGCCCGGCCAAGACCGTGTTCTGGAACGGGCCGATGGGCGTGTTCGAGCTGGCGCCGTTCGCGGCCGGCACTCGCGGCGTGGCCGAGGCGATCACCAAGATCGACGGCTTCTCGGTGGTCGGTGGCGGCGACTCGGCCGCGGCCGTGCGCACCCTGGGCATCGACGAGTCCGGCTTCGGGCACATCTCGACCGGCGGCGGTGCCTCTCTCGAATATCTTGAGGGCAAGACGCTGCCCGGCCTCGCGGCGCTGGAGAACTGATGGCGGACGTGACCCGCCGGCCGATCATGGCCGGCAACTGGAAGATGAATCTCAACCACTTCGAGGCCATCCTCCTGGTGCAGAAGCTCGCCGCCAGTCTCACCGAGAAGCAGCTCACCGACGTCGAGGCGGTCGTGCTGCCGCCGTTCACCGACCTGCGCAGCGTGCAGACGGCGGTCGACGGCGACAAGGTCCTGCTCGGGTACGGCGCGCAGGATCTGTCCCCGCACAAGGGCGGCGCGTACACCGGGGACATCGCCGGCTCGATGCTCGCCAAGCTCGGCTGCGCCTACGTGGTGGTCGGGCATTCCGAGCGCCGCGAGTATCACCAGGAGGACGACGCGCTGGTCAACGCCAAGGTGAAGGCGGCCCTGGCGAACAACCTGACGCCGATTCTCTGCGTGGGCGAGGGCCTCGAGATCCGGGAGGCCGGCGGGCAGGTTGAGCATTGCTACAGCCAGCTCGACGGCGCCTTGGACGGGCTCAAGGCCGAGCAGGTCAAGCAGATCGTGATCGCGTACGAGCCGGTCTGGGCGATCGGCACGGGCAAGACCGCGACGCCCGAGGACGCGCAGGAGGTGTGCGGCGCCATCCGGGTGCGGCTCGCCGAGAAGTACGGCGCGGAGACGGCCGACGCGGTGCGGATCCAGTACGGCGGCTCCGTGAAAGCGGCCAACATCGCCGCGATCATGGCAAAGCCGGATGTCGACGGGGCTCTGATCGGCGGCGCGAGCCTGGACGCCGAGGAGTTCGCCTCGATCTGCCGGTTCCGCGAACACGTAGCGCGTTGAGTACTTACCCGGCCGTCGCGGGACGGCCGGGTAAAGCTATTGTGGTGGGCGCTGCTGTGCCCTTCGAGAGGAATGAACCCGACCATGCCGATCGCGTTCGCGTACACGTTGATCGTGTTGCTGATCATCACCAGCGTCATTCTGACCATGCTGATCCTGCTGCACCGCGGCAAGGGCGGCGGCATGTCCAGCATGTTCGGCGGCGGCGTCAGCTCCAGCCTGGCCGGCTCCTCGGTCGCGGAAAAGAACCTGGATCGTTACACGGTCCTCGTCGGCGTCGTCTGGTTCGCCTGCATCGTCGGCCTCGGCCTTTGGTTGCGACTCGCGCAAGCTTCATAAGCTTCTCAAACAAGGCTTCCTGAGATGCCTCGGGAGTCGTAGACTCTGCCGCGCGGTCCGGTCGTCCGGGTCGCGCGGCCGTTGTTTCGGGCTGTTTACCGCCCGCATCTGATCGTATTTCTTGGCAGTGGTTTTCCCGGCAGTACGAAAGCCCTCGAGACAGGAGTTACATCCGTGTCCAGTGGCAGCGCGATCCGCGGCAGCCGCGTCGGCTCCAGCCCGATGCGTCCCGACGAGCGCAGCGAGCCCGCGCCTAGGCGGGAGGTGCGGTACTGGTGCGCAGCGGGGCACGAGTCCGACATCCGCTTCGCCGCCGACGTGGTCCCGCCCGAGACCTGGGATTGCCCTCGTTGCGGTCAGCCCGCCGGCCTCGACCGGGAGAAGCCGCCCGGCCGCATGCGCAGCGAGCCGTACAAGTCGCATCTGGCCTACGTGAAGGAGCGGCGCTCCGACGCGGACGGCGAGGCGATCCTGGCCGAGGCGCTCGCCAAGGTCCGCCAGCGCCGCGGCCGGGAGTAGCGGCCCGGGAGTAGTGGCTCAGAACGGCGTGGTGGCGCGGCCGAGGTAGATGACGTTCGGGTTGCCGACCGGGACCTCGGCGAAGCCGAGCCGGTGGTAGAAGGCGTGCGCCCCGGTGTTTCTCGGCGACACGCCCAGATGCACGCGGGGCACGCCGGCCGCCTGCAGACCGGCGAGGAAGCTGCCGATCAGGCCCCGGCCGAAGCCCTTGCCCTGCCACTGCGGCAGCAGGTCGATGTGCAGGTGCGCGGGATAGGCGGCGAGCTTCTCCACGATCATCCGCTCGGGGTGGAAGTGCAGCGCGAGCATGTTCTCCTCCGGCGTACGCGGCGGGTCGGCCGGCTCGGGGTAGTCGGTGGTGCGCAGCCACTCGGCGCGGTAGCGCTCGGCGAAGCGGGCCGTGTCCGCCGCGCCGACGATGTAGCCGACCGCGTTGCCGTCGCCGTCGTCGAGGATGTGCGCGTGCTCGGGCTCCAGCGTCACGTATGGCGCGGCGAAGATGTCGCCCACCAGCCGGTCGGTCGAGTACTGACCGCGGGCGTCGCCGCCCGAGTCGGCGGTGCGGACGCAGATGTCGTAGACGGCGTCGAGGTCGGCGGGGCGGTAGGCGCGGATGATCGGCTGCACGCGCGGAGTCTAAGTCGTGGGGTCGATGTGTCGCGCATCACATCGCAACCGACAACCTGACGCGGGCTGAGACGTCTGTTCCGGCGAAGGCCCCAGCCGAGGGGCCCCGATCTCGTCTGGAGCCCCTGCATGCGCCTGAAGCCTGCGAACCGCGTCCTGATCATCTCCGTCGCCGCGGTGGGCATCGCCGCCTTCGGCACGGTCGCGGCCGCCAGCGCGTTCGCGGACGGCGGCGCGACTCCCGCGCCGACGCCTTCGTCGACGTCCTCGACCCACGCGCCGGGCCCCAAGCCGACCACGTCGGTTCCGGGCACTCCGCGGCCGACCGTCTCCGCTCCGGGTCCCGTACCGACCGCTTCGGTTCCGGGAGGTCCCCGGCCGACCGCGTCGGTTCCGGGAGGTCCCCGGCCGACGGCGTCGGTTCCGGGAGGTCCCCGGCCGACCGCATCGACCCCGGGGCGGCCCCGGCCGACCGCGTCCGCTCCGGTTCCGGGCACTCCTGAGCCGACCGCGTCCGGTCCGGTTCCGGGGACTCCCGGGCCGACTGTGAGTGCTCCGGGTCCCAAGCCGACGTCGGTTCCGGGCGCTCCCCGGCCGACCGCGTCCGCCCATCGCTGAGCGGTTGCAACCAGATCGGCCCCCGGCGGCGTCTTTACTCATGTGGCCCCGGTTCCCCCGGGGCCATCTGGGATGCCCGGCCCGCGGTCTTCGAACCCGCCCCCGACCGCGGGCCGGCGCCAGTCGGTTGTGCCGGCCGGTCTTTTCGCCGGCCGGCTTTCCTTAGTCGGGCTTGAGCCGGCCGGGCTTGAGCCGGTCAGGCACAGTCGATGCTCCGCGTGCGGCGTGGACCGCCATCTTCGCCGCACGCGGACTCCCAGGAACGGATCTCGATGACGACTGCGCTGCCCCTGTTTCCGCCGTTGTTCCCGGGCCGCCGGGCGAGCGCGCCCCGGCGGCTCTGGTGGATGCTGCGCCGCACGACCACCGCCGTCGTGCACCCGTCCTCCGGCGCGCCGCCGCCCGAGACGCCGCCGACGATCGACGAGCTCTACCACGCGCGCCGGCTCAGCCTGGTGCGCCTGGCCGTGCTCATGGTCGACGACCTGCCCACGGCCGAGGACATCGTGCAGGACGTCTTCGCGGCCCTGTTCCGGCGGCACGGCTCGGATCTGCGGACCGTGAGCGACCCGCACGCCTACCTGACGACCGGGGTGATGAACGCGGCCCGCTCGGCGCTGCGGCGCCGGCGCAGCGCCCGCGCCTACCGGCCGCCACGGCTGGGCACCATGCCGGCGGCCGAGGACCTGGCCTTGATCCAGGAGGGGGACCGTGAGGTGCTCGATGCCTTGCGAACTTTGACCGTACGCCAGCGCCAGGTCGTCGTCCTGCGCTACTGGTCCCAGCTGACCGAGCAGGAGATCGCGGACACCTTGCGGATCTCCCGCGGCACCGTGAAGTCCACGGCAAGCCGCGCGATGGGCGCCCTGCGCCGGCTGCTGGAGGGACGATGACCGCGCTGGTCGAGGAGCGGGTGCGCGCGGCGCTGGCGGCGCGGGCCGGGCAGATCACCGCCGCGGACCTGCAACCCGCGTTGCCGCCCAGCGCGCTCGGCGCACGTGCGGCGAGGCGCCGGCCGGTGCTGAGCTTCGGACGATTTGTGGAACTTGGGCCGGTGCGAGGCCGCGGGTGGATGCCCGTTCTCGCCGGAATCGCGGTCGCGGCCGTGGCCGTCGTCTTCGCCGTGGTGCTCGCCTGGCATCCACGCCAGTCCACCCCGCCCGGCCGGGCGCCCTACCTGCCCGGCGAGGCCCCGGCGTCGGTTCCCGCGCCGACCCGGTCGGTCGGGCCGTCGGAGCAACCCCGGCCGCAGCCGACCCCGAGCTCGACGCGGGACGGATCAGCCCCGGTGCCGGGCTCTACCCGGGCGACGAGCCCGGCGGCGACCGAGCCGGGCGCCCCAAGGTCGACCATTCAGCGGTCGACCTTCCTGGCACCGACCGCCGCTTCACCGACCGCTTCGCCGCCGTCCGCGACCGTGCCGGTCACGCCAACTGCCCAATCCGGCTGACCGGATGGGAAGGCAGCACGGCCACGGCCCGAAGTTGAGGATTCCGCCGGGGTGAACCTGACTGCACCCGAGAGTTGACCGTTCTGCACTCCCCGGCCCGCCCGGGCACCCGAACAGGTGGGCATGACGGACACGATGATTGTCGAGCTGGGCATGCAGGCCATGACGGTCGCCGCGAAGATGTGCGCGCCGGTCCTGATCACCGCGCTGCTGATCGGCTTCGCGATCTCGCTGTTCCAGTCGGTGACCCAGATCCAGGAGGCGACGCTCTCCTTCGTCCCCAAGGCCGCGGGAGTCGGCGCCGCCCTGCTCTTCTCGGGAAACTGGATGCTGCACGAGATGGTCACCTACACCACCCAGCTCTTCGAGAAGCTCCCGCAACTGCTGAACGCCTGATTATCCCGAAAGCCGGATCTTCGCCGCCGCCTCGCGGTCGAGCAGCCACAGCGTCTGCGCCGTGCCGGTTGCGGCGGCCGCGGGCAGCTTCGAGGTGCCTTCGACCGCCATGCCCACGGCGTCCGTTTTGTCCGGTCCGGCCGCGATCAGCCAGACCTGCTCGGCGGCCCGGATCGTGGGCAGGGTGAGCGTGATCCGGGTGGGCGGCGGCTTGGGGCTGTTGTGCACGGCCGCCGTCACGCCCGCCTCGTCGTAGCTGGGGTGGCCGGGGAAGATCGACGCCACGTGGCCGTCCTCGCCGACGCCGAGCATCAGCACGTCGAAGTGGGGCAGCGCCGCGCCGGGGCCGGCCGCGGCGGCCAGCTCGCGGGCGTACCGGGCCGCGGCCGCCTCGGCGTCGTCGCCGTCCGGGCCGTCCGAGGCCGGCATGGCGTGCACCCGGGCCGGGTCCAGCGGGAGCGCGTCGAGCAGCGCCGCGCGGGCCTGGGTCTCGTTGCGGTCCGGGTCACCGGCGCCCAGGAAGCGCTCGTCGCCCCACCACAGGTCGACCCGCGACCAGTCGATCGCGCCGGAGGCCGGCAACTCGCCGACCGAGCGCAGCACCTTGGCGGCGATCCGCCCGCCGGTCAGCACGACGTGGGCCGACCCGCGCAGCGCCTGCGCGTCGATGATCCTGGTGACCAGCCGGGCCGCCACGGACGACGCCAGCACGTCCGGATCGGGGGCCACCACGACAAGGGTCTCGCTCATGTCTCTCCTAACCACAAGGGGCCGCCCGCCTCAGCGGCGGACGGCCCAGTCGATACCAAGTCAGGCTGCGGAGCCACCGGGGCCCGCGAAGGCGCCCGCCGCCTCGCCCGCGCGGGCGGCCAGGGCCGGGTCCTTCCAGACGTGCACGCGCATCGGCGGCCGCTGGTCGAGGTGGGCGATGCCCGCCATCGCGCCCAGCGCCTCGCTGTAGATCTGGTCGGCGTCCAGCCGGCGCAACTCCTCGGCGAGCTCGTCACCGACCGCGCGCTTCGGCAGCGGCATGTACCGGTCCTCCTGGCCGGTCCGGCTGAACAGCGCCGTGCCCTCGTCCCGGGTGACCCGCACGCAGTCGCCGTTCGCGCACTTCAGCTCCACCGAGTGCATCCGCGGCGAGCGGTCGGTGTGCTCCCACACCGGCTCGATGCCCAGCCGCGACTGCAGCCAGCCCTTCATCAGCGCCGCCGTCGGATCGGTCATCGGCGCCACGATGGTCGCGCCGGTGACCCGCTCCTCGGTGGTGTCGAACGCGCCGGCGACCAGCGTGCGCCACAGCGTGATCCGGGTCCAGGTCAGGTCGGTGTCGCCGGGCGCGTAGTCGTTGGCCCGCTGCTTGAGCGCGCCGACCGGGTCGGGCGACAACTTGCAGTCGGTGATCCGCCGGTCGGCGACGACGCCCAGGAAGTCGTTGGCGATGACGTCCGGCGGCTCGCTGTGCCACCACGTCACCACCGGCACGTCCGGGGCCAGCAGCGGCATGACGACCGACTCGGCGTGCAGCGCGAGGCGCCCGTACATCCGCATCACGACCGCCTCGGCCGGGCCGAGCCGCCCGCCGACCACGATCTCGGCGTCCAGCCGGCTGCGGCCGTCCAGGTCGGAACGGACCACGATGAGCAGTCGGCAGGGGTGCGCGGAGGCCGCGATGGTCGCGGCCGCCTCGGCCTCGCGGACGTGCTTCTCCTCCACCACGGCGACCAGCGTGAGCGCCAGGCCGCTGGCCACGCCACCCGCACTGCGCCGTTCGGCGGCGAGTGCCTTGACGACCTCGTTGCCGGTGGTGTCCCACAAGCCGATCATGCTCGCCTCCAAGCGCGGCCCTCGCGCGCCAGCATCTCGTCCGAAGCCCGCGGTCCCCACTCACCCGAGCGGTACGGCTCCGGTTTCGTCCCGGCCCAGGCGGCCTCGAGCGGGTCGATCACCCGCCAGCTCTGCTCCACCTCGGCCGCGTCCGGGAACAGCGTCCGGTCGCCGACCAGCACGTCGAGCACGAGCCGCTCGTACGCCTCCGGGCTGGACTCGGTGAACGCCTCGCCGTACTGGAAGTCCATCGCGATGTCGCGGACCTCCATCGTGGTGCCGGGCACCTTGGAGCCGAACTTGAGCACCACGCCCTCGTCCGGCTGGACCCGGATGACCAGCTGGTTGTTGCCCAGCATCTCGATGTCGGCCGGGTTGAACGGCAGGTGCGGCGCCTTCTTGAAGAGGATCGCGATCTCGGTGACCCGGCGCGGCATCCGCTTGCCGACCCGCACAAAGAACGGCACCTCGGCCCAGCGCCTGTTCTGGATCCCGAGCCGGACCGCCACATACGTCTCCGTGGTGGAGTCCGCCGGGATGTTCTTCTCCTCCAGGTAGCCCACCGCGCGCTCGCCGGCCACCCAGCCCGGCAGATACTGCCCGCGCACCGAGCCCTCGGCGATGTCCTTGGGGATGCTGATCGCCTTGAGCACCTTCAGCTTCTCCGCGCGTACTTCATTGGGGTCGAAGCTTGTCGGCTCTTCCATGCCGACCAGGGCGAGCAGCTGCAGCAGATGGTTCTGCAGCACGTCGCGGGCCGCGCCGGAGGCGTCATAGAACGCCGCCCGGGTGCCGATGCCGACGTCCTCGGCCATGGTGATCTGCACGGAGTCGACATACTTCGAATTCCACACCGGCTCGAACAAGTTGTTCGCGAAGCGCAGCGCCAGAATGTTCTGGACCGTCTCCTTGCCCAGGTAGTGGTCGATGCGGAAGACGTCCTGCGGGGTGAAGACCTCGTCGACCAGCTGGTTGAGCGCCATCGCGGTCTGCAGGTCGTTGCCGAACGGCTTCTCCACCACCACCCGGCGCCAGCCGCCCGACTTCGCGTTGTCGGCCATCCCGGTGCGGTTGAGCTGGTTGAGCACGAGCGGGAAGGCGGCCGGCGGGATGGAGAAGTAGAACGCGGCGTTGCCGGCGATCCCGTTGCGTTCGCGCAGATCGTCCAGCGTGCTCGCCAGGTGGTCGAAGGCGGCGTCGTCGTCGAACGAGCCGGGCACGAACTGGAACTGGCTGGCCAGCCGCTGCCAGACGTCCTCGCGCCACGGGGTGCGAGCGCCCTTCTTGGCCGCCTCGTAGGCCAGCGACTCGAAGTCGCCGTCACCCCAGTCGCGCCGGGCGAAGCCCAGGACGACGAAACCCGGCGGCAGCAGACCTCGGTTCGCGAGGTCGTACACCGCGGGGATGAGTTTCTTTCGGGACAGGTCGCCGGTGACTCCGAAGATCACCAGAGCACAGGGCTCCGGGATCCGGGGAAGCCGACGATCCTGTGCGGTACGCAGCGGATTACCCACGTTTCCCATCCTGCCAGTTTTTTGTGGTCGTGCAGGGTTACGAAGAAGGGTCAGTCAGTTAACGTCCGCGCGACCGCCGCCGCGCGCTCCCAGCAGCGAAACTGTGCACCTAGCGGGCCGTTGACGGCCAGGTCGGGGCGGGTGCCGCCGCCGGGCACCGCGGCCGGCGGCAGTGCGGCGCCGACGGTGATGGCGTGGCCGCCCGGGCCGAGGGGCACGATGCCGGTCAGCAGGTCGGCCACCCACTCGTCGAGGCCCTCGAAGCCGGTGCCGTCGGAGATCACCTCGACCGGTCCGGTCAAGGCGGCCAGGGCCACGCCGAGGGCGAGCGCGGGGTTGTTGGTCAGCGAGGTGAGTGACGGGGCGAACAGCTCGGCCTGCTCCAGCAGCTCGGCGACGTCCACACCGGCCAGCGCGGCCGGCACCAGGGCGGCGGCGGAGAACGCGCCCGCGCCGAGCACGGGCACGTCCGCCTCCGGCCCGTCCAGCACGACGAAGTGCCGCCGGGCCTCGGCGGGGGTGCGGCCCCCGTCCAGATAGGCCTGCCACAACGGCTCGGGAACGGACGAGGCCACCACGACCGTCTGCTCGAGAACCCGGGGCGTGTCGAGCAGGTTGCGGCCCAGCGACCGGGTCATCGCCCGCGCCGCCAGCGCCGGGCCGACGGCGACCACGTCGGTCAGGTCGGCGAGTTCCTCGCGCAGCTCGGCCAGCAACGGGAGCAGTTCCCCGGGATCGAGGAACGGACCGCTCCCGGCGATCAGCTCGCGGTGGGAGGCCGCCGGGGGAGCGCCATAGACGGCGAGCCCCGCGGCGGCCTCCACGGCCGCGAGCAGATCGTCGGTCATCTGTTTCTCAGGCGGCGTCGCTCGGGCTCGGCGAGCCCGCCGCGGCCGCGTCCAGCGATTTCTGTACGCCGTCCAGCAGCTCGATCCAACTGGCCTCGAACTTCTCGACGCCCTCGTCCTCGAGCACCTGCACGACGTCGTCCATGTCGACGCCCACCCCGGCCAGGTCGGTCATCGCCTGGCGGGCCGACCCGTACGCCCCCGTGACGGTGTCGCCGGGGGTGGTGCCGTGGTCCTCGAACGCGAAGATCACCGACTCCGGCATGGTGTTGACGGTACCGGGCGCGATCAGCTCCTCGACGTAGATCGTGTCGGGGAAGGCCGGGTTCTTCGTGGAAGTCGACGCCCACAGGGGCCGCTGCGGGTGCGCGCCCGCGTCGGCCAGCGCCTGCCAGCGGTCGGTGGCGAACACCTTCGTGTACGCCTCGTACGCCAGCTGGGCGTTCGCGATCGCGGCCTTGCCCTTGAGCGCCTTGGCCTGCTCGCTGCCGATCTTGTCCAGCCGCTTGTCGACCTCGGTGTCCACCCGGGAGACGAAGAACGACGCCACCGAGCCGATCTTGGTGAGGTCGTGCCCGTTGGCCTTGGCCTGCTCGAGGCCGGCCAGGAACGCCTCCATCACCTCGCCGTAGCGCTCGAGCGAGAAGATCAGCGTGACGTTGACGCTGATCCCCGCACCGAGCGTGGCGGTGATGGCCGGCAGGCCCGCCTTGGTCGCCGGGATCTTGATGTACAGGTTGGGCCGGTCGACGAGCCACCACAGCGACTTCGCCTCGGCGATGGTCTTCGCCGTCTCGTGCGCGCTGCGCGGGTCCACCTCGATGGAGACCCGGCCGTCCACGCCGTTCGACGCGTCGTACGCCGGCCGCATGACGTCGCACGCCCAGCGCACGTCCTTGCCGGTCATCAGGCGCACCGCCTCCTCGACCGAGACACCCTGCGCGGCCAGGTCCTTCAGCTGCTCGTCGTAGGCCTCGGCGTCGGAGAGCGCCTTGGCGAAGATGCTCGGGTTGGTGGTCACCCCGACCACGTGCTGCTCGCGGCGCATCTTGTCCAGCGAGCCGGTGGTCAGCCGGACCCGGGAGAGATCGTCGAGCCACACCGCTACTCCAGCGGCGGAGAGCTCGGCCAGCCTGTCGGTCATCGCGATACTCCTCAGTTGCCGGTCGGGTGACCGGTGATTTCGCCGACCTTGGCCAGGGCGGCGTTGGCTTTTGCCACCACGTTGTCCGCGGTGAATCCGAACTGCTCGAACAGGATCTTGGCGGGGGCGCTGGCGCCGTAGTGCTCGATGCTGACCGGCTCGCCGGCGTCGCCGAGGATCCGGTCCCAGCTCATCCGGATGCCGGCCTCGACCGTGACCCGGGCCTTCACCCCGTTCGGCAGCACCTGCTGCTGGTACGCCGTGTCCTGCTCGTAGAACCACTCCTGGCAGGGCATCGACACGACCCGGGTGGGGGTGCCCTCGGCCTCGAGCCGCTCCTGCGCGGTGAGGCAGTACTGCAACTCCGAGCCGGTGCCGATCAGGATGACCTTGGGCTCGCCGCCGGTCGCCTCGGACAGGATGTAGCCACCCTTGAGGACGCCCTCGGCCGAGGCGTACTTACTGCGGTCGATCGTCGGCAGGTTCTGCCGGCTGAGCGCGAGAGCGGTCGGCCGGTCGGTGTGCTCGAGCGCGCCGCGCCAGGCGTAGGCGGTCTCGTTGGCGTCGGCGGGGCGGACCACGTCGAGGCCGTGGATGGCCCGCAGCGCGCTCAGGTGCTCGATCGGCTGGTGCGTCGGGCCGTCCTCGCCGAGGCCGATGGAGTCGTGCGTCCACACGTAGACGACCGGCAGCTTCATCAGCGCCGAGAGCCGCACCGCGCCGCGCATGTAGTCGCTGAAAACCAGGAAGGTGCCACCGTACGGGCGGGTGCCGCCGTGCACGACGATGCCGTTCAGGATCGAGCCCATGCCGTGCTCGCGGATGCCGAAGTGCAGCGTGCGGCCGTACTCGTTGCCCGGGAACGCCTTGGTCGCGTACTCGGCCGGGATGAACGACGGCTCGCCCTTCATCGTGGTGTTGTTGCTCTCGGCCAGGTCGGCCGAGCCGCCCCACAGCTCCGGCAGGATCGGCGCCAGGGCGTCCAGCACCTTGCCGGACGCGGCCCGGGTGGCGATGCCCTTGGGGTCGGCCGGGAACTCCGGCAGCGCCGCGACCCAGCCCTCCGGCAGCGCGCGGGCGGAGATCCGGTCGAACAGCGTCCGGGCCTCCGCGTTGGCCTCGGCCCAGGCGTCGAAGCTCTGCTGCCACTTGCCGTGCGTCTCCTGGCCGCGGGCCACCACCTGGCGGGCGTGCTCGAGCACCTTCTCGTCGACGGCGAACGACACGTTCGGGTCGAAGCCCAGGATCACCTTGGTCGCGGCCACCTCGTCGGCGCCCAGCGCGGAGCCGTGGATCTTGCCGGTGTTCTGCTTGTTCGGCGCGGGCCAGCCGATGATGGTCTTCAGCACGATGAACGACGGCTTGTCGGTCACCGCCTTGGCGGCCAGGACCGCTTCGTAGAGGGCCTCGACGTCCTCGTGGTAGTCGCCCTTGGACGGGTCGCCGGTGCGCCAGTCCACGTGCTGCACGTGCCAGCCATAGGCGGCGTACCGGGCGCCGACGTCCTCCGCCTTGGCGATCCGGGTGTCGTCCTCGATGGAGATCTCGTTGTCGTCGTAGATCACCGTGAGGTTGCCCAGCTTCTGCACCGAGGCGATGGCGCTGGACTCGTGGCTGACCCCCTCCTCGATGTCGCCGTCCGAGCAGATCGCGTAGACGTGGTGGTCGAACGGCGACTCGCCGGGATCGGTGGCCGGGTCGAACAGGCCGCGCTCGCGCCGGGCGGCCATCGCCATCCCGACCGCGTTGCCGATGCCCTGCCCGAGCGGGCCGGTGGTCACCTCGACGCCGGGGGTGTGCCCGTACTCCGGGTGGCCCGGGGTGAGCGAGTCCCACTGGCGCAGCGCGGCCAGGTCGTCCAGCGACAGACCGTAACCGGAGAGATAGAGCTGGATATAGAGGGTGAGGCTGGAGTGCCCACAGGAGAGCACGAAGCGGTCCCGGCCGGTCCACGTCGGGTCGGTCGGGTCGTGCCGCATCACGCGGTTGAACAGCAGATATGCGGCTGGGGCAAGGCTCATGGCCGTGCCGGGGTGACCGTTGCCGGACTTCTCGACGGCATCCATGGCCAGCACCCGGACGGTGTCCACCGCTTGGCGGTCGAGGTCGGACCAGTTGAGAGCAGGATTTGTGGCAGCCACGTCGGTGTGCTCCTCGGGCATGGTTTGTTGAACCCTTTTGACTTTGACCCTATCCAGTCTCCGTAAACGCCCGCCGGGGGAACGGCGCAGGCCCATACGCTGAGAGCGGACACCAAGGTCACGTACGCGGCTCGGCTATGGGTCGAGCATGTGACCATGTACACCCGCGACGGGTCGCCCGGGCAGCGCCGATGGCTGCGCGTAGTCTGTCCGAGCGCGCCGCCGGGCCTGCTGGCAACGGCCGTGAAAACATCCGCGCCGATGCCGGAAGGTGGCTGTCCGTGAGCATGATCACCGAGCGTCCCACTGAGGGACGGTCGCCCGGTCTCCGGGAGGCGGCGCCGCTCGCGGCGGACCGCACGGAGGCCCGTCGCGACATCGGCGCCGTCCTTCGGGCGTACGTCTCGCTGACCAAGCCGCGGATCGTCGAACTGCTGCTGATCACCACCGTGCCGGCCATGATGCTGGCCGCCGGCGGCTGGCCTGACCTGGGCATTGTCCTGGTCGTACTGGTCGGCGGCTCGCTCGCGGCGGGCGCGGCAAGCGCGCTGAACTGCTACATCGACCGGGACATCGACCAGCTGATGCGGCGCACCAAGCGGCGCCCGCTGGCCACCCACACCGTCACCGCGCGCTCGGCCCTGATCTTCGGACTGACCTTGGCCGCGGTGTCGCTGGTGCTGATGGCCGCGTTCACCAACTGGCTCGCCACCGCTCTGACCGCGGCTGCCATCTTCTACTACGACGTGGTCTACACGCTCTGGCTGAAGCGGCGCACCTCGCAGAACACGTTCTGGGGCGGCATCTGCGGTGCGGCCCCGGTGCTGATCGGCTGGGCCGCGGTGACCGGCGGGGTGAGCCTCGGCGGCTGGGCGCTTTTTGCCGTTGTCTTCTTTTGGCAGATGCCGCATTTCTACGCATTGGCCATCAAGTACAAGGACGACTATGCCCGGGCCGGCATTCCGATGCTGCCCGTGGTCCGCTCCGCCGCCCGGGTGAACCGCGAGATCATCCTGTTCACCGTGCTCACGGTCTTGTCGTCGCTGCTCGCCTGGCCGCTCGGCCTCGGCGCGATCTACGGCGGGACGGCGATCGTGGCGGGCGCTTTCTTCCTCGCCGAGGCGCTGCTGATGGCCGGCCGGTCGCGGCGCGGCGAGCCGCTCAAGCCGATGCGGCTGTTCCACTGGTCGATCACGTACCTGACGATCGTGTTCATCGCCGTGGCCATCGACGCCTTGCTGTAAACAATCCGACGCCCGGCGACGGACGGAATGCCCGACTTTCCCGGAATGAAGATCACAATCGGTAACCCGTTCGATGGAAACACGGGCCCGTACAATTCGGACAATATCCGTCCATACCAATGTTCGCGATTTGTAAACCCGCAGGTAATTGGCGTCACAAAACGCGGGCGATGTTGCTTGCCTCGGGCGAAAGTCTGCCTAGGCTGCCTCTCATGGCAGAAGGTTCCGATACGACACTGACCGCCGACATCAAGTCGTTTGCTGTCGCTCACAGCGGCGCGAAGGCGGTCATCGAGTACGTCGGCAAGCGGGGCGCTCGCATCGTCCTGGTCGGCGAGGACGGCGAATGGACCGACCGGTTCGCCGCGGATGGCACCGATGCGGCCCGCAAGGCGTGCGAGACCGCGGGGGTCGAAGTGGAGAACGAGTGGGAGCGCGAGCTGATCGAGCAGATGCGTTCCAGTAACGACCTCTGGCGGTCGATGTCGCGGCGGATGATGGCCCGCTGACGGCGCGGCGCGGGTCGGCATGCCGCGCCTGCCCACTGGAAAATCCCGAGCACGACCACGAAAACCCGAGTACTAGTGCTGCATGACCCGAGAAGAGAACGAGCGTGCGACCCGGGAGACGTCCCGGGTCGCTCTCGTTACGTCGGACCTTTTCCCCGACCTGTACGAGGACGACCACCCGCTGCGCGACGCGCTGATCGAGCGCGGCGTGGCCGTGGACACGCCCTGCTGGGACGACCCCGGGGTCGACTGGGCCGGCTACGACCTGGTCGTGCTCCGCTCGACCTGGGACTACGCGCCCCGGCGGGACGCGTTCGTGGCCTGGGCCCGCTCGGTGCCCCGGCTGGCGAACCCGGCCGACGTCATCGAGTGGAACACCGACAAGCACTACCTGAGCGAGCTGGCCGCGGCGGGCCTCCCGATCACCCCGACGACGTTCGTCGAGCCCGGCGAGTCCTGGACGCCGCCCGGCGCGGGGGAGTGGGTGATCAAGCCCACGATCAGCGCCGCCAGCCGGGACACCGGCCGGTACGAGCTGCCCGCGGATGTCGCCGTGGCGAGCGCGCACGTCGACCGGCTCTCCGCCGCCGGCCGGACCACGATGATCCAGCCCTACCTGGCGGCGGTCGACACCGCCGGCGAGACGTCCGTGCTGTGCCTGAGCGATGCGGCCGGCGAGCTGACCTACAGCCACGCGATCCGCAAGGGCCCGCTGCTGACCGGCACGGGCGAACGGATCGGCGAGTACAGCGAGGAGATCGAGGCGCGCACCCCCAGCGCGGCCGAGCTGGACGTCGCCCGCCGGGTCCTGACGCTCATTCCGGGCGGCGCCAAGCGGCTGCTCTACGCCCGCGTCGACCTGATCCCGGGCCCGGACGGCACTCCGCTGCTGCTGGAACTCGAGCTGACCGAGCCGTCTTTGTTCCTGCGCAACGCGGAATCGGCCACACCCCGGCTCGCCGACGCCATCCTGGCCCGCCTCTGATGACCAGCGACCCGCCGAGCCCGGCCGCGCGACGTGCTGGTGTCGTGGTCGGCGAGTGCGGTCTCAGGCGACCAGGGCGCGGGAAGCCTTGGCCGGTTCGGTCGCCGGGGCTTCCACCTGCACTGCCGGGCGGGTGCGCAGGCTCCACAACACGCTCAACGCGGCCGTCCAGACCAGGCAGGCGCCCAGCATGTGCGCGCCGACCAGCAGCACCGGCAGATGCGTGAAGTACTGCACGAAGCCGATCAACCCCTGCGCCAGCTCGACGATCAGCAGGGTCAGCGCCGCCCGGACCGCCACCCGCGGGGCGTTCACGGCGCGCAGCGCGAAGCACAGCGCCACGGTCAGGCCGAGCAGCAGGAAGACGACGTCCGCGTGGGCCTGGGCGATCGTCTGCGGGTCCAGCCCGTTGCGTTTGGCCGTCTCGTCGCCCGCGTGCGGGCCGCTGCCGGTGACTATCGCGCCCACGACCAGCACCGCCGCGGTGGCCACTGCGGTCAGCTGGGCGAGACTGCGCAGGGCTGCCGGCACCAGCGGGCGGGTCGGGCCGTCGCCCTCGGCGGTGCGGCGCCAGAGGGCGTACGCCCCGGCGATCAACGCCATCGAGAGCAGGAAGTGCAAGCCGACCACCCACGGATTCAAGTGGGTGAGCACCGTGAGGCCGCCGACCGCGCCCTGGCCGGGGATGCCCAGGCCGACCGCCAGCGACAGCGTGACCAGTGAGCGGCGGCGGGGGCGCTCGAGCAGGGCCACGATGAAGCAGGCCAGCGCGATCAGGGCGAGCGCGAAACCGAGCAGCCGGTTGCCGAACTCGATCACGCCGTGCACGCCCATCGCGGCCGTCGTCGTGTAGGACGCGTCGGTGCATTTGGGCCAGGTGGGGCAGCCGAGGCCCGAGCCGGTCAGCCGGACCGCCGCGCCGGTCACCACCAGCGCGACGTTGGCGATCAGCGAGGTGAGCGCCAACGGCCGGAGCAGGGACGCGATGCCTCGGTTCGTCACCTCTGGCATCGTACGCACGGAGTGGATCTTGATTTTGGGGTGTCCGGCGGCTCGGTGTCCTGGATCACCGCGACGTTGGTTTGCGGGGCTCTCGCGAAATACGTTACGTTGAGGTAATGAAATACCAGGTGCTGAGCCGGAACGAGGTGTTGGGGCGGAGCGAGGTGGCGACCGCCGCCGCGCCCGACGGCCGCACCCGTGACCGGGTCGCGCAGCTGCTGCTCGAGCGGGGCGCCGCCACCGCGGCCGAGCTCGGCGCGCAGCTCGGGCTGAGCCCGGCGGCGATCCGCAAGCACCTCGACGCGATGCTAGCCGACGGCCTGGTCGAGACCCGCGAGGTCCGCCGCCAGGGGCCACGCGGCCGGGGCCGGCCCGCCAAGGCGTTCGTGCTCACCGCCGCCGCCCGAGAGACCTTCCCGCATCTGTACGACGGGATCGCCACCGCCGCGCTGCGCTGGATCGCCGAGCACGGTGGCCCGCAAGCCGTGAGCGCCTTCGCCACGTCCCAGGTCTCCGCGCTCGAGGAGCGCTGCCACGCGGCGATGCTCCAGGCGGGCGACGACCCGATCGCCCGGGCCGAGGCACTCGCCCGGGCGCTGACCGCCGAGGGCTACGCTGCCAGCGCGACCGTGATCGCGTCCGGCGGGCAGCTGTGCCAGCACCACTGCCCGGTGGCGCACGTGGCCGCCGAGTTCCCCCAGCTGTGCGACGCCGAGACCGAGGTCATCTCCCGG
>Ga0307512_10003524_pt1 | contig 18086 bp, 17 predicted proteins | sample 14_EM_MG_FD_200267 | JGI IMG/M metagenome (GOLD analysis project Ga0307512, IMG submission 200267) | Populus trichocarpa ectomycorrhiza microbial communities from riparian zone in the Pacific Northwest, United States - 14_EM | ecosystem: Host-associated > Plants > Roots > Unclassified | place...
TCGTCTATTTGTTCACCTTGGGTACGCAGACAACACAAATAGGGATGTGCAGACGCGCAAGCACTATCTTGACGTCGCAAAGCGGCTCCAAATTCCAGCACGGTATGATACCATTTTCGGGACCGAATCTGGTGGTCGTGGCGCTTCATCCACTAACGGGTTACAGGTGTTTTGTTTTCCAGGGTTCCGTCGAGCTGGCTTGGCACAACAACCTTTATCGCACGTTTGCCAGGCCGGCATCAGTCGTAGCCCGCGAAGTGCGTATCATACATTCTCTTCGGGCCGTTTTTCTCTCGCTGATCAAAGTATTGTAGCCTACGCGTGCATTGATACCCTATTCCGCGCTCACGGGGTTTGCGGACGCCTATGAAGCCCCCTCGGTGAAAGAAGGGTTCGGTGAGGTGCAAGATGTACCGTGGATATTCGAAGGCAGCGAGGAAGAGAGACGATGCTGGAGCATGTGGTTGCAAATTGACGGGAAGTAGATGATCTGTGTCTTTGCGCACTTCGTATCGATATTTGGTATTTTTTTGGGTACTTTTGAACGGGTAATAGCACAGTAGATGCGATTGAGCGATTCAGGTATGCTACAAATTCCAGAGCAGCATAACGATACAATACAAGAGCAGGGTATCAGGTAAGATAAATGGAACTGAAAGTAACAGGTTAGCAGGTAAAATCCATGTTGCATCACGGTGGCGTTGGCGCTGCTATGACGTCGGCTTAATACTATTAAGTCGAACAACAAGGGGCAGCAGTGATACGTTCTCGCTGGATGCGTAAAACTGCACGCAGTTGACGTGGATCTAAGCGACGGTGCTTTTAGTGCCACTAAAGCACCGAGACAAACAAGTCGTACCCTAAGCCAATGATTGAAATTCGTTTCAAATCTGATTAAAAAGTCCGACCGCTTCTTCGCCCCGGCATCACCTTCAGGGGTCTCTGCCACAGCGAGCGCTTTATTAGCATCTTTCGTGAAGGAGGACGTGTATAAAGCAAAGGTCGAGCATGTCACGATGAGCTTGGAGAATGCCTGTTTGAGGTCAGCGGGTATGGATCAAGTCTTTTTCTTCATAGACGGAGATTCATGGCCTACGTACGTTCAGCAGTTTCGAACTGGTGAGCATGCACTCCTTCATACACGTGTCAAGGAAATCGACGTGATCGCGCAACAGTTGGTCAACCGTGGTCACTTTTGACAATTTCGCCTCGAGGGCGCGCCAGTTTGGCTCCAGCACCTCTTGTGTGACGAAAGCGAGTATCTGCTGCACCCACGCGAGCATCCGCGCCCGCACCACGAACACACGGAGACGCCACGCGGCAAACTCGGGCGGAACGTCCGTGCGCCGCCATACTGTGCCTTGCTGCTCGAGCCACATCGCGGAAAGCGCCTGCTCGACGTGTTTGAGGTGAAGAAGGAAGCGAAACAGAAGCTGGTAGCGCAGGATGGTCTTGCGCGAGATGACAAGTGAGAGCGGAAACTTGACGTTGAAGTCGAGCTGGAGAGCATCGATAGCTGTGGGAGAGATGAGTTGTTATTAGGCTAGTTGGGTGGGGCACGGCAGCATGGTGCGGACCTAGCATAGGCTTTTTCTCGGCTTTCTCCTTTCCTTTTTTATGGTGCTCGTCGTGCCCAACGTCCCCAACCAAGTCGCCTTCTTCGCCAATGACGCCGCTGACATTGACGATTCGGAGCAGCCACTCGTAAAGCCCAGTCGTGGCCATCGTCACTCGCATATCCTCACGAAAAGACATATCGTCGCCGTGCGCGTCCGCGCCAAGCGCAAGGTCAAGCAGGCTCTGAAGCTTTACGAGGGACGCGGCCTTAGCGGTCTTGCGCAATTCTGCATGGGCAAGGTCGAGGAAATGTGTGAGATAAGAGGAATGGGAGAGGAAGAAGCAACGCTTGAGACAATGAAGACGCGGGACAAGACCCTGGTCGCGCAAGAGGAGCTGAAGAAGCGTGCGGTTCGCGTGAGAATAGTCGTCTTCGATGAACTTGTAGAACCTGCAGGGCTGAGAGTTAGCGTGCAACAATCCACTGGGAAACAAACAAGGCGCTGACCGCTCGTCATCCATAGCCATATCATCGTCGCGTAAATTGTTGACTTTCTGTACCTCTATTCCGCACTCCCGAATCACGTTCAGATACTTGCCAGCAAGTAAGACCTTATGCTTCCAGCTCTCAAGCAATGGTGGTATACATGCTCCCCCGGGCAAACGCCCGCTCCCAGCTCTTGGTGGGGGTACACCCGCTTGATGTCGTTTGTTCAGCGAGCCGAGTGTCGAGCCATCACGCAGCTGATGTGCAATTTGGGTCGAAATTTGGCACGGGGAATGGCTAACGAGCGACTCACAGTGTATCGTCGTTCCCAGTATTCATCCGTGTAATCCATTTCAAGTGTCCCACGGTTGATGAACCGACTTTCCTTGACGCAGAACTCCTCGTATGGGTCCGTGAGAGTGCCCGTGCGCGTCCACTGCTGAAGCATTTCTACGTACGGTCTGCCAGCAGCGCGTAAAAGAGTGCCGTATAGAGCACGAGCGGAGGGGTCACCGGCAGTATGCTGCATCCTTGTGTGGAGGATGGAAAGGACTTCGCCACCTTTGACGGTGCTTCCGTCCGCGCCCGCTTCGATTTCGGACAAGACGGCTTTGAGTTTCGCTCCCCCCAGGCCAAGTGCCTCGTTCCGGGCGGCTTCCTCAGCGTCTTCTCCAGACGATAATGAGCTGTCTCCTCCTGGATTCTCTGTCGCCGCGAGCTCCGTGGTAAGTTGATAGATGAGTGAGAGCGTGTGGAGGGTGGGGTGGACGTAGAACCAGAGTTTCTGGAGAGTGAACTGTGGGGATGTGTTGAAGGCATGTTCGAGTTGAGAGAGAAGTGTCTGATAATCCTATAGCCATGTCATCGCGTGAGGCCAATGAGAGCTTCAGGGAAGCAGGTAGACGGACCTTGAGCATATCGCGCAAGGCTGCACAGAGCGCATGATTGACCCGCCCAAAGTCAAGATGGCTCCGAAACTCGATAAAGGATGAAATTGCGGTGTAGTATGTTGCGAGTGGGAGGACCCTTTCGACTAGATCGCGTAGTGATGGGTCTAGAAAGAGTTGGTAAGTTTCGCGGTGAGAATATCCAAACTATCAGGTGAGGCGTACCTAACCGTTTCGAGACCGCGAACCGAACGCCCTGCAACGCATCATCATCTTCTGGCGAGTAATCTTCGTGGTATGTCACATGGGTCCCTTCGATACCCTATTTACCGCGTCCGGGGAGAGCGAAACGCGAGAGGCTGTAGGTCACATACCATGAGCACGAAGAGCAAGTCCTCAAGAAGCAGAGCTTCCTGAACTTCCAAGGGAAATGAGTCGAGAAATTCCTCCTTGGCCTTTCCTTTTGATTTTGCAGTAGTCGTGCTAGAAACGATGCGCGAATTGAGCGGTGCGCGAACGAACGATTCCTCCGAAATGAAGGAAGGCTCTTAGGACGAAGTTCCATCAAGTCGAAAAGGACGGAAAGCGGACATGTGTCAACGTACCTCTCCATCGTAGTTCACCAGGCGGAGAGACACGTCCGTTGGTTTGCTCTTCACCTTCTAGTCGATGTCTGTTCCTCCGAGCCGAAGCGATCGTCCCGGTCACCTGTCGATAAACGATTAAGAGTAGTCTCACCTGATGGACGTATTATACATACTTTAGCATATTCTTTTGTCGACAAGGACAGGTTGTTCTTGCGTCCGACGATACGCGGTCGAGGAGTGAAAGGATCCATTGGCAAATGGCGCGTCTCGTTCCGGCGCGCGTCTCTCTTCTCTTCACTCTTCACCCGTTTCAATGCGCGACCTCAACATTTATGATTTCAAGAGGGCCCTCCCTCGCATGGTATGACAACTTCACATTGCTTGCTACTCTATATATTCATATACCTCCTCGGTCCGTGCAGAGCTGGACGCGGGAGAACCTCTACAACCTCTGGCGACGCTCCCTCGGCGAACTTTCAAAAGAGACCGACTTCACCCGCACACAAAAGACTCTGTTCCAGCAGCGTTGGATCGCGAAGCGTCTCATCCGTGCCTATCACGGCGACTTTATCAACGAGAAATCGTTCAAGCGTTGGTACCTACCCACCACGCTGCCCGACGTGCGTCCACGGCGGGGACAAACGGAAGATTATGCGACGCAGCTCAACAAGTGGGCAAAGTTGCCAAAGGCAGTAGAAAAAGATGCAAAAACCCGGCGGCAGGAAGTTGACGGGGAAGCACAGGAAGAACTGCCTCCCGTGGGCAGCTTGATGTTCTCGGAGGTTGAGCGTCGCATAGATGTAGTCATCTTCCGCGCATGCCTTGCGCATAGCGTTTACGATGCGCGGAGGATGGTTGTGCACGGTAAGGTGTTACTCAACGGGAAGAAGGTGCGCCTTCGTCGTCGTTCTCTACTTGACTCAACTAACGCATTAACAGCACCAAGATGCCAACACCCGCCTCGCACCAGGGGACATGGTATCTGTCGACCCAAAAGCCATTCCGTTCCTCCAACCGAAGGCTCCAAGTGTGGAGATGTCTTCAGAGGAGCTGGCCGCGGAAGAGCTCAAGACTGAGCCGTCGGATTCTGTCCAAGAGTCTATGCTCGAGGCATCCTCGCAAGCTGAGGGTACCAGCTCAGTCAAAGACAAGACCCTTACCCCATTCCACCTTCCCGCTTACGCGTCACCATTCATCTTTGTCCCCGCCTATCTTGAGGTCTCCTTTCCAACGTGCTCGGTTGTTTACGTGCGACACCCAACGGCGCGTCCTGGTTACTCAGAAGTTCCGACACCGTACGATGCTGATGGAGAGGTTGTGCGACTTGCGTGGGAATGGTACTCCAAGGTACGACCAAGAAACCGAAGCAAACGCCAGCTGGCACGCGAACCAGAGAACCGACAATAAGTACAGTATACTTGTGGATCGCTACAGTCCCTACTAATAGAATTTGTAAGCGTACCTCGAGATGAGTGAGCCTGATGAGTAAGGAACTTTAATACGTCTTGGAATGTCGAATACGAATACTCCACCCCCGATGACCGAACCATCCGTCGTATAAAGGTGGTAAACCCCTCGCCTCCTATTCCTCTCTATTCCTCTTCCCTACTAATTTCGCTCACATACAAACCAAAATGTCTGAATTTAAAAACTTCGCCATAGCCGGCTCAGGAAACGTTGGTGGCCATATTATCCGGGAGCTCTTGAAGTCCAAGAACGCTGGGAAAATCGGCAACGTGACCGTCCTGACCCGTACTGTAAGTTCTCCTGCTGGAATACTGGCCAGTATCTGAACTTACGCATGACGTCAGGACTCCAGCAGCTTGGACGAATTCAAGGCATCTGGAGCCAAAATTGCTGCTGTGGACTACGGTTCTGCCGAGTCGTTGAAAAGCGCCCTTACAGGAGCGGACGTCGTGATTTCCGCCCTCACACACACCCCATCCGCTCTCCAAGCACAGCATTTGCTTGCGGAACAGGCCAAGGCGGCGGGTGTGAAGTTGTTTGTGCCTTCCGAGTTTGGTGACCGCACGGATCGCGAGAACCCCGAAAGTGTTTTTGCCCTCAAGCAGGCTGTCCATCACAAGCTGAAGGAAATGGACCTGCCATATGCCATTTTCTTCACTGGTCCGCACCCGGACTACATATTTGTCCCGTATGTGCCCAGCCCGGTCGTCGAGCGCGTCGCGTCGCGCGTGCTAACCAGCTGAAATAGTGTGCTTGACTTGGATCTCAAGAGCGGCAACGTCACTGCTGGCCTGGACGGTAACGCGCCTAATTCGTTCACGGCGCAGCCGGACATCGGCCGATTTGTCGCATACGTACTCACCAATTTGCCGCGCTCGAAACTTGAATGGCGGATCTTCCGCATCGAGGCTGAACGCAAGGTAAGGAATACATTGGACCACATGAGATCGGCATGCTGAGAGGCTTTCACTGGCAGTCCTTCAACCAGATCTTTAGAGAGTACGAGGAAAAGACTGGCCAAAAGTTGAACGTGACGTATCGATCCGAGTCTGAGCTCGAGGCAGCCGTAAAGAACAACGCTGCGGACTTTGCATCGTTCCTGCAGCTGGATTGGGGCAGAGGTGGGGGACTTGTGGGCCCTTTGGATCAGCTGAGCGTTTCGGAGTATCCTGACTGGAATCCCAAAACGGTAGCCGAAGTAGTGTACCCTTAGTTCGAATGTGAGGCAAGGCAGGATGTGAGATAAGCCCAAATCAAGATAGCAAATTAAACCGGGCCGTGATATGCCAAGGCTCTTCTTACCCGCCGATCTTCACATCCTTGCTTCTTATCATTACTTTCTATCGACATGGCGTCCCGACCACTGAATGATGACGAAGTGCTCAGCGAGATGAACAAAATGGTACATCCCATGACGTGCCCCTTTACCAGTGTAATGACACCGTCTTCTACTGCTTCTTCCAGGTCGCGTTCATCAAGCAAGAGGCCCTCGAGAAAGCCCGCGAGATCAGAGTAAAGGCAGACGAAGAATTTGCGATCGACAAAGTTCTCTAACTCACCGCGTACTCGCCGGCTATCGAACTTACTTCATTCCTCTGGCAGGCAAAGCTCGTGAAGCAGGACCAACAAGCCATCGACGCGCAGTTCGAAAAGAAGCGAAAGGGCGCAGAAACTGCGCAAAAGATGTGCGGCAACAACCCTCCTCTCGTTCCGTCACCAGCATCTCACCAAATAGCCGTCCCCTCCCCTCGCGAATAGCCTCCAGTCGACGTTGACGAACAAATCACGACTGCGGCTCCTACACCGCCGGGAGGAGCACCTGCAGGACCTCTTCGCTTTGGCTCGTAGCCAAATCGCCCACCTCGCCAACGACGAGGCGCGTTACGTCCAATTCCTCGAGGGCGTGATCGTGCAGGGTCTTCTTCAGCTCCTCGAACCGTCCACGACTGTATATGTGCGCGCCAAAGACCAGGCCATCGCGACGCGCGCACTTGATGGGGCGAAGACGGCGTACTATGACATCAGCGGGCGTGAGGTGGAGCTCGAGCTCGAAGCGTCGTTGGGCGACGAGCTGTAAGTCGGGAACCTCGTTTGTCGAACCCCGTGGCTTGCTTGCTGATCCGCTGGGTTCACGTAGCGCCGGTGGTGTCAAACTCGTCAGTGGGACGCGTCGCATAACGGTGAATAATACGCTCGACGAGCGTCTGCAGCTTCTTGAGGATCGGGTGCGTTATGCTGCCGTTGACGGCTATTACGGGTGTCTGACATTCCTGGCATAGATGCTTCCGGAAATCAGGCATGAGTTATTTGGAGCCAACGTGAATAGGAAATTCTATACGTAGATGAAGGCAGCCTGTATTCATCTGAGACCGAGAGGAGACTTCAAGAAGTGTATATGTCCCTGGCAACAATAATACCGTATGACAACTGCCAACTGGATTGCTATCATACAAGACAATTTTCTGTGTTACTCGTTCTCAATTGTCTAAAACAGGTGCGCGGTGTGAATGGTCCTCCGTCAAGGGATATTCCCTTCATCCACATAAATGACTCAAATTCCTCATGTTCACCATTTGTGGTGCTCGTGGAGAGCTCTTTGCAGGGCGCAGAGGATCTCCTATTCAAGATCACGCCCAGCCTGTGTCAGTGTCATGTCATGAGATCATGACACCACCCCACAACCACGATGAATAGTTGCAGTGTTACCTTTACTCCTTGTACTTTTTCGATTTTTTTTTGCTAAAAAGTACAAGAATGTACACAAAAGTATGAAAAGTAAACATGGGGTTTTTCCGATGAGCCAAATGACCACTACTTCGACATCCCTCTGGAAGCCTAATTTCCCCTCTAGATATTAAAAGCCCTCATGGGCATAGTATAGGGATGAAGTACCATCGTTCTGAATATAGAGAGGGAGGCAGTGGATAGCCCAGGTTGCATTTCGTTGCATATCTGGGATCGCGATAGTACCTACTAGGCTACGAATGTGGCGGAATGACGCGGTGCGTCGGACTTGGACTCGGACTCCTGGGCCACAGCGCGCCTTGCCCATGATCGCTTCGATACACTACCCCATAAGCTAACAGATCGGCCTAATGGTGAGACAAGCTAAGTGAACCAAATTACATGCAAGCTTATTATTAACACATCATGTTTTTCCGAGATACACTCGGCAACCAACCGACAATCAAGCAAAATCATGCACCGTAGTGAAACCTGAACGTAATTTACCCGGGCCCAACCGTCCAAACTCATTCCTAAAACTATCCTTCTATCTCTCCGCGGTCTCATCATAAGGCTTCGAAGTGCCTCTGCCGTTCTCTTATAAGAACACACCTCTTTCCTCGTGACCGAGAACATCGACTTCCCAGCTAGATTCTGCCTCAGCTTCTACCATATCCCACGCTGCATTGTCCTAACCGCACTGTAGAATTTATAGAATTGGATGGCAGCGCCGAGGTGCAAGGCCTCATTGGGTGGGGTCTCATCTATCAGCTCTGCCACGTGGCAAGCCTCCAAGAGGGCATATTCAACATCGGCACGTCGAAATCGTATCAATGGTATCGTGTTGAGCAACGAAACTGAAGTCGCTTGCCTTGGCAGAGCTTGAACAAAGAATCGAATCGTTTACCGGGTTCAAGTGTTCCATCATGATGGTGCGCAGTATGGGTGAACCGATGGTCACTGGGGCCCTCCCCTCACTGTAGTAGGTGCTGCGGTTGCGGCGATGAGGGGTTGTCAACTGTATCCTGTCAACCTGTCGCTCATATGTCTTCTATTGCCTCTACTATAGATGCATCTCACCGCAAGACAGGAAGAATGGAAGGCCCGGAGAATGTTTGTGGGCCAGGCTTACAGGATTCAATGAGTGCGGAAAGGGTTGTCACTCTCTGCACTTATCGAATCCCGTAAGGTCCAGGAAATGTCAGAGGGCACGTATGATGGGAGTACATCCAACTCTTTCCCGAGTAAGTCTTTGGATCACTGGTCGGCCGACAAAGCTCTTGGAGATCTTGAAGTACAGAACGTAGGGCACCATCATCATCCGGCGAGAGGCCCTTCCTTTGTGCGCACAGGGGTTGATCTCTCAAAAATTTCCACACGACCATAGAAATTGTCGTTTGTAATATAAGGGATGGAGAGGAGTTGTGGAGGGAGTTTGGTCCCAAGAAGGCGTCCGAGCCAAAACCATATATCTGTGAAACAAGATTGTTGCCTTCGCTTTCGCTGTCACACCCACGAGGTGACCAAGCAGACCCTTCCCTTTGGGGCCACTGCTTCCATCGCCAGCGTTGCTGTTCGATGAGAAGGTCAAGGTAAAGCATCTCGAGGTCCCTATTGACCGTCAATAGGGACCTCGAGATGTTTTACCTTGACCTTGAGACTGGGGAGAATTTTGTCTGCTAAATGAGAGTCGACCACGTGCAAGTGGATGTGAGTTCTGAGGCCGCGGATCTCGGATGAGACCACTTGTTTAAGGATCTCGTCTCGATAGCGTTCTTGAGTTCCCGTTGATCTGATAGGACGTATACTAGTAGTCCAGTCCAATGACAGCGTCTCAACTACCGCATCTTGCGGCGGGCTGCTTGCAGGAATGCCATATGTCAAGGGCTGGAGAAATCCAAGAGGCGTTTGCATGAAGAAGATGGCGTAGTGATATAAAGGGGCGTCGGGATGACCCCGAGCTACAGTCACAAGATGAGGAAGTTGTACACAATCTTCTCAGCGTGCCAGGAGACCACGACCTGTATTTGTTTGCGACGACAAAGATTTGTTCTCGAGCAGAAACGCGTGGAATACCTGGGCCAGAACCCTGAACATGATTATTAGACGAAGATCGGCCAGCCGAAGGGCTTTTGGGGCTGGCCTGAGATGATGGTCGAAGGCATCCAAGAAGTTTACTCCAGTCACTATGTTGAGCGAATTGGTAAGGTTCACCAGACTTGTACTCGTGTTCGTAGTAGTCAATGTCCTCTTAAGGGGTAGTCCTGCTTTGTACTGTTCTGTGGGCTCCTCTTAATCCTTGGTCGGGGTCTAATGGCATGGCAAAAAGTTGAGGAAAATAACAAACTCCCTGGCGGGGAGTCGAACCCCGCTCTCGCGCGGTCAGCAAGAGTGACAGGCGCGTGTACTAATCCGATATACTACCAGGGACTTACGAGAGGCCTTCACAAAAATAATATTTGATAGTTTGACCTGGTTGACTTCGCACCTGACCATCTAATCAACACTTTTTCTACAACTTCCCGAAGCCTGTGGTGTCAATCATACCTCAACATGGCCTCCAATGACTTGTTCTCTTTCCTCAACAATGAAAATGACTCCGAGAACAGCGACTCAGAGACCATTTCCGATGCTATGCAAATCGACGGCGTCCCTCGTCCGGAGCTGGCACGCGCTTCCACACCATCCAACAAGCGTTCCCTCACCCCTGAGCCGCAAACGCGGATAAAATCTTCACCGTCGTCATCACGAGAAGATGGGCCGCCCTCTAAAAGGAAACGATTAGAGGCTCCATCCTCCTCTGCTCCGGCTGTTGTCGTCGATGAGTTTGAGACTGAGGCGAAGCGGGAGGTTGCCGCGAGCGCAGGGCTCACTGGCGCGACGGAAACAGCAGGCTCTCGATTAGAATTGCGACATCAGGCAAGTCAGTGAGGATTATTCCTTGGGTCGTCGGCTAATTGTCAGTTCTAGGTTCGACATCAAGTTGCCGTACCCCCAGGCTATCCTTATGTTCCTATTGCTTCCCATGTCCCCCCAGCAAAGCCTGCGCGAGAGTACAAATTTACCCTCGATCCATTTCAGCAAGTTTCCATCCACGCTATCCAACGAAATGAAAGCGTTCTCGTGTCAGCACACACTAGCGCAGGAAAGACAGTTGTCGCCGAGTATGCAATTGCACTGGCATTGCAAAACAAGCAGCGGGTGATCTATACAAGTCCAATTAAGGTTCGTTGTGATGCAAAACGGCTTGCAGCCTCGTGCCGGTAGCTGACGCCCCTCAGGCTCTCAGCAACCAAAAATATCGCGAGATGGAAGCCGAATTTGGAGATGTTGGGCTAATGACAGGAGATGTGACGCGCAATCCGTCGGCATCGTGTCTGGTGATGACTACAGAGGTACGTCTAGACAGTTGCTACTCTCTTAAACCTTTCTTTGATTCTCGTTCGCAGATTCTCCGATCCATGCTCTATCGTGGCTCCGAGATCATGCGAGAAGTCGCCTGGGTTATCTTCGATGAGATTCACTACATGCGTGACAAAGAGCGTGGTGTCGTTTGGGAGGAAGCTATCATCCTCCTTCCGCATACTGTGCGCTATGTCTTTCTCTCTGCCACCATACCCAACGCGATGCAATTCTGTGAATGGATCTGTCGTTCGCACGAGCAACCTTGTCACGTTGTCTATACCGACTTCCGGCCAACACCATTACAACACTATCTCTTCCCTGCTGGCGGCGAGGGCATATATCTAGTGCTCAATGAGAAGGGCGAGTTTCGCGAAGATAATTTCTCTAAGGCCATGGGGATGCTGCAAGAGCGCGCCGGTGAAGACCCCGCTGATCCAAAGGGGGGAAAGGGACGCAAGGGAAAAACGAAGAAGGGTGGAGACAAAAAGGGTGAGTCATTCCGCGACGAGTCGGCATGATGAGGCTGACTGGTCGAAGGGCCATCGGACATATCCAAAATCATACGGATGATTATGCTCAAGAACTACAACCCCGTGATCGTCTTCGCATTCAGCAAGCGTGAATGTGAAGGTCTTGCCCTTACGCTTTCAAAGTTTGAGTTCAATAGCGCAGACGAACAGGCCACAGTGGAGAAAATCTTCGCAAATGCCATCACAGGACTCGCACCGGCAGACCGCACGCTTCCTCAGATCGAAAATATACTTCCGCTGCTCCGTCGGGGTATCGGCATCCACCACGGGGGCCTGCTTCCCATTTTGAAGGAAGTCATCGAGATCTTGTTCCAAGAAGGTGTAATCAAAGTTCTCTTTGCTACGGAGACGTTCTCTATCGGCCTCAATATGCCGGCCAAGACAGTTGTCTTTACAGCCGCCCGCAAGTTCGACGGGCATGAGTTCCGTGACCTGTCTTCGGGTGAATATATCCAGATGTCAGGTCGTGCCGGCCGACGTGGGCTAGATGACCGGGGCGTAGTGATCATGATGTGCGACGAGAAGCTCGAACCTGCCGCTGCAAAGACGATGATCAAGGGTGAGGCAGATCGTTTGGACTCAGCATTCCACCTGGGCTACAACATGATTCTCAACTTGATGAAGATTGAAGTAATCAGTCCAGAGTACATGCTGGAACGGTGTTTCCTGCAGTTCCAGAGCAGTGCGGGCGTGCCCGTTCTCGAGGAAGGTGCGCAATTCTCCCTTTCTGATTGTGATTCTCCTCATCCATCCTCAGAGCTAAAGCGCGAGGAAGAAGCAAAAGGTTCGATAGTAGTTCCGGACGAGGATTTGGTTGCTCAATATTATGAATACCGACAACAATTGGATCAAATGTCTGCCGATTTTCGCGAAGTTATACATCACCCAAGCTATAGTTTGCCATTCTTACAACCTGGTCGTCTTGTTAAAGTCAAACACAAGGACCTCGATTTTGGTTGGGGTGTTATCATTAATTATCAGAAACGGGTCCCGCCAAAGGCGCGTCGACCAGCCATCTCTTCGCGTGCAGGAATCACTAACGTAACAGTCCCACAGAATCAACCAGTACCGAAGGATGACATCCCGCCTCACGAGCAATATATAGTAGATGTCCTTCTAAACTGTGCACAGGATTCCACAGTACCGAAAGACCGCTCGACAGTTACGGCCACTCCGGGTGGTGTGCTACCTTGTCCATCGGGGCAGAAAGGGGAGCCACTTGTTCTACCCGTGTTGCTATCGACTCTCAATGGGATGAGCCACCTACGGATATTCTTGCCTAAAGACTTGCGCTCTATTGGCGCTCGCGAGACAGTCTGGAAGAGTGTCCTTGAGGTTCAACGCCGGTCACCTGATGGCGTCCCGTTCCTCGATCCAATAGAGAACATGGGTATTAAGGACGAAAAGTTCAAGGTACTGGTTAAGGTAAGATCACATCTACTTTCGACCATTCCGTTGTAATAACACGACCCACTAGAAAATTCAAACTATGGAGGAGAAGATGTTTGCGAGTTCGCTGCACAAGGACCCGCGTTTACCAGAACTCTACGACTTGTATGCGCGAAAGCGCTCTGCGCAAGACCGCGTGCGTGCGTTGAAGAAACGTATTCAGGCAACGCACGATGTTTTGCAGATGGAGGAGCTCAAGTCTCGCAAACGGGTACTTCGTAGATTGGGTTTCACGAGTGCGGATGACATTGTGGACGTCAAGGGTCGCGTCGCATGTGAGATTAGCACGGGCGATGAGCTACTACTTACCGAGCTCATTTTCAACGGCGTATTTAATCCGCTGGCTCCGGAACACTGTGCGGGATTACTCAGCTGCTTTGTCTTCACAGAAAAGGTCAGTGAGCCACGTCGGCAATCATGTCGATGTCAAATTTTGATTACTGTCCAGAGCGAACATCAAACCAAGCTGAAGGAGGAACTCGCGGCACCTCTACGGGTCATGCAGGAGATTGCGCGGCGCATCGCCAAAGTCTGCAAAGAGTCCAGGTTGCCAATCGTAGAAGAAGAATACGTCCAGTCGTTCAAAGTCGAGCTCATGGACGCCGTGGTCCAATGGTGCAGAGGAGCATCGTTCGCGGACATCTGCAAGGCAAGTGTCCTTCGCTAAGAAATAAATGCCTCTAAGCTGTGGTTGACCTTGATCCATCTTCCGCAGCTCACAGACCAGTTCGAAGGCAGCCTTATCCGTGTCTTCCGGCGGTTGCAAGAGCTCATTCGACAGATGGCCCAGGCAGCGAAGGCCATCGGCAACGTTGAATTACAACAAAAGTTCGAAAAGGCATCCGAGATGCTCGAGCGGCCAAACTCAGTCATCTTCGCGTCGTCATTGTACCTCTAAACCACTATATTGTTGGGGCACACCTCTCAGTCCCTCTTGGGCGTTCAGTGCCACGTACCATGACGGCAGATACACAAAAAAGACGGGAAAACCGAGATAGAGTAAGTGAGATAAGGAGGAGAGCACCAGCAACAAGATACTACACGTGAATTTCCACCTTTCCTTTCCTTCGCGTGAACCATTCAACATGGCCCATCATCGGCCCAAACATCGGCTACATGCCTGATTATTGGATATAGCCACGAGTCCTGTTCATAACACGTACCAGAACCACCCGGAACGTCTCCCTGTGTCCACCACTTTGCGGTCCATAAATGCGTACCTGCGAGTGACCTCAGCTCACAAGTTTGGAAACCTGGCAGCGGAAATTGATTACGGTAGGTCGCTGTTTGGCCGTTCTTATAGACCGTCTAGTTGGGGAGGTCAATTTCGAAATATAACACGAATGGTGTCTGAAACTAAGGCTTACCAAGGGACCCCATGCCACCACGCCAACACAATTTCCCGAGCTCGGTACAGATGATGTAGGCATTGGTGTAGGGTTCGTAGAGGGGAATTTAGAGCTGGATGCACCGGCGCTTGTGCTCGGAGATGCATTCTGACCCATGTTATTGCGGAGGTTATCCCATTTACTATTTGGATAGCTGCGCAGCCGTCAATCATGTGTTGTCAAGTCAAGGAGAGATGTCTAGAACGCTTAACTGTATATGATTCTGGAATTGAAGCGAAGATTAGAATCACGGTGAGATCCGCAGGGGTGAGGGCATACCGGTGTCTGATCAAGGTTGGCGTACACACCAGCGGTGGTACCAACAAGTGAGGCAGGACCTTTCTTATCCGTGGACAACTAACCTCCGGATATTCAGCGAACTATCTTGTCTCAGAATCTAGATGCGTACATCCCAGAACATGGACCCCGCGAGGCCATTGGCTTGGACATATTGTGCCTTTAGAGACGCAATATGAGGAGTATCGTATGAGACGAACTCTCTCGATCTCGGGTTATACGAATAACTGGTCGCGTCGGTCGCGTTCTCAAATACCTGCGCGCCAGAAAGCGGCAGAGCGGAATACGAGTAGATTCCCGGTTCGGAGGTCCCCGGTCCGACCTGTGTGGATCAGAAGGACGCCATCCGACCTGCGCTCAGATCATGAAAAGTGCGGCTACTCGTACCCCATAATATGTCTGACCGAGACCCGCCGTGTTGTCAAATGCGCGTCCGTAAAGTGGAATGCCTATGTGAACAGGAAGTCAAAGGACTATCATGACAACTTTGAACCGTCCTGGAACTTACCAATAGTAATCTTAGAAGCCGTGGCGCCCTGTGATATGTACCATTTGACGGCCCTATCAGTGCTGATGTTCGTACGCGCGCCTCCATAAAGGTTGGCTTGGTTGTCCACCTGTGAGAAAGTTAAGGGGAGTATAAGACAGCGAAGAGAGTAGTAACAGGTGATGATCACCCAGGGTAACCAGGAGCCCGCATAGTCATAAGCCTGATGTAGATGTCAGGATCTGGGTGAGTGAGACAACTTGGCGCCTCATACCATCAAATTCCAGTAGGTCAAAGCGGAATCTATCTGTTGGACAGGCAAGCTAGCATATCCCTCGGGTCCAGCAGGGACGGCCGCCTTTGGGGTGGAAGCCTTGATTAGGAGGAGACCCGGCCATGGTGTACAAGAAAAGTTACAGTAAGCTGATAAGGGACAGCGTCCCCGTTTCTCTTTGCTGGCGCATCGAATGCAGAGCGCAGTTCCGTTAAAAGGTTCGCAAGGCCACGACCTTGGGCAGTGCCGCTAGGATATTCAAAGTCGATGTCACTATGAAGGTGCCAAAGTTCAACCTGCGACAGCTCCGATCATCACAAGAGCAAGCAATATACATTCCATCAAATCCATAGTCTTTGATAAGTTGGATAGCGCTGGCGACAAACGTTGCGCGTAGACTCGGGTTGGTGACGAAAGAGAAGTGTCCGTCTTGAGAGTACGTCCAGCCACCGACTGACAAGAGAATCTTGAGGTTTCTGAAACCCGAAGCTCGGAGATTATACTACTCGGTAAGAATGACCACATTTACCTGTGTGCCAACTTAAGGAGGTACAACTTAGGCAAACGTCAAGCACCTACTAAAAGAACTAGGGTATGGGAGAAACTGCACCTGTTTCAAGCAACCATAAAGATTGTTGCCCTGTTCCCCCAGAGAATCACCAGAAAAGTGTTTCTAGAAACCTTCAGAATTAGTAAATCGGGTCCCAGAAAAAGCCTACCTGTTCATCTGCATAAGAATCTGTGAGAAAAATGGAACCACTATTTGGATTTACATCTGCAAAAGCATATATGATATGCGTGAGATAGGAAGGGATGATATTAGTAGGTTCTATCGAGATAGCAGGGTCAGATCTCCTTCCTGGTAAATAGAAACCCGAATGGACCGCATACGGAAATCAGCGCCATAAATGCCCCTTCAATTGGTCGATGATGGGAACGTAGAAACTCAGGATAGCACATTACGTACCAATTGCTGAAATAGGCAGCCTGTACTTTGCCGAAGGCAAGCTCCTGAGCAACATGCGACGTTGTATTGGCATTTATCCTAGACTTGTTCGGGGATTTAGTGTGAGCGAGTGGCGTATCTTCGGCTTGGGTCACCCCGGTAGAGATTCCAAAGGCCAGCGAGACCGACAGGACGACAAAGGCGCGAATGAGGTGCGAGCTCTGTTTCATGGGTAAGAAACGTACGCAGGGGAAAGCACGGCATTAGTGCGTGTCCTGCATCGCGGCTTTTATCTGAAGTAGGGACACGATCCATGTGCCCTTCCCGCTGTCAGCAAGACAAGAAAGACTAAGAAATATCCCTTGAATCTGCTGGACACGAGGGTAAACACCCCATCGCGTTCTTGGTGTCCCGTGTGCATCTCTGAATGAGAAGGCATCGTGTGGGCGTTGGCAGCATGTCAACCCTCCCGTAGTCCTCAGGAAGCTCGATATGGTGAGAAGGGTATCCACGTGGACACGAAATACCAAGGTGCGAGATAGCCATTATTTGGACGAAATGACGTAGCATATGGACTACGTGATGGACAGTAAATAGCACGCGGAAGTGCTTCGCGCTATCAAGGTGAACCGTGACCAAGGATGAGTCGATTGAGGAATGATGAGGAGGTAACATAGGTCTAGAGGTGAATACCTCTTCAGGTTCTAGACTTCTGACTCGCAAAAAAAATAATCTCGCTACTTGCACTTGGCCTATTGGTAAAAATGGGGGTAGAAACTGAACGCTTCGCTTGATCTGAAAGTGCGTGCGAGGGCTGTTCACTGTTGTGATGTTGTCCGGTCCGGTGCCGGAGAGGAGACTCGCGTGACTGCAAGACACGAGGGATATGACAGATGAAGATGTTCTTTTGTAGTTGTTGTCTGACAGTGGAGCATATGGGGGCGATGCGAAGAGTTTCATGCACGTCGAATCGATCGACCAGGAAAATAGTTATTGAGAGCGAGGAGTCAGGAATCATACCCGTTGGGAAGGACAGCACATGATAGTCGTGGAGGGAAGCACGGCCACCGTTAGGTCAGTACCTACTTGCGGAAGTCAGAACTAACAAACACCGAGCCGTCGTCGTGGTTGTGGTCGAGTCATCAGCAGAGCCCAGGGTGCATGTGCCTATTACTCATGATAATTAGCGTTGGTGACGTGATATAATCCCTGGTAGTATATCGGATTAGTACACGCGCCTGTCATTCCAACTGACCGCGCGAGAGCGGGGTTCGACTCCCCGCCAGGGAGTATCATTTTTCGTTCTCTTCCCCTACCGGACCTTGATGACATTTTTAGTTTAGGTTTAGGAAAATGGGGCCAGTCACACGGCCAGTGAGCGAAATGCCCGATTCTCCTTATAGCCATATAGCCTGAATCGTTGGGACGCAAGATGATGCATGCATACGAATCACCTCATTTACTTGACACAGCAGGCAAGGGCGGATAAACAGGGTCTGCTTATAGTTAACTTATGGTCCAATTGATATAAAATTAACCGACAAATAAGTGGGTTCTGTTGTCGTTGCTAATTATATAAAGACAATTGAATGATTTATTGA
>Ga0307512_10003526_pt1 | contig 18086 bp, 16 predicted proteins | sample 14_EM_MG_FD_200267 | JGI IMG/M metagenome (GOLD analysis project Ga0307512, IMG submission 200267) | Populus trichocarpa ectomycorrhiza microbial communities from riparian zone in the Pacific Northwest, United States - 14_EM | ecosystem: Host-associated > Plants > Roots > Unclassified | place...
CCTTCTCCCCCACCTTCCTCCCCCCCAGCGCCCCAGGAGTCGGAAACTTATACGCGCCGGAACAAATCGCGAGCGCCAGACTCCCCCCACTCTCTTCGGTCGCGAGCTCAAACGGGGAGTGCCCGTACAACGCACAGAACAATGTACAACCAAGACTCCAAATATCGACCTTCTCATCGACCACGCTTCCAGTCTTGACATCAAACAGCTCCGGCGCACGGTAGGGCATCGTTGATGTCTCTGCCGCGTGGTCCTGGACCGACAGCGCAAGCGTACGGGATGTGATCGCTGTGGGCGACGGGGTGAGCGAGCCAAAATCCATGAGTATCGGCGTTATACCGTCGTCGGAAATCATGATATTCCCTGGCTTGATATCGCGGTGAGCGTACGCACGTGGGGTTCCCTCCTCGCCTCCCCCCTGCTGCTCGCCCATCAGCGGGTCCTGCACGCCCGCCGCCGGCGGCAGGGCAGAAGTGGGGCCGGTGATTTTGTGGTCGTGGAGAGCCTGCACGCCTCTGCACACGCCCAGGAACAGACGCATCAGGTGTTTCTCTGGGAAATTCGTGTGGTTGACCAGATTCGCGTTGACCGCATCCTGGAGGTTCCCGCGGCGGAAATACGGGAGGAGGATGTAGACCGTTTTCTCGCCGCCGCCACCATCCTCATCGTCTCTTCCCACCACCGTCGTAGCGCTGCGGCCGGACGAGGTGACTATGGCGTAGTCGATGGACGAGATGAGGTTTGCGTGGCTGAACCGTCGGTAGCTCTCCGCCTCTTTCACCGCGATCGAGACGGACTCGTGGCCGAAGGGGCAGCGGATCTTTTTCAGGGCGTAGAGGGCACCGTCCGAGGCCCGGACGAGGTATACGTATGAGAAGCCGCCTTCGCCGAGGAGGGAGAGGATCTTGAAGGTGCGCGAGTTTATGGTTAGGTTGGGGCTGCTGGGGAAGCAGGTTATGCAGGTTGTGAGGGAGTAGAGGAGGTCGAGGAGGTATTGCGCCATTGCTTTGCTTTGTTGGGGTTGGGTGGTGGTGGTGGGGAGCTGGGGGAGCTGAAGGGAGGGAGATGTCGTTGGGATGTCGTTGGGTTGTCAGCTCATACTCGGTTCTGGCGTCAGCATAGCCACAAAGCGCTTACCACCAGCCCCCACCTCCCGCAGTCGCCAAATTGGGGGGTCTAAGACTGTTCAAAGGGAATGCCAAAACGCCAATTCCTAGAAACTCTGTCGTAAGCTATTGGAGCGTGCATTGATTTTTGCTGCTGGATGACAAAGATATAGATGGTCGCTTAGCTCAGTTGGTTAGAGCGTGGTGCTAATATCCATATGACACGCCAAGGTCGCAGGTTCGACCCCTGCAGTGATCATTTTTACATTTTCCGTTCCGCCGGTCCGATTAAAGAGACATCGCACACGGGCACACACTAAATAAACGTTATGAATATAACTAAGCAAACATGTATGTTTCACCGCCCGCTATCTTCATATCTCATCACAACAAGTATTTATAGACGTCAGAGTAAGAGTTAAAGTAATAAAGTAACGCAACAGCAAGCAATCTCACACCTACAGACGACACAGCTTACACGGAAACGTAGCAGCAAGATTCAACCAATCAGACGAAGATTTGCAAAAAAAAAAAAGAAAAAAACCAACGAAATAAAACACAAGTTAGTACCAGAAACAATTGGCCCCCGAGATAGATCGAAAAAAGAGAAAGAAAACAGGAGACAGAAACAGCCTCACCCGCCCTCCCCAAAAGCCTTTCTTTCGTTTCCTTTCCTGCAGAGAGCTGAGCTCGCCCCCCCGGTCGCCATTCTCAGTTTATCCCTTCCTCCGGCACATTATTCTACACTCCTATTTTCCATCCAACCTTGGCAGAGACAGAGAAAGCCCATTTTTCCTCCCATTTTATTCGTGCACAAAATCAACCACAAATCACATAAATCCTCCCCGATCCAACGTTTTGCAACAACGAACTGCCCAACATCGGATTTAGCTGGCCGCACAAGGAAGGACAGCCTAGACCACTTCCTTGCCAGCAACAGCCTCAATCCCTTCCTCAGCATTCACCTTATCTCCACCCTCTTGAGGAGTATCCCTCATTTCCACCTCCTTAACGACAGCGGTCTCCTTGGCCTCAGAATTGCCGTTGGTCGCGGCAGGTGCATCGTCACCTCCAATACCATTTTCCTTGGCATCACCATCTGTCTTGACTTCAGAAGATTCCTCTTCCTTGGCGCCTCCATCCTCCTTTTCGTCGGTCGCGGTCTTCTCGGTGGTACGCAGGACTTCCATCCACTTGTCGTGCAGGACTCTGGAGCGCTCCTTGAATTTGTACTTATCTTCAAGGGGGATAGCGAATTCCACCTTGAAGATCCCACGGAGAACCTTGTGGATCTTGGTGCTCTATTTTCGAATGATATCATTAATTGCCACATCCGACACATTTGGGGGTGGGCTAATTGCAATGTACACACCTTGATGAGTTCAGCCGGCATATCAGGCCAAGACTCCAACGCTTTCAAGCAACCAGATAACTCGTGCATTTCCTATCATTTCCAAATTAGCCGCTGCACGATAACTGGCAACCGATATATCGGTGGCATGCATACATCTTCGTTCGGCGGTGTTTTATCTTTATTCAAAAATGCCTTTTGCAATCGGTGTCTTCGATGGAGCATCAACTTGTGCTGTTCTTCCTCGGGCAATCCCCTCGGGTCCTTAAAAGTCCTTGTCTCGGTCGCGCTGCCCTCTGATTCTGATTCTACCGCCTCCTTACTTTTCGCTCCCTTCTTGCCTTTAGCTGCAGGGGTTGTCGATTTCTTTCCTTTTGTAGCCGGAGTTGCCTTTTCCTTCGTAGCAGTCCCCTTCTTTGCAGAGGCTTTAACGCCATTAGCGGGGGTTTTAGGAGTCTTCGGAGTTTTGGCCGCTGGTGTTGCCTTAGTAGTGGATTTCGGGGTCTTTGCCTTCGCAACGGTTTTTTTAGGGGTCTTTGCCGGCTTTTCCGATTCAGCCTCGTCGTCGGAAGCGGTTTCGGACTTCTTCCGTTTTTTGCCTCGTGAGGCCTTCTTTGAGGACTTGTCGTCTCCACCACTGCCAACGTCTTCCTCGTCGAGTTCCATCTCGTCTTCTTCTTCTTCCGGCTCTGGCTCGACTACGGGTTCTTCGTCTATCTCCATCATAGTTTCCTGGATTTCTTTTACGTTATCGAGTGAAAATTCCTGCCTAGCCTCCTGAAATGCCTCGACAAGCTTCTTTGTCTTTCGACTCCCGGCACCCGCATCAATTTTGTCTTTCGTAAGAGGATCGAGATCGCTCACGGCAATCCAAGAGCTGTTGTGAAACACGTTTGTCAGCAACAGTGAAACAGGGATGTTGCAAACAATTTTTCCTAGCAGTGATTTGGTGGTAGCAGCTTCTGAGGATCAAAGCGCAAACAAGAGGTGTGTAGCAACGAGCCAGTAAAAATTCAGGGGGAAAAATCAAGCCAATTATAGAAGCACAAAGCTCACTCGCAACATTCTCAAGGGCAGAGCAAAAATAAAAATCACTCACACAGCGGGTAAATATGCCGAAAAATCAAAAACCAAAGACAAAGGAGACGAAGAAAGCAAAACTCACTATTCATATGTTCCCATGTAGAAGATTGGGTATTGCGTTTCCCACGCAGCCGCTCCAATAGTCTCAAGCGACTTTGCTTTTCCGCCAGCCGGCCCAGCGAGCATGATTTCCGGCAGGAGCTCCTTACTGAGCACAATCGCAGGCCAAGGGGGGAAGCTCCGCATCTTCGCCATCACATAATCGCCCGGCTTGAACCTCTGGTCCGCCGCAGCCGCATTCTTTCCCGGGGTCTTCTTCATATTTGCGAGAGACTTTTTTTTCGACGGCTTTGGCGTCTTTCTTGCCGGCGTTGCAGCTGAAGAGGCGGCTCCGGCTGCAGAGGCTGCAGCAGGAGCAGTCGTCGTGTCTGATTCCTTCTTATCGCCCCCATTCGTCTCAGCAACAGTAGCAGAGACGGCAACAGCCTCGCCCTGTTTGTTCGCGTCTTCTCCCGAAGACGACGTGATCGCAGCTTGTGCTGGCGCGTCTCCGACCGCGGCCTCGGCGGAAAGACGAGGTGAGGTGAGCGCGTCGTCAGCCATTGGCGAAAAGGAAAGTTGGGAAAAGATGACTCTTTCGTCTCTTTATTTAAAATACCCTCGCGAAGTGGTAAATGTATTGAACGGATTGATGCGCTGCGTTGCAGATAGAGGTGCGTAAGTGACGAGGATGCTTTCTTCGTCGGGTTGGTGGTGGGTCAGGTGGATGGTGACGCGGTTTTGAATCTCTATTGTAGTTTCAGGAAGAGGGTTGGGTTGAAGGGGGGGGAAGATTGGTAAGTTGGGGGAGGGATCGGAGAAGAGACAGTCGGGGGAATGGAGATTTGGGGAGTTGGAGTTTAGTTGTTAGTAGTTAGTTGGAAGGCGAGGGTTGTAGAGGATGTTGTGAAGAGTCGCGGAAGGAGATGGAAGATGGAAAAAGTTGTTCAGCGCGGGAAGGCAACGAGGGAATGGATGGATTCGATCTTGTCTTGTCTTGGTCGCAGGCGACGAAAGTGGCAGGGTTCGTGCAACATGCAGCACCCAGCCCAAAGCCAGTGGTGTGGTGCCGATCGCCAGCAGCCAGCCAACCACAGCCAAAGAACACATCGTAGAAATATAAAACCACTACATATTTCGAGCAAAACTCCCCCAATCATCCAAAGCGAAAGCGAAAGAGAGGTGCTTGTAGAATATCCCAACAGCAAATGATGCGGACAGCCGAACATTTACGTCACACGAGCAATAACATCACACGAGTCAACGTCAAGAGAGATATCGAAATGGCCCAGCAACCACCACACCAAATCGAGGATATCCTCTGCAAACACCATCAATCGATGTACAATTAAGAATTAAGTTCTATCAATACAAACACACTAGAGTACATTATCGGCATGGATCCGTCAACTCGTCATCTTGTACATAAGTATAAACAATCCAGTTCCTCCCCGACTTCGAGGACCTCCACCGATCGGAACCGTTGCTCTAAGAACCTCCAACAGCATCGATGCCCTACAGGGGATATGCATAAACCAAAAGGTCACACCGGCCCACAGCCTCACCGGTGGCGTCTGACAGCATCTCTGCCATAATACTCATGCATCCCAAGTACCCTCGCCGTCTCGTTACACACCTACTTCTTATGCCTGTCTCCACCACTCTTCCACCGGGCCAACCTTGAAATCCGTCGGGCTCACTGTACCATCTCGCCGTTCCTCCCTCTCGGGCTTATGCACGCGGAGGAAGTAGTAAACCGTATCCTCGAGCGGAAGCAGGTTCACCAGCAAGCCATTTATATACCATCCCACGATCGCAACGAAGAATCCAGCCACTGCATCCAGGACATAGTGATTCGCTGTGGCAATGATGGCCACGAGGATAGTGAGGGGATATGCCATTCCGATCGTAACCAGGGCGATTCTCCGACGAATGTTTGATGCCCGAAGGTGCGTGGTGTGAGGCATTGTCGCAATCGTAAGGCCGATAACGAATGAATATCCAAAATGTAGAGATGGCATTGCCGCTCTGTATTATAGTCAGCCCAGCCGGCAGAATTGACGGGTGCGCCCTACAATTGCTGACAGAACCGATTACTCGTCCAGACGCTTGAGACCTTGCCCACATGCACCGTATCGACGAATCCGAATCCATCTTCCTTCGGCAGCAATCGCGGCGGCATACACGGCCAAGCAGTAAACACCACAAACGCCATCAAGTTGCAGATCGCCAGGGTCCGTCGCCTCGCTTCAAACAGCGCTGCAGGAGCATAGCGATACAGCCATGCAAGAAACATAATGGTGCCGGGAATGTGAATGAACGAGTAGATGCAATTTATGACCTTCAAAAGCACCGGACGCTGTAGAAACCACCCTTGAACGTTAAGTTCGATGAAGACTCCCAATTTCTTCTCCCAATCGATGAGTAACAATGCATGAAGACGGGCAATCGGAGTGATATCGGCCTGTAGCGTCACCGCCGTAAATGCTCGACCCAGTTGGTATGTCTAAACCCCCACGCATCAGCAACCCGTTCTCTACGCACACCGCCACCCGCCACATCTCGCTGTAGGAAAACGGAAGTAACCCACCCAGTAAACAAGCAACCAATACCAAACCTCAAGCACAAAGGGGAACTTCGCCAAAAACCTGCTGACCGCCGTGTCTCTCCACATGCTAGTATTCCTACTCCGCATCGTCCATCCAAAAAACATCCTCTCCCGCCACTGCGGTTCCATAGTCGGTGTCGTCAACGATGGAGACAGCAGATTTGTGGCAGAAGGGCTACTCCACAAATGGTCTCCATACGGATCCTTCCAGAAGCTTTGTATTATCGAAATATCCTTCCTTCGCCTGTTGACGAATACTCCGGCGGTAAGAATCGACGCCACGACTATGGGCTCGATGAAAGCGTCGGCACCCATCTTTGACTCGTGGGGGATGTATCTCTCACTAGGAGTCCAATGTTATGGAGGATATGCTTCTCGTCGAATGTGAAACCCAAAAACGGTTGGATCTGACAAACTTAGTCGAACCCAAAATATTGTTTGCAATGACGTCGTGCGTATGATAAATAATCACAACCCGCATCCACGACCCGTGGCGAAAAATAATCTGGGGGAGGGGGATTTGTAGATGAAAAAGAAGGATCAGATCAACTGCAGGTAACAGAATATATGAGGTAACTAGCAGCCAGAACAAAAAGAGGGCGAAGGAAAGGTATGTCATCAGACCCCACCATGACTCCAGCATCAACATACCAAGAAACCAGCGCCGTTCTTTGGCTTACGGCACACCAGACATCCCATCGGAGCATTTTCTTTCCGGCTCCCGCTGCCAAGTGAGTGTATGCCGCATTCTGTGTTGACGGTGCTTGTCTGCCTTCGGCTACCGTGGGGCAGTACAGCAATGCTAATTGCAAAACGGTGGGCGTGTTGAGATGTGACGATGGAATTTACATGTATCCTCATGTACATGTCGCGTGTTGAGATGTGACGATGAAATTTACATGTATCTTCGTGTACATGTCGCGTGATGACTGTCAGATCAAAAGAAAGCGCCGTACTGCACATTCGTCTCCGCATATCTAGCATCCTGCTATCTATTTTTCATTTAAACTTACCAAGTGCTTCCTTGATTGAATCGATGACTACTAACTATAAGAATGATCCGAGGCTCGGTGGATGTTGCTGGCTGCTGCTGCATGAGGTGGGGGTTTGGTGGATAGCATCGGATATACGGTGACAGATAAAGCCGACGTGCAGGTAATAATCAGCAAGTTGTTCAATTATTATCCAGAGAGCTGGGTCGTGACCTCGTATCGAGCGATTCTACACTGCAATAGCGTGACTTGTTCACCGAACAGAGGAGCCTAGGAACATCGATACAACCGCATCTGCCTCTACTCTAGCGTTGACAGTTTGTCTCACCAAAACCCACGTATCTGCTAGTCATGACATTCGTGGCATGACAAATACCCAGCGTGCATCTCGGAGTTCCGTGCCGAATATCATAGGCATGGAGGTAAAGAAATTGTGCGTGCAAGTGAGCGCGCCAGCGCTGGAGAAGTCAACGATCCGAGCCGTGCCGCCACATTCTCGGAATTCGACTCCCGCCGTCACGCGCACAGGAGGCCGAAATGTTGATACCGTATGTAGCCCGTGGAATACGAGGGTTGGTATAAGCAAGAGCGCTGGACAGCCCATCCGTCGAGATAGAACTCTTCCTGCTTGCGTTGGATACGGAGTGAGACGCGTCCAAAATTCAGAGACATCGCGACGGAAAGGAGAGACAGTCGCGCACACGCGCCAGGCGCACGGACCATAACCTTAATTTGACGCTGCTTGACGTCATTCTTTCAGAATCACAATTGCGTCTCCTTGGGCTTCTATATGAACAGTAGATCTCTCGGCCTCGTCCTCTTGAGCCTGGATTGCATTCAGCGCGTAATGTAAAAACCACTAGGAAATTCTATTGAAGGGCTGAGAGGACAGTTTCGTCAGTGCTGGTAGCTCTTGGCTTTGTTTCGACTCGGAGGTGGGGAAGAAAGCTCACCTATTGCGTTCACAGGGAAACAAGCGGATTGCATTCGCAATGATATTTACACAATCAACAGGCAATCACGCTGCTAAACACAATATTCATACTATAAAAATGGTACCCAATCACCCGCAAAACACGGGCATTAGGTGAAAACGCAAAATACCACACCACCCACACTGCATAACAATCGATATCACCTACACTATCCACTAAACGCAGTCTGCAGAAACCCCTGCACCGCCTTCAGCGCCTCGTACCGAACCTCAGGATCCGTATCTCCCATCAACTCCATAACTCTCCCCTTTACTCCCAGGTCCACCCATCGTTTTCTTAAATACGGGATCTCCCTCACCAGCACGCCGATATCATTACATGCCACCGCAAGCACGGTCTTGTCTGTGCTGCTCCCCAAAACCCTGGCAAGTTGTGTGACAAGCGCTTTATCTTCCACTATATCTCTCGCATATTTCTTCCAGAAACCTTCGTTCCTGTGAGGCGGCGACCAGCGGAGATGGCCAGACATCACTTCGATGCGGTAGGATGAGAATGTGGTCTGCTCGGACTGGAAAGCATCGAGGGATCCTATTAATGTAGCAAGGTCCTGGGTAAGGTCGGGATCCGACTCGGCGTTGAAGCGTGAAGACAGTGTCTGGAGGTAGGGGAGGATATTGGAGACTAGGAGAGGTGGAAGGTTGGCTTGTGGAGCTTTGGAAACGAGGTTGACGAGGATTGCGAGGGCGACGCGAGTGATTTTTTCTTTGATCGAGTTGCGGAGGATGTCGGTGATTGGAGGAATGAGATCGTATTTGCTTTTTTGGCTGTTAGTAGAAGGGGAAGAGCAGGCGTGAGTAAGGACGGACTAACGCGTTGATCTCTTCGGCAACCGTCTCGTCGAAGGTTAACTGCCATACCACCAGGAGTACGTGGTAGAGAAGCTGCAATGGAACACCGCCCTGAACAATAACAGCAGCTCCAGTGAGAGAACTCGTCCTATCGCTTCCTCCCAGACTCCCTGTACCTCTCGCCGCAGTCTCCAAAGTCTTAAAAAGCGGTGCAACCGTCTCTTCCTTCATATCCCAGAACGTTTCTCTCGCGTATGGCGTCCTAAGCAGCGCTACATATGATCTAATCGCCAGATCGTGTTGATCTGAGTCCGCGGATCTCGAAACAGTAGAGAGGTAGCGATAAAACTTTGGCAACGCATCTTTCACCTGGGGGCTAGTCTTGGAGCTTGCCGACAATGATGTTGAGATAAGAGTAGTAAGGATTGCGGCACTGAGGAGAGGAATCGTCTGGTCTGCTGCACCTTCGAGTAGTGAGAGCAGTAATTCAAACGGCTTCGGCAGGGCCAAAAGAGCATTGGCGAAGCTCGGAACATCTACTACGTCAGTCCAAACCCCAGAACCCCGAACACCCCACACGCAGCAACATACCATCCAACAGATCCCCCGTCCACATAAGGATATACCGTACTAAATCAACCTTATCTCCATTGGCACTCTTCCTCAAGACCCCTTGATCACCGAGCACAAGTTGTGCATAACCCTGCGCGTCATTCTCGACGATGCCAACCCGTTTCTCCTTTGGCACCTTATCGATGGCCTTGATCTTCTTTACGTCGTTGTCGGTGACGAGTTGAAAGCGGATGTATGCATCCCAGGCGACCGCGCGACCGCGGATCAAGCTTTTGTATTCGTTGAGAACGTTCTGGCCGTCGAGAGACATGGTCGGTGTTTCGGTGTCGGAGGTTTAGAGCTCAGCTGCGGGACTGGGACAGGTGCTTGGCAGAATATGCTTGGCAGCCCGCACTATCTCCAGGATTATCGCAACGAAACGATATCACTCGAAATATCAGGAGAAGTAGCTGGGGAACCATTATTTTCCCTGGATACACATTCGAGTAAGAGCACTCCGGCGCATAAGGAATTCTGGAAAACAGAAACCTAGCTAGCTATCTAGTAGATCTAGATTCACATCTTCCGTAGGTAGAAGAGATATTTAGTAAGATGATATATCTCTAGACTTTACCTCCGAGGTTGGTGATATCTATCATACATGCTACGGGATGAGGATTCCTAGATTTTTTTCTCGAGTAGTACTCCGATTATCCACCCAAGTACTGGTAATGACGTTGGGGGGAAATGCACCTGCTGCATGTCCAAGCAGGCAAAATAATGGGCATACAGTTTTCAAGCCTTAGTGTTTATAGCACCTAGTGTGAACTTTGATGTTTACAACATTAGCTAGGGGTTTTGAACCGTAGTGTTTATAGCTAGGTATTGACTCTTATTAATTAAAGGTTTTAAACTTGGGGGAGATATGAGCGAGTGAGCCAGAAGAATCAAGAGAAAATCTGTGGCTATTCGCTCCTACAAACACCAATAAAAAGTGGTATGTGCATAGTCTTATTTACCAACGAGTCCAGGTCCTACATCCCTGACACGAGTAGGAAAGAATAAAGACGGTTCGACTACTATTTCCCGCGGTATTCGTGTCAGGACTGAAGTACCACAGAGGTGAGAGGTATTCTGCTTACTCCCTTGTTTGCCTTTAATCTTACGGCGTCACTCGTTGTCACCAAAGCCTTATGTAGTCACAGTCTTACTCGTCCGGGGCACTACAGCCCTGATGTGATAACTCTTGTTTTACCTAGGTAAGCAGGGAAATGAGTAACTGCCCGGGCACGGCAGACAATTAAGAGCAGCATGTAAAAAAGGTGATGCTGCGGGATTTGAGCCCGGGACGTGGTGTTTTATAGCACCAGCGAGCCCCACGGGTTTCGAGCCTGGGGCCTTAAGTGTTTATAGCACTGCAGGTTTCGAACCTGCTTGCTGGTGTTTCTAGCACCATGCCTAGCTGCCTAGGTTAAGTTTTCATTTGGTGGTGATTCAATGGTTCTATGGGGGAATGAATCTACCCGCTCACCCAGGATCTACTATCTTACCGAAGGCCCAGTGCATGAGGAAAAAAGATACCGTAGATTGTAAACTAGCGGCAGCTGGAAAACAGCAAAAGCTATCTACCGAATCGCCTTTAAGCAGTGGTCTCAATAGCCCAGCCCGGTTCGTAGCAGCTCCAAACTACACTATCCGAGCACTTGGCTGAACAAAAAAGAACTACACACCTCCGACAACACACCACACCACCTTTTAGTTTTGCCAAGACCCTTATCGTCCAATCAATTCTATTATCGTCAGAAAACTTTTGCTTCGGTTTTCAGCTGTTTTCTTCGAATTCAGTTACCTAGGAGCCAAAATGAGTCTCTTCGGAGCAGCAAGAAAGACCAGTACTTTCCAGAAGGCTAAGGAAAGGATGGACAAGATGATGAGCGAGACCAGTGAACGTGGGACCGAAAGCAGCCACATCGGTGGACTACTCGATAAGATCACCGGACCAGTTACGGTGTCTGATGAAGATGGAGCTACCGATTCAGAGGTAGCCCGGGAGGAGAAAGAGTTTTTTGGAACGGCAGAGTACGAAAGGCTCAGGGCTGAAGAGAAAAATGATGAGTTCGAATACGGCTTGCACAAGGCACGGATCGAAGATGAATTGAGGAGAGCCGAAGACAGTCAGGCAACCTCCAGAGCGGATACGGGACAACTTCCCAGCAACATAAACGATATGAGAGCGTACTCCGACCTGACGGGAAAAACTGGAGTTACTGGAATCACACGATACGGGAGCGATGATTCTTCTGAATTGTCGACACCACCAGCTACGACAAATTACGGGGGAAGTGAGATTTCCTTCCCGTCGCAAACACCGAGGGAGAGGGTCTCGTCCCCTCAGCCTACTACGAATTACAGTGAGGGAAGCCTTTTGGGCCTACCTCTGAGCGCTCTTCCCCAGGATCCTTTTTCGACTCCTAGGGCGAGTGCCGGAATTATTGCACGCAGGTATATTCAGTCGGAGGAAAATATCAGTCAAGGCGCCGAAAAAGATGGGGGAATGGAAGAGACCCGGAAAGTCTACACAGCCATTCCAAGAAAATTCGAAATTAGCGACAGCAGCGACAACGAAGATGATATGATGACGGAGGTGGAGTGGAGGGATGAGTCGCCCTACATGACGCCAACCAAGAAGGGAAAGAAGCGCAATAAGGGGAAGGGAGTTAGGAGGCCGGAAACGCCTGAACGACCAATCCCGAATATGCCGCAAACGCCAAGCAGGAAAAAGTTGGACAGTGATTGGGCCAAGCCTGCAGAGACATTAACGAGTGAAAATGGGCCAGTTAATCTGGAAGCTTTCGTTGGTGAGTATCTCCGGAACATTAACGGGCTGAGGGATTTTATGGCCACAAATCAGTTGCACGATGAGCGATATGACGAGTGGTACCTAAAACAGGCGGAGTTTATGGCAGCAAGACAGAATCATACGGATGCGGGGGTTACCTCCACTCGTAGGACGGCGGAAAAGATTTTGACCGAGGTTGAGTTGAGTAGGGAGTATGACGAGAAGAGGGCCGAAAAACTTGACCAAAGGTTGGAAAAGATGGAGAGGAAGGTGGCCAAATTAGCCCCGGTTAATATGGCTAAGACGATAGAAAATGCATTGAGCGGATGCATGGGGAAGATGATTGATCAACTAACCGATAGGGTGGTTAAGAGATTAGAGGATGCGGCTGAAGAAAGCCGAAAGAAGGATGAAATCCGAAGGGGGAAACAGGTAGAAGCCACCCCTGAGGAGGAAGAGATGAGTGATGTTGAATTTGAGCCGGGAGCAACTTTTTCCATGGAGGAAAATGAGATGGTGGAAAGAGTTATTCGGGCTGAGATGGAGGTGGACGAGCAGCGGTTGGAGCAATCCAAGCACGCACCGGTTATACCACCCGGAGGAGTTAGACAGGAGTTTCCGCGTTTGGAGGCGGGGCAGGTTACAATCCTGAGGAAAAAACCGGTGGCGCCAGCAGTGCCACAACAGAAAAAGAAAGAGGCAAAAAAACCAGAGGTAAAGGCGGTACCAACGGGACCAAAGGCAGGTGAGAAAAAGAAGCCAGAGGTTAAGAAGCCAACACAACAACAACAGGCAAAGAAACCGGAAGAAATGAAGAAGGAAACGTGGGCGCAGAGGGCGGCCGCGCCTCCACCACCAAAGAAGCAACCCGAACAGCGACAACAACAACAACAATCGGGACAGCAGCAGAAGAAGAAGGGGGATGGCTTTGTGGAAGTAAGAAGACAGCAAAAGAAGGAGGAGATGAAGCCGGTCCCCCCAGGACAAAATTCGATGGAGAAGAGGAGAGTCACCTTTAAGAGGGACAATGGCCTCCCCCTTTCTCAGAGGAAAGATTTGGACATTTCGTCGGAAGTGAATAGAGCACTTTTTGAGGCGAAGGTCCCACATTTTGTTCGCATTCAGGGAGTTACGAAGAACACCCGAGGATGCTTGTCAACAATTACGACTCCTGCAGCAACGGCCGAAATGTTGATTCGGTATAGGGAGATTGTAATTAAAGCAGCAAGGTAGGTGGACGCAGGAATTGTGGACATCGAGACAAATGAACTCTGGGAGAGAGTAAAAATGCACAGCGTCAATTTTGATAGGTATTTGGGAAAGAAGACGGAAGGTGGACTTGAAAAATTGAGGCAGGAATTGCAGGCTGAGAACGAGGGAGTTGTGTTGCCCCTCGCCATCAACTGGATTGGAGGACCGAAAGATGTGCAGAAGAAGAAGGTGGAAGGAAAGAAAGCATCTTCGGTCGTTTTCGCGGTCAAGGGGAGTAAAATGGCCGAAAAAGTTTTGAAGGGGGGTTTGAGGGCGGCAGGAGTGAAGTATGATGTGGAGAAGTTCATGAATGCCGGACCAGATTCCTTTTGTGGAGTGTGCAGCAGGTGGGGACATGTTGAAGCAAAGTGTGGGGCTTTGAAGATGCCGGCGTGTATGCTTTGTGCGGGAAGGCATCTAACGAAAGACCATAAGTGCAACGTGGTAGGTTGCAAAGCTAACGCAGGACAGAACTGCACCCATAATGTCGACAAGTGTGTCAACTGCAAGGGGAATCACATTGCGAAAGCCAACTGTTGTGTTAAGAAGCAGGAAGCTATTAAGATCGTGAGAGAGGAAAGACGTACCTGGAAGGAGAGAGAGGGGGAACGTCGAAATGTGACAACTGATCAACAGAAGAAGCCGGATCATACAGAGGATGGGGGACCATCGACTGCAGATGCGGAAAAGAAGGCTCAGGATGATGAGCAAATGGAAAAGGAGCCAGAAGTCCAAGTTGTTGCGACACAAGAGACGGAAGGAGAATCTTCCAACGCAGGGATCCAAGAAACCCCCATGACGCAATGGTGAAATGCATAATGCATAATTGTGGAAGGGGGTATGAGGCGACTATGATGGCGTTGGAAACAGGAATTGTTTGGGGGGCTGATGTTGTGATGTTGCAAGAACCGTATGTGGAAAGAGAGGGATACAACATTAGTCACCCAGGATATAGATTGGTTAGAGGGGGACGAACTATGACCGCAATACGAAGAGATACACACCTGGAGTTTTCGGAAGTGGATAAGGGGGGAGAAGGAGACGTACAGGTGTTTGATATTAAGTACCCGTTGGGTAGAAAAATGAGATTGGTGAATGTGTATGATCAGCTGAGACAAGAAGAGGGAGTGAGAAGTCAAGGCAGACCGGCACAGACAGCAAGATGGAATGAAATTATGGAGCAGGAGAAGATCCTCTTGGGAGGAGATTGGAATGCTCACAGTGATAGATGGGATCCACAGTGCCCACCAAGACGAGATGCGACCTTTTTGGAAAATCTTATGGATGAGTACGACTTGATCGACGTTACCGATGGGGAGGAAACCCATTCGAATACGGGAAACGGCGAAATCTCGGGATCGCTTATTGATTTCTTTGTTACTAGAGCCTCGATGGCTGATAGGTTAGAGACGTCAACAGATTTGACAACTACTTCGGATCACGCGATTGTGTGTGCTCAGTTAAGATGGGACGAAGGGGAAGGAGTCAAAGTGTCACGAAAGATTACAGGATGGGATATCGATGGGCTCAAGTCAAAGGAGGAGGAAGAAAATTATAAAAAAGCACAAAAAGAGTGGAAGGATAAGAGCCTAAAGAGACCCGTTTTGGATGAGAAGAGCAGCGGAGAAGATTTACAAAAGGAAGCTGAGTGGATACAGCGAAATTTCGTTAATCATCTTAATAGGTGCTGCAAATAAGTTAAGGTTTGCGCGAGATTTAAGAGGTGGTGGACGGTGGAGATTGCGGAAAATCGAAAGATTTTGGATTCGATAAAAAGAGCCAGAAAGAAAGGGGAAGCGTCGCAGCAACAGGTCAGGAAGCATCGAAGCAACCTCCGAAGAATGATCCGACAGTCGAAAACGGAGATGTGGAGGAAGTTTCTAACTTCGGCCACAAGAGATCAGGTCTGGCAGGCGTTGAGGTATACAAAACCAGGAGGACAACAAACGACAAAGTCTTTGAAGTCCATGACAGGAGAGGTGGCGGAGTCCTGGGAGGAAAAGGGGGATTTGATAAAAGAAGAAGCGTTTCTGAAACCTTTGAAGGGTGTGGAGAGAAAGGCCCAAGAAGAGGGAGGAGAAATGTGGAAAAAGATTACTGATGAGGATATCCGAATGGCTTTATTCAATCAGTCAGTTAAGAAGGCACCCGGACCGGATAGGTTGAGTTTCAAGTCAATACGATTGGTGTGGGAATGGGATTCCCAAAGAATAATTAATATTATTAAGTCGTCATTTAGGTTAGGGATACACGCGCGAGTTTGGAAGGAAGCAAAGGGGGTGGTTATACCGAAACCGAATCAGCCAGATTACGGAGTTGCCAAAGCATCTAGGGTGATTACGTTGTTGAATTGTCTGGGAAAAGTGGTCGAGAAGGTGGCAGCCAACGCAATAGCAGAGGAGTGTGAGCGAAGGAGGTTACTTCACGACAGACAGTTTGGATGTAGAAAGAGAAGGTCAGCAATAGACGCGGATGGAAGGTTGATGAAGAGAGTTGAAGAAGCGTGGGGGAGGGGGAATACCGCGGCAGTGCTGTTGATGGATGTCAAGGGAGCCTTCCCACATGTGGCGAAGGGGAATTTGATAAAAAGAATGGAAGAAATGGAGTTTGAAGCCGACCTGGTTAGGTGGGTGGAATGTTTCATGGAAGATAGAAAAGTGATTATGTCGATGGATGGGAAGGAGGGAGACAGTATGGATGTGGAAACGGGGGTTCCGCAGGGGTCGCCAGTGTCGCCAGTACTTTTCGTCATATAGCTTTTGGGGTTGTTCAGCCACGTTGAGAGTAAGGAAGAAGAGTGTGGAAGCGAGGGCATATCTTTTGTTGATGATGTGGCATGGGTGGTGGAAGGTGAGGATGTGGGGGAATGCACACAACGATTGGAGAGATGCGCGGCGGAAACAACAATTTGGGCAAAGAAGAATGCCTGTCAGTTCGACATCGAAAAAACGGAAGCGATGTTGTTTACACGACGAAGAAAGAATAAGGAACCGAAGATGAACGCGGGAGTAAGGGTTGAAAATTATGAGGTTCCGTATAATAAAGAAGTGACAAGATGGTTGGGAGTATGGCTGGATGATATGCTTACTCTGAATGATCATACAAAAAAGACCTTAGCGAAAGCGAGGAGAGCGCAGAATAGGGTGAGATCCTTGATGACGAAGAAAGGATTAAGCTCAGAAGGATGCAAAAGAATTCAAGTTGCGGCAGTTCAGGCAGTGGCGTTGTATGGGTCTGAATTGTGGTGGCATGGACAAGAAAATCGAGCTCTGGAGGTGCAAAAGTTGCTGAATGAACAGGGCAGAAGGGTAACTGGATGCTTTAGGACAACACCTCAAGGAGCGTTGATGAATGATGTGGGTTTACGACAAGCAAAGGCTCTTCTTAATAACCGAGTTCGGCGGTATAAGTTGAGACAGATGATGATGCCCGATGCTCAAGGCGGAGGGAGAATGTTACAAGTACGGAGGAATGTCTTACAAAGGGTGGAGGGGATTGATGAGTTGATCCCGGAGGATAAATCTTTCGAAAGGAGGAGTTATGAGAGGACGACATTACCAACGGAAAAAAGACGCCTTAAGGGCAAAGTGATAATTCAGGATGAGGAACAAGCGATGAAAGAGGCGAAGGAAAAAAGGGGTGGACTTGTTCTTTGGACTGATGGAGCGAGAAAAGAAGATGAGTGGGTTGGATGTGCAGTGGTATGGGAAGAAGGCGGAAGGTGGAATAAGAGGAGGACACATCTAGGCCGACAGAAGGAAGCGTTTGATGCGGAAATGTATGCGATGTCTGAAGCAATGAAGATTGCCGCTGAGAAAGTAGAGAAAGAAAAATTTACCAGGGTTACGGTTGTTACGGACTCCCAGGCAACGTTAAGAAGAATACAATCGGACGAGCCAGGACCAGGACAGGTAATAGCGCTACGAACGATGAACAGGACCGATGCATTAGCCAGGAAAAATATCCAGGTGGAGTACCGGTGGGTACCTGGTCATAAGGGGATAGAAGGCAATGAAGAAGCGGATCAACAAGCAACAAAGGCGGCGTATAAGCATTGCGGTAGTTACACCGAAACGCAAAATCCACTACCGTTTTTAGATTATGTTTCGTTCTCCCATGTTAGCCGAAAGTTGACTGAGGTGAAGTGGGAAGAAAGTAAGAAAGAAATAAAAAAGATGGGGAAGAAGTCAAAGCACAGTTACCGGTATGATTTGGTGAAGAGGGGGGGTAACAGTGCGGTGATGGAAGCTAGAAAGACGATTGCGGCGAGGTTGTATCAGCTTAAGTCAGGACATGCACTGATAGCGAAATACCTATTGCGGATCGGAAAAAGAAGTGATATGAAATGCTGGTGATGTGGGCATGAATATCAGACAAGAGACCACCTTTTTAAGTGGTGTAAGAGATGGAAACGAGAACAAAAAAGGCTTTGGGTTGATGGGCAAGAGGGGGAGGATGGGTATGAGGGCGTTGAAAAGGTTT
>Ga0307512_10003527_pt1 | contig 18086 bp, 12 predicted proteins | sample 14_EM_MG_FD_200267 | JGI IMG/M metagenome (GOLD analysis project Ga0307512, IMG submission 200267) | Populus trichocarpa ectomycorrhiza microbial communities from riparian zone in the Pacific Northwest, United States - 14_EM | ecosystem: Host-associated > Plants > Roots > Unclassified | place...
CGATCCACGCGCCGGCCGCCGCTGCCACAACGCGCTCAACTCCCTGCACGCGACGCACTACTTCTCGCCCGATCTGGGCAGGGAACTGGGCGCTCTCGGCATTACGCACCCGAGGGCAGTCAACTTCGCCGTGCGGGCGGCCGCCCTGGGGCCGGTCGGGCCGGGCACGGTGGCGGCGACGTTCTACAACTACAAGTACGAGCTCGTGGCCCGGTATGTGCCCGCCGTGTGGGAGACCGCCACGCCCGGGCAGATCCTCGACGCACGCGCGCGTGCCGTCGATGCGACGCTGCGCCGCCTGCTGGGCGACGAGACCGTCGTGTCCGAGGACATGGCGCAGGCGGCGCGGCTGGCGCTGCGGGCCGCCGAGGCCTGTACGCGTCCGGCCCGGCCGCTGTACTCCGCCTGCGCCGACCTGCCGGTGCCCGAGGAACCGCATCTGGCGTACTTCCACGCCGCCACGCTGCTGCGCGAGCACCGGGGCGACGGACATCTCGCCGTCCTGATGTCCGCGGGGCTGGACGGCCTGGAGGCGGTGGTGACCCACACCGCGACCGGCAAGGGCATGACCCCGAAGTGGGTGTTCGGCACGCGCGGGTGGAGCCGGCAGGACTGGGACGCGGCCACCGGGCGGCTGCAGGAACGCGGGCTGCTCGACGAGGCGGGCGAGTTGACGGACCGGGGTGTCGCACTGCGGGCGGAGATCGAGGCGGAGACGGACCGGCTGGACCGGGCGCCGTACCAGCACCTGGGCGCGGAGGGCGTCGCACGGCTGACGGAGCTGGGGACGGCCTTCGCGAGGGCCGCGGCCCTCGCGGGCGCCTTCCCCGCCGACCTGATCGGCAAGGGCTGAGGGTTGCCCGTCCGCAGCCGAGGTACCCGGAACTCTCCCGGCCGCAGTGGCCCGGAGAGGAAAGGGGAAGCTTGTGTTCCGTGCAATAGCTGACGTACTGCGGCAGATCGGTGGCGCGATCGCAACCGTCGTCACGCTGCCCTTCCGGGCGCTGGCCCGGCTCTTCGGCGGAGCCTCGGGCTCGGCGCGGGGCCGCCGGGCCTGATACCGCCGGCGCGGCCCGCCGGGGGCCGCCCTGATCCCCGACTGTCGGTGCCACCTGCCACAATTGCGGCGCAACCTCAGTGAGAAGGCGGTAGGGGATCGTGACGACACCCGGGTCCATCGGAACAGGGTCCATCGAAGGCAGGATCGCCGAGGAACTCGGCGTACGGGAGCGGCAGGTCAAGGCAGCCGTGGAGCTGCTCGACGGCGGTTCGACGGTGCCCTTCATCGCCCGCTACCGCAAGGAAGCGACCGAGATGCTCGACGATGCGCAGCTGCGCACGCTCGAGGAGCGGCTGCGCTATCTGCGGGAGCTGGAGGAGCGGCGGACGGCGATCCTCGACTCGGTGCGTGAGCAGGGCAAGCTCACCGAGGAGCTGGAAGCGCAGATCCGCGCGGCCGAGACCAAGGCGCGGCTCGAGGACATCTACCTGCCGTACAAGCCGAAACGGCGTACGAAGGCGCAGATCGCGCGCGAAGCGGGCCTGGAGCCGCTCGCCGATGGGCTGCTCGGCGACCCGACCGTGGAGCCGCTGGCCGCGGCCGCGGCATTCGTCGACGCCGACAAGGGCGTGGCCGATCCGCAGGCCGCCCTCGACGGCGCGCGGGCCATCCTGACCGAGCGGTTCTCGGAGGACGCCGACCTGATCGGCGAGCTGCGCGAGCGCATGTGGGTGCGCGGGCGCTTCGCCGCCAAGGTGCGGGACGGCAAGGAGGAGGCGGGCGCCAAGTTCGCCGACTACTTCGACTTCGCCGAGCCGTTCACCGAGCTGCCCTCGCACCGCATCCTGGCCATGCTGCGCGGCGAGAAGGAGGAGGTCCTCGACCTCGTCCTGGAACCGGAGGAGGCGACGGACGGCCCCTCCTCGTACGAGGGAATCGTCGCCTCGAAGTTCCAGATCGCCAACCACGGGCGTCCCGGCGACAAGTGGCTGACGGACACGGTCCGTTGGGCCTGGCGCACCCGCATCCTGGTGCACCTCGGCCTCGACCTGCGGCTGCGGCTGCGCACGGCCGCCGAGGACGAGGCCGTGCATGTGTTCGCGACCAACCTGCGCGACCTGCTGCTCGCCGCCCCGGCCGGCACGCGCGCGACGCTCGGCCTGGACCCGGGTTTCCGTACGGGCGTGAAGGTCGCCGTGGTCGACGCGACCGGCAAGGTCGTGGCCACGGACGTCATCCACCCGCACGTCCCGGCCAACAGGTGGGACGAGGCGATCGCCAAGCTGGCCCGCCTGGCGAAGGAGCACACGGTCGACCTGATCGCGATCGGCAACGGCACGGCGTCCCGCGAGACCGACAAGCTCGCCGGTGAACTCATCACCAAGCACCCGGAGCTGAACCTCACCAAGGTGATGGTGTCCGAGGCCGGCGCCTCCGTGTACTCGGCCTCCGCCTTCGCCTCGCAGGAACTGCCCGAGATGGACGTGTCGCTGCGCGGCGCCGTGTCGATCGCGCGCCGGCTGCAGGACCCCCTTGCAGAGCTGGTGAAGATCGACCCCAAGTCGATCGGTGTCGGCCAGTACCAGCACGACCTGTCCGAGGTGAAGCTGTCGCGCTCGCTGGACGCGGTGGTGGAGGACTGTGTGAACGGCGTGGGCGTGGACGTCAACACGGCGTCGGCCCCGCTGCTCTCCCGTGTCTCCGGCATCACCTCCGGGCTGGCCGAGAACATCGTCGCGCACCGCGACGCCAACGGGCCGTTCAAGTCCCGCACGCAGCTCAAGGGCGTGGCGCGGCTCGGCCCCAAGGCCTACGAGCAGTGCGCGGGCTTCCTCCGCATCCGCGGCGGCGACGACCCGCTGGACGCCTCCAGCGTGCACCCGGAGGCGTACCCGGTCGTCCGCCGCATGGTGAAGACCTCCGGGCAGGAGGTGGCGGCCCTCGTCGGCAACACGTCCGTGCTGCGGTCGCTGAAGCCGGGTGAGTTCGTGGACGAGACGTTCGGTCTGCCGACCGTGACCGACATCCTCAAGGAGCTGGAGAAGCCCGGGCGCGACCCGCGACCCGCCTTCAAGACGGCCACCTTCAAGGAGGGCGTGGAGAAGATCGCCGACCTGTCGTCCGGGATGGTCCTGGAGGGCGTGGTCACGAATGTGGCGGCCTTCGGTGCCTTCGTCGACGTCGGTGTCCACCAGGACGGCCTGGTGCACGTCTCCGCGATGTCGAAGACGTTCGTCAAGGACCCGCGGGACGTCGTGAAGTCCGGGGACATCGTCAAGGTGAAGGTCCTCGACGTCGACATCCCGCGCAAGCGGATCTCGCTGACGCTGCGGCTGGACGACGAGGCCGCGGCCCCCCAGGGGCAGCAGGGCGGAGGCGGCGACCGCCGGCAGCGCGGTGGGCGTCCGCCCCAGCAGCGGCAACAGCCGCGTCAGGGCGGTGGCCGCGGCGGCCAGGGCGGCGGGTCGCGTCAGGCACCGCCTCCGGCGAACAGCGCGATGGCCGATGCTCTGCGCCGGGCGGGTCTGGCCGATCCGAAGAACGGCAAGCGCTGAGAGGACAGGTCATGGGGAACTGCGGGCCGGTTGTGGCTGGTCGCGCAGTTCCCCGCGCCCTCAGAGGGGCGCCTGCGCACCCTCGGACCTAGAGTGACTGGCATGGTCGCTTCGCACGCCATCACCTGGGAAGTGCTCGAGAGCCGGGGGTACGAGACCGCCTGGGTCGAGATCGCCGACGGCTCGCTGCGGGCCCGGGGGCGGGCCGTGGGGATCCTGCCGGAGCCGTACTGGATCTCGTACGAGCTCGAGACGGGCGAGGGGTTCGTGACCCGGCGGCTGACGGTCACGGCGCAGACCGAGACCAGCACCCGCACGCTCGACCTGCGGCGCGACGGCGCCGGCCGGTGGACCGCGGACGGCGATCCGCTGCCCGGCGTCGACGGTGCGCTCGACTGCGATCTGGGCCTGTGCCCGCTCACCAACACCATGCCGGTGCTGCGTCATGACCTCCATCTGGCGCCCGGCGAGCGGGAGTTCCTGATGGCGTGGGTGTCGGTGCCAGGACTCGTCGTACGGCCGTCGCAGCAGGTCTACACCCACCTCGGGCGGACGAACGGCGGCGGGTACGTCCGCTACGCCTCCGGTGACTTCCGCAGCGACCTGGAGTTCGACGCGAACGGCTGCGTCGTCGACTACCCGGGGTTGGCCGTGCGCCTGCGCTGAAACAGCGCTTCAGCCGTTCCACCCGGGGTTCCTCCCGCTGGCGCCGAGCGCCTGCCGGAAGGCGGGGGCGTCGGAGGGCACAGGGACCGGCGGGCCGTAGCCGCCGTTGCCACGTGCCTGCTCGGCGATCTGCTCGACCACGCCGAGCGCGATCCGCCCGGTGTCCTCGCCGAGGTCGAACGGCCGGCCGGTGGCACGCGCCAGGTCCCAGCCGTGCAGGGCGAGCTCGTGCAGGGTGATCGAGGCGGCGAACGCAGCCGGCATCTCCCCCGGGCCGAAGTCCGTGGTGCCGTCGTAGGCCGCCGGGTCGGACCAGGCCGCCGAGGCCCGCCCGGCCGAGTCGGCCAGCGCCCGCGGTGTCATGGCCGGGGCGACGGCGCTCTCACCGGGCTGCGCCTCCTTGCGGGCGGCCCGCGCGGCGGACATGAGCGTTCCGCCAAGGTGGTCGATGAGCTCGGCGACGGTGAACTTCTCGCACGGGGTGCGGTGCTCGAGCTGGTCGTCGCGGATGCCGGAGGCCGTCGCGGCGACCGCGTCGGCGCACTCACGGATGGCGGGGTGCAGCGTGCTGTGCTGAAGGGCGCTCATGGGTTCTTCCTCTCGGGATCGGTGCAGGGCGGCTGCGGTCAGCCGGTGAAGAAGGGTGCGGGCTCGCCGGTCTCGGCGTACCTCTTGAGCTGCACGAACTTGGTCGCCCAGCCGTAGGTGAAGTCGCGGTAGGCGTCGTCGACGGCGGGGAAACCGCTCTGGGTGAAACGCAGGGTGACGCCGCCCTCGGGGCGCGCCAGGATCTCGTAGGCCTGATCGGTTCCGGTCCAGGGGCCGTTCTCGCCCGCGAGGACGAGCCGCTTGCCGGGCTCCGCCTCGGTGACACGCAGCCGCCAGGGTCCGGGAACGCCCGGGAACTCCAGCTCGTGCAGACTGCCCACGCCCTCGCCGGCGACGGCCGTCATGGTGAACCAGCCGTGGATCCCGTCGGCCGTGGCAATGGCCGTGTACACGGTCTCCGGGTCGGCCTCGATGGTCAGCTGCATCGCGATGTCGGGCATGACGTGTGTTCCTCCTTCGTTTTAGTGGTGGCTAAAATGTACGCGCGGAGTCCCACCACATTCAAGTGGCGACTAAAATGAGTTCCATGGATGCGGTACAGGTGGTCGCCGAACCACGGAGGCGCGAGATCCTGCGCCTGGTGTGGGACGAGGAGCGGTCGGCGGGTGAGATCGCCGAGCGGTTCGACGTCACGTTCGGCGCGGTCTCCCAGCACCTCAGGGTGCTCAGGGACGCCGGTCTGGTTACGCTGCGCCAGGACGGCAAGAAGCGCTTCTACCGGGCCGACCGTGAAGCCCTGGGCCCGCTGGCCGCGTATCTGCAGTCCATGTGGGCGGCCAGGCTGGACACGCTCGCCGAACTGTCGGAGGCGGCGGAACGCGCGGAGCGCCCTGAAGGGACGGACACGTGAGCAGCAACGCGGTCACCGTGGAGCGGCTCATCGCCGCACGCCCCGAGACGGTGTTCTCCTTCTTCACGGACCGGGACAGGTGGCTGTCCTGGATGGGCGTGGACGGGGCGTTCAGCTTCGAGCCCGGCGGCGCCTACCGGACGAGGGTCACGGGCGACAACGTCGCGGAGGGCCGCTTCGTAGAGATCGACCCGCCCAAGCGGCTGGTCTTCACCTGGGGCTGGGCCGAGGGCGGGATGTCCGTGCCACCCGGCTCCACCACCGTCGAGATCACTCTGGAACCTGTCGCGGAGGGCACTCTTCTCCGCCTGGTCCACCGCGACCTGCCGTCCCCCGAGGCGTGTGCCGCGCACGAGGAGGGCTGGGTTCACTATGCCGGCCGGCTCGCCACGGTGGCGGCGGGCGACGACCCCGGTCCCGACGCCTGGATGTGAGTCGCGCCCGTGTGCGGCCCTGGACCCTGACGACAGGGCCTAGCGTTCCGTCACCTTGCCCGCCGACACCTCCAGCCGGCGGGTCACCTGGACCGCGTCCAGCATGCGGCGGTCGTGGGTGACCAGGAGGAGTGTGCCCTCGTAGGCGTCGAGGGCCGACTCCAGTTGTTCGATGGCCGGCAGGTCGAGGTGGTTGGTCGGCTCGTCGAGGACCAGGAGGTTGACGCCCCGGCCCTGCAGCAGCGCCAGGGCGGCCCGGGTGCGTTCGCCCGGCGAGAGGGTTGCCGCCGGGCGCAGGACGTGGTCCGCCTTCAGGCCGAACTTGGCCAGCAGGGTGCGCACCTCGGCCGGCTCGGTGTCCGGGACGGCGGCGCCGAACGCGTCCAGGAGAGCCTCCGGGCCGTGGAACACCTTGCGGGCCTGGTCGACCTCGCCGACCAGGACACCGGAGCCGAGAGCGGCGTGGCCCGCGTCCAGCGGGATGCGGCCCAGCAGGGCGCCGAGCAGGGTCGACTTGCCGGCGCCGTTGGCCCCGGTCACCGCCACCCGGTCCGCCCAGTCGATCTGCAGGGAGACCGGGCCGAAGGTGAAGTCGCCGCGCCGGACCTCGGCGTCCCGCAGGGTGGCCACGACGGCGCCGGAGCGCGGGGCCGACGCGATCTCCATGCGCAGCTCCCACTCCTTGCGGGGCTCGTCGACGACGTCGAGACGCTCGATCATGCGCTGGGTCTGCCGGGCCTTCGCGGCCTGCTTCTCGCTTGCCTCGCTGCGGAACTTGCGCCCGATCTTGTCGTTGTCGTTGCTCGCCTTGCGGCGCGCGTTCTTGACGCCCTTGTCCATCCAGGAGCGCTGCATCTGGGCCCGGTCCTGGAGGGCCGACCGCTTGTCGGCGTACTCCTCGAAGTCGTCCCGGGCATGCCGGCGGGCCACGTCCCGCTCCTCCAGGTAGGCGTCGTAGCCGCCGCCGTAGAGGGTGATCTGCTGCTGGGCGAGGTCGAGTTCGAGGACCTTGGTGACCGTGCGGGTGAGGAACTCGCGGTCGTGGCTGACGACGACGGTGCCGGCGCGCAGGCCGGAGACGAACCGTTCGAGGCGTTCCAGGCCGTCCAGGTCGAGGTCGTTGGTCGGCTCGTCGAGGAGGAAGACGTCGTAGCGGGACAGGAGGAGGGAGGCGAGGCCTGCCCTGGCCGCCTGGCCCCCGGACAGGGACGTCATCGGCTGGTCCAGGTCGACGGCCAGGCCCAGGGAGTCGGCGACCTCCTCGGCCCGCTCCTCCAGGTCGGCGCCGCCCAGATCGAGCCAGCGCTCCAGGCTCGTCGCGTACGCGTCGTCGGCGCCTGGCGCGCCGTCGACCAGTGCCTGCGTGGCCTCGTCCATCGCGCGCTGGGCCTCGGCGACGCCGGTGCGGCGGGCGAGGAAGTCGCGGATGGTCTCGCCGGGGCGCCGCTCCGGCTCCTGCGGGAGGTGGCCGACGGTCGCCGTCGGCGGGGAGAGCCTGAGCTCCCCCTCCTCCGGCGCGAGCAGCCCCGCGAGCATCCTGAGCAGCGTGGACTTGCCCGCGCCGTTGGCACCGACCAGCCCGATCACGTCGCCGGGCGCGACGACGAGGTCGAGCCCGGCGAAGAGGGAGCGGTCGCCGTGCCCGGCGGCGAGGTTCTTGGCGACGAGGGTGGCAGTCATCAGGGAGTGATACTAGAGCTTCTCGTCAGCCTGTCCCGCAGGGCGGGCCAGTGGGGGTGCCGGCGGGGAGGGCCTTGGCTTCGGTAGAGGTGAAGGGGCGATGTTGGACGCGGCAGAGGGCGCGGAACCAGTCCTGGGGCCGTACCGGGATCGAGATCACCATGCCTACCTGCACCAGGGAGATGTCCCGGCCGTGCGGCAAGACTTCCGCGAACGGCGACGAGCTGTTCCATGCGGCCCAGCCTGCCATCTTGCGCCCCTGCGCCGGGCTCCACCATGTCATCACCTCGGGAGAGCCAGAGGCTTCGGCTTCAATGCCGACGAGCATGCCGTCGTCGGACAGGGCGATCAGGGACGTGAGGGCGTCCGCCTGGACTTCGTGTGCCGCCACGACCCGGCCCGACGGCTCAACTTGCCACAGGTGGACGTCACCCTTGCCGCCCAGCACTGCGAGGAGCCGACCGTCCGGGCTGAACACGGCGTCGCCATTTGCCTGTTGGCCATCGATCGTCTCGACCCGCCAGGTCCGCAGCAACGTGCCGCCGTCGATCTTCCACAGCAGAACGGAACCGTCGTACCGCAGCACGACGATCTGATCAGGGTGGCGCGGTCGACCGGCTGCCATAAGGCAAGTGGGCGTTCGTGCCGCTGCGCGGGGTGCGCACGGGTCGTGGTCGAGCCGCCTCGTCTGTCCCCGGGCGTCCATCAGGAGGGCCCCCTTGTCGGTCGTCAGCAGGAACCGGCCACCCGGCAGGGCGGTCGCGAACCCGAGCGCGGCACCGTGCAGGGACCTGGCCCGGTGGGGGCCCTGCAGGTGGGCGACGTCCAGCCACACGAACGTGTTCAAGCCCAGGACGAGCGCCGTGCGCCGGTCCTCCGCGAACATCACGCTCCAGGTGACGTTGCCCGGTGCAGGCAGGGTGACCTTCGTCCGGCTGCCGGAGGCGCGGTCCTCGAACACGAAGTTCCGGCCACTCCACATCACCCGGTCGCGCCCGCTCCCGTAGAGGCTCTCCCGTGTCTCCAAGTTGTCCGGCACGGCATCCTCCGCGTCGTCGGACGGCGGCAACAAGAGGGGCTCTTGGCGTATGGCACGGACGGTCCACAGGTCGGGTCCGACGATCACGGAGAGCGTCAGGGAACCGTGGTCGCGGACCGCCACGATCGGAGAGACGCCTTCCGGCACGGTGCTGCCGCCGGTCGACGAGGGCAGCCGGGCCTCGTACTGGGCTCCCGTCGCGATGTCGAGCAGGAGGACTTCCTGGACCGGGTCCGCCGACCACCCGTACTCCACGAGGAAGCGGCCCGTCGCGTCCAGAACCGGCGTCCCGTTGTCAGACGTCACGGACATGCTGTCGTCGGACGTCACGGGCGTGGTGTGGACCGTCCGCTCCACGGACCAATGGCCGGACCGCGCGTCGAAGGCCCGCCGTACGACGCCGTCCCCGCGATCGTTGAATCCCACCAGCCGGCCGTCCCGGTTCAGGGCCACGCCGCTTACCTCCTTCGGACCCCAGGTCCTGCCGTCCGAGGGCCGGATCACGGACACCTCTCCGGTCTCTCCCCTTCTGATGTCGGAGTCCCCGGTGACGATCAACCGGCCATCGTCTGTCAACGCGGCGGGTCCGAGGACACCGCGCGCGCTCGCCGAAGCGACCGGCACGGACGTGTGCGCCGCTGTGTCCCACATGCGCAGCACCATGTGGTTGTACGTGTTGTCGTCGAGCGTGGCAGCGGACACCTGCATCAGCCGCCGACCGTCGGCGGAGAAGTCGAGGGACACGGTCTTGCGTTCCGTACGGTCGACGTCCGGGAAAACGTCGGTTCCCGCCAGCGGAACACGCTCCCTACGCCCGCCCGGCGCCATACGCCACAGGGCGAGGCGCCCGTCCGGCGCCGCCACGGCAAGCAGTCGGCCGTCGTCGCTGAGGGACACGCCGTCAGGTTTGCGCAGTCCGGCGGTGAGGCCGGGTTCCGCCGCGCAGGCCGACAGCCCGTCACCGCACAGGATCGGCGGCACTCCGGCTTTCGCGTCGAGTACGACCCGTACAGCGCCGTCCGCCGCGGCCGTGGCCGACCGCACGCCGTCCGACCAGCGACCGGGGTCGATCCGCTCCGTGGACAACGTCGCCAGATACTGGTCGAGCAGGGCCTGCTGGGCCGCCGGAGTGGGCGAACTGCGCCAGGCCGCCTCGGCCCACTGGACAGCGGTGGACGGGGCGCCCTGCGCCACCTCTCCGGACCGCGCACCCAGGACATACGACGCCTGCCCCGCCAGTTGCCGCCGCAGGTCCCGGTTCACTCCGTCCCGGTCCGCACTCGTGCGCAACCCCCACACCGCCAACAAGCCCGCCAGCAGTGCCAGTACGGCCACCCCCGCCGTCACCACCCGCAGCCGCCGCACCCCCCGCCGCCGCCAGTGCCGGCTCTGTTCGATGAAGCGCAGCTCCTCCTCGCCGATGTCCGACGGCCTGCGTTCACGCCACTCCAGGGCCCGTTCCAGCAGCGCACCCCGCAACAGGGCACCGGCGTCACAGGAGTTGTCCTGCCACACCCCCATCGCGCTCCGCAACTGCTCCTGCCACACCCGGAATTCGCGTGACTCCTCCAACCAGTCGCGGGCGCGTGGCCACTGTCGTATCAGCGCCTCGTGGGCCAGGTCGACGATTTCCTCGCCGGCGGGCGTCCGGTTGAACAGGACGAGGCGGCTGCGGCCGAGCGCGTACGCCGCGTCGCGCAGGCCGGGGTCGAGGCCGTCCACTCGGGCCGGCACCCGGACGAAGTCGAACCGCTCGTCAGGGCGGGCCAGTTGGGCCAGCAGCCGACGGAGGGTGTCCTCGCCGATCTCGTCGAGGACTCCGGCGACGCTGAGTTCGGCGTACGCGGAGAGAGCCCCGCCCACCTTTCCGAGCGCCTCGTACGCCTCGTGTGTGAGGACGGAGTGCCGACGCTCCTCCCAGAGGCGGGTGAGGGCGAACTGGACGAGCGGGAGGCTTCCGGGCTCGCTCACGGCCTCGTCGACGATGCGTTCGGGAAGCCCCGGTTCGAAGCTCAGGCCGGGGGCCCGGGTCACGGGCTCGGTGATCGCGCACAGCAGGGAGTCCCTGTCGAGCGGGGCGATGATCTCCGTGCCCTCGCTCAGCGACCGGGCGGTGTCGGCTGCGACCAGGCCGTCGAGGGAGCCGTGGCGCACGGTGGCGATCACCCGGAGGAGGCGACGGTCGGTGGGGCGTACGACGCGGATCATCGCGGTGACGAGGGCGAGCAGTCGGCGGGCCGCGTCCAGGTCGGTGGCCGCGACCTCCTCGAACTGGTCGAGGAACAGCACGTGTCCGCGCTCCCCGCCATGATCCAGGAGGTCCTCGGTGAGTAGCGATGCCTCCTCGGCCAGGTCGCCGGTCTCCGCCGCCCGGGCCGGATCCGCACCGGCCTCGGCCGCCAGGGCCCGGACCAGCGCCCGCACCGGACGGGTGCCGCGGATCGGCCGGAAGACAGTCGCGGTGAAGCCCTCACCGCGCAGGGCGGGGATCACTCCGGCTCGGACGAGTGAGGACTTGCCGCTCCCGGACGCGCCCACCACCGTCACCAGGGCGTGGTCGAGCACGGACGCGGTGATCCGGGCGACGTCCTCCTCCCGGCCGTGGAACAGGTCGGCGTCCTCCTCGCGGAACGGCTCCAGGCCACGATAGGGACAGCGCTGCAATCCCGGCCGCAGACCGACGAGTTCGGCCGCGGGGACGAGGTACGCGACGCTCTCGCCGGTACCTCGTTCGGCGGCGACCAGCATGCCGATGACACCGCCGAGGTCCTCGTCCCAGACCGGTGCGCCGCTGAAGCCGGGGGAAATGCGCCGGATCCGGTCGTACTCCTCACTCAGCGCCGTCCAGCGGCCGCCAACCGGGGCACGGACCCGGCCGTTCGCCCACACGCCTTGGTCGGAGCCGGTCGGGAAGCCGAGGACGCGGAACCGGTGGTCCCACGCATCGCCACCGCCGACCAGCCGGACCGGCGCGGACCCGGCGGCCGGCACGGCCGGCAGCCTGAGGAGAGCCACGTCGCCGTCGCCGTCCACGATGGCCGGGCGCCAGGTCACCACCGTCGCCCGGTGGACCGCCGCGGAGTCCATCAGCGGGAAGTCGAGTCCCACTGTGTCCCGCGGTGCGTCGGCCGACGGCTCCGCGCCAGGCATCCGGACCGCACGGTCGACCACATGCGCGCAGGTGCACACCGTGTCCGGGGCGATGAGGAACCCCGCGCCGACGACCTCGCCGTCAGGCGTGAGGATCCTGGCGACCGCCGGACCGAGCCGCTCGAACCCCGTCGTCATGCCGGTCTCCGCCCCTTCAGGGCCGAGGCCGGCGACTCCCCCACGAAAGACATCCGTTCCCCCGGTCTTCCGCACCTCCCGTTCCAGCATGGGACCGCGCGCCCTTCATGAGCGCAAGACCCCGCGCACGTCAGCGTGCCATCGCCTCCACCAGCACACTCCCCGCCGTCCGCGCCACCACGAACGACTCCCCCTTCACCGCCTTGGCGTCCAGGGCGATGCGATGGCGGCCCGGTTCGAGGACGCCGTCGAAGACCTCGTGGGCGTGGGTGCGGTAGAGGCGGTCCAGGCGGTACGCGGTGAGGCGGACCCGGCAGGGCGACGTGACCTCGACGCCCGCCTCGCCGTCGGCCGCCACCAGCCGGGTCAGGCGGCGCCGCTCCGCGGGGCTGCGGTCCAGGGCGTGTTCGATCTGGGCGACGAGGAGCGGGACGATCGGGGCAAGGCCCTCCACGTAGGCCACTTCGACGCCGGCCTGCTCGAAGGACCGGCGTACGGCGGCACGTTGCTCCTGGGTGACTGCCCGGCCGAAGGCGACGGCGCCGTAGCCGCGCAGTTCGTCGGCGTGGACACCGTGCGCGTCGTGTGCGATGTCGGCGCCGATGCCGATGGTGCGCAGGGCGGCGGCGAGCTTGGCGAGCAGGGCGACTCGGGCGCCGATCAGCAGGACCCGGCGGCGCGCGCCCGGGGATTCGCCGTCGAGGAGGGCCGCCAGCGCCTCGCGGTATCCGGCGCCGTGGAAACGAAAGGGCCCAATGCCGTGGTAGCCGTTGAGCTCCAGGTCGGCTTGTTCGTCGGTCTGCCAGGCGAAGTCCCGCCAGATGTAGTCCTCCCCTTCTTCGCCCTCCCGCTCGATGATCGCGGTGACCGCGCCGCAGGCCAGGTCCGCGCACTCGGGGCAGCCGTAGATGACGTAACGGCCGTCCGGAAGCGGGGCCTCCGCCTCCAGGAGGAGGCTGCGGACCTGTTCGGTGAAGATCGCGGGTGGGACGTCGGAGGCGAGTGGGGAGACGGCGTCGAGGTCGGAGAGCTGGAACAGCAGCGGGCGACCGTCGACGATGAAGTCCACGAAATCCCGGTGAACCTGGTAGTCACCGTTGGCAAGGACTCCACCGGCGCGCATCGCCGGTGCCAGGCCGAAGGTCGCGTACTCGGCAGACATGCTGTGAGTATCCCCAGAGTGGGAGCTGTCTGAGCACTGCATGACATATTCCGCTAACGTCCCTGCGTGGAGAGCGCACTGAACAACGATGTCATCGTGGTCGGGGGCGGGATCATCGGGCTGACGACGGCCGTCGTCCTCGCCGAGCGCGGCGCACGGGTGCGGGTGTGGACGCGGGATCCCGTCGAGCGGACCACCTCGGCGGTTGCGGGCGCGCTGTGGTGGCCGTACCGGATCGAGCCGGTCGTGCAGGCGCGCGCGTGGGCGCTGCAATCCCTGGACGTGTACGAGGAGTTGGCGACGCGGTCCGAGCCCACCGGCGTACGCATGGTCGAAGGGGTACTGGGCGAGGCGGACATCGACCGGGCCGAGACCTGGGCGGCCGCCCGGCTGCCCGGGCTGCGGGCGTCGACGGTCGAGGAGTACACCGGGACCGGGCTGTGGGCGCGGCTGCCGCTCATCGACATGCCGGCTCATCTGCCGTGGCTGCGGGAGCGGCTGCTGAAGGCGGGCGGGGCGATCGAGGAGCGGACGGTGTCCGGCTTCGCGGAGGCGGACGCGCCGGTCGTCGTCAACTGCACGGGGCTGGGGGCGCGTGAGCTCGTTGCGGATACGTCGGTGCGGCCCGTGCGCGGGCAGTTGGTCGTCGTGGAGAACCCCGGCATCCGCACCTGGCTCACCTCCACCGGCGCGGACGGCGAGATGGCGTATTTCTTTCCGCAGCCCGGCCGGCTGGTGCTGGGCGGCACGGCCGAGGAGGACGCGTGGTCGCTGGAGCCTGATCCGGCGGTGGCCGAGGCGATCGTACGGCGGTGTGCGGCACTGCGGCCCGAGATCGCCGGCGCGCGGGTGCTGGAACACCGGGTGGGGCTGCGGCCGGCGCGGGACTCGGTCCGGCTGGAGCGTGAAGTCCTGCCGGACGGAAGGCTGTTGGTGCACAACTACGGTCACGGTGGAGCGGGTGTGACCGTGGCCTGGGGGTGTGCGCAGGAGGCGGCCGGGCTGGCTGCCGCGGCCGCCTCCTGTTGAGCCGACGGATCTCCTACGGCACCCGGTGGGCCGTTCGCGGTGCCGTCACGCCGTTGAGCGTCGTCGCCTCGGGAGCGGCGGACGCCGTACCGGACGTCGCGCGGGCGAAGGCGGGTGCACCCCCGACGAGCGGGACGCGTGCCAAGGTGCGGGACAGGTCCAGGGCGAGCGTCGGCTTGTCGGCCGGCGGGTCGATGAGGTCCTTGTCGGTGCCCGCGACGATCAGCGCGAGGCGGTGGCCGGCCGGGACGACGTGGTCGGTGGCCGCGAGGTCCAGGGTGATGGTGTACGCCTTGCCCGGGGTGAGCGGGACGCCCTTGAGGCCGGAGGCGTAGTTGCCGAGGTCGGCCCAACCGCGGCTGAGCACCGTGTAGTCGACGTCCGCCTTCTTGGCCTCGGTGGCTTTGAAGCAGGCGCTGTCACCCGTGGTGCTCGCACCCCAGCAGGTGCGGTCGGTGAGGGTGGTGATGCCCTCGGCGGCGTCGGCGTAGTCGCGGATGGTGTCGGGGCCGAGGTCCACGAGGACGGCGGAGAGGTGGGCCGTCGGGGTGGTCGGGGTCGCGGTGACGGTGACCTTGGAGGAGCCGGACAGGCGCACGTCGTGGGTGAGGGCCCCGGTCACGAAGCCGGCCTTCTCGGGTGTCGGCGTGTCGGTCTTCGCGGCCCAGTCGGTCTCGCTCAGCTGCGGGTTGTCGGTGAAGGTCTCGGTGCCGTCGCCCTTGGTGAGGCCGAGGGCGCCGACGCCCGCCTCGCTGCCCCGCTCCGGGCGCAGGGTCGTGGTCTGTGTGCCGGACGGGGGCCAGGTCTTCGACGTCACCCACTGGTCGGGGTGGCGCTCGATGTCGGCCATGGGCTCGCGGTCGATGCCGTTGTCGTAGCCGAGGAGTTCGTGGTCGAACCAGCGGTGCAGCGTGTCGACCCAGGCGGTGCGGCGGAAGTCGAAGGGGTCGACGTGGCCGGTCTGGGAGAGCCAGATCTTGCGCTCGACGCCGTTCTTGGCGAGGGCGTCCCACCACTGGCCGAAGTGCTTGGTGCGGACGTTGAGGTCCTGCATGCCGTGGGTGAGGAAGACGCTCGCCTTCACCTTGCTCGCGTCCTTGACGTAGTCGCGCTCGGTCCAGAAGGACGTCCAGTCGCCGGTGCGCGGAGCCCCGTCGACGATCTTCTGCTGGACGGCGGCGCACTTGGCCTGGGCGTCGGGGCTGTCGACGTAGTTGGAGAGCCAGTCGGGGCCGGAGTCGTAGAGCGGGGCGCCCTTGGCGAAGTAGTAGTCGTACCAGGAGGAGATGCCGCTGATCGGGACGATGGTCTTCAGACCCTTCACGCCGGTGGCGGCGACGCCGTTGGCGATCGTGGCGTCCCAGCTCTTGCCGATCATGCCGGTCCTGCCATTGGTCCAACTCGCTTGGGCGCGGGCGGTTCCCGTGCGGGTGGTGTACGCCTTGGCCCTGCCGTTCAGCCAGTCGACGACGGCCTTCGCGGACTGGATGTCGGAGCGGCCGCCGACGTCGACGCAGCCGTCGGAGCGGTTGGTGCCGGCGAGGTCGACGCCGACGAAGGCGTAGCCGCGGGGCACGAAGTAGTTGTCGTAGAAGAGCGGCATCTGGACGACGTCGCCGTTCGCGTCGTACGTCTTGAGCTGGCTCTCGTTGCCGCGGCCGCAACAGGAGTAGTAGGGGCTGGCGTCCATGATGACGGGTATTTTGCGGCCCTGCTGGGCGGGTTCGCGGGGGCGGACGATGTCGACGGCGACGCGGTCGCTCTTTCCGTCACCGTCCCCGTCGAGTCCGGTGTCCACCCATACGGCCTCTCGGACGGCGTTCGCGTACGAGTAGACGGGTTGGCTCTCGCGCGGGGCACCGTGGGCTGCCGCCGGGGTGAGGAAGGCTGCCATGAGGGCGGTGACGGCCACCGCCGCGAGCGATCTCCAGGTCGTGAAGCGCATGCGTATCGGCATGCGCGGGACGCTACATCGGTCAACTCCCGTGCAGAAGGGGGCAGTAAGAGGCCAGGTGAGGCGGTAGTGGCCGAATAGGACCCCTGAAGACCGATGAGATGCGGTCGGTCATGACGGCCGAATGGCGATCGTGTGACACGTGGGGCCATGGACATGCCCGGGGTCACAGGGACTCAATAGGCTCCGAACAGACTTCGTGCCCCTACGACTTGGAGCTTTCGTGCACCGCAGAATCATCGCGCCGGGCGCACTCGCTGCGGCGTCCCTGATGCTGGCGATCCCGGCGTCGGCCGCGAGTTGGTCCCCTGGCGCTCCGGGCATCGGCGACCCCTATTACCCGGCCTACGGCAACGGCGGATACGACGTCTCGCACTACGATCTGCGCCTGAAGTACCAGCCCTCGACCGACGAGTTGGAGGGTACGGCGACGATCCTGGCGACGACCACGCAGGACCTGTCGAGCTTCGATCTGGACTTCCTGCTGGACGTCAGCGAGGTGCGGGTCAACGGCACCAAGGCCTCCGTCACCACGTCGGGCCAGCACGAGCTGGTGGTCACGCCGAAGACGCCGCTGGCCAAGGGCACGCCGGTCACCGTGGTGGTCCGCTACAGCGGAGTACCGTCCACCAAGAGCGCGTACGGCTTCAACACCTGGCACCGCACCCCGGACGGGGCGGTCGCGGCGGACGAGCCCGAGGCGGCCTGGTGGTGGTACCCGAGCAACGACCACCCGCTCGACAAGGCGACCTACGACGTGTCGGTGGCCGTGCCGGACGGCACCCAGGCCATCTCCAACGGCACGCTGCAGTCGACGAGTTCGCAGCGGGGCTGGACCCGATACAACTGGCGCGAGAACAAGCCGCAGGCGACCTACCTCACCACGCTGGCGCTCGGAAAGTTCGACATCACGACCAGCACCTCCGAGGGTGGCGTCCCGGTCGTCAACGCGTACAGCAAGGACCTCGGCGACAACGACGGGGCCGCGCGGGCGAGCGTGGAGCGCACCGGTGAGCTCGTCGACTGGCTGAGCGGCTATTTCGGGCCGTATCCCTTCAGCTCGGCCGGCGGGTACGTCCCCAACACCACCACCGGGTACGCGCTCGAGACGCAGACCCGCGTGTACTACAGCCCGAAGCAGTTCGCGAACGGCTCCAACTCCTCTGTCGTCGTGCACGAGTTGGCGCACCAGTGGTACGGCGACAGCGTGTCGCTGAAGGGCTGGAAGGACATCTGGATCAACGAGGGCTTCGCGCGGTACGCGCAGTGGCTGTGGTCCGAGCACGAGAGCGAGGGCACGACGCAGGAGCTCGCCGACTACGTGTACGCCTCGCACCCGGCCGACGACGCCTTCTGGACGGTCGAGCCCGGGGACCCCGGTCCGGACAACCAGTTCGACATCGCCGTCTACGACCGGGGTGCGCTGGCGATTCAGGCACTGCGCAACGAGATCGGTGACGACGCGTTCTTCGCCATCCTGAAGGGGTGGCCGCGGGAGCATGCGTATGGCAACGCCTCGGTCGCCGACTTCCGGGCCTACGCCGAGCGGGTGTCCGGGAAGTCGCTGTCGGCGCTGTTCGATGCGTGGTTGTTCCAGCCTACGAAGCCGGCGGGACCGGCGGCGAAGGCCGCGTCGATCGCCGGCTCGGCGGTTCCGGTGCAGCCGAAGTCGTGGAAGAAGATCGCCGCGACGAACAACGTGCACTGAGGAATTGCCGGGTTCGGCAGTGGGGGGCTGCGGGTCGTTCGTGGCTGGTCGCGCAGTTCCCCGCGCCCCTAGTGCCCCGGCAGGCAACGTTTGCCCGTCGAGGAGCGGCGTC